>Ga0100377_1002994_pt1 | contig 13836 bp, 11 predicted proteins | sample CryGeymeta201501_FD_83664 | JGI IMG/M metagenome (GOLD analysis project Ga0100377, IMG submission 83664) | Groundwater microbial communities from Crystal Geyser aquifers in Utah, USA - Crystal Geyser metaG 2015-01 | ecosystem: Environmental > Aquatic > Deep subsurface > Groundwater | place: USA... | reverse complement strand
GCGGTCCACGTTTTGGGAGGCTTCAGCATTTTCCCGGAACTGTCAAACTCTGGGAGTCCCCCGGCAAAGCCGGGGGTTTACCTAAGGGAAATCACGGATATAAATTCCGCCCTATCCCATAGGCCGAGGGTACTCCTGCTGGACCCGGAAACGACTTATCTGGCAAAACGGCTAAAACCCAAAACAGTCGGTGATGCCCGAATCGTTTATGACTGTGAAAGGTGGCGAGAGGGTATGGAGGCCATTATGGCTGCAGCCGATTTTTTCATACCGTCTTCTTTATTCCTGGATTCGGAACAACTCGGCTTTGAAACGCTTGGATTTGCGGAAAAAATGTTTTCTCTTAAGGCCCGCATCAAAGGCGAATTGATCGTGACGCGGGGTTTAAAGGGCGCCTTCTATATTTCAGACGATGCTCTGTTCCATGTTCCGGCACCGAAAGTGCCCGTCAAAGACACGACAGGGGCCGGAGACAATTTTCACGCCGCATTTGCTCTTGCCCTCGCGCGGGGTCTGGACATTCATGAAACGGTACGTTTCTCTGTTGCCGTTGCCTCCCTTTCATGCCGGGAGTACGGCGGACGAAACGGCATCCCGGAAAACCAGGAAGCGACACAACTGGCCGCGACTCTTAAAAAAAGTAGGCTTTAAATCTTGATGGCTTCGTAAAAAGTCCATCTGCTGCGTTGCCCTGCATCCTTCGTCATTACGGCGTACCCATATGTACGCCTCATTCCTCAGGATTTGCGCGCCTTGCATCTGAAGCTTTTTACTTTGCAATCCCAATTTTGAGTTTTTACGATACCATCAATCTTACCTTTTGAGCATTATCACTACCATCCCCCGAGCAGGTGCAAATGAACATGAAAAATCACCTGCCCGCCCCCTCGTTCGACATTAAAGAACAGTTTATATCCGGATTCGTGTATCTCAAGGCGTCGGGCCATCTCCCTGGCTGTTAAAACTAAATCGGCAAGGATCTCCCGATCCACATTTTCAATATCATTGATGCTTCGAATATGCTTTTTAGGCACGATCAGCAGGTGAACCGGGGCATGGGGGCGGATATCCCTGAACACCACCAATCGATCGGTTTCATGCAAAAACTCCGTATCCGTCTTACCGGAAGAAATCTTGCAAAACAAACAGTCGGTTTCCATGTTCATTTTCCTTAGAGAATTTTCGCATCGTTCTTCTGGTGCAGCGCCTTTTCTTTATCGCTTTTCCATTTGCCGGGCCGGGTGGGCGTTTTCAGGGATTTTTCCAGAAGTTCTAAAAATAGACTACGCGGAATATGTTGGGCACCCATGCCTATCAGGTAAGCCGTGGTGGTCTGGCAATCGATCATGGAAAAAGACCATTTTAAAAGCTGACGGACAAGATAGACCAGCGCCACCTTCGATGCGTTGGGTATCCGACTGAACATGGATTCACCGAAAAAGCTGCTTCCCAACGCCACACCATAAAGACCGCCGCAAATTTTATCCTCATTCCAAACTTCCACCGAATGGGCCATTCCATATTCATGAAGGCGACAGTAAGCTTTGATCATGTTTCGATCGATCCAAGTCTCTCCCCCTCTTTCCAGACGGATCCTAGCGCATTCGGTGATCACCTCCCGGAAAGCCGCATCCATGGTTACCGTAAAAGGCCCGTTCTTAAGTATCCGTTTGAGGCGTCTTGAAATATGGAGTTTTTCCGGGAAAAGCACCAGACGGGGATCCGGAGACCACCACAGGATCGGCTCACCTCCTCCGTACCATGGAAAGATTCCATTTCGATAGGCGGCAATCAGACGTTCAATGCTCAGGTCGCCGCCTATCGCCAGAAGACCGTTGCGCTGGGCAAGGTAAGGTGGAGGAAAAACCGGTTCATCGGAAAGAAGAAAAACCGCCATTAGCATTTCGGTGTGACCGGCTGCCTGGACTCAGTATAACCTAAATTGAGCGATTTTCGAGTTTGCCGCAGATGCAAGGCGTCCGGAAGCGAAGGCGTACATATCGTACGTCGAGCTTTCGGCAACGCAGCAGATGCGGTAAAATCTGAAATCCCGAAGGGTTTCCAATTTGTCAAAAGGTTTTTTTGTAAGGCACCCATTGGGTAAACGATTGAAAGCGGCCAAATCTTTTCTAACACAAGAATATTTATATATAATTATCTTTTTGCCAAATTGGAAACGATTAATTTAGGTATAAACCAGTTGCCGGCGATTATGGAAACGGGCACGGATCGAAGCGTTCGGCTGCCCGGAAATTGAGGAGCAGGGCCTTTATGCAAAGTCAAATTGCAGCGTATCCGCTCTCAGATAAATGGCAACCTTTCCTCCTTTTTCCAGCTTTCCGAACAAGATCTGTTCAGACAAAACATCTTTGATTTCCGTCTGGATCACCCGGGCCAAAGGCCTGGCCCCGTAGGTGGGGTCATACCCTTTTTGAGCCAGGTACCGCCGAACATCCAGGGACATGGAGACAATGACTTTCTTGGGAATCAGCTGGTCATTCAGCTCATCCATAAACTTGTCCACGATCTTTTCCATAATATCCAGGGAAAGCGCACTGAAGTGAACGATGGCATCCAAACGGTTTCGAAATTCCGGGCTGAAAAAGCTTTCCACGGCCTTTTTCCCCTTGGCTTTCAAGTCGCTCTTGGGATCGCCGAATCCGATAGTCATGGAACTCATCTCTCGCGCCCCCGCATTGGACGTCATGATGACGATGACGTTTCTGAAATCAGCCTTTTTCCCGTTGTTATCCGTCAGTGTGGCATGATCCAGCACTTGGAGCAGGATGTTGAAAAGGTCCATATGGGCTTTTTCGATTTCGTCCAGCAGAAGCACGCTGTGGGGATGTTTACGGATGCCATCCGTCAGGAGTCCTGCCTGATCGAAACCGATATATCCCGGCGGGGCACCGATGAGCCGGGCGACGGCGTGTTTTTCCATGTATTCGCTCATGTCGAACCGAATAAATTGAATGCCCAGGTTCATGGCGATCTGCCGGGCCACCTCGGTCTTGCCGACACCGGTGGGCCCGGTGAAAAGAAATGACCCGATGGGTTTTTCCGGCGTCCTCAAGCCGGCCCGGGACCGCTTGATGGAGGTCACAATGGCATGAATGGCCGGATCCTGTCCGAAGATCTTGCCTTTCAGTCGCCCCTCCAACTCCTCCAGGCGGGCCTTGTCGTTGGAGGACACACTCACTGTGGGTATCTTGGCCATCTTGGCTACGATCTTTTCGATGTCGGAAGGATGGATTTTTTTCCTGGACGCGCCCCCACCGGATAGTCGGACTGCAGCTCCCGCCTCATCGATGACATCGATGGCCTTGTCCGGAAGAAACCGGTCATTGATATATTTGGCACTCAGTTCCACCGCCGCCTTCAGGGCGGCATCCGTATAGACGATTCCGTGATGGGCCTCATATCTGGATTTGAGCCCTTTTAAAATCTGAATGGTCTCGGAAACAGGGGGTTCCGGAACTTCGATCTTTTCGAACCGGCGGGACATGGCCCGGTCTTTTTCAAAGTGGTTCTTATATTCTTCGTAGGTGGTGGATCCGATGCATCTCAGCTCGCCGGTAGCAAAGACCGGCTTGAGGATGTTGGACGCATCCATGGAGCCGCTGGATGTGGCACCGGCCCCGACGATGGTATGGATTTCATCGATGAATAAAATGGCGTTCTTCTTGTTTTTCAGCTCGGCGATTACTCCTTTGAGGCGTTGCTCGAAATCACCACGGAATTTTGTCCCCGCCAGCAAAGCCCCCATATCCAATGAATAGATCTGGACGTTTTTCAACAGGTCCGGGATGTCTCCCTTGTGGATCTTTTGCGCCAGTCCCTCTGCCAGGGCCGTCTTTCCCACGCCGGGATCTCCCACGAAAATCGGGTTATTCTTACGTCTGCGGCAGAGAACCTGCACGGTCCGCTCGAGCTCCCGTTCCCTTCCGATGAGAGGATCGAGCTTTTCCTTTGCCGCCATCTCCATTAGGTCGACCGTGAATAACGCCAGGGGATCGTCTTTCTTTTTTTCTGCCTTCTGGGTCTTGACAAACCCTCCGATCACGTCCGCAAACGGATCTTTGGGCACGCTGTGAGTAATGGAGTTGAGAACGTCCAGCCGGGTGATCCCCTCCTGTCCTAAAAAATAAGCCGCATAGGAATCGGTTTCCAGAAAAATAGAGGCTAAAATATCACCGATTTCCACTTCCTGTTTCTCGGCATTTCGTACGTGGTTGACCGCGCGTTGGATGACTCTCTGGAATCCCAGCGTCTGCTGGAGCACATAATCGCCTTCCTCCGGAACCGTCGCCATCTTTTCATCGAAGAACCGCTTCAGGTGTTGCGCAAGATTGTCGATGTCCCCACCGCAGTTCTGAATGATTTCTTTCCCATTTTCGTCATGGAGAATGGCAAACAAAATATGTTCGATGGAGACATACTCGTGGCGTCTTCTCTTGGCTTCACTGACGGCAAAACCGAGTGTCGCGCTCAATTCTTTGCTGATCATCGGTTTACTCTCTTTCCATGGTGCATTTTAGCGGAAAACCGTTTTCATGCGCCAGTGCATGAACCTTTTGGACTTTTGTTTCCGCGACCTCAAAGGTGAACAAGCCGCATACCCCGATACCGATTTTGTGTACATTCAGCATGATCCGCGTGGCATCTTCCATCGATTTGTTGAAAACACTCATTAGAATAACCACGACGAATTCCATGGTTGTATAATCATCATTGTGGAGGAGTACCCGATACATGGCCGGCTCCCGTGTCTCAACATCGGACTCCGAAAGGGCGGTTTCTTCTTCACCGGGTTCATATCCACCCATTCATCTTTTCTCCTTAAATGACGGTTCATCGGCTCATTTCACTAAATTGGGCTGATATTAAAATATAAATTTGCAGACCGGAAAAATCAAGCCCTACGACGCCTTGAAATGAATCTCCAATCCTAGTGATATTTTTCAGCGACCACAACATTTCTTATATTTTTTACCGCTTCCGCATGGGCACGGATCGTTTCTTCCCACCTTTTTTTGATCCCGTCGCACCGGTTCTTTCCGGTCTCCCCCGTCACCGCCGGAATAAATAAGCGTCTGTTCCTTGGGCTTTTGCATCTCCGAAAGACTTTCCGGTTGTGCGATCTCAATACGAAACAGGATTCCCAGCGTCTCTTCCTTGATCCGGGAAATCATGTCGGAAAACAGCCCAAAACCCTCTTTCTTATAAACCAATAGAGGATCCTGCTGGGCATATCCGCGAAGGCCGATCCCCTCTTTGAGATGGTCCATGCTGAGCAGGTGGTCTTTCCATAGATGGTCCACGGTCTGGAGCATAACGATGCGTTCCAATTCCCGACACTGTTCGGCGCCGATGGCCTTTTCCCGGGTCTCATAGACTTCAAGCGCGCGCTTCGTTATGGTCTCGGCCAACCCATCGGGATCTTCGCCCCCCAATGCCTCAGCGCCACCATCGAGTTTAAAATTGAACTGCTTGAATACCGCCTCCCGAAGGCCGTTGATGTTCCATTCCTCGGGCGGCACCTTTTCATCGGCATAAGTTGCGGCGCTTTCCGCGGCTTTTTCTCCGATCATCTCCACAATATTGCCTTTCAGGCTTTCACCGCTGAGGGTCTCCCGCCGCTGACGATAGATGACCTCCCTCTGCTGGTTCATCACGTTGTCATATTCCAGAAGTTGCTTACGAATCTCGAAGTTATGAGCCTCCACCTTCTTCTGGGCGTTTTCGATGGCTTTGGAAATGTAAGGATGTTCGATGGGTTCACCTTCCTGCATGCCCCCCCATTCCCAGAACTTGCCCATCCGTTCACCCCCGAAAATCCGGAGCAAATCATCCTCCAGGGCCAGGTAAAACCGCGATGTACCCGGATCCCCTTGCCTGCCGGAACGACCTCGAAGCTGGTTGTCGATTCGCCGGCTTTCATGTCGCTCCGTCCCGAGGATATGGAGCCCTCCCAGTTCGACAACACCCTCTCCCAAGACAATATCCGTCCCGCGGCCCGCCATGTTGGTAGAAATGGTGACAGCCCCTTTTTGCCCGGCCATGGCCACGATTTCGGCTTCCTTCTTGTGGTTCTTGGCGTTCAGGACCGAGTGTTTGATCCCCCGTTTGCTCAGCTTTTCACTCAAGGCTTCGGAGACGTCGATGGAGATCGTCCCTACCAGGACCGGTTGTCCCCGGCGGTAACAATCCTCGATCTCGTTTAAGGCCGACTCATATTTTTCTTTCTTGGTCTTGTAGATCACATCAGGATGATCCGTCCGGATCATCGGCTTATGTGTAGGGATCACGCAGACATCCAGATTATAAATCTTTTTGAATTCAGCCGCTTCCGTGTCTGCAGTGCCTGTCATCCCGGCCAGCTTTTTATACATCCTGAAATAATTTTGAAAGGTAATGGTGGCAAGTGTCTGGTTTTCATTCTCGATCTTGACGTTTTCTTTGGCCTCCAAGGCTTGGTGCAGTCCCTCGCTATAGCGCCGGCCGGGCATGAGACGACCTGTAAATTCGTCAACGATGACCACCTCTCCGTCTTTGACGATATAATCCACATCCCGCTTGAAGAGCTGATGGGCCTTCAGCGCCTGATTGACGTGGTGCAGCAGTTCGATATATTTGGGGTCATAGAGGTTTTCCACCTTGAGAATGGCCTCGGCATTGGTGACGCCTTCTTCAGTGAGAACCACGGTTCTGGCCTTTTCATCGATGGTGAAATCCCGATCCTTCTTCAATCGCCCGATGATGCCGTTCACCTGATAGTAAAGATTGGTCGACTTCTCCGCCGGCCCGGATATGATCAAGGGGGTCCTGGCCTCATCGATGAGGATACTGTCTACCTCGTCCACGATGGCATAATTCAGTTCCCTCTGGGCCAGGGAGAAGCGGTCGAATTTCATATTGTCGCGTAAATAGTCGAATCCGAATTCGTTGTTGGTGCCATAGGTAATATCACAGCGATAAGCTTCGTGGCGCTCCCGATCGTCGATACCGTGCACAATGGTTCCAACGGTCAACCCGAGAAAGCGATAGATATTTCCCATCCATTCCGTGTCGCGCCGTGCCAGGTAATCATTCACCGTGACGATATGAACCCCTTTACGGCTCAGGGCGTTGAGATAGGCGGGAAGGGTCGCAGCCAGTGTTTTTCCTTCACCGGTTTTCATTTCCGCAATTTTTCCCTGATGCAAGACGATGCCGCCGACCGACTGGACATCGAAATGACGCATCTTGAGGGTGCGGACCGAAGCCTCCCGCACGGTGGCGAAAGCTTCGGGAAGGATCGCATCCAAAGGCTCCCCTTTTTCGACGCGTTCCCTGTAAACATCGGTCTGGGCTTTGAGCTGGGCGTCGGACATACCCTGCATCCGCGGCTCCAGGCTGGTAATCTGGTCAACCAGGGGCTCAAGCTTCTTGAGTTCCCGGTCGTTCTTGCTGCCGAATACTTTCGTTAAGAAATTAAAAAACATGACTCAATCATCTTTCAATGCATCAAAATTGATACCCGGTAAAGGAATGTTATCATCATAACACAGACGCCCTCAGAGAAAAAGGCGCAAGACGATCACCGGATCAAACCCGTGATAAAGAGGCGGGGATGAAACTTATGACAAACCCGTAGGTGGGTCAATGTTACATGAATTTTTTAGGATCCACCGGAGTACCGCCCACGATAATTTCATAATGAAGATGCGGTCCGGTGGTGCGACCGGTAGTGCCCACCCTGGCGATCACCTCTCCGCGTTTGACGCGATCCCCCGGTTTTTTTTCGGCCATACTCAAGTGCCCGTATCGGGTAATGACACCGTTGCCATGGTCAATGACCAGCACTTTCCCCAGGCCACCCTTTCGTTCGACATCAATGACAATACCATCCGCCGGCGATTTTATCGGCGACCCATAATAAGAGGCGATATCCATGCCACTATGAAACTCCCGCCGATCATTGAACGGTGATTGCCGCCAGCCATACCCGGAAGAAATGTGTCCCGGCACCGGGCGTCCCGTGGGAGTGTATGAAAAGATCTCACGCTGTCGTCCCAACAGGTCCAAAAGGTTTTCGAACTTTTTCTCCTGGTCGATGGAGGTTTGCTGAAGCTGCCCCATCTCTTGTCGCATTTCAGAAAGGAACTCCCCCGGCATCTTTTTGATTTCCGATTTGGGATCGACGTCCTCAGGAAGCGGTCCTCCAATGCCATTTAAGTTGGCAGCCGCTCCAAAGTCCTCTTTGGCGAGGAGTCTCAGCTTCTCCTCCAGAACGTACATCCGGGCCAGTTTCGATTTTAACCAATTGATATCATAATCTAATTTTTTAATTTGGTCCCAAAGGTGCTCTGCAGATTTCCCTTGTCGCGAGGCACTGTTTCCATCAGAGGCCAGATCCACATGACGTTGCCGTAGCGAAAAATAGTCCATCATCAAGAATGCCCATGCGGCAATGACGATGATGATGCAACACACCAAAGATTTAAATAGGTTTTTAGAGATGGTCAGTTTCTTCATGCGTCCAGTCGAATTGCTGGTTATAAAAAACGTGATCTTCTCCTTCATGATTTTTTTCCTTGAAATATTCGTTTCTTGGTTAAAACGATTCCGGCGCCGGGTATTACTGCACTGCCGCCATAGAGTCGAGGTCCGGCGGATTGGTGTTTGGATGCCCCTTATGGGATCCGTTTCAGCCGATCGTTTTTTTATAAGGCGCTGTGTTTAAAGCCGAATCCTTTCGGCGAAACGCATAACGGGTATCCGCCGAAAGGATTTTAAATTGAAAAAATCAGGCAATACCGAGCTTGAACTTCAAGGATTTCAGGGTATTTTTCATGAGCATGGTGATGGTCATGGGTCCGACGCCACCCGGAACCGGGGTAATCCACCCGGCAATCTCCTTGGCTGCATCGAAATCCACGTCACCTTTGAGGATCGCAATCTTTTTACCGGTCTTTTCGCTGACCTTTTCCCCAACACGGTTGACTCCAACATCAATGACACATGCGCCCGGTTTAATCCATTCGGGTTTTACCAGACCGGGCACTCCGGCAGCTACAATGAGGATATCCGCCCGTTTGCAATGCAGGTCCATATTCTTGGTCCGGGTGTGGACAACGGTTACCGTTGAATTGGCCCCAGGGCCTTTTTGGAGCATCATGTTGGCAATGGGCTTTCCGACGATGTTGGATCTTCCCACAACCACCACCTCCGCACCGGAGGTTTCGACTCCCGAGCGCACGATCAACTCCTGGATTCCGGCCGGTGTGCACGGCGGATATTTGACTTCCTTTCCACCGATCATCAGACGCCCCACATTGACGGGATGAAACCCGTCCACATCCTTATCCGGGTCGATGGCGTTGAGCACTTTTTTTTCGTCGATGTGTTTGGGAAGCGGCAATTGCACCAGGATGCCGTTGATAGTGTCATCCTTGTTGTACTTATCGATAAGAGCCAGAAGCTCTTTTTCGGAAATCTTCTCGGACTGACTGTCCTGGACCTCCTTGAACCCGACTCGATGAGCTGTTTGAACTTTTAGGGTTACGTAGGAAATGGATGCGGGATTCTGCCCTACGAGAATGGTTACCAGTCCCGGAACCACACCATGTTTTTTTTTGATCTGGGCCACTTCGGCGGTGATCTCCTCCAGAATCTTCTCCCGGACCTCTGTCCCCATAATCAATTTTGCCGGCATGTCGCTTCTCCTTTCTTGATGGTATTAACGCCTTTATCGATTGGATTTAGCCTCCATGATCGTCTTGTCCTTGAAAGCCCACATCCGTAAATACCGAAAAGCCCCTCATTAGATCAATTAGACCTATGTAGTGAAAAAAGATCGGCCTGTCAAGTCGCGCTGCCGGAAATGCCTTTTTAAAGAGGTTTGGCTGTCCAATGGGCATACCGCATGCGTTGGTTGAAACTTTCTTTCTCATATAGCGTAGATGCCGATCAGATCGGATAGGGCACACCCGTCAGTCCGGTCGTCTCATCCAGTTTACACATCAGGTTCATGTTCTGGACCGCCTGCCCGGATGCCCCCTTTACCAGGTTGTCGATGGCCGACATGAGAATGATCCGTCCGGTCTCTTTGTCGATGACGAACCCGATATCGCAGAAATTAGTCCCCCTGACATGCAGCGTATCCGGAACGGCCCCATTCCCGCGGATCCGGATGAACGGTTTCCGGCCGTAATGGCTTTCAAAACATTGTGCCACCGCTTCAGGTCCCGCGTCATGTTTCAAGGTCGCATAGACCGTGGACAGCATCCCCCTGGATATGGGTAAAAGATGCGGGACAAAGGTGACATGCACGGGGCTTCCGGCGATATGACTTAAAACCTCCTCCATTTCGGGGGCATGCCTGTGGGAACCGACGCTATAAGGTTTGAAGGATTCGACCACCTCACAAAAAAGCGTCTTCAGGGACGGCGACCGCCCTGCTCCGCTCACCCCGGATTTGGCATCGATGATGATGCCCTCCGTCTCGATGAGCCCCTCCCGGATCAGGGGGATCAGCGGCAGCATGCTGCAGGTGGGATAACATCCCGGGTTGCCGACCAGTCTCGCCTTCACAATCTGATCGGTAAAAACCTCGCTGAGTCCGTAAACCGCCTCTTTTAAAAGATCGGCGGCGGTGTGGGGCTGATAATGCCGCTCGTAGGCGGCCGGATCCTTGAAACGGAAGTCAGCGGAAAGATCGACCACCTTGAGGCCCCGCCCAAGGAGTCCTGGAATGATTTCCATGGGAAGCTTATGGGGAAGGGCCGTGAAAACCGCATCCGCCTTATCCCCCACCGCATCCGGATCGAAGGCCTCCAGGGTCTTCCGCACCGTCCCGGCCAGGGCCGGATAGACCTCTGAAATTTCCTTTCCCACATATTGCGTGGAGGTCAATACCGTTAACTCAACATCCGGATGCCCGCTGAGGATGCGGACCAGTTCCGCGCCGGTATAGCCGGTCGCGCCCACGATCCCTACCCTGATCATCGTTTTTCCTCCATATAATTTATGCTGCCTTTAAGCCCTTGTGAACGTGGTCTGAATCTCGTTTCTGGATAGCAGCTTTCCCATAAATTTCAAGTGAAACCTCATGACGCTGTTATAAAGTTGATGGCTTCGTAGAAAGTCGAAAATGTTCTCTTTCCGTCATTCCGGAAAAAGCCGGAATCCAGTGTTCTCAAGCACTTATGAAACCTCTGGACCCCGTTTTTCAACGGGGTGACGACTTTTTACAATTTCATCAATGTTGACTCGGCGAAATCGATTTTTTATTTTGTTTTCGAATCCGTTGCTTTTTAAATCGACTTTTTATTTACAACAGGGGGAAAAGGAGTTTGAACTGTGGACGAACAGGTCATGGTGGTGGATGCCGAAAATCGACCCATTGGTGCCGCACCGCGTTCCGAAATGCGTGCAAAAAACCTCATCCATCGGGCGGTCTATATCCTGGTTTTCAATTCCAAAGGGGAGCTTTTCAGGCACCAGCGGACCTATACCAAAGACATCTATCCCGGATATTTCGACGTGGCGGTTGGAGGCGTCGTTTTAGCCGACGAAACTTACGAGGTGGCGGCGGACCGGGAGCTTAAAGAAGAGATGGGCATCCGGGATGTCCCCATGCAATTTCGTTTCGATCTGTTTTTTGAAGAACCCAAAAGTCGGGTTTTCGGTCGCGTTTATTCCTGCGTCTTCGACGGCGAAATCGTGCTTCAGGTCGAAGAAATTCTCCACGGAGCATTTTTGCCCGTCGAAACCATAGTCGAGGAGGCCAAATGGCTTCCCTATACACCCGATGGGTGGATGATTCTCGAGCGTTTATTGAGTAATAATTACTAATATATTGATTTTAATTATATTTTAGTTTATCTAGAAATCCGTCTCATTGAATTTAAATTATGACTTTGCTGCCCTTAGCGGACGAGGAGTTGGATGGCGTGTTGGGGCTCGTCACCACCGTTGAGGGCATTCGACGACCGACGGTCGCCGACTTGCTCCTCATGGGAAGCGAGGAGGCCATCCGGCAGCATCTGCCCGCCCGCAAAGTCGCCTTTCAGGTCTTGGAAGGAACAAAAGCTCGTGACCTCATTGTCCAGAATGGAACGCGGAAAGGGGCCGTTTATGAATGAAGACGCTAATATATGCGCCGAGCGCAAAGATATACGCCAGTATATGCGCCTGGCGCATAACCAGCAACTTTTCATCTTTCGATGCGTTTTTCCGGACAACATTCCAACGGTCGCCTGAATTCGCACTCAAGGTCGGGAAAGAAGGTACGGAGAAAAGTTCGGAAAAGTTGGTAGAAGGGTTGGCGGAAAGCCAGAAGAAAATCCTGATGCTGGTAGCCCGAAACCCCAGCGTGTCCAAGAAGGCTATGGCACAGTCGCTGGGCATCAGCACAACAGCCATCGACAAGAACCTGGCGAAACTTAAAGCCAAAGGCGTTCTTCGTCGAGTGGGTCCGGCCAAAGGCGGGCACTGGGATATAGTTCAAAGTTCAAAGTTGGGTGAATAGCCATGGCCAAGCGAGGTAAGCAGAAATGACACCTATTGAACAGAACCGCGAAAAGTTCCCGCGTCTGCTGCGTGAATTGTTCCAGTTCGACTGCGCCGACCTGGACTTCGGCATCTACCGCATCATGAATTACAAACGCGGCATGATCGAACGCTTCATCGCGGAAGATTTGCCCAAGTCCATATCCCAGGAACTGGCGCAGGGTGCGCTGGCGGGGCAGACACAGGCAGCCAAAGAGCTGGAAGCCGCCAAAAAGAAAGTGTCAGAGATAAGCGACGACGCCGTTGACGCGGCGGGTAATTTGACAAAATACCACGACACGAAGCCCGGCAAAGAGTATCTGGCCGCGCTGGAAAAAGCAAAATCCGCCAAAGGCTGCGAGGCTTTGGAAGCCGCCATCTACAATCATCTGTATGCCTTCTTCAGCCGTTACTGGCAGGACGGCGACTTTATCTCCAAGCGCCGCTACTCCAAACGTGAACGCTACGCCATCCCTTACAACGGCGAGGAAGTGACGCTTTACTGGGCCAACCGCGACCAGTACTATATCAAGACCGGTGAGTACTTTACCGACTACACCTGGAAAGCAACAAACGGCGTGACCGTGCATTTCAAGCTGACCACCGCCGATGTGGAACAGAACAACGTGAAGGGCGAGAAGCGCTTCTTCCTGCCGCAGCAAGATGAGATGGTATGGGACGAATCCTTCATACGCCTGACCATTCCCTTTGAATTCCGCCCGCTCAATGGACAGGAAGCCATCACCTACGGCGGAAAGAACCAGCAGGAAGCGATCATCGCCAGGGCCGTGGAAAACATCCCCAAACAACGAGTTGTGAAAACCGCGCCATTGGCTCTGGCCGCGCTTACCGCCGAGAAACGCCGCACTGGGGACGGTGAAAGCGTCACCTTTCTTGCGCATCACCTGCGCCAGTACACCCGGCGCAACACCTCCGACTTTTTCATCCACAAAGACCTGAAAGGGTTTCTCTCGCGCGAGCTGGACTTTTACCTGAAAAACGAGGTGCTCAACTTAGAGGAGATGGAAGCCGCGGGCGAGCATTTGGCCGAGGGCTGGTTCCAAATGATGCGGCTCATCAAGATGGTGGGCGGCCACATCATCGCGTTTCTGGCGCAGATCGAAGCGTTCCAGAAGATGCTCTGGGAGAAGCGCAAATTCATCACAGAGACCTTTTACTGCATCACCGTGGGCTGCATCCCGGAAGAGTTTTATCCGGAGATTGCCGACTGCGAGGCGCAGTGGGAGGAGTGGAAAGAACTTTTTTCTATTGATGAAGGGAAGAGCGGAAAGAGCAACCGTC
>Ga0100377_1002993_pt1 | contig 13838 bp, 10 predicted proteins | sample CryGeymeta201501_FD_83664 | JGI IMG/M metagenome (GOLD analysis project Ga0100377, IMG submission 83664) | Groundwater microbial communities from Crystal Geyser aquifers in Utah, USA - Crystal Geyser metaG 2015-01 | ecosystem: Environmental > Aquatic > Deep subsurface > Groundwater | place: USA... | reverse complement strand
TGCGAATCGGGGGCGGCTACGGCGGCGGCGGCGGTGCTGGCTTCGGCGGCGGCGGTGGCGGACGCGGCGGCTTCGGCGGCGGCGGCGGCGGCGGTGGCGGTGGCGGCCTCGGCGGCGGCTGGCCTGCTCCTCCCGAAGAGGAAGGCTGGGACGACCGCAAGCGCAAGTCGGACCGACGCACCAAAAAGAAGAAGCCCGGCCGCGGAGACGACGACGACTGGTAGGTCGTCGCCCTTCGCCCTAGGCTCTCAGCGACCCGCCCGGCACGTCCGGCTGCGGGTCGCTCTCGTTTTCGCCCTCGCTTCACGAGCTGGAGTCTCCATGTGGCCCACGCTGCTCCTCATCGCCTGTCATGCGGCGCAACCCCCGGCGCCCGCTGCGCCTCCGACCGCCCCCGAGCCCAGCGCCTGCGTCGCCACCTGCGAGCACGACCGCATGGCCGAAGCGGTCGCGTGGGAGAGCATCCAAGCCTCGTGCGAGGTCTACTGCGCCACGCAGACACCCGCCGAGTGATCGGAACCAGCGCTGTCGTGCCCTTCACAGTGGCGGCGGCTCACGCCCTCCAATAGAGCGGCGGACCCGGAGAAACCATGGCCCTTCAAGCAGGCATCGTTGGCTTGCCGAATGTCGGCAAGAGCACGCTCTTCAACGCCCTCACCGCCGCTGGCGCTGAGGCGGCGAACTACCCCTTCTGCACCATCGAGCCGAACGTGGGCATCGTGCCCGTGCCCGACTCGCGCATGGCGCAGCTGCAGAGCGTCGTCCATAGCCAGAAGCTCATCCCCGCCGCTGTCGAGATCGTCGACATCGCGGGCCTCGTGCGCGGCGCGAGCAAGGGCGAGGGGCTCGGCAACCAGTTCCTGGGCCACATTCGCGCCACCGACGCCGTGCTACAGGTCGTGCGCTGCTTCGAAGACACGGACATCACCCACGTCGACGGCTCCATCGATCCGCTCCGCGACATCGACACTATCGGCACCGAGCTGATCTTCGCCGACCTCGCCACCGCCGAGAAGCGCGTCGACCGCTACACCAAGGCCTCAAAGACCAACGACAAGGAGGCCGTCTTCCACCGCGACGTCGCCGCCAAGCTCGTCGCCCTCCTTGAGTCCGGCAAGCCCGCCCGCGCTGGCGACTGGACCGAGGACGAGTGGGTCAGCGTGCGCGAGGCGCAGCTCATCACCGCCAAGCCGGTGCTCTACATCTGCAACGTCGACGAAGCGAGCCTCCACGGCAACGCCTTCACAGAGGCCGTCATCGGCCACGCGCGCTCCGAAGGCTCAGGCGTCGTGCTCATCTGCGCCAAGGTGGAGTCCGAGATCTCGGAGCTCGATGACGAGGACAAGGCCTCCTTCCTGGACGACCTCGGCCTCGAAGAGCCGGGCCTCGCCGCCCTCGCGCGCGAGACCTACCGCCTCCTCGGCCTGCAGACCTACTTCACCGCGGGCCCCAAAGAGATCCGCGCTTGGACCGTGCGCGTCGGCGCCAAGGCCCCCGAAGCGGCCGGCGTCATCCACACCGACTTCCAGCGCGGGTTTATTCGCGCCGAGGTTTATACGATCCCCGACCTGCTGCAGTACGGCAGCGAAGCGGCGCTGAAGGCCGCTGGCAAGCTGCGGGTCGAGGGGAAGGAGTACACCGTGCAGGACGGCGACGTGATGCACTTCCGGTTCAACGTCTGACGCGGGCACAGCGCGTTTCAGCGCTCGGTGTGGGCTGACAGCGAGCTGCAGCCCAACCTCGGAAGGGCTGGCGGACGCTGCGCTTCTGGGCTCGCACGCTGTTGATGGAGGCCGCGTAGCGACGAGGGCGCCGTGCTGGTGCTGGCGGTGGTGGACACGCGCACCTGTCCCATCATCCCGCCTCCCTGCCCGCCTCCCTCCCGCGCCAGATGGCGTAGATCGCCGGGTACACCAGCAGCTCCAGGAGCAGGCTCGTGCCGAGGCCGCCGACCATCGGCGCCGCGATGCGACGCATCACGTCAGCGCCGGCGCCGGTGCTCCACAGGATGGGGAGCAGCCCCAGGAACGTGGTCGCGACGGTCATCAGCTTCGGCCGCAACCGCCGGGCCGCGCCCTCGACGATGGCCTCTTCGACGTCCTGGAGGGTGTTGAGCTGGCCCCGCTCGACCCGGCGGTTCCACGCCAGGTTCAGGTAGAGGAGCATCACCACGCCGGTCTCGGCGTCGAGCCCGACCAGCGCGATGACCCCGACCCACACCGCCACGCTCAGGTGGTAGTCGAGCACCCACAAGAGCAGCACCGCGCCGACCGCGCTGAACGGCACCGCCAGCGCGACGATGGCCGTCTCGACCCAGGAGCCAGTGTTGATGTAGAGGAGCAGCAGGACCAGGAACAGCGTGGCCGGCAGCGCCACCTTCAAGGTATCGCGCGCCCGCTCGTAGTACTTGAACTGCCCGGTCCAGCCTAGGCGGACGCCGGCTGGCAGCGACACCGTGTCGGCCACGCGCTGCTTCGCCGTCGCCACCCAGTCTGCCAGCGGCACGTCGCCGGGGTCGACGTAGACCGTGCCGACCAGGCGCCCGTCCTCCGAGCGGATCATCGGCGGGCCAGAGGCGTACTGCACGTCGGCGACCTGACCGAGCGGCACCATGCCGCCGCCCGGCGTGGCGATCGGCAGCACCCGGATGCGGTCGGCGTCGCTGCGGCTGTCGCGATCGAAGCGCAGCGCGATCGGCAGGCGCTCGCGCCCGATCACGCTCTCGCCGATCGGCATGCCGCCGATGCCCATCGACACCACTCGCTGCAGGTCCGCCACCGAGAGCCCCACCCGCGCCAGCTCGTCGCGCTTGGGGTCGATGTCCAGGTAGAAGGCCCCGGTGCCGCGCTCCGCCGACGCCGAACGGGTGCCGGGCACTGCGCCCAGGGCCGCCTCGAGCGTGACGGACGCCGCCTCGATCGTGTCGAGGTCCGGCCCGTAGATCTGCACGCCGATCGGGCTGCGCACGCCGGTCGACAGCATCTCGGTGCGGGTCTGGATCGGCATCCAGAACAGGTTCGGCATGCCGGGGATCTGGATGGCGGCGTCCATCTCGGCCACCAGGGTCTCGGGCGTCTGGCCCTCGCGCCACTGTTGGGTCGGCGTGAGGACCACGGTGACCTCGGCCATCGACAACGGGGCCGGGTCGGTCGCCGTGTTGGCGCGGCCCATCTTGCCGTGCACGCTGACGACCTCGGGGAAGGTCTTGAGCTTAGCGTCCATCGCCTGCAGCACGTCGCGGGCCGGCCCGACCCCCATGCCCGGCGGCGCGGTCGGCATGTAGAGCAGCGCGCCTTCGTAGAGGGGCGGCATGAACTCGCGGCCGAGGGTCATCACCAGCGGCAGGGTCGCGACCACGATCAACGCGGCCAGCGCGACAACCGCGTAGCGCCAGCGCACCACCCGGCGCACGATGGGCTCGTAGACCCACAAGAGCACCCGGCTCAGCGGGTGCTGGGCCTCCGCGCGGATACGGCCGCGCACCAACAGCACGATGAGCGCCGGGGTCGCGGTGATGGCCAGCACGCTGCCCCAGGCCATCGACCAGGTCTTGGTGAACGCCAGCGGCTTGAACAGCCGGCCTTCGGTGCCGGTCAGCGAGAAGACCGGGATGAACGCCACCGTGATGAGCAGCAGCGAGAAGAAGACGCTGGGGCCGACCTCCTGCATCGCGGCGATCATCGTGTCGCGCCGGCTGCCCGGCCGCCCCTCCCCCTCCCAGCGCTCCAGCCGCGTATGCACGTTCTCGACCAGGATGATGCTGGCGTCGACCATCGCGCCGATGGCCACCGCGATGCCGCCGAGCGACATGATGTTAGCGCCCAGCCCCTGCATGCGCATCGGGATGAAGGCCAGCAGCACCGCCAGCGGCAGCGTCAGGATCGGCACCAGGGCGCTGCGCACGTGCAGCAGGAACAGCATGATGACCACGCTGACGACGACCATCTCCTCGAAGAGGGTGCCCCGCAGCGTCTCGATCGCCTCGTTCACCAGGGTCGAGCGGTCGTAGGTCACCACCAGCTCGACGCCCGCGGGGAGGCCGGCCTCGATCTCGACCAGACGCCGCTTGACGCCCTCGATGGTGTCCAGCGCGTTCTCGCCAGTGCGCATCACCACGATGCCGCCGACGACCTCGCCCTCGCCGTTCAGGTCGGAGACGCCGCGCTGCTCGGAGGGGGCAAGCGTGACGCTCGCCACGTCGGCGATGCGCACGGGCACTGCGTTGCCGTCGCCGCTGGCCGCGCCGCCGCCCATGGCGCCGCCCGACGCCCCGGCCATGCCCACCACCGCCTGCTCCAGGTCGGCCGCGGATTGCACGAAGCCGCGCGCCCGCACCATCTGCTCGTGGCCGGCCAGCTCGATGACGTGGCCGCCGACCTCGCCGCTGGCGTCCCGCACGGCCATCATCACCGCGTCGAGCGAGACGCCGCGCGCCCGCATCCGGATGGGGTCGACGTCGACCTGGAACTGCCGCCCGTAGCCGCCGACCGTCGCCACCTCGGCGACGCCGGGCAAGCTCTGCAAGGCGTAGCGCAGGTCCCAGTCCTGGATGGCGCGCAGCTCGCCCAGATCGTGCTCGCCGCTGCGGTCGATCAGCGCGTACTGGAAGATCCAGCCGACCCCGCTGGCGTCGGGCCCCATCTGCGGCTCGGCCCCGGGCGGCAGCGAGGTGCCCATGCCCGCCAGCGCCTGGAGCACCCAGTTCCGCGCGTCATCGGGGTCGGTGCCGTCCTCGAAGATGGCGTAGACCGTCGACACGCCGAAGTCCGAGATGCCGCGCACCACCGTGACGTCAGGCGCGGACAGCAGCGCGGAGGACACCGGCCAGGTCACCTGGCTCTCGACCAGGTCCGGGCTGCTGCCGCTCCACTCGGTGCGCACCACTACCTGCACGTCAGACAGGTCCGGCACGGCATCGAGGGGGGTCTGCTGCAGGCTGTGGTAGCCGATCACGCTGAGCGCCGCGACCAGCAACAGGGTCAGCCCGGGGTTGCGGGCGCAGACCCCGATCAGCCAGGCGATGAGCGACGGGGAGCCGCTGCCTTCAGTTACTGCCATGGTCGTGCCCCGCGGGTGCTGAGGTGCCGGCGCCGGTTCGGATCCGCGTCTCGGCCGCCACCAGGAAGTTCCCGGAGACCACCACCACCTCGCCGGGCTCCAGCCCGTGCAGCACCTCCCAGCCGTCGACGGTGCGGCGGCCCAGGTGCAGCTCGCGGGGCGCGAGCCGGTCTTCGCCCAGGTCGATCCAGGCCAGGTCGCGCGCGCCGGCGTGCACGACCGCTTCCTCGGGGACTACCACGCCCTCCTCCCCCTGGGCACGCAGCGCCACCTGGCCCAACATGCCTGGCAGGAGCACGCCGTCGCGGTTTGCCAGCGCGACCCGCGCCCGCCGCGTGCGGGTCACTGGATCGACCTGGGGGTCGAGGAACTCGATGGTGCCCACCCAGCTCCGGCCCGGCTGGGCCGGCAGGGTGAGCGTGGCCCGCATGCCGAGCGCGACCCAGCTGGTGTCGGCCTCGTAGACGTCCGCCTCGACCCACACCGGGTCGATCGGCGCCAGCCGATACAGCGGCTGGCCCATCATCAGCGCCATGCCCGCGACGGCCATCTTCTCCATCACCCGCCCGCTAGCTGGCGAGGGGATCGGCAGCTCCTCGACGACCACACCGCCCGCCTCGATCAGGCTCACCTGCTGGTCGCTGATCCCGAAGCGGCGCAGGCGATCTCGGGCTGCCTGGGCCAGCGCCGGGTCGCGCCCGACCGCGCTCAGCAGCTCGCGCTGGGTGGAGACCAGCATCGGGCTGTAGAGGGTGAACAGCGTCTGGCCGCGCGCGACCTGCTGGCCGGTGTGGTCCACCCGCAGGTCGCGGATGAAGCCGTCGACCTGCAGCGTGACCTCGGTGATGCGCGTCTCGTCAGGCACGATGCGGCCCGGCGCAGTCACCTCGGCGACCAGGGGCCCACGTGCCACCACCGCCGTGCGCACGCCGAAGGCCTGCCGGCGCGAATCGTCGATGCGCACGACGCCGGCCGCCATGTCCTCGGCGAGCACCGGCACCAGGGTCATCCCGCAGATGGGGCAGGCGCCAGGCTCGGCCTGGTGCACCGTGGGGTGCATCGGGCAGGTGTAGTAGGCGACTTCGGAGGTCGCGGTCTTGGCGGTCGCGGCTGGCCCGACGCCACCATCACCACAGCCCAGCAACAGGAAGGGGAAGAGGAGGAGGAGGAGGATGATGTGGTGGTGCATGGTCAGTCCGGCTGTGTAGAGGGGGCGAGCGCGACGCGTCCACGGGCCATGTCCAGCGCGATCTCGGCCAGCACGACCGCCGTGTTGGCCCGCACCAGACCCAGCTCGGCCTCGCGCACCTGTCGCTCGGCGGCGATGAGCGCGTCGGGGTCGTCCATGCCTGAGGCCGCCCCCGCCCGCATCGACTCCAGGCTGGCGCGCGCCAGGGGCACCAGGCGCGTCCGCTGGATGTCGAGCACCGTGTGGGCCCGCCGCAGGTCGGCCTCGGCCCGCGCGACCTCCGCGGTGACCCGATCGGCGGTGGCGCGCTGGCGGGCGGTGGCCGCGGCGACGTCTGCTTCGGCGGCGGCCACCAGGCTGCGCCGGGCGCCAATCTGCAGCGGCACGCTGACCTCGACGCCGACCATAAGCCGGGCCATGGGGTCGGGCGCCATGCTGGACCACGTGCCCATCAGGCCCAGCATCGGCCAGCGGTCGGCGCGGGTCATCGCCAGGTCGGCGCGGGCCATCTTGACGGCAGCGGCGTCGGCGGCCAGCGCGGGGTGCCCGGCGGGGGCGTCTTCGTCTGGGTCCGGAAACGAACCGGAGGCGGCGTCGCGTGCCCCCCCCCCCAGCAGCTGCGCGAGCTCGGCGTCAAACATGTCGCGATCGGCCAGCAGCATGGCGCGATCCATGTCGACCATCGCGCGCTCGCTGCCGGCCATCAGCGGGGCAGCCGCCGCGCCCACCCCAACGGCGTAGCGCGCGCGGGCGACGTCTTCGAGCTGGAGGAGCAGCACGCTGTGCTGGTCGTTGACCAGGAGCGCCTGGTCGACCAGCGCGCGCTGCTCCCACGTGGACATCGCCATCGCCGCCAGCTCGACCCGCGCCATCTGCCGGTCGGCGTTGGCCATGTCGACGCCGGCGTCCCCGGCGGCCCGGCGGGCGCGCTGGCCGCCGGGCGTGGGGAGCGGGACCGTGAGCTGCACTTCGACCCCCGGCATGCCACCGGAGCCGATGGTGGCCGGCGCGACACCGACGCCCAGCATGGGGTCGGGCCAGGCGGTAGCGGCGCGACGGCGCAGGTCAGCGGCCACCAGCGCCTGTTCGGCGGCGGCGAGCGAGGGGTGCGCGCTGAGCACCGCGTCGCGGTAGGCGAGGCGGTCGGGAAAGTCGCCGGGGTCAAACGCCCACGCCGGTTGGACCGACAGGGCGACGAAGGCTACGACGACGCCCAACAGGTTGTGGCGGGACATGGGGACACTCCGAGAGCAAGGACGTGAGACCGTTGGGGACGGGCATCAGGCCGCTCTCAGATCAGGAGCGTCCGCTGGGTCAGCTAGGTGGGTCGGGGACGAGGTCGGGCGCGCGCCGCCGCGGAGATTGGCGTCAGCGCCCCGGCGGGAAGGGCCGGCGGGGGCAGCAGCGCCGCGCGCCGCCGGCGGGGGTGCCAGCAGCAGCGCCGCCGGCACCGGCGCGAAGGCCAGGTGTGGCCCATCGGCCGTCGCACAGGCCGGGCTGTCGCTGTGGTTCGGGTCGGACAAGCGCAGCGCGGGGCCGCCTTCTTCACAGCAACAGGTGGTCCAGGCGCTGTGCTCCATCGGGCAGTCACAAACCACAACCAATCCGCCAGTCAGGAGCCGGAGGAGGGTGCGGGTGCGGGGACGGTCGTGACTCACATGCGTAGTTGAACGCGGCGAGTACGCCCGGTCAAGGCCCGGCCCGGTCACGATGTGTCCACAGCGTCACGAGCGAGGGTCTAGACAGACCCTCGCCGAAAAGGGTCTGCCGCTCCCAGGCTGTCGGCGCGCTCCGCGCAAGAGGAGGTCTCGGTCCTCCAAGGTACGCCGTGCGGGGAGTCGCTTTGGTTCAGTCCTCCCCTCGCCGGGCTCTTCCACGGTCCATTTGGGCGCGCTCGACCGCGAGCTGCGCGCGCACCAGATGGCCTGTGTCGTCGGCGATGGCCTTCTCCAAGAGCCAGCCTTGAACCTAAATGATCCCGCGACGAGCGACCTCGCCAAAGTGGAGGCCCTGCTGCAACGTGAACACCAACGACTCGACCGCCGAGCGCTTGTCGCAGGCGAGCGCGTGCTCGTCACGCTCCCAGTCGTTCGTGGACGTCAGCGCCTCCAATTTTGTACGGTTGTTACTAATGATTCGGACACAACGGCGCTTAGCCTCCTTCGCGTTGGCCTTGCTCGCGCAACCGCCGTCCACGCTCACGACGTCGGGCACGACACCCGGTACGCCGCACAACCTCGGTCGAGCATCGGGACGAGCTGCTTGAAGTCGGCCGCGTTGCCCTGAGGGAGGAGCAAGTCGGTGATAAACCCTCCTCCGCTCCGCTCCGCGCAAGCTGTGGCTTGTATCCGCTCACAGGCCTCGGTCATCCTCTCGGCCAGGCGAGACTCGAACGAGCCAGCAACGGTTGTGTTTCACGAGCAGGGGATTGGTCATCGCTACTCCCAGATCACCGGTTCCGTGGCCCAAGTTCAGCACCATCAAGTCTCGATTCGTCCTTGTCTATTGGCCGTTATCCGAACACGGATGAGAGCGGGCGACAGGGCGAGGGCTCACGCCGCAGAGGACGTGATTGCGCCCGCCGCCCTGGGGGAGCGCGCGTGCAAGAGGACACCGGCGACTCAGTTTGTAACCCCAATATTTCCATGTGCCGGATAGGCGACATGACCGGGTGGGATCGGACACTTCGAAATAAATGTCGCTCCCGCCATGATCGGCTCGCCATACAACGATATGTTTCGTTCGACGAATCGCAAATTAATGGCACCAGGTGTATGTGAATATTTCTTCCCACCAGCGATCGACGCGTCCCATTCATGGTAAACCTCGACATTACCGAGGTCATCCGTCTCAATCAGAGGAAGGACACCAACCTGAGAACTGCAGTCGCCGCCAGTCAATTTGATCGTTTTGCTGACGATTGATGCAGAAACCTTCTCGATATATGGCACTCCAAAATAGAGACTCGTTGGCGCATAAGGACCCGGAGCGCCGCAGAAGAAGCTTCCACACGTCGCCTGAGTGAATTCGTTCTCGTGCACATAGACTGTCGAGTAATGCATTCCAAGCGCTGCGGACTGGGTGAAGAACTCCTGATTAAAGTGATCGAGATGTCCGTGCGGAACAACGAAGTTCATGTCAGCGTTCGAGACTGAAACACCCAGGCAGTTGGTGATCACGTGAAGAACGTCCGAGGCGTCAGCGAAGGCATTTCGCTCTGTCGTCCAGACAAAGCCACCAGGAACTTTAATGTCCATATAGGTCTGAAGATCGCTGTCGATTCCATTGGCCCCGTTGTCACCGTAGCCTGATCCAAAGACCCAAACACCGACCACGCCTTGAGTCGTCTTCCCCTTGAACACGTAGATGGTCGCCGATTCGTGGAAAGCCGAGTTCCTGTTCAAGACGCTGAGAACACGATACATCTGGCTTGGAATCACTTCTTCCCGGTGCGTGTTGAGTTCGCAGGCGGTTTGGCAATCGGAATCGGTCGCCGAGCTGCCGCACTCCGCCGTGCCCGCATCGGACTCGGTACCCACGTCGGTGTCGTGGCCGGCCTCGACGGTGCCGGTCTCGATGCCCTCGTCGCCGCTGGAGCAGGCCAGTGCGCTCGCCGCGAGCCAGATGGAGAACGCGAGCAGTGAACGTTGCGCAACAATCGGGGTCATCGGAGTTCCTGGGGAGGGCGCGGACAAGGAGGTGAAGCACTCCATACTATGACACGTTGTCTTTCCCACTCGTTCCGGATCCACGAAATAGTTCGAGGTCGCTTCACATCCGCCATCTGACCGCGTGATCGGCTACGTGTTGCGTTGCACGCCCGTTGGCACGGCGCCTACAAGTCCGCCCACAAAGAAGCCGGCGAGTCTCCTCGACGGCTTCTGGCCTCCTACCGACGCCGCGTCCGCTCTTCGTCGTTCCGCTCGACGATCTCCAAGGCCTTCGATCACCGTCGCCGAGCCGTGCGAGCGCGGTCATCAGCACGGTGCCGGGGAACAGCGCCGCCTCGCGATACGCAACGCCCGAGGTGCGGTCGACGAGGCCGACGGTGCCTTCCACTTGGACGTGAGCAGATCGCCCGCTTCCCAGCCCTCGGCTGCGTGGAGCGGTAGCAACCAGCGCACGCGCTCCGGATCGAGCGCGCGGATCGCGCTCGGGATCCGCCACTGGGAGCGCCGCGCCGGATCCACTTCGATCGCCTTGGAGACCCCACTCATCGTCAAACCTCCCGCCGTCAGGGCAGGCCGAGGGTCTCGAACCGCTGCACGCTTGCGAGCGCCTCATCGCCAGTCTTCGACGCCACGAGAGCGTCGACGAGCTTAGCGTCGGCCAGCTTCGCGGCGGCCGCGAGATGGTACGCCCCAGCCGCGCCCTCTTGAATCCCCGCGAGCACCCACACGACCCTCAGCGGTCGGTCGTCGGGGGTGGGAACGGCCAGCGGCTCCTCGCACACCACGAGACAGGCTCGCGGCTGCGGGCTGGGGCCGCGCACGAACGAGATGGCGGTGGCGGCGCCGACGCAGGCAGTGCTTCCGCCACCGCCGCCCACCAGCGCTCGTAAGGTCTCCTTCGCGAGGTCGCCTTCTGCGAGCCGCATGGCCGCTAGGGTCCAGGCATCCTCAATGCTCGGAATCCGAACGCCCAGGAGCACGCGTGACGGGTCCAGGAGTGGCCGAATGCCTTCGCGTACGGCCCCGGGCGCCGCGTGGAACTCCTGGAGGACGAACACCAGGACGCGCGCGAGCTGAGCCTCGCTGAGCTCACGTCTGCGCAGCTCGCCTGCCAGGCGCCGACCCGTGGGCGTCGCGCGGAGCCAGTCGGCCGCGTCGCCGCGGATCTCGTCGACAAGGCCGAGCAGCAGTGGCCCCGGGAGCCCCAGCGCCTCTGCGATCGCGAGGGCGCGTTCGCCCGTGGGCGCCGGATCGTGCCCGTGCTCGATGCGGCTTAGGTAGGCCGCCGATACGCCGACCCGTTGGCCCAGCGAGCGGAGCGAGACCCCGGCGTGGCCCCTCAGCAGGTGCATGGTGGCTCCGAAGTGCATGTGGACCTCAGCCAGCCTCGCCTACGATCGTCCGTGCGCCCGCGTCCTGCCCGGCGTCGGCGGGTCGGCGAGCGCCACGCACGAGAAGCAGGCTCGTCTCGGGATTCGCGGGGAGCTTCACGTCCGGCGCGAACCCTCGGATCTTCAGGTCCGCGGCCTGGCTGCTCGCAGGATCGACCACCTCGGCGCCGCCCCGCCGGAGCTGCTGCCCCAGCTCGACCACGGTGGCGCCGTGCTCTCCGTTCGCGTCCAGCCCGATGCTCTCGATTCTGGCCAGGCCTCGGTCGAGGAGGATGGCCACCACCGCCTCGCAGCCTCGCAGGAGCGCTCCGGTGACGCCCCGCAGGCTCTCGGTGCCGAAGGTGGATCGATGCGTGCCCAGCACGACCATTCGGGCGTTCTTCATGGCGGCGAGCCGGACGAGGTCCTTCTCCGGCTCGGCTGACGAGAACTCGAGCGTCTCATAGCGCAGGCCGCTTAGGCGGGCGGTTCGTTCGACCGCCTGGAGGGGCTCGCTCCGGTCGGTGTCCTGCCGGAGGTACTCGTGAGGGCGCTCCACCGGGCGCAGGTGGACGACCCATACCAGCTCGCCTGTACCCCTCGTGAGCGCGGTCGCGAGCCAGACGAGGGGCGTAGCGGTTCGGGGATCGGCCACGCACAGCAAGATGCCGGCAGGAGCGGGGTGGGGCAGACCAGCGGTCGCAGGCGTCGGCACCAGCTCCCGCGCGAGGTCGGGCGCATAGACGCGCCGAAGGATGGGCGTGGTCATCCAGGTGGTGACCAAGGCGACGACGACCATCATGGCGAACAGGCGCTCGCTGATGACGCCGAGATCGAGGCCCACGTTGAGCACGATGATCTCCATCAGGCCCCGGGTGTTCATCAGGATGCCGACGGCGGCCGACTCCCGGCTTCCCATGCCCGTGAGCCGGGCGGCCAGCCCGCTCCCGCCGAACTTGCCCACCGTGGCGACCACGAGGAGCAGGAGGGTGAGCGCCCAGTCGCTCGCCCCGTGGATGAGCCCGATCTCGGTGCGCAGGCCGCTGTAGGCGAAGAACAGCGGCAGGAGGACGATCGTCACGTAGTCCTCCATCTTCTCCGCGAGGGCAGAGGAGAGGCCGCCCTGCCGTGGCATCGCCGCCCCGATGAGGAAGCCTCCGAACAGGGCGTGGATCCCGATCTTCTCGGTGATCAGCGCCGAGACCACGACCAGCAGGATCGCGGCCGTCATCAGCTCGATCGAGACCTCGTGCCCCTCCCGCGGCCCGAGGCGGCGGAGCAACGGCCGGGCACCGAACCAGATCACCACTGCGTAGAGGAGCGCCAGCCCGATGGTGGTCAGCGCAGCCCCGACGCCCGACGCGGACGCGATCCCGACGACGAGCGCGAGCATGCTCCAAGCGGCCACGTCGTCGACGGCGGCCGCGGCGAGCGCGATGGCGCCGACCGGGGTCCGCACCAGGCGACGCTCAGTGAGGATTCGAGCGAGCACCGGGAAGGCCGTGACGCTCATCGACACACCGAGGAACAGCGCGAACGAGTGGATCTGGGCGTCCGGCCCGGCGAGGCTCTGGGGAAGGAACAGCGCCACCGATACGCCGGCGACGAGCGGCACGGCGATGCCGGCGCCGCTGATGGCGACCGCCGCGCGCGTCCGGCCCTGGAGCAGGCGCGGATCGGACTCCACGCCCACGAGGAACATGAAGAAGACGAGCCCGAGCTGGGCGACTGTCCCGAGCTGCTCCATCGACGAGGACGGGAACAAGAGGTGCATCGTCCACGGGGACACGAGCCCGAGCAGCGACGGCCCGAGCGCGATGCCTGCGAGGATCTCGGCGATCACCGAGGGCTGGCCGAACCAGCGGACCACGGGACGGAGCAGCAGGCTGACCAGGAGCACAGCCGCGATCTGGATGAGGAGGTGGTCGACGTGCATTCGGCGCTCTGGTGTTAAGCAAAACGCTTAACAGTGGAGCGCGCGTGCGCAAGGAGCCTCGCTGGCGCGGAGGGACATCCCCTCCGCGGAGGCTCGATCAACCCCGCGTGACGCAGCGATCGCCAGGATCTCTGCGACCGTTTCCTCGTCCCAGTACGCCCCCGGGTCGAGCCAGAAGCATCTCTTGGGCGAAGTTCGCGGTGTTCAGGTGCGCTAGGAGCTCTTGCCTGACGGCGTCCATCCGTCAACGACACCAAACCCCGAACAGATTTGGGGTGGTCGTTGCGGAGGTGGACCGCGACCATGTCACCACCACGAACCTTCAGCGTCGCCGAGAAGCGCGAGGCCATCGCCCAAGCCATCCAGGTTGGCGTCAGCGCGACGCCTCGGGCGCTTGGCATCTCCAGCGGCACGCTGAGCTGCTGGGTACACAAGCACCGGAGCGGCGTCGCCGGCTACGAGCTCGCTGACGTACCGACGCCCGACCCGGCCCCCGCGCCCGCGCCCGACACGGTTCCCGCGCCCACGCCCGACCCGCAGCCAGAAGAACCGCCTCGGCGCAAGGTCGCGCGCGTCTACACGCCCTCCGAGAAGGCGCGCGCGGTGGAGCGCGT
>Ga0100377_1002992_pt1 | contig 13839 bp, 7 predicted proteins | sample CryGeymeta201501_FD_83664 | JGI IMG/M metagenome (GOLD analysis project Ga0100377, IMG submission 83664) | Groundwater microbial communities from Crystal Geyser aquifers in Utah, USA - Crystal Geyser metaG 2015-01 | ecosystem: Environmental > Aquatic > Deep subsurface > Groundwater | place: USA... | reverse complement strand
GGAAACAACGGTGCCGAGCGTCACTTTGGCCGAGGAGGCACAGCATGAAACAAGACATCCTCACCTGGCTGCTCACCTCGGACGAGCCGTGGACGCGCTACCGGACCCTCGTCGACCTCCTCGAACTCCCCGAAGACGACTGCGAGGTCCAGCGCGCCCGACGCGAGCTCCTCGCCGACCCACGCATCGGTCACCTGCTCGCCCTCGCGCGCAGCTGGGAGACACGACCGCTCAACGGCCCCCTCGACGCCGCCCACCCGCTCCACATCCTCAACGTACTGGCCGACTTCGGCGTCCGCTGCAGCGATCCGGGCCTCGACGACCTGACCGGGCGGGTCATGGCCCACCAGGACGCTGGCGGCGCCTTTGAGGCCCTCATGGAGGTCCACCACCGTCCGAGCGCGCCGGGGGAGACCCGCTGGACGGCGACGATGTGCACGGCCGTGCGCTCCCTCCACACCATGCTCGCGATGCAGGTCCCGGACGACTCGCGGATGCGCGACGCGCTCACCATGCTGCTGCGCAGAGCCTCGATGCGCGGGTTCGCCTGTGAGTGCCAGACCGCCAGGCCGCAGTGCTGCCAGCTCGCCGACGTGATCGCGCTGAAGATCCTCGCCGATCAGCCGGGCCTCGCCCCTCGCCACGCCGTGCTCGCCGCGATGGAGCGGGTGCTGGAGGACTGGAACCGCCGCCTTGAGGCCAGCCGGGCCAACGCGGCAGTCGGCGCGGACTTCGTAGCGTTGCGGTACCCGTTCGTCGGGTACGACCTGCTCCACGTGGTGGATGCGCTGAGCCACTTCCCCACGCTCAGCACCGACCCCCGCTTCCTCACGCTGCTCGATGCGCTGACCACGCAGGTCGACCCCATGGGCCGCTACGCCCCCGGCGCCGCCTGGGCCGGCTGGCGCCCATGGTCCTTCGGGGCGGTCCATGAGCCCTCGCCGTGGCTCACGCTCGTGGCCCTGCGCGCCGAGATGCGCGCCGCCGGCGGACGCAGGCCGCGCCCCCGACGCTCCGCAGCGCACCGCCTGATCACGCACGCCGCAGCGTTTCCGGTCTGATGGAAAATATCAGCAAAAGTAAACTTTTCGTCCACCCCCGACCGCGCGAAGCAATTGCGTCAGACGTCCTCAGTGGAGGGTCACCTCGGGGGGAACGGCGAGTGGACGCCGCGCCTGCCCCTCTCGCGCCAGCGCCCTCGGGCCCGCGGTCAGCAGGCGCCCCATCCGGGTGTGCCCGAAGTCCTCCGTGAAGTCCTCGCCGTCCCAGGCCAGCTTGCCGCCGATGACGACCTGGCGCACCACCCCGTCCGACCGGTTGACGAGCTGCTCGTGCTCGAAGACCTCCCGGTAGACCCGCCGCACGTTGACCTCGGGGTTCCAGCGCGCCAGCGCGCGCGGGTCGATCACGACGAGGTCCGCGATCTCCCCCGCGTCCAGCGTGCCGGCCTTGACCCCGAAGAACGCCGCAGGGTCGCGCGTGAGCCGACGCACCATGTAGGCCACCGTGCGCGGACCATCCTCCGCGGCCAGCTGGAGCGCGCGCAGGTTGGCGTCGTAGAACGCCATGTTCGTCAGGTGTGCGCCGCTGTCTGCGAAGCCGGGCAGGAAGCGCGGGTCGAGCAGCAGGCGCTTGACCGTGGCGCGCTCAAGGTTGGCCGTCGTCGTCGACCAGACCAGGTCCGTGTCCCAGCTCCGCAGGAGGTGGATGAAGAAGTTGGCGTCATCCCCGATCGGGGCGGGGAAGGTCGCCATGAACCGGGCCTCCTCGGCGTCCGTCCTGCGCCCGTCGCGCTGGAAGTCGAGCAGCCGGGCGTAGGCCGCCGCCATGGTCAGGCCTCGCCACGCCGGCAGCGGCGCGCCCTCGATGGTCATGTCCTCGAGCCGCCGGGTCAACGCGATGTCCTCGACGCGCAGCAGGCGCTTGAGGCTGCTCACCGTGCCGGGCTGCCGCCCGGTGAACCACATGGCCCGGAACGCCTCCACCCAGCCCGGCTCGACCAGGATGGCCAGACGCGCCGCGCGATCCTCCAGGTCCGGCTCGTTGAGCCGCCGCAGGGTGGGGATCTCCTCGGCCAGCGGGGTCAACGGACCGTCCGCCCACGTCTTGAAAGGCGCCGCCAGCGCCTGCAGGCAGAACTGCCCTTGCAGCAGCGGCGAGTTGATGACGTCGGTCAGCACCGTCCCCAGCCGGAGCAGCATCTGGTTGGTGACCAGATCGAGCGCGGCCACCGCCGTGAGCTTCAACGGCTTGCCGTACAGCCGACCGCTCGACAGCAGGAACGTCCGCAGGATCTCCACCGGGTTGTCCTTCGGCGGCGTCGCCTGCCAGACTCGCCCGTGACGGCGCACCACGTCGGTGAGCCGCTTGAGCTCCTCGTGCGAGCAATACTGGCCTGGGATCTTCTTGCGCCGATGCGGATCGTTGGCGAGGTAGTGGAACGGCAGCGCGTCGGTCGAAAAACCCACGTAGCCCTGCTCCATCCCCTGCTCGAGCAGCTCCAGCATTTGCATCATCTCAGCCTCGGTCGGGTCGCGCTGCACGCTCCCCTCGAGCCCCATCACCTCGATGCGCAGCATCGAGTGAGGGATCATCGGGGCGATGTTCGGGCCGAGCGCGAGCTGATCGAAGTGGTCAAGATAGGCCCCCGAGTCGCTCCACGTCGCCCGATCCGCCACCTTGGCCAGCACATGCTTCGGCACGTTCTCGACCCGCGCGAAGCAGTCCACGATCGGATCGGCGCCGTCTTTGCGCTGGTTGCCGAAGGCCAGCCCCAGCGAGCAGTTGCTGACGATCACCGTCGTCGTGCCGTGCCGCACCGACTCCGGCAGCCCCGGCTCGATCTCCACCTCGAGGTCGTAGTGCGTGTGCACATCGACCAGCCCCGGCGTGAGCCACATCCCGTCGGCGTCGATCACCCTCCGCGCGCGCTCGCCCGGAAGGCTGCGCGCCGTGGCGGCGATCCGCCCGTCCTTGACGGCAAGATCGCCCACACGTGGCTCCGCGCCGCTCCCGTCGAAGATCAGCGCGTTGGTGAAGAGCAGGTCCCAGTGATCATCGGTCATCGTCTACCTCGTCTTGATCCTCGGCCGAGCGCGCGCGGCCGTGCGTGCCAGTGAAACATGGATCGAGGGTCGCCGTAAAGTCGGCCGCGGGGCTCCCCCGCGGCCACAATCGCGGAGCATGGCTCCGGGATTGTGGCCGCGGGGGAGCCCCGCGGCTCCCCCGCCGCTGCAACCGCTCGCCATGGGCTCGCGGGCAGCGTCGACCCCTCGTGAACGAGGGGTGCTCGGGCTCTCGTGAGGTCTGTTCATTCTCGGTGGCCGGACGCTCCCTCACTCCCCCTCCAGGAATGCGCCGAGCCGGGCGGCGAACGGCGCGGGCGCCTCGAGGTGGACGTTGTGGCCGGCGGCGGGGCAGACCCAGCGCGCGGCGGTGGGCAGGCGGGCGGCGAGGTCGGCGGAGATGGCGACGTACTTGGGGTCGAGCGCGCCGGCGATGATGAGGGTCGGCAGGGTGAGGGTCGGGAGCGCGTCCAGGGCCGAGGGCAGGAGGCCGGGGCTGAGCTCGACGAGGACGCGGGCGACGGTGGCGGGGGCGAGGGCGGCGCGGGCGGCGACGCAGGCTGCGAGGAGGTCGGAGCGCGCGGCGAGGCTGGCGAAGAGGGGCTGGGCGTACCAGCGGTCGAGGAAGGCGGCGGTGCCTGCGGTGAGGAGGTGCGCGGCGATGGCGTCGTCGTGGGCGCGGCGCGCGGCGCGGGCGGCGGGGTCGGCGAGTCCGGGGCTGGCGCTCTCCAGGATGAGGGCGTCGATCCAGGGGAGGCGGGCGAGGGCCGCGGCGAGGGCGACGCGACCGCCCATGGAGTAGCCGAGGAGGGAGGCGGTGCTCAGGCCGAGGGCGCGGACGGTGGCGTCCACGGCGGCGGCGGCGGCCGCGAGGGAGAGCGGGGTGGGGGGGAGTGGGCTGTGGCCGTGGCCGGGGAGGTCGATGGCGACGACGTTCGCTGTAGTGGCGAGGGCGGCGGCGAGGGGGGACCAGTCGGTCCCGTCGCCGAGGAAGCCGTGGAGGCAGACCACGGTGGGGAGGGCGGAGTCGGGTGGGGCGAAGGTGTGGGTGTGGAGGGGGCTCGGAGGGGGCTGCATGGGCGGTGTGGGGCTGGTGGCAGGTGTCGAGGTGTGGGCGCAGGGCGCTAGAAGTCGAGGGAGGCCCCCACGACCCCTCCGCCGAGCGTGGGTGCGAGCTGGATGGACCAGGTGCCCACGACGGGTCCGGCGGACGTTGGGGCCCCGCCAGGGCCGACCAGGACGAAGCTCTCGTCGTAGTTCAGGATCAGGAACGGGAGGGAGACGGCCAGGATCGACGCACCGACGCCAGTGGTGATGTAGTAGCCGAGACGCGTGTCCTCACAGTCAGCGGCGAGCGATGGGGCCCGCGGGTCCACCTCACAGCCCTGGATCGCCTTGACCGCGACGCCTATCCCTCCGACGAGGAGCGCCATCCCTCCGACAGTTGTCCCTGTTCCGCTCCAGACGCGGCCGATATAGTTCTCGTCCTCGATGTCGATGCTCTTCGTCGTGTCGCTGAGGACGACAGGAACCTTGCCCCACGCGCCGTCGGGTCCGACATGCAGCGTCGCCGGTCCGTTCGAGGGTGCAACCAGGGTGCACGCTCCGGTCTGGAACTGAGCCGGTGTGGGTTTGCAAGGCAGCTCGGCCTGGCCATCGCGAACGAGTGAGCTAGAGAAGTTGCTGAAGACAGTTGTGAGTCTGTTCGTCACGACGATCTTCCTCGGCTCGGGCTCAGGCGTCGCGGTGGCGGGGGTCTTCGGGGTGTTGGCCGCGGTGCGCTTCGCCGGTTCGGTCCTGGGCGTCACGGCGGTCGCGGGGGTCCGGGCGGCCTTCGGGGGCTCGGGGGTCTTCGGGGCCACGGACGGCTCTGCGGCCTGCGGTAAACCATTGATTCTATTGGTATTTAGACCACCCGCACCCTCTTTGGGTGCCTTCTCGGCGGGGGGCTCGGGGCGCGCGGCGACGGCGGGGGCCTTTGGGGTGGCCTTGCCGAGGACGAAGGCGTCGAGGTCGGGGGCGGGCTCGGCGGTGACGGTGGCGAGGCGGAGGGTGCCGTCGCCGGAGAGCTCGGGGGACTGCTGGCGGCGGGTGACCGACTCAAGGGCCGTCATGGTCTCAAAGGTGTAGGTCCAGACCTCCTCGGCGGAGACGACGCCGTCGCGGCCGTCGGGGGACACGGCGCCGTCGGCCCAGCCGCGGAGGGCACCGAGGACGAGGTAGCTGAAGGCGGGGCGCCGCTCGCCGGGGAGCGGACCGGCGAACTGATCGCCGCGAGCGGCGGTCAGGAGGGTGACGCGCTCGGACGGCGGCGCAGCGGCGGTGGGCAGGAGCGGCTGAAGGCCCTCGATGAGCGGGGTCGTGGCGTTGGTGCGGCCGCTGAAGCAGGCGTCGAGGACGACCATGGCCCGGGCGCGGCTGTGGCGGTGGATGGTGTCGAGCAGCGTCTTGCGCGGGAGGCTGCGGGCGTACAGGCTCAAGGGGGTCTGCTGGACATCCATGCCGACCAGGACGCCGTCCTTACCGTCGGCGGCGGGGGCGCCGTGGCCGATGAAGATGAACCAGAGTACGCCGCCGGGGCCGACCCTGGCGCTCATGTCCACGACCGCCTTGTGCATCTCCTCCACCGTGCCTTGCTTGTCGCGCAGGAGGCGGATCTGCTTGAGCGGGACGTTGCGGCTCTGACGAAGCCAGACGAACCAGTCCTGGGCGTTGCGGGTGGCCCCCTCGACCTTCGGCACGAAGGCGTAGTCCTCGATGCCCACGATTACGGCGGCGTCGTGGCGGCCGTCCCCGGCGGGGGCGCCTGCGGCGGAGATGTCGGGCCACGCCGGAGCCTGGGCAGCGGCGGTGGCCGCGCTCAGGAGCAGCGCGGTCCACAACAGGACCGCGCTCAGGAGGGGGTGAGGCCGAGGTGACGGGTTGAACATGGTCGGTCTCGCGCAGGGGGTGGTCATCGTGTGTCAGCGCACGAGACGCGTCACAGGGTCTGTCCCAGCAGGCTAGCAGACGTGCGGCGCGCTGACCAGACGCGCCAGACGGACGATGCGGAGTGAGGCGCGATGCACCTCGACCGGCACCCGTCAGCGCGCCGGCTCACTCGCGGCGGCGCGGGCCAGCTCGGCGGAGCTCATCCACAGCAACCAGCCGTCGCGGGCGGCGACGCCGCGCCAGTCGTCGCGGGCGAGGCCAAGGCCGATGGCGCAGCCCGTGGTCACGTTGAAGGACGCGCCCCCGGCGAGCAAGCTGGCGAGCTGGCCGATGCCGGGTTGGTGGCCGACGAGCACGACGGTGTCGGCGTCGGGCGGGAGGGTGTGGACTACGGCGAGGAGGAGGGACGCGGAGGCGTCGTAGATCTCGGGGGTGGGTTGGAGGGGGGTGGTCCAGGTCGCCGCCGAGGCGAGCGCCTCGGCGGTCTGGGCGGCGCGCGTGGCGGTGGAGTGGACGACGAGGGCCGGGGAGAGGTCCATGGCGCCGAGGAGCTGCCCCAGGCGCCGGGCCTCATCCACGCCCACGGGCGTCAAGGGACGGCCGTGGTCGCCCCCCTCGGCCCATGGTGCCGCGTCGCCGTGGCGAACGAGGACGAGGCGTTTCATGGCCCACACAGACCCGAGCCTGGATCGCACGCGCCGCCCTGGAAGGCGCAGTACTCCGGGCCGAGGAGGCGACAGTCGGCGTAGCAGACGCTGAAGCCGTACTGCGGACCGCCGACGCAGCCGATCCCGCCGCCAGCGCAGTCCGCCGAGGTGGTGCAGGACTTGAGGCAGCCCTGGTCATCGTTCGGGGGCAGGCCGCCGATGAGGCACTGGGCGTTGGAGCCGCAGTCCATGTCGGACTGGCAGCCCGCAGGGATGCAGATGCCACCCGGGCTGTTGGGATCGTACTGGATGCACAGCGAGGCCAGGTTGGGATCGACGCACTCGGCGTCGACCTGGCAGTGCTCACCGATGTTGCCGGTGACACAGGGGTCCTCATCGACGTTGCCGTCGCAGTTGTTGTCGAACATGTCGCCACAGATCTCGGGGCCGGGGAAGACGGTCTGGACGCAGGTCGGCTGGCCCGCTTCACAGACCTGGCCGCCCTGACCGCACACGCCCGGCAAGCCCGTGGGGCAGACACCGGCGAGGTTGTCGACGCGGCCGTCACAGTTGTTGTCGATGCCATCGCAGTCCTCCATCGCGTTGGGCGAGATGCTGCCATCGTTGTCGGCGCAGTCGCCGTCGCAGATGGAGACGCCGTCGTTGTCGCCGTCAGGCGTGAGACACTCCCAGGTGTTCCCGTCGCGGAGGCCGATGCTGAACGTGTACGGGCCGTTCCCCTGCAACGCAAGCTCGTACACCTGGGGTGAGAGCGGGAACTCGAAGCGATCGGCGAGCCCGAAACACTCGAAGAGATCGGTGCAGTTCATCATGAGGCTCAGAATGATCTCATTCGGCCCCCCCTGCATCGACCCGAGCATCGTGACCCAGATCTCCGAGCTGAAGCCGGTCAGGTCGAGGGTGTAGAACCAGTCGGGGGCGCCCGGGTTGCAGCTCATCCCGTCAAGGTACACGCTGGCGTCGTCGAGGTTGCCCGAGAACACGCCGCCGAGGCCGAGCGGCAGCGCCGTTTCGCAGGTGTCGCCGGGCGGCAGGGTGACGCAGCCGGCCTCGTCGGTCTGACCGTCGCAGTCGTTGTCGAGCCCATCGCCGCAGACCTCGTCGCGCGGCGCGCGGAGCGGCTCACAATGCTCCTGACCCGCCTGACAGGTCGAGCGACCGGCCGCGCAGATTCCGAGCAGGCCGGTGTCACAGTCGCCGCGCCGGTTGTCGATGGCGCCGTCGCAGTTGTTGTCGAGGCCGTCACAGAGCTCCTCGGCGCCGCCGAACACCGCCCCGTTGTTGTCGTTGCAGTCGAAGTCGCAGATGGTCTGGCCGTCCATGTCGCCGTCGGGGATGGAGCAGACGCCCTGTCCGTTGCGCCACGCGAGGATGAAGTCGTAACGCTCGTAGCCATGGAGGGTGATCAGGGCCGGGCCCTGGTCGACGTAGTAGGAGCGGGGGAACGGGTCGAACGCCTGGTCGCAGGTGAACGTGTTGTTGCACGTCCCTCCGCTGATCTCATAGCCATAGTCGTGCTGGCCGATGGGCTGGACGGTGACCTCGAAAGGCCCCGTGGCGGAGCCGATGCTGAAGACGGCGTCGGGGCCACCAAAGCAGATGGGCGGCTGGTCCTCGGTGAAGGTCGCGAGATCGCCGCTGAAATGCCCCCCCGCCCCTGCGAGGAACGGATGCGCGCAGGACTCGCCGACCACGAAGGTGTTGCAGGCGTTCTCGTCCGTCTGACCGTCGCAGTCGTTGTCGAGGCTGTCGCCGCAGACCTCGTTCGTCTGCCGTTGAACCTGCTCGCAGGTCTGCCCCGTGGGGGTGCAGACCGGGCGGCCCACGGCGCAGACGCCGAGCAGGCCGGTGACGCAGGGGTCGTTGGCCGAGAGGTTGTCGATCTCTCCGTCGCAGTCGTTGTCTTGTCCGTCGCAGACCTCCGCGCCGAGCGCGCTGAGCTCGGTGCAGTCCGCGTCGCAGAGGTACTCGCCGTCCATGTCGCTGTCGGGGGTGAGGCACTGCCCCGTGTCGGGATCTCGGATGCCGAGAGAGAACTGGTAGGGGCCGCTCCCGGAGACGATGACCTGGTAGGTCCCCGCCGGGAGCTGGAACACCGCCCCGGCGGGGACGGGCTCCGGCTGCAAGCAGATCAGGAGGTTGTTGCACGCATCCTGGCTCACGCTGACGCCGAACGGAGGCTCGAAGCGCGGGTTGAAGCCCGGCGGCGTCGGAATACGGTAGACCACATCCATGGCGCGCTCGAGCGTGAAGCTGTAGACCACCTCGGGCCCACCGAAGCAGCTGGGCGCGCCGTCGTAGGAGTGCTGGTCGAGGTCCCCCTCGAACGTGCCTCCGACGCCCATGTCGAACGGGAACAGGCAGGACTCGCCGCGCACCACGTCGAGGCAGTTTGCCTCGTCGGCGGCTCCGTCGCAGTTGTTGTCAAGGCCATCGCCGCAGACCTCCGGGCCCGGCTGCACCGTCTGCTGACAGTCCTCGACGCCGTTGACGCAGGCCCGTCGACCCACGTCGCACACGCCGGGCTGCCCGACGCTGCAAACGCCGGTGACGTTGTCGACCTCGCCATCACAGTTGTCATCCACACCATTGCAAGACTCTGACGCGCCAGGCCTTTGCGCGGGGTCGTGGTCATTGCAGTCATGGTCGCAGATGGTGAAGCCGTCCAGGTCCGCGTCCGCTGCGGAGCACGTGCCATCGGCGTCACGGAACGCCACGTCGAGGCGATACCCGCCGGTCCCCTGCACGGCGACCAGGAAGTTACCAGCACCGAAGGCCCCAGACGGCCCATCGAAGGTGTTCGGGAGACAGAAGCCGGGGTTGCCGCAGCCGTTGATGAGGAAGATCACGCTGACATCACTGCCCGGAGCGCCCTGAAGGCTGAGGACGACGGTCTCGCTCGTGGGATCGACCGTCACGCGGTAGAAGTGGGCCGGCTGGTCCATCCGGCAAGCCTCGAGCGAGGCCGGTGGCCCGTTCGGGTCGAGGAAGCCGAACCGGGTCCCGTCCTGAGCCGACATCGGAATCGGGTCGGCGCAAGTCGCCGCGGGCCCGGTGCAGGCCTCGGCGCTGTCGATGGTGTTGTTGCAGTTGTTGTCGAGCCCGTCACCGCAGAGCTCAGGTGCGCCCGGATGGATGTTGGAGTTGCTGGGCGCACAGTCGTCCGACGTGGCGACGAAGCCCGAGGGAGCCGGACAGGCCTGTCGACTATCGGCCAGGTCTCCGTGCCCGTCGCCGTCAGAGTCGGCGTACCATGTCGGCGGATTGGGGACGCCGTTGTCCGGTGTATTGTCGCAGTTGTTGTCGATGCCGTCGCACAGCTCTTCGGCGCCAGGGTGGATCGCCATGTCGTCTGGCTGGCAGTCGCCCGCGCGGCCGACGTGATCCGTGTCGGGGCTGTCGCAGGCCTGCACGACGAACGCCGGGTCGCCATAGGTGTCGTGATCGGCGTCGAGGTACCACGAGGGCGGGTTGACCGGATCCTCGTCGACGCTGTCGTCGCAGTCGTTGTCGAGTGTGTCGCACAGCTCCGGCGCGCCCGGATGGATCGCGCCGTCTTCGTCGTTGCAGTCGCCCCCCGGCTCGAAGTTCTGCGACTCGCCGTCGTTGTCGCAGGAGAGGTTGAGCGACTCGACGACGGCGTCGGTGCGGTAGCCGTCGTTGTCGGCGTCGGCGTAGCACAGCTCGTGCGCATCGCAGTCCTGGTCGAGCTCGTCGCCGACGATCTCATCGGCGCCGGGGTGGATCGCCGCGACCGCGTCGTCGCAGTCGCCGGGCAGCCCGTCGGAGTCGCCCTCGCCTTCGGCGTCGCAGGCCAGATCGTCGGAGACGAGCGTAATGTCGGTGTGGTAGCCATCGTTGTCGACGTCGACCCAGCACAGCTCGTGGCTGTCGCAGTCCTGATCGATCCCGTCGCCGACGACCTCCTCCGCTCCGGGGTGGACGCCGCCGTCAACGTCGTTGCAGTCACCGCCGGCGACGACGAAGCCCTCGGGCAGCTCGCAGCCCGCCCAGGGCGTGGCGGTAGCGTCGCCGAAGGTGTCGTCGTCGGCGTCGGGCAGCGCGTTGGAGGGAGGGAGGCCCTCGTCGGTGGCGTCGTTGCAGTTGTCGTCGGCGCCGTTGCAGACCTCCTCGGCGCCCGGGTGCACCGCGCCGTCACGATCGGCGCAGTCGGTGCTGTCCGTCACGAAGTCGTCGGGCATCGCGCACGCCTCGACGTGCACGAGCGGATCGCCGTAGCCGTCGTGATCGACGTCGGCGTACCATGTGGTCGGGGCCGCGCAGTTGTTGGCGTTGTTCGAGCCGTTGTTGCCGTTGTTCGAGCCGTTGTTCGAGCCGTTGTTCGAGCCGTTGTTCGACCCGTTGTTCGGTCCGTTGTTGAACAGACCGTTGTTCGTGTTGTTGTTGCTCGCGTTGTTGCCCCCGTTGTTGGCCACCTTGATCTCAGGGCTGGAGGACTCGCTGGTGAGGCAGGCCGGGAGGAAGAGACCAGCCACACAGGCCCAAATGGCGGCGTTGGTGGTCAGGGCGGGCATTGGTCGTGCGCGCATAGGGGCATCCCTGGTGTGGCGGCAAAGCAACTACTCTGGCCGCGTCGACGAACAATCGCGTTCACCGCGGTGCGGAGCGGGCAAGCGCGAGTGGCTGAGAGCGGATTCGTGGAGGTGCATCCTCGATGCAGCGGTCCTGCGATTGTTCCGTTGAGACCACGATGCGGCCGATTATAGTGGACCGTCGGTCCGCTCGCCACAGCAATCCAGCCGCGAGCCACAACGCCCCCCCACGCCGTGGCTGCGGAGGGCTCTGATGAACCCCCGCCAGGCGGCGCGAGGGCAGGAGGACGGGATGGCATCACAGCGTCTGGGAGCGTTCCGCCTGGAGCACCGGCTCGAGGCCAGCCGCTGGGGGCTCCGATGGCTCGCCCGCCCGGCCGAAGGGGGCCCGTGGCGGATCGTGGAGGTCCTCCACGACTGGATGGTGGACAGCAGCGACGCGCTGATCGAGAACGAGCGCCGCTTCGCCGGCCTCTCTCTGCCGCACGTGCTCTCCCACGAGGGCGTCCAGCGCCTGGGTTCAGACGCCCAGGCTCCCGTGCTGATGGAGCGCCGAGAGGTGCTCGTCCACCACCTGCCGCCGCCCCGCCTGCTCGCCCGCTCGCCGCGGGAGGCAGCGGCGATCGTCCTGCAGCTCGGACGCGGCCTCGAGGCGCTGGCCGGGTGCTCAGCGCCCGAACCGTTCGTGCACGGTGGGATCGGCCTCGAGACGAGCTGGACCGACGCCCTCGGCATCGCCCGCCTCGACGCCAGCCGGTTGAGCGCCGCGGAGATACGGACCACGCGCGTCGGCCTGGGCGTGGTGCGCAGCTCGTTCCACGACCTGTCGCCGGAGCAGGTCCGAGGCCTCCGCCTCTCCCCCGCCTCGGACGTGTACCAGCTCGGGGTCATGCTGGCCTGGCTCTCGACGGGGCGCCGCCCGTTCGCGGCCGACAGCGACTTCGGGACGCTCGAGAACATCATCAGCGGCACGTTCGCCCGCCCGAGCACCCTCGTGAACGGCTACGATCCCGCGGTGGAGCAGCTGGTCTGCGAGGCCCTCCAGCTCGACCCCGGCGCGCGCCCGGCGCTCGGGGACTGGCTCGGAGCGCTCGCCGACCTCCTCGGCCCCGAGGTCGACCGCCCTCCGCTCGAGGCCTCCGGCAACGACCTGATGGACTGGCTCCGCGCGCACCTGTTCGAGGACACCCCGAAGGTCGCCGCGCTCGTCCAGGCCCGCCTCGACCTGACCACACACCCCCTGGCCAGCGACTACATCGAGCGCCACGTCCTGGCCACCGTCCGCGCCTCCCTCGACGCAGTCGCCTCCCCGACGCTCGCCGAAGCCTGGCTGCTCGGCCAGTTCGAGGCCGGGCAGCACGCGCTCGCGCGATGGGCGGTCGATCCGACGCTGCCACAGGGCAGCCGCTGGGTGGCGCAGTGGCTGGCCGCGGACCCCCGCTGCGAGCTGCCGGACCTCGCCGTCGCCTCGTTCGCCGCCACGACCCTCCCCCACGACGGCCCCCCGCTCCCGGCCTCCGCCAGCCCCCCCGAGCCACCCACACCGTTCGTCCACATCGGCCCGGTCCAGCTGACCCCGTGCACGATGGCCTGGGACGCGATGACCCCGGTCCCGGACAGCACCGGCGCCCCCGGCCACGCCCGCCACTGCGACCGATGCGACCAGCAGGTCACCCAGGTGGAGACGCTGGAGGGCCTCATCACGCTGGCCGGCAAGACCTGCCTCCGCTGGCATCCCCGCGCCGCCGAGGCCGAGCCGATCGCCAGCCCCGCGCCGCCCGTCGCCCCCACCGTCCTGGTCGCGGACGAGCTCCTGCAGCCCGGGCCCGCCGAGGCCACCGCGGCGGAGCCCGCGCCCAACCTGCTCCACCGCCTGCGCTCCTGGCTCAGACGCCCTTGAATCCCCTTCCGTATCAGCCCTTTACGCAACACCGCGCCGCTCGTGATAGCGCGCCTCCGGCGACGTCCAGAACGGGCGCCCCTGCCGCTCGATGCGACGCGCGCGCCCGGAGGCGGCCAGCGCCTCCAGCGCCTCGCGGATGGCGTGGGGGCTGTGGCGCTTGAGCGCGCCCAGCAGGTCCTCCTCGCTCACCGGGTGCCGCTGCAGCACGGCGGCGACCGCCTCCACGATGTCTCCCTCCGCCAGCACCAGCGCCCCTCCCGACGGCGGCACCACGTGGGCCTGCTCGCCGAGCATGGCCATGGCCCGCGCGACGGTCGCCTCATCCGGCGCCACCACCCACGGCTCGTTCGGCGGACGCGTCGGCAGGTTGAGGTGGATGGCGTCCGGACGAACCGCCTCGAGGCGCGCAGCCAGCGCCGCCAGCTCGGCCGGCGAGTCGTTCAGCCCGGCCACGAGCATGACCTCGACCCACAGCCGACCGGCGTAGCGCGCCCGAAAACGGACAAGACCCTCCATAAAACCCTCGAACGTCAGCGTGTGGTGCGGCCTGTGGAGCTGCAGCCACACCCGCTCCGTCCCGGCCGACACGGTCGGCATGACCACGTCGGCGGTCAGGAGCGCGTCCTGGACGTCGGGGTCACCGAGCAGCGCGCCGTTGGTGATCATCGCCACCGGCGCCGGCCCCATCGCCTTGACCCCGCGCACCAGCAACCCCAGCT
>Ga0100377_1002991_pt1 | contig 13842 bp, 8 predicted proteins | sample CryGeymeta201501_FD_83664 | JGI IMG/M metagenome (GOLD analysis project Ga0100377, IMG submission 83664) | Groundwater microbial communities from Crystal Geyser aquifers in Utah, USA - Crystal Geyser metaG 2015-01 | ecosystem: Environmental > Aquatic > Deep subsurface > Groundwater | place: USA... | reverse complement strand
CTCTTTGACCGCGTCACCGCGTCGTACGCCATCGAGGTCACGACCGAGGAGGACGACGTGATGATCCTCGGCACGGTGGTCGACCTTTCGCCAACGGGGGCCTTCGTCAAGGCGTCGCTGTCGCTGCCGGAGGAGACGATCTGCTACGTCTCGATCTTCCAGAGCGGCCTGGAGCACTCGCCACGCATCGTCTCGCAGGCTCGCATCGCCCGGGTCACCGAGGCCGGCATGGGGCTCGAGTTCACCGCGATGAGCGTGGAGAGCATCGGCGCGCTGCACACCTTCCTCGAGGCGCTGCGCAGCCAGGACTGAGGGCGTGGACCAGGCCACGCCCTGCTCCTGGCCGCACCGGTTGGCCGGTGCACGCGATGCGGAGCAGCCATGAGGGTACAGGGCCAGACAGGGCAACAGGCGCGCCGCGGCGCGGTCGGGCGCGGCAGCCCGGGCGACCGCCTGGTGCTCACCTGTCTCACGCTCACCCTCGGAGGTTGCGCCGCCTGCTCACCCTCGCCTCCATTGGCCGAGTCCACGCCCGCCGCAGCGACGTCGGAGGCTGAGCCGACGGCGCCGTCGCCGGAGGGGCTCGGCCCGCCCACGCCGATCCTCCAGCGGGCCGCCCCGCGCGTCGAGGGTGCCCCGGTCCTCCTGCTTACGCTCGACGCCACCCGACTCGATCGCCTCAGCGCCTTCGGCGCGCTCCGCCCGACCTCGCCGAACCTCGACACGCTGGCCTCGGAGGGGCTGCGGTTCGATCGCTGCTACGCCAACGCGACGTGGACCCGCCCGTCGGTGGCGTCCCTGATGACGTCGCGCTTTCGGGTCGAGCACGGGGTGGAGCGGGGCGGCTCTCGGCTCGGGCCCGAGCAGACCACGCTCGCCGAGGTCTTCGCCGCCCATGGCTACGCCACGGGCGCGTTCGTCGCCAACCCCACGGTGGGCCGCGCCTACGGCTTCGATCAGGGCTTCGGGACGTTCGTGGACGGCGAGGAGCTGGGGCCGGACCCGGCGGGCGGGGCGGTCGTGGACCGGGCGCTGGCGTGGGTGGGGGCGCAGCGCCGACCGTGGTTCCTCTGGCTCTTCCTCGTGGACCCCCACACCCCCTACGACCCGGCGCTGGCGTTCGACCGCTGGAGCACTCGCCGCGACGTCGAGCCGCTGCGCAACCCGCTCAAGGAGGTCGCCGAGCCACCCGCTGAGGCCGTCGTCGCCCGGACCCGCGATGTCTACGACGCGGAGCTCGCCGAGACGGACGCCGCGCTCGGCGAGCTGTTCAGGTCGCTGAAGGCGCGAGGCCTGTGGGATGGGCTCACGGTCGTCGTCGTGGCGGACCACGGGGAGCTGCTGGGGGAGCACGGCGCGTTCCTGCACAGCTACCACATGTGGGAGCCGAACGTACACGTTCCGCTCCTTGTCAAGACCCCTGCGTTGACCGGCGGGGCGGGCACCGTCGACAGCCGGCCCTGGCAGAGCGTGGATGTGATGCCCACGCTGCTCGATCTGGCCGGGCTGCGGCCTCCGCCGGGCTGGCGGGCGTCCGGCCAGAACATGGTGCCCGTGCTCACCGGCCACGTCCCCGCTGACGCTCGCCGCCCCCTGTTCGCCGAGTTCCGCTCCAGCGGCGTCTCGCGGTGGATGGTCCGTCAGGGGCGGTACAAGCTCGTCCGCTTCGACCCCACCGACCAGGCGGCCATGCGCCGGTCGTGGCCGGACCACTGGGCGCAGTACCGCTCCGCGCTCAACACCGACCGCCGCGACTTCCTCTACGACCTCGAGGCGGACCCCGAGGAGCGCCGGAACCTGCGCGTCCGCGCCCCCGAGGCCTACCGCGCCCTGCTCGACACGCTTGAGGCCTTCCAGCGCGCGCACCTCGCCCCGGAGCCCGATGGGGCCGGGCCGGACGAGGAGGAGCGCAAGATGCTGCGCGCGATGGGGTATGTGGAGTAGGAGGGGGCCGCTGGCGTGGCGCTGGACCTCACGCCGCGGCCGTCGGGGGGGCGGCTCAGTTGGTGAACCGACAGCTCACCCGGTAGTTGTTGAGGCAGCGGTCCATGGTGCCGCTCACGGACGTCACCCTCACGTACAGTCGGCCGTTCATCAGCAGGCCCCGCTGGTCGCAAGGCGCAGCGTTCCAGAAGAAGGTCTGCTTCACCATGTCCATCCGAAGGCGCACGGACTCGCCGTCGCCGAGGTTGGCGCTCTCAAGGGCGCGCGTCCACTCACCATTGTGGCCAGAGATGCAGCCGTTGGAGGTCGAGTAGCCCGTGGTGGTGTTGTCCGTCAGGCCACAGCACACGTTTGTCCCGGCGTTGTTGGTGCAACCGGCGTCACAGCCGGTGCGCAGACCCACAAACACCTTGACCCGGAGCCCGTCCGCGAGGTCACTGCCGCTGACGGTGCACTCGAAGTAGTCACGGGCCGGTCCGAGGTTGAGGAAGTCCGTTCGATACCAGTCCACGCTGTCGCCCGCGTTGAACGAGCCGTCCTGCTGCACCACGGTGTCGAGGCTCGGGAAGAACGGTGAGCTCCCCAGGAGCGCCGCCTGGGCCGCCGTGTTGTTGGGCTCGAACAGGTCGTTATCGGGATAGGGGACGTCGCTGTCGGCGCCGTCGAGCTGGCCGTCACAGTCGTTGTCGTGACTGTCGCAGGTCGTCTCGTTGGTCTGGTAGAGCGAGCAGCGACAGGTCAGGCCCCAGAACCCTCCGATCAGTCTGGGGGCGGCAGCATCCTCGCACTGTCCAGGGAGCCAGGCGCCACAGCTCGAGATGCCGGCGGAGGTCGGGAGGCTCACGGACAGGGTAGATTTCTCTGCGCAGCCGTTGATGCCCGCGTAGGTCGGCTCACGCCACCCGTTGGCGCCGCCACACGACTTGGTGCAGTCACCGCAGACCCCGTTCTGCTTTGCGGCGGCGGGGGCTGTGAGGTTGTCGTCGTTCTGCCCGTCGCAGTCGTCGTCGCGGCCATTGCATTGCTCGGTGGCGGCCCCGGTCCCTCCAGTGCAACTGCTCCACTCGCCTGCGGCGAGACAGGTCTGGGTGCCGAAGGCGCACTCCCCGGTGTCCACTCCGCAGTTTTGCTGTGCTCCGGGCTGACAGACGCAGCTGAGGCTGGCCTCAGCCTCGTCGAGCAGTCCGTCACAGTCGTTGTCGAGGTCGTCGCACAGGGACTCGGCCGACTGGTACCCGGTGATCGTGGCGTAGTTGGGCTCGATCCAGCTGCCGTTGCAGACCTTGACCGCTCCGGCGCAGACCCCCTGCTGTCGGCTGGCCAGCGGCGCCTGAAGGCTCTCGTCGGTCTGTCCGTCGCAGTCATTGTCGAGGCCGTCGCAGGTCGACTCTGTCGCCTCGTACTGCGCGATCGCGGTGTAGGTGGGCTCCTTCCACCCGGCCTGGCCGTCGCAGGTCTGTACGAGGCCCTGGCACACCCCGCGGTTCTTCGTCGCAGGGGGAGGCATCAGGCCATCGTCCGGGGTGCCGTTGCAGTCGTTGTCGAGACCGTCACAGATCTCTATGTAAGCGACTCGACCGCCTTCGCAATCTCCCCACCGACCTCCGGAATTACATGTTTGGATCCCTTGCTCACACTCTCCTGCGTCGTTACCACAGGGTTGTGTGTCGCCGGTGGTGCAATCACACCCTTCATCCACGTTGCCATCGCAGTCGTTGTCGAGGCTGTCGCACGCCTGTTCGACGAGCTCGTAGCCCGCGATGCCGGTGTAGCTCGGGTCGACCCAGTCAGTGCCGGAGCAGACCTTGAGCAGGCCCGCACAGACACCGGTGCTCAGGTCCGCGGGAGGTGCGCTCCCGGCGCAGGTTGCCACGCACTGCCCGCCGTTGCAGAGGAACCCGGCGTTGCAGGTCTGATTCGGGTAGCAGGCGCCGCCCTCGGCCCCGGTCAGATCGACGCACGCGCCGCTCTGACAGGTCAGGCCGGCGTCGCAGGCGTCCCCCTCGCTGCAGCACGTGTTTCCCTCGACGCCGCAGGTGTCGAGGCAGGCGGTGCCTACGCACTCGAGGGTGCCGTCGCAGGTGCTGTCGGCGCGGCAGGGGTAGCCGTCTTCCCCTCGGCGGTCCACGCACAGGTTGCCCTCGCAGGTCAGGCCAGCGTCACACCCGCCCCCGCGGCAGAGCTGGCCCTCTCGACCGCTGACGTTGACGCAGATGTCGGCTTCACACGCCAGCGACTCGCCGTTGCATCGGTTCCCCGCCGCGCAAGCAAAGCCTTCGATTCCCCGCTGGTCAGCGCAGATGTCCGCCTCGCAGGTCAGCCCCTGGTTGCACGTCCCATTGGGGAAGCACGCGCCGCCGAGCGCGCCGACCTCGGCCCCGCACTGGGCCTCGCAGTCGGCGGGACAGGTGGCGCAGGTCTCGCCGTGGCCAGCCGTGCACTCGCCGTCTCCGCAGCACACGTCGCAGTCGGCGGGGCAGGTGAAGCAGTCCTCTGTGCCCTCGCAGACGTCGTCTCCACACGTGGGCGCGCCGTTGTTTGATGCGTTGTTGCCGTTGTTTGATGCGTTGTTGCTGTTGTTTGATGTGTTATCGTTATTTTGGTTGTTTACATCATTATTAGATGTGTTGTTCTTATTGTTATTTGTCTGATCTTCAATGTTTTCACTCTTTGTGTTGTTCGATTCGCAGCTGAGTCCCTGAAGGACCAGGATGGCTGTCAGGAGGACAGCCGATTTCAATATGATGTTTCGTCCCATGAACTGAGTCCCTCCACGTGGCATGGAATGCGTCCTGTAGACCGCCGTGCGTCTCAGTGGGTGTCGCGACGCAGGCTGGGCTAGCCGGGTGACGCGAACTTGCTTCCGGCGCAGATGCGACGCTACAGGGCAACCCCTGTGCCACCGAGATCGAGCCTCCAAACTTCGGCGTCGAGTCCGACAGACGCGAGCTCCGGTGGGGGCTTCATGGGTCGGGGCGCGCCTGGCCTGCCGGTTCGGCGACCTGTGGAGTGACCGCGAACAGTCCAATCGCAGACCCTGAACAGTCCACGAGCCAATGCGCATGAGGCCGTCGAGGCAAGGCGGTGGACGGGCCGAGCTGCGACCCTGTTCGTATCCATCCTGATGCATGGGGGTGCACGCTCGGATGGAGGACGACGGTGCAGTGGGCGCGGACACACGGTGTCCGCGTCACCAGGGGCTTGTCGGTGGTGGGGGAGGTAGCGGACAGGGCTCGTCGGGCGACGTCACCTTCACGCGTTCTTGAACTCGGCGATCGTGCGCTCGGTCTCGACGTGGGCCTCCGCCAGGGGGCTGGAGGAGCCGCCGGCCTTGCGGGCGCCAGAGAGCTTGCGGTCCCCGTGCGGGTCATCGCTGCGTGCGACCGAGTTGGCGTGCGCGTTGTCGGGCCTGCCCTCAGCCAGCGCGTGCAGGGCGCCCGGGCGGCCGCTGGCGAGGGTCCGCGAGGTCTGGCGGACGTCGTATCGGAGCTTCGGAGGGGTGGCGCGCGGGGCCTGACGTGGGCGGAGCCAGGCCATGAGGTCGTCCGAGAGGCGCGCGGCGAGGAAGGCGTGGAGGTCCGCGGAGGTGTGCTCGGCAAGTGCCTGGAGGACGACCTGGGCGTGCTCGGCGGCGAAGCCGGCGCGGACGTTCTCCTGCTGGCCGACCCGGGCGAAGAAGGCCTCGGAGTCCAGGGTGAGCCCCTCCTCCGCGACGTCGAGGAGGGCGGCGGTCAGCTCGGAGGGCAGGGCGTGAGCGAGGCGGGTGCGGTCGGCGCGGTAGAGGGTCAGGCCCAGGACGCTCAGGGTGGCGCGGACGCAGGCCAGCGCCTCGTCGGAGGCGTGGAGGCCGGTGCGCTGCTGCACCGCGTTGAGGAGGGTCTCGAGAGGGACGATGGTGTTCATGGCAGGTGCTCTCCGGGAGCGATGGGGGCGTGAGCGACGAACGTTCTGGGAAGGTAGGGGCTCCCCCCCCAATGTCCACGGCCTGTGTGCACTCTGCGCGATCAGCCTACCAGGACCTCCGTGGCCGCGCGCGCCCCGGCCTCCAGCGCGCCCTCCATGTAGCCGTTCCACTGACGGGCCGTCTCGGTGCCTGCCCAGTGGATCCGTCCGCAAGGCTCGCGGAGCGCCGGCCCGAACGGGATCATCGTGCCGGGGGTCATCGAGCCGACCGGGCACCCACGCGTCCAGGGATCGGCCGCCCAGTCCTTGATCACCACCGCCCGCGCCTCCCACGCCCGCGGCCCGAAGAAGCGCGCAAACACCGACAACGCGCGCTGCCGCTGCGCCTCCTCCGACAGCGCCCCGAACGCCAGCGCGTGGTCCCCCACCACAAAGCCGAGCAGCGCCGCCTGCCTCCCCCCCACATCCCCATTGTCATAGATCACCGTCACCGGTCCCTCATCACACACCACCTCGCCGGAGAACCCGTCGTCGCGCCAGAAGGGCCGGTCATAGGTCGCGAGCACCTTGGTCGTGGCTCCCATCGGCATCCGCTGGGTCAGCAGGTCGCGCGCGGCGGGCAGCGCGGGCGTAAACTCGATCCGCGCCGCGAACGCCGGCGGGACCGCGACGATGACGCGCCCCCCCTCGAAGTCGCCCCTGGCCGTCCGCACCCGCCCCCCCTCCTCGCTCTGCGCGATGGACAGCGCCGGACAGTCAAGATGCACCGCCGGGCCGAGCGCCTCGGCCATGCGCAGCGACAACCCCTGCACGCCGCCCTCGAAGCGGTCCTGCTGGGCGCCGTCCTCCGCCTCGATCAGCCGCATGAGGCCGCCGCCGGAGTTGAGGTAGAACAGGAAGTGGAGCAGGGAGAGCTGCGAGGGCTCGGCGCCGAACACCACCCGTGTCGCCACGTCGAACAGCGCGCGCACCCGCTCGGACCGGAGGATCTTCCGCTTGTACTGCTCCACCGTCGCGCCGTCGTATTCTGCCGAGCCCTCCCAGGGGTGATCCGTGCTGACCTTCCGCCGCACGTGATCGAGATACCGCAGCCCGAGCTCCAGCTCCACGAGGTTGTGCGGCGGCAGCGACGGGATGGACGAGGTGTACGTCGAGCGTTTACCGCAGACCTGCAGGATCTTCCTTCCGTGGGTCCACGTCGGGAAGGTCTTGACCCCGAGGGCGCGGGCCAGCCCGGCCAGCCGGTCCTGCGTGGGCCCGATCCACTGCGCGCCAAGGTCGAAGACCCCACCGCCGATCGCGTGGCTGAACGTGCGCCCTCCCACCCGATCCCGTGCCTCCAGCACGGCGACCGTGCGTCCGGCCTCCACGAGCTGCCGGGCCGCATACAACCCCGAGAGGCCAGCGCCGACGACGATCACGTCCACGTGAGGATGGGTGCCCATGGTCACTCCCGAGGTTGGTGGCCCTGTCAGGGCCCGCACTGCATGGCGGAGGTGCAGCGGCGAATGGTGCGCCCGACGCCGTTCATCACCGCGACCACGAGCGACTGCTCGTAGATGCAGAGGTCGGTCACGATGCCTCGGCCCACGTCCACATCGACCGTGCGCAGGAGCGTGTCCGCGTTGAACATCGTCAGCACGCCTTGACCCCAATCGTCTCCGCTGAGGTCGAGCGGCGCTTGCACGACCCCTGCGGCGACGAGCCGTCCATCGATGGCGGCCACAGCCCGATAGAGCCCATTCGTGTCAGCCGCGCGCAGGTCCCAGGTCGCCTCGCTGCCCGGCGTCAGGGCGCTGAGCGTCGGCGCGAGCTCCGGCATCGGCAGCCATCCGCCGCCCACCGCGACGAAGCGCCCTTCGTCGACCAGAAAGTCCTCCGCCTCGAACGCATCATAGCCGTCCGGCGGTCCCCAGCGGGCCTTCTCCCCGAGGTCGCACTGGCAGCCGGAGGCGTCGCACGTGGCGGTGGGCTCCCACACCCTCGCCTGCCCCTCAACCATCCCTGCGACCAGGAGCGCTCCGTCCACGGCGTGGATCCGCTTGCCCATCGACAGCGGCGGCAGCGCCAGGTTGTTCGTGCACCTCGCCTGGCCGTCGCGATCGAGCACGTCGAGCCGAAGCGTCCGATTGGCCAGCCCCCAGTTGCCGACGAAGCCCGTGACCCACAGGTTACCGTCGCCGTCTTGCCCGACGTCCAGCAGCGCGCCGTTGCGCGTGTTGTCGATCCACCGCGTCACGATCGGCTCCGGGCTCAGCGGTCGCAGGTCGAGCAGCGCATAGAACGGCCGGTCGAGGTCGCCCGCGTCACGCACCCGCCCCACGACGTGCATCGTGTCCCCCTCCAGCCACGCGCCCGAGAGGTCTCCACGAGGCGCCAGTCGGATCACCGAGGTCTGCACCCCCGTGCACGCGTCCAGCACGACCACCGCTGCCGAGTCGCCTCCATCGGCCTGGCAACTGCCGAGCCCGTAGATCCTCCTGTGTCCTGGATCGGCGACCAGCCGCCACAGGTTGCACCCGCTCACATCCGCGCTCCACGCACTCTCGCAGGTTCCCATGTTCGGCGTGGTCACATCCTCGTCGGCGCCATCGAGCGTGTCCAGGCCCACTCCCCCATCCTGCACGTCCTCCCCCCCAGCGTCCTCCTCCGGGCCGGTCACCACGGACTCGCCGAAGAACACCGAGCACCCGGACGCAGCCAGCGTGGCAAGCAGGAGGCAGAGCGGGAGGAGTCGTGTGACCATGGCGCTGTGTGGGGGTTGGACCGTTGAGCGATCGGTGACGGGGAACGCGATCGACGTACGGAAGCTACCGTTGGGATGGGTTCGGTGCAACTGGCCCTCACCCCCCAGCCCCCTCTCCCGTATGACGGGAGAGGGGGAGGCCCTCACCCCCCAGCCCCCTCTCCCCTCGACGGGTAGAGGGGGGGTAGATCAGGGTTTTTACCTGTGCAGTAACAGGTTACTGTCCGGCTCCCCCTCTCCCGTCATACGGGAGAGGGGGCTGGGGGGTGAGGGCCTCCCCCTCTCCCGTCATACGGGAGAGGGGGCCGGGGGGTGAGGGCCTCCCCCTCTCCCCTCATAGGGGAGAGGGGGCTGGGGGGTGAGGGCGCCGGGGGCTGAGGGCGGAGGCCGACTGCGCAAAATTTGCGCGCGACCGCACATTGCTTGGAGACGTGCCATGAAGACGTTGACCGTTCGTTGCCAGAAGCTGCACCCGGAGGCCTCGGTGCCTGTGCGCGGGTCGGCGCACGCGGCGGGATGGGATCTGGTCGCCGTGGAGGCGGTGACGCTGCCGGCTGGGGGGTGGGCCTCGGTCGGTACGGGGCTGGCGGTGGAGGTGCCGGAGGGGTTCGAGCTGCAGGTGCGGCCGAGGTCGGGGCTTGCGGCGCGGCACGGGGTGACGGTGCTGAACGCGCCGGGGACGGTGGACGCGGACTATCGGGGGGAGGTGCGGGTGCTGCTGATCAACCACGGGGCCGAGGCGTTCGAGGTCCGGGCCGGGGAGCGGATCGCCCAGGCCGTGATCGCCGCACACGCCGTGGTGAGCTATGAGGTCGGCGAGGCGTTGGGGGAGACGGGGCGAGGTGAGGGGGGCTTCGGGAGCACGGGGATGGGGCGTCGGGGAGGGCCGGAAGGGGGTTGACAGCGGGCGCGGCACCGCTTCATCGTCACGGCATACAACCTGTCCCGTGGCGCTGCGGTCGCGCCGGGTCCGAGACGAGCCCTTACTCTCGCAGAAGTGGAGAGCCTGGGAGAGCAGGGTCGGACGGGACATCACAATCGGAGCTCCGCACCCATGTCACCACCCGTTCGCCCTCGACTGCACCGCGCCCTGATCGCGTCGCTTCCGCTCATGGCCTCTCTGCTCGTGCCCTCGGTCGCCCATGCCTCCGGCAACTGGGACGGGATCGGGCTGATCGTCGGCCTGTGGGCCGCGCCGATCGTGCTCATCGTGCTGATGGTGCAGGGCGTCGCGCTGTCTGCCGCTCGACGGCGCGGGGTGCGCGTCGGTGTCGGCGTCGGGAGCCTCCTGGTGACGCTGCTGTGCGCGGCGTGGCAGGTGTTCTACTTTGCGTTGGAGCTGGTGGGATCGGAGCTCTTCGAGCGCCTCGCGTCGCTGTGGGTGGGCTCGCTGATGGCGTTCGGGGCGATCGTGATGGACCTCGTCGCGCTCGTGCTCGGGGTGCTGCTGCTGCGGCGACCGCGGTCGAGCGAGCCGGACGGCGGCGCCGCCGCCTGAAGGGCGGCGGCGGCGGCGGGCGCCCGGCGGTCGGCCGGGCGCCTGAGGCCGCTGCTCAGTCCTGGGTGATCGCGGCCTGCGCAGCGGCCAGGCGGGCGTTGGGGACGCGGAAGGGGGAGCAGCTGACGTAGGTGAGGCCGATCTTGTGGCAGAAGGCCACAGACTTCGGCTCGCCGCCCTGCTCACCGCAGATGCCGACGGACATGCCGGGGCGGGTCGCGCGGCCCTTCTCGGTGGCCATCTGCATCAGCTGGCCGACGCCGTTGATGTCGATGGTCTCGAATGGATCGTGCGTCAGGACGCCCATCTCCATGTACTGGGGCAGGAAGTGGGCGGTGTCGTCGCGGGAGATGCCGAACGTCATCTGGGTCAGGTCGTTGGTCCCGAACGAGAAGAACTCGGCGTCGGTCGCGATGCGGTCGGCCACGAGGGCCGCGCGGGGGATCTCGATCATGGTGCCGATGTGGATGTGGAAGTCGAGGCCAGCCGCCTCCAGCTCCTCCTTGATGATCGCCTCCGAGCGCAGCCGCAGGAAGTGCAGCTCGCCGAGGTGCGCCACCAGGGGGATCATGATCTCGGGGATGGGGTTGCCGCCGGCGCGCTTGCGGGCGATGGCCGCCCGGACGATCGCGCGGACCTGCATGCCGTAGAGGTTCGGGTGGGTGATGCCGAGGCGGCAGCCGCGGTGGCCGAGCATCGGGTTGGACTCGTGCAGCTCCTCGATGCGGTGATTGACGCGGTCGAGGGGGATGCCGAGGGCCGCAGCGAAGCTGGCCAGCTCGTTCGCCTTGCTGGGGATGAACTCGTGCAGGGGCGGGTCGAGCAGGCGGATGGTGACGGGGAGACCGTCCATCGCCTCGAGGATCTCCTCGAAGTCCTGCTGCTGGATGGGCAGGAGGCGCTCGAAGGCGGCGTTCTGCTCGACGTCCGAGACGGCGAAGATACCCGCGCGCATGGCGGTGAGGCGCTCCTCGGTCTCGAAGAACATGTGCTCGGTGCGGCACAGGCCGATGCCCTGGGCGCCGAGCTCGACCGCGCGGCGGGCGTCGGCGGGGGTGTCGGCGTTGGCGCGGACGCCGAGGCGGCGGTACTTGTCGGCCATCGCCATGAACTCGGCGAAGCGACCGCCGATGTCGGCCTTGACCAGCGGGAGCTTGCCGGCGAAGACCTGACCGGTGGCGCCGTCGATGGTGACCCAGTCGTTCTCGGCCAGGACGGTCTCGCCGATGTGGATGGACTTCTTGTCCTTGGAGAAGTGGATCTCGCTGACGCCGCTGACGCAGGGCTTGCCCATGGAGCGGGCGACGACGGCCGCGTGGCTGGTCAGACCGCCCGTGGCGGTGAGGATGCCGACGGCGGCGGCCATGCCGTGGATGTCCTCGGCGCTGGTCTCGTGACGGACGAGCAGGACCTTGTCGCCCTTCTTGGCGCGAGCCTCGGCGGTGTCGGCGTCGAAGACGATCTGACCGACGGCGGAGCCGGGGGAGGCGGCCAGGCCGCGCACGAGGGAGTGGCTGCGATCGGCGGTCGGGTCGATGCGGGGATGCAGCATCTCGTTGATGTGATCGCGGGGGTCGACGCGCAGCAGGGCGGTCTTCTCGTCGATGAGGCCCTCCTTGAGCATGTCGAGGGCGATCTCGATGGCGGCGCGGCCCGAGCGCTTGCCGCTGCGGGTCTGGAGCATCCAGAGCTTGCCTTCCTCGATGGTGAACTCAACGTCCTGGACGTCGTGGTAGTGGACTTCGAGGCGGTTGATGACGGTCTTGAACTCCTGGTAGAGGCCGGGCATCGTCTTTTCGAGGCTGGGCTCCTTGTTGTCGCCCGAGCGGCTGATCTCGTTGACGGGGGACGGGGTGCGGATACCGGCGACGATGTCCTCGCCCTGGGCGTGGATCAGGAACTCGCCGTAGACCTCGCGCTCGCCGGTGGCGGGGTTGCGGCTGAAGGCGACGCCGGTGGCGGAGTTGTCGGACATGTTGCCGAAGACCATCGCCTGGACGTTGACGGCGGTGCCGAGGTTGTCGGGGATGTCGTGGAGGCGACGGTAGGTCCTGGCGCGGGTGTTGTTCCAGCTGAGGAAGACGGCGCGGATGGCGCCCCAGAGCTGCTCGTGGGGATCCTGGGGGATGAAGTGGCCGAGGTGGGTCTGGAGGGTGGTGCGGAAGCGCTCGACCACGGCCTGCCAGTCCTCGGCGTTCATCTCGACGTCGAGCTTCTTGCCGACGAGGGCCTTGTACTCGGTGAGGTCGTGCTCCAACAGACCGTGCTCGAGGCCGAGGACGACGTTGGAGTACATCTGGACGAGGCGGCGGTAGCAGTCCCAGGCGAAGGTGGGATCGCCGGTGGCCTCGGCGTAGGAGAGGACGTTCTTGTCGTTGAGCCCAAGGTCGAGGACGGTGTCCATCATCCCGGGCATGCTGATGGGGGCGCCGCTGCGGCAGCTGAAAAGAAGGGGGACCCCCTTGTCGGCCGCGAACTTGCGCTCCATGATGTGCTCGACGCGGTGGATGTTGTCGGTGACCAGCTTCTCGAGGCCCACGGGGTAGTTCTGGTGGTTCTCGGTGAAGTGCCGGCAGACCTCGGTGGAGATGGTGAAGCCTGCAGGGACAGGCACTCCGATGTTGGTCATCTCGGCGAGGTTGGCGCCCTTGCCGCCGAGCAGACTCTTCATCTTGGCGGAGCCTTCGGCCTTGGGGCCACCAAAAGCGTACACGTACATCTGTGAACGGGTCATGACTCTCTCCCTGGGGATAGGATGAGGGGATAGGAATGAAGGAAGTCCGCCGATCCGCGCCTGTCGTGGTCTTGTGGCATCACTGGCGTCGTCTTTTTCAAGACGGATCATCCGGCGCGGACCGGCGTCTTGCCTGGCCGGCCATTTCGCAAGGATTGCGCCAGCTCGTTACAAACAGCCATCCGGGCCGTGCTGGCTGGTGTGGAATGGCACGTGGAAGGGTCTCGGGCGAGGTCGGTGGCGAACCGTTTGCGCCGCTTCGGTGGTCTGACGCAGATATTGCGCAAACCTGCGGGGTGTGCGCTCGGCCGGAGGGGGTGGGGCGTGGTTGGAGGTCGGCGCCGACGGCACCGGGGCTGCGGGGGCGGTCGGGGCACAAGAGTTGCTCCCCTCTGTGCGTCGCGCGCGACAGCGACCTTTCCTCACCGGAGCGGCCATGGTGACGTCGGCAGATCAGATCTACACGCTGAGTCGAGAAGGGCTCGAGGCGATGTGGCAGGCGTTGGCGGGAGCCGGACACCGGGTGGTGGGGCCTCGGGTGCGGGACGGCGCGATCGTCTATGACGTGCTCGAGGGGTCGCGGGAGCTGCCGTGGGGCTGGACGGCGCAGCAGGGGCCGGCGCAGTACACGTTGGAGCGTCGGTTGGACGGGGCGGCGTTTGGCTGGGCGGTGGGTCCGCAGTCGTTGCGCCGGTTCGTGCAGCCGGCGCGAGAGCGTCTGTGGACGGCGGTGGGGAGCTCGGACGGCTTCACGATCGAGGACGAGCCGCTGGGAGACGACGCGCCGCTGGCGTTCTTCGGGGTGCGGGCGTGCGATCTGGCGGCGCTGGCGGTGCAGGAGCGGGTGTTCATCGGGGGGGAGTTTGTGGACGTGCGGGCGTTGGCGCGCCGTCGGGGGATCTTCGTGGTGGCGGTGGACTGCACCGAGCCGGGGGGCTCGTGCTTCTGCGCGTCGATGCAGACGGGGCCGGGGGTGACGAGTGGGCATGATGTGGCGCTGACGGAGCGGGCGGGGGG
>Ga0100377_1002971_pt1 | contig 13878 bp, 14 predicted proteins | sample CryGeymeta201501_FD_83664 | JGI IMG/M metagenome (GOLD analysis project Ga0100377, IMG submission 83664) | Groundwater microbial communities from Crystal Geyser aquifers in Utah, USA - Crystal Geyser metaG 2015-01 | ecosystem: Environmental > Aquatic > Deep subsurface > Groundwater | place: USA... | reverse complement strand
GGAGGAATAATGATTACCGCCTCACACAATCCTTCAAAATGGAACGGTTTTAAAATGATAGTGAAAAGCCACGGGTTTGTTTGCCAAGGGCAGGGGATGGAGAAATTAAAATCAAAAATTAGAAAGGCCCCTACGGGGAGTCGCCAACGGCGACAGCAAAAATCAGAAACACATATTAAAGATGCTAAAATAGAATCAAAGAATATCATCCCAAGCTATTTAAATCATATTTTGAAGATGGCTAAAAAATTAGAGATTCAAGGAGTCCCCAAACTTTTTAAAATAGGCGTGGAATTTTTAGGTGGGGTAGCCTTTAAAGTGATTAAGCCCCTCGTCAAAAAGTTTTCTCTTAAAACAGTTTGTTTAAATTCGTCGACTCATTCTTTCGACCCTCTTTTGCCTAAAAATCTAAGAGAATTAAGTAAAGTAATAAGAAATAAAAAGTTAGATTTCGGCATAGCTTTTGACGGAGATGGAGATCGTATTATCTTTCTTGATGAAAAAGGAAAACTCGTTGATCCTAGTTCAATCTTAGCTCTTCTTTCTTTATATTTTATGGAAGAATGGCCACATTCAAAAATTGTTTATAATCTTGTTTGCTCAAAAGTTGTCAGAGAAGAAATAAAGAGTCACGGCGGGGTTCCTATCCGCACTCGGGTTGGCCATGTCTTTATTAAAAAAATTGCCGAGAAGAAAAAGGCTGCTTTTGGCGGAGAACATTCTGGCCATTACTTCTTTAAAGAAAATGGCTACAGCGAATGTTCAGCTTTAGTCCTACTTTTAATGTTAAAAATTTTATCAGATAAAAAAAAGAGACTTTCAGAACTTATAGAGCCTTTAAAAAGATATTTCAAAGGAGGCGAGATAAACCTTCCGCTTCATCAAGACGCTGAAAAAATATATAAAAAAATAACCTCCCATTTTAAAGGAGGAAAAGTTGATTATTTAGATGGCTTGACGATAGAATTTAAAGATTGGTGGTTTAACTTGAGGGAATCTCAAACAGAGCCGCTTTTCAAGTTAACAATTGAAGCAAAAAATAAAAGAGCGTTTTTAGAGAAAAAGAAGGCTATATTTTCAATCCTATTTTCTCTTTAACTTCAGCCATTGTAGCGGTTGCTATTTTTTTAGCTTTTCCCGCGCCTTCTTCTAGAATTTTCTTTATCGTTTTTGGATTTTTTAAAAGTTCACTTTTCTTCTTTTGAATTGGCTTCAAAATTTTAATTAAATTATCAGCTAAAATTTTTTTACATTCAAGACAGCCAATGCCAGCCCGACGACATTCTTTATCAACATATTCAATCTCTTTTAAAGAAGAAACTACTTGATGGAGTTTTAGCAAGTTTTTTATGGAAAACAATGAAATTATAAATAAGGTCGTTAAATTTACCGAAAGCATAGTCAGCGGTGGCGATTTCAATAAAATCGAAATTTCAAGAATATTGAATTTATCATATCACTCTGACCGTAATTTAAACATTTATAGAGGGATTTTGTTCGTTTATTATTTTTATAAATTTGAAAAACTTCCTCAAAAAAAATTTAAGAATCTTAGCACAGACAAGAAATTTCTAAAATGCGTTTCTCTGTTAAATGGAAATGTTCTGCCTCCCCATGAAATAGGAGGTTTGTTTTTAAGTATTCTCACTATTCCTGACAAGGAGACAGAGTGCAGAGATGTATTATTGGGGAGCTTCTACGGTTCTCTTTGGTTCTTAATGAATAATCCTGAAAATTTTGAAATAGCAGTGGATTATGGCGTTGAAATAATAAAGTCAGCTTTTAGTATAGATGAGTTTGATTTTTTGGAAAAAACAAAATTAAAGAAAAACGACGCAAAAGTAATTAATTTAGCTGGAAGCGGCAAGAAAGAAGTCAAATTACTTAATATTAGTTCTATGACCGCTGTTATAACAGCGGCAATTAGCAAAAAGATTGGCACAAATATTGTGGTAGAGAAAACTATATCACGGACGACATCTAGTATAACTGGTTCAGGCGATATTTTTGAATCGATCGGAGTTAATTTGGATATACCAATTAATAAAATGGCCGAGATGTCGCTAGAAACTAAATTGGGAGTATTTGATATCAACAAAATAGTTCCTAAATTAAATCGTATTTACGATGGACGCCTATATGACGTACAGGTATTTGCTGGTTTGGTTGGAGGGGCGGCCATAGTAAATCCTGTTGACGCAGATTTAATAAATTATGGTCTAGTTAGAGGATCGAATAAATTATGTTTGGCGATTCTAAATAAATTATATCCGGATAAAAATATTTTAATTATTAGCGGGAAAGATCCCAAAGGTAAATCTATAATAGATCAAATATCAGTTGTGGCTGATACCGAAATTGCCCAGAGAATTAACGGAAAGACTTTTTTATACACAATAACACCGAGAGAATTTGGCTTTGATTTTGAGCCATTTAGGTATATTCAGACCACTAAAAGTCCGGGGGAAAACATTGAACAATTTATTAAATTGCTAGCTGGTCAAGGCAACAAAAATCTTGAACAGGCTGTCGCAATGGAAGCTATTTTAAATTTATATGGATTGGGAATTATTGATAATTTAAAGAAGGGGGCAAATTTAGCATTAGAAATAATTCGCTCTGGGGCAGGAATAAAAATTTTGGAAGATTTAATTTCTCACTCTAACGGCAATATAAATAAATTCAATGGCTTACTAAAGGTTTGCTTAAATTAAAAATGAAAAAACATAAAAAATACAATTTTAAAAAGATTGAAACTGCACGAGAGGATATAAACCATGCTTCAAAAGAAATAAAAATGGATTACAACTTTGTACAAAATATTATTTCAAAAGAGGGTTATTTACCAGTCAAAAACCCCCTATCTCTAGGTTCAGTTTGTGATATAGACTTTCTTCAAAGCAAATTTTCTTGTCACTATAACCTGGATAAATTTAACGAAGTTTCAAAGAATAAGCAATGCCTTGTCACCGGGTTTGGCCCCACAAATGCGCCAACGGGCGGTACTTTGTCAATGATTCTAAGGGCAATATTTTTTGAACGAAAAATTTGTTAAATTCATACGTGCCTTAAATTATAAAGGAGAATTGAGAACACATAATAACTTTGATTTGCTCGTAGCATCAAGTTTAACTTCAAAAGTATTAACCATTGCAGACTTTTTAGAAAACAAAGAAGCAACAGTTGATTTGTATAAAAAATTTAGAATTCAAGGGAAAGATTTCCCTACTTTTATGGATGCTAATTTTACTGTCGCAGATATTCTTCTACCAAGTATTTTGAAGAAGAAGGAAAGAATTTTGGTTTTTGTTGGTATAGAAGAATGTTATTTTCCAAAGTTGGCTAATATAGTTTTGCGAAGATTTAACCAACATTACCCAAACCAATTTACTCCTCGTAATACACTAGTGAGTTCTGTATTCGGTCATCTTGTTGAAGGATTAAATGGTTTTCCTAAAATGTCAAAAAGTATTCCAGAATCTTCAATCAATCTTGATGACTCAAAAGATGATTTAAAAAGAAAAATTCTAAAATGTGATCCAAAAGATGAAAAAATTATCCTTCAAATGATAAATCTTGTCTCTGATTGGGATTTAGAAAAAATTAACGCCGCTAATAAAGCATTTAAGGAAGGTGGGGCGACATGGATTAAATTTAAAAAAGACTACCTCAATTATTTTATGAAATTGAAAAATATTTGGGAAACTACTGCAAACCTAAAATACAAATTCAAAATAAACTCACTGTTTAGACAAAAATATGGATAAAATTAAAACCTTATTACTTTTAGGTGGAACAGGATTTGTTGGTAGAGCTGTAGCCGAAAAATATTTTAAAAATGGTTGGCATGTAATCATTCCTACAAGAGACGGTGATGCCGGTAAGGCAAAAGAAAAATTAATATTCCACGGATTTGATAAATATAATTTAGAAAAATTTATAAAAGATAATTTCATCTCATTTGTTTTTAATGTCAATTTAGTTGATAAAAAATGGTTTCAAATAAATAGTTGGCTAAAATTATTTAATAAATTGAATGTCCCCACCTTATCGATTTTACGAATTATTAATCTTGTTAGTGAAACCTCAAAATCAGTCCGTGAGATTTCAAAATCAAACATTGATGTTTTGAGTAGTATTTTTACGGTAGTTCGATATTTAAAATTTCAAAATAAAGACGTGATCTTTTGTAATATGGGCTCAACTGCCGAAAAGAAACAAGACAAAAATTTATCTCCTTATGAAAGAGCGAAAAGAGTTGCTAGACAGAAAATCGAAGAAAGTAATTTATGTGATTACCATTTTGTAGCCAATTACATTAAAGGTAAAGGGGAGCAGAAGATGAAGTCCGCCGCTCCTTATTTGTGGAATAAATTAAAATTCTCTCATAAATGGCTTTTTGGTTTTAAAGTTAGCATTGTAGATGTAGACGATTTGGCGGAAATTATTTATTACATTCCTGAGATAGCTAAGGATATCCCCTTAGAACAAAAACCAATAGAAATAAATGTTACTAATGGTGAATTATTATTTGGCGAAATAATAAAAAATCTTTTACCAGAAAATAAAAGAGTGATGCCAAAATCAATAATTCCTACTTGGTTTGAAAAGTATTTCCTCCGACTTTATGCTTTTATCGTTCCTTGGATAAAACCAGGCAACCAATTATTCAGAAGATTAGCCGATTTTGCTAAAAGAGGATCGATGATTCACGCTGAGCAAGAAAAGTTAAGAGTATTTAAAACTGCCGAGGAAATAAAAAAATTAGCTTTAGATGCCGCTAATTATTTAGTATTAGAGACAGGTCCAAACTTAATTATTGCCAATAAACACTATCCAGTAATTTATGCTTTACGAGAAAAAAACGAGGAAGAATTAAAACAAATAGTTTCAAAAGCAATTATTATTTCTGATTAGTTTTTCTTCTCAAATAATTTTTGATATTCAGAAATAGAAAATGGACCATTCTTATCGCGTTTCATAGCGAAAAAGCCAATACGATATTTTCTTTTATAAGGAATGTCTGAGAATCTAAGTGGCACTACTTCTAAAATATCCTCAAAACCGAAATATCTTATTAGTTTATAAAGTGCCTTCTTGTTAGGAACAAGAGATAAGTTACTTTTACTTGAGGCGCCAATCATGTACTTTTCTGAGATTTTTTGAGTCGGCTGAGGAAAATATTTTTGGATAAACTCCAAATCCCTTTCTGTGTGAGGAGAGGGGATAAATTGATTTTGTAGCTTGCTGTAGTCTACTTTTATCCCTTTCTCAAATTCTAAATATTTTTTGGCTGATAGTGTTTCATCGTCCACAAATAAGCCCTCAAGATCGTTTTCATCCATATCATTAAGCATCCACCAAGAAGGAACATCTTCGTCTGAGGCAGTGCTGTAATGGACATGAGAATCAACTAAAAGAGTGGATTTAGTTACTTCGGCAATTTTAGTCATTGTACCTAGAGGGTCTTCTAAGTGATAGAGTATTCCTGCGAGAATGGTTATATCAAATTTCCCTAATTCTTTTTTGCTTATTTCTTCAGCTTTGAGTTTTAGAAACTCTATGCTTGGAGTTTCCAAATATTTTTTAATTGCATTAGCTTGATTTATATTGCTTTCATCAGCATCTATTCCTATTATTTCTTCCGGGCCATATTTATTTGCCTCAAAAGAAAAACCTCCGCAATTACAGCCGACATCTAAAATTTTTAATCCTTTAAAGCTTCCGCCGAATAATTTTAATAGGGGCGGAAAGAAAAGTTGTATTGCGCTACGCATCCTGTATGTTTCCGGTGCAGTATTAAAACCATTGCCTAAATCTATATCATGAAAAAATGGGGCTAATTTTTTTAATTCATTTGGAATTTTTTGTTTAACCATAAAAGTTTTAATGATTGAAAAAAAGAAAGGTTGGGATTGTCTTTGACAATCCCAACCTATTGGGTGTGATACAAGACCCTTTCAACTTCCTCAAGGGTTTCGATGGCATTTTCTCTTGCCACCTTTGCGCCCTCTTTTAGCACGGATGGTATATAGAACGGATCCCGTACAATCTCGGCCTTTTTTTCTTGAAACTCCCCTAGGAAGTTCTGAACGATGCGGGTTAAGAGCTGTTTGAATTGCCCCATCACTGGTTTGCCACTCTTATGCGCTTTGATGATAGCATCAACCTCCTCGCGTTCCGATTCGGTTTTCGCCAATCCTTTTGCAACCAAAATGTGGCTCTCCAATTTCTCGTTCATTATCCCTTCAAAGGCAGTTTCGGCGGCCTTGATCTTATTAGCGACCGTCTTCAAATCATCTGTCAAGAAAATAGCGCCCCTGGGGTTAGTCTTACTCATCTTTCCTTCCCCCTTTAAAGAGAGAAGGCGGAGCGATTTAACCTGTAGCACTTCGGGCACAGGGAAGACTTCCCCATATCTCTTGTTGAACCTTCGTGCAAGTAAACGAGTTACTTCCATGTGAGCAAGTTGATCTTCACCCACTGGTACTTTTCTGGCTCTGTTGAGTAAAATATCAGCAGCCATGAGTACCGGATAGAGAAGCAAGAGAGCGTTTGCTGTTTTCGGGTTGGCATTTGCCTTGAGCTTATCTTTAAGAGTCGGTACCCTTAAAAGCTCTGCGACAGAAATATGCCGCGCCAGAAGAGCAGTAAGCGTGGTCACTTCTCCGGCTATATCAGACTGGAGATAGATCTTTGCTTTTTTTGGATCTACTCCAAGTGCGATATAGTCAGCTACGACTGAGTGAATGTACTGCCTCACTGTAGTCGGTTCGTTGTCCGTGATCGCATGAAGATCGGCAACGAAAACTACGGGAGATACACCTTGTGCCTGAAGCTCAACAACGGGTACTACCGCACCGAGGTAGTTAGCTACAGTCAAATCACCAGTTGGCCGAATACCTGTCAGTACTTCTACCTTGTACTTCATTGCAGTTACCTCCTTTTTTTGAATTTGGATATTTTTCAAAGTACTCGAATTAGTATAGCATTTTTTCTTATTTTTGTCAAGATTATGTGGCATAATGTCGCAGCCAGATGATAATTTCATAGCTGAGCCATATAGAAATTTCATACCTTGGTGAATTGTGTCATAATGATCTTGGGAAAAGTCGAAATAAATTAATTAAATTAATCCTAAGAAAATTATGAACCAAGGGCTAATTACTATGACTCAAAAAGAGCTATCTAGGTATGAAATTATCAAAAGACTGATTAAAAAAGAAATCAACGGAACTGAGGCTGCCAAACAACTCGGCCTATCAGTCAGACAAGTTAAAAACATTAAAGCAATGGTCAAAAAGTACGGCGCCAAAGGCGTTATTCATGGCAGCCGGGGCAAATCAAGTAATCGAACAATCGCTAAAGAGATAATTGAGAAAATAAAGAGAATAGTTGAAGAAAAATATAATGACTTTGGACCAACCTTTGCTTCTGAGAAATTAGAGGAAAGTCATCAAATAAAGATTGGCAAAGAGAAATTAAGGCAACTGATGATTGGTTGGAAATTCTGGGAACCAAAGCCAAGAAAAAAGAACAAAGAATATCGTTTCTGGAGGCCAAGAAAAGAACAATATGGTGAGATGATTCAATTTGATGGCTGTTATTACCCCTGGCTTGAAGGAAGAGATGGCAGTAATGAAATTATGTCTGCTGTCTTCGATTGATGACGCTACTGGCAAAATTATTCATCTAAGGTTCGTTCATGATGAAGGCATAATCCCGGTCTTCACTTTCTGGAAGCAATACCTAGAAAAACAAGGAAAACCAATGAGTATTTACTTAGATAAATTCTCTACCTACAAGATAAACACTAAAACTCTGGCTGATGATCCTAATGTTCTAACTCAGTTTGAGAGAGCGATGAAAGATCTGGGAATCAACATAATCCACGCTAATTCACCCCAGGCCAAAGGAAGAATAGAAAGACTCAATGTCACTCTTCAAGATCGATTGGTTAAAGAAATGCGATTGGCCAATATCTCTACTCTTGAAGAAGCCAATAAGTTTGTTGAAAAATTTATTCCTCAGTTCAATGTCAAGTTTGGGGTAGTTGCTCAGAAGAAAGGGAATCTTCATCAACCATTAACCCAATTGGTCAAAGAAAATTTAGATAAAATCCTTTCTGTAAAGAACGTCAGGATAGTTAATAACGACTTCACTATTAGATTTAAAGATCAATGGTTCCAATTAGGGCCTAGTCAGCCATGTTTAGTGCTGAGAAAAGACCAGGTTCAAATTGAAGAAAGAATAAACGGTCGAATGTTTATCTCTTTAAGAAATAAATATTTGGATTATGAAGTCTTGCCAGAAAGACCAAGAAAAGTGAAGATGGAAGTTATTGCCTTGGCGAAAACAAAACCTTACTGGAAACCACCGGCTGATCATCCTTGGAGAAGAGCGTTTGTAAGGTCGAAAATAAAGGTCGAGCAGGCTGTTGTAAAATAAGTAAAACGCTGGGTATGAAATTTCTAAATGGCTCGTTGCTATGAAATTTCTAAATAGCCTTGACAGATTATGTGGCATAAGTTTAGATACTAGTTTTTTGTTGATAAATTCAATTAAAAAGACATTCTTTCATAGATACAGATTAAGTTTTCTTTTTCTTTTTGCTAACTTTCTTTTTGCTAACTTTCTTTTTAAAGCTCTTTAGTTTCAAGGCTGCAGTTTTTTCAGCGCGCTTTTTAAATCTTTCCACTCTGCCACCTGTGTCAATTAATTTTTCTCCTACGCCAGTAAAGAATGGATGACATTGAGAACAAATTTCCACCTGCATTTTTTTGACAGTTGAACCGAGCTTGTATTTAGCTCCACAAGCGCAGATGATTTCTGCGTCTTCGTAGTATTTTGGATGAATATTTTTTTTCATATTAGTTAGAAATTTAATAATTTTTGAAATTTCAATAATATAATATTATAACAAAACAGTATTTTTTGGCAATAGTCCTTGTCAAATTTTAACGGTTTGATATAATTTATTCTTATGTGGGAAATTCCAACTGTTAAACAACTAGAAGAGTCAGGCGTAACCCTTGGTCATAAACCTTCGAAAAGGCACCCAAAAATGGAGCCCTTTATTAAAGGGGTCCAAGGCGCGGTTAACGTCATTGATCCGGAAAAAACCGCAGAAAAACTAGAAGATGCCCTTAAATTTGTAGAAGAGATCGTTAAGCAGAATGGGGTAATTTTATTTGTTGGCACCAAGCCTCCAGCTCAAACAATAATTAGAAAATATGCCGAAGATTGCGGTATGCCTTATGTGGCCAACAAATGGCTGGCTGGTACTTTGACTAATTTTGAAACAATTAGTTATTTAATCAAGAAATATCTAAAAATGAAAGAAGAGAAAGAAAAACTTGAGTGGAGCAAATACACTAAAAAAGAGGCGCTTGGTTTAGAGCGAGAGCTGACGAGACTCGAAAAAATGGTAGGTGGAATAAGCTCGCTTCTGAAAATTCCGGACGTCTTATATGTAGTTGATCTTATTGAAGAGAAAACAGCCATAAGAGAAGCGTCAAGAAAGAAAATCAAAACCGTAGCCATAGCCGATACTAACAGTAATCCCGAATTAGTGACTTATCCTATACCTGCCAATGACGATGCCATAAAATCAATAGATTTAATTACCAGCCTCATTAGTCAAGCGGTGAACGAGGGTCTTAACAAGCGTCAAGAAAAAACCAAAAAGTCAAAAACTTCATAATATGGACAATTTAGAAGTTGCTAAAATCTTGAATCAAATCGCTGATTTGATGGAGATTAAGGGAGAGAGTAAATTCAAGGTTGGGGCTTATAGACGCGCGACTCGAACCATTGAAGAATTGCCAGAGAACATTAACGACGTCTATTTAAAAGATAAATTAGAAGAAATACCTGGAGTAGGGGAGAGTATCGCTCTAGATATTAAAGAATTGATTACGAAGGGTTCGTGTCTCAGGCTTTCAAAATTGAAAGAGAAAATTCCCGGCAAGCTTTCGGAATTAATGGAGATAGAGGGCTTGGGACCCAAAAAAGTGGCTTTTCTCTTCAAAAAGTTTCATGTCACCGCTATTAAACAATTAGAAAAATTAATTAAATCCCATAAACTGAAAGAACTATTCGGCTGGGGTCCTAAAAGCGAACAGAATATCCTAGAAGGAATTAAGCTTTATAGAAGATTTAGAGAACGTTTTTTATTAGGAAAAATTTATCCTTACGCCCAGGCCCTTCAAGAAAAATTAAGAAAGTCACCTTTGGTGGAAAAAGTCGAAATTTGCGGCTCGTTCAGAAGAAGAAAAGAAACAATAGGGGATTTAGATATTTTAGTTACCAGTAAACAACCAAAGAGATTGGTTGATTTTTTTGTTTCCCTACCTGAGATTCAACGCGTTAATGCCAAAGGACCAACTAAAGTCAATGTTCTTTTAAAATACGGAGCGCAGCACCAAAGCGGAGTAGAAACCGACCTAAGAGTTGTTAGGCCGGAAAGCTTTGGCGCAGCTTTACATTATTTCACTGGTTCAAAAACTCACAATATCGAGATACGAAGACGGGGCATAGAAAAAGGATTAAGAATTAATGAATACGGCGTTTTTAAAGTTTCTCCTTCTAAAAAGAGGTTAACAAGGGTTGGTGGGGCAAAAGAGGAGGAAATATTCAAAGCAGTTGGCTTGCCTTGGATTCCGCCAGAAATAAGAGAGAACGAGGGGGAAATTGAAGCTGCTCTAGAAAATAGATTACCCAAGTTGATTGAAAAAAGAGATATTAAAGGAGATTTACACCTGCATAGCGACTGGTCGGACGGAGAAGATTCCATTCTTGATTTAGCCTTGAGCGCTCAGAAAAGAAAATATCAATATATTGCTCTGACCGATCACGCTTCGCCAATCGGGATAATCAATGGACTCAATGCTCATCGTGTTTTAAAACAAATTTTGGCGATTAAAGAAATTAATAAAAAGTTAAGAGGCTTTCAGATTCTTACTGGCACTGAAGTAGATATTAATAAAGATGGGTCACTTTTTTTGCCCGATAAAATTTTGGAAAAATTAGATATCGTTGTGGCTGGTATTCATTCTTCATTTCATTTATCTTGCGATCAAATGACAAAAAGAATTGTTAAAGCCATGAAAAATTTTCACGTTGATATTATTGCCCATCCAACTGGCAGATTAATTAACAAAAGAGAGCCTTATGAAATAGACGAATCAGCCCTTATTAAAGAAGCAAAGCGAACGGGCACTATTTTAGAAATTAATGCTGCTCCTCAAAGATTAGACCTCACAGGCCCATATATTCGTTTAGCCAAAGAGTATGGAGTGAAGATGGCCATTTCCACTGATGCCCATTCGACCAATCAATTAGATTACATGGTTTTTGGCGTGGACACAGCCAGACGTGGTTGGGCTGAGAAAAATGACATTGTCAATACGCTGCCATTTGAAGAATTAAAAGGTCTTTTGAAAAGGGGCTAGATTATAAAGTGGAAAACTTATCTTGACTTTAGGTGGAGATTTGATAATATAGTAATATGTCGTCATACCCTAAACAATTGAACCTAGTCCTTGTCGTTTTAGTCTTAATGGTCGGCAAACCGGCTAGGTCTTGTGATATCGGGTAAAAGTATAGGAATTTACAAGTTTAAGATAAGATCTAGTCGGTAACAACCGACTTTTTTGTTTAAATGATTGGGAACCCCCCCCTTTACAGCTGCGATGCCCACAAGCATCCTCCGGCTTATTTGAGAGCCTCTGAAGGTCATTAGGGGAAAGGGTACCCTGCTCACCGGTCAATTTATATTAAAGGAGGGGTAGATTCAATAAGGGGCAGAAATTCTGCCCCTTTACCCTTTTCCAGGGTTTATTTTTTTGAAAAACTTGTTATAATTTTGTATATATGTTGAATGTTCGTCACGGAGAAATCAAAAAAAATGTTTATCAACAGAAAGCTCATCGTGATTATTATGTCAAAAAGAGCAAGGGCTTGGTTTATTGGTGGTGTTTTCCCTTGATTATTATCTTTGCTATTTATTTAATTTTTTATAGTCCGGCCTTCACTCTGACTAATATAAAAATTGAAAAAGTTGTTGATAATAATTTAATTAAAATTCAAGATTTAGAGAAAGAAATCAGCGCATTTTTAAAACAAAAGAAACTTTTTCTTTTTCCACAAAGAAATTTTTTTATTCTCCAAGCTCAGGATTTAATTAAAAAATTAGAGGATAATCCAAAAATAGAAGAAGCGGAGGTTGAAAAAAGGGGCGCTCATACCTTATTGATAAAAATAAAAGAAGTTAAGCCAAAAGCTAAATTGATAATTTTAGGTGATGGAGATTTGTACCTTCTAAACAAAGAGGCCACGATCTTCACAAATTTTACGACATCAAGCATGGATATTTCTCAATTGCCCTTGATTTATGATAAAACTTATTCATCCCTGAAAAATCCAAAATATTTAGATGCTTTAAAGTCGGCCCTAAAGTTGATAGATAATCCTATTTTAGCCAGAAACTTTATAAAGATAACCTTTTTTATTCTTACAGAAGAGAAAGGCATTTTTGAAATAAGAGCTCTTAGCCAAGACAATTGCGCCTTTATATTTACTTCTTCTTTAGACTTTAACATCCAGTTAACTAACTTGGGGTTAATTTTAAAAGATATAAAAGAAAAGATGGGGGAGTCAAAATTTTCTCAATTGGAGTATGTTGATCTAAGATATGGGGATGTTGATTTAAAAGTAAAGGGAAGGATTTTTTATAAGTTAAAAGAAACCTCAACTCCAGCGACTTCTTTATAAAAGAAATAAACAGGGGTCTCTCGAACCCTGTTATTAAGGTGATTTTTATTTTTTATGTTCTATAGTGTCGTAAAAGGATGCTTAAACGACACTATACTTATTTTAAAAACGTGTTTCTTCTCACTTCCCCATCATCTGTTCATAAGACTTTCTTTGTTCTTGTAAAACCTTATTATATTCCGTTGAGAAGTAGATTCCTAAGATAAAAACAGATATAATTAAAATCAATATAATAATAATTCCGATTAAAGGACTAAAATTAAATCCACCCCCCCGCCAAAATGGAACCTGTTCTATTGAATAAGGCATTGGTTGAGAAGGAAGCTCTCCCGTTCTCTCGAGTTTGGACATACCAAAAGTATTAAAATTTTTAAGACGTAGTCGCAAAAAATTTTACTATAATTTTGAGTACCCAGCACTCAGCGACACTCTATAATGCATGCTGAGTGCTGGGTAAAGGTTTTGTCAATAAAATTTCTGTGCTTGACGACTCGAAATTTTATACAAAGCCCTTTATTTTTTATTCTCAACAGCCAGGAGGCCAGCTAATAAGAAGAAGAGTCCGAATAAGCCAATGGCCAGACTTAAAAGAAGCTCTGAGTGGTAAAATTCTTTTACTGAAAGGCCAATTTCTCTTATGGTCGCCTGCTGGTCTGGCAAGAGGGATCTGTAAACAAGTGTATCGAACCCTGTTTTAGCAATGGCAATCAGAATCGCCAATCCCCCGCCCCAGGTCATCTGTTGTTTGACAGGAACATTGTTGAGAATTTTAAGAGTTTTCATAGATTTTTTAGAAAAAAATAATTAATAATTTTCTAATCTAGCGGAGCAAGAGTTTATCTTCTTATATCTGGCACTTCTTGTTTAATTCCAGATTCCAATAAAGGAGATTTTTTTACACAACCAACGCCTGATAACAAAATCACGACCAAACTAAGGATAAGACTGGTAATTGAAATTTTAGTTTTTGAGGTCATAACTTTAATTAAAATAAATTAATCTCTTAGATTTGCGTATTAATTTTTATTTTTATTAGGGATAAACTTCTATTTCGTTAATTCCTACCCAACCGCAATAATCAGGGCAACCACAAGTATATTCGCT
>Ga0100377_1002967_pt1 | contig 13895 bp, 13 predicted proteins | sample CryGeymeta201501_FD_83664 | JGI IMG/M metagenome (GOLD analysis project Ga0100377, IMG submission 83664) | Groundwater microbial communities from Crystal Geyser aquifers in Utah, USA - Crystal Geyser metaG 2015-01 | ecosystem: Environmental > Aquatic > Deep subsurface > Groundwater | place: USA... | reverse complement strand
TACAAGCCCACCTTATAGCCCAATCAGTGATTCTACCAAACCCTTTTACTCCATAACCAACACGTCTTATTTGCATATTCTCGGGGTGCCCGAGTAGTGCAGAATGTATGTGGCCTTAGTCAGGATAAGTAAGACAAACAAAATCCCCCAGACCTTAGTCTGAGGGAATTTTGGAGCCACGGTCGGGAGTCGAACCCGAGACCTCATCCTTACCATGGATGCGCTCTACCAACTGAGCTACCGCGGCATTTGTGTGAAACGTGCGGGAATGTTAGCAAAAGTTTTTTTATCTGTGAAGGCCTGAAGTGAAAAAACACTGAAAATAAGGGCTTTTTGATTGACAAAAATCGAAAAAAATGTAAACTGGCTTGTCTGCTTGTTTTGGCAGATGTTGACCTTTCACAACATAAAAAGGAGTTTTCCAACCATGGAAAAAAAACCGGGCCCCGAGTACAACGGAAAGAGTCGTTGGGAATTCGCAAGTGCTCTTTACCCATTGGGAATTTCACTAATCGATGTAGCAAAATATCTTGAATGTGCCACATCAACTCTTCAGAGAGACGCAAAGATTGAAGGTGGGGGCAAATATACCGACCTGTTCCCAAACAGACCAACCATACAAACAGAAATATATCAGGCGTGTTTCAAAAAATATGCAGAGATCTGTGTTTCTCGCGCTCTTGAGAGTCTAGATGAAAAGATTGCGATTTTTCTACAACAATGGCTCAAAATAGATCACATGCTTTGTATCTACGAAGGATACCGCCTGAGTATTTCTCTCTTAACCGATCAGAGGCCACAAAATCCAAAAGACCCTCTGGAGAAAAAACTCCACCAGTTGGCAGTTGATCTTTTTCCAGAACTTAACCCGGTTGAGCCTGAACGCACCGCCGAAGAATGGCTTCGACACAATCTGGTTTTGGTGGCCAGAGGAACAAAAAAACCTCCCATCAATCAAAACGACCGAGATTTTTTTGTCGATTTAACAGATGAAATTCAGTCAGTTGATAAAAAAACAAAACTCGACCCGAGACTGGTTCACACCCTCAAAGAAGTGATAAATGAACTTGAAGGAATGGAAAAGCAGGTTATCGAATGGCTCTTCTTTACAGAAAAGCGCCCTACATACAACGAAATTGGTCAAGCAATGAAACTTGATCGAGGTGTCGCAAATCGAATTGCAGAAAACGCTCTTAAAAAAATCAGGGAGCGAACAAGGGCGCGCCTTGCCGATGCAAAAATCGTTGTTACGCACGGCAAGCCATCAATTGAAAACAAAGATGCTTTTCTTGAGCTTTTAAAACTGGAAGTTGAGTCACTTGATGTATCTCTCAGACTTAAGAGAAATCTGTGCTTGGCAGGTATTACCACATTAGGACAGCTTGTCAGACTAACCGAAAACGAGCTGTTGATAATTCCGAACATTGGAAATAAATCAATTCGGGAAATCATAAAAACACTCAAAGAAAGGGGTCTAGAGATAGACATGGACTCAAAACTCGGAGAAGACATTACGCCTCTCTTCCTTCTTCCCCACAAAATCATGAAACTAAGAAATCGAAGAAAACTTTATCAATAAGTTTTTATCTTCCCTCTCAGCACAAAAACCACCAAATCAAACTGATTTGGTGGTTCTTTTTTTATCTTTTAGCCCTTTAAACGTTCTTTCCAAGATTCCAATTTTTTGTTTTCTGGATTTACTTTTTCTAACATTTTTATTCCTCGACTAACTTCTTTTGTTTCCCCCACCGAAAAAGCGGATTCTATAAAAAGATCGATTATTTTTGGATGTTTTGGTTCGAGTTCTAGTGCTCGCTTGGCTTCTTCAAAAGCCTGTTTGGTGCGACCAAGAAGTGTTTCCAGTTCTGACATTTGAGCGTGTGCGTTAGCGTTTTCCGGAGCAAGTCTCAAAACAAAAAGCAATGTTTCTTTGGCTTGATCGTATTGTTTATCAGCCATGTATAAATCAACCAAACCCTGATATGCCTTAACATTTCTTGGATGATGACTTATTACTTCAATGTATTTTTTCTCTGCTGGAATAAACTCTTCTTCTTTTATAAAAGCATCTGCTTCATCGAGTAAACGCTGAACAACGGCCGGATCGATCTTTTCGGATTCGTCGGGCGTTTTTTTTAGTTTTTCGTAATACTGCTCCCAAGCATGTACTTTTTGGACAGTCTTACGACCAACTTTAGAAACCTTGGCCCCAAAATTACCAAAAGTACGAGCAATTCCCTGCAGTTTGGCCTTTTGAGTTCGTTCTATTCGTTGCATTAAAATCTGATCTTTAACACGTTTATTGCGATCTGTAGGGCTCGAAGAAATATCAATAACCCTAAGTTGTGGGATTTTTCGAACAATAATAACCACAATAATGGTTAAACCCACTGTAAAAAGCAAAACTGGTATAAGCCACCAAAGTACCATATTTATTTAGCCAATGTTATCTGCAGCGATCGCAAAAATTTCTGTTAATTCCCTCAGTTTCAAGCTTGCACCACCAACCAGCAAACCGTCAACATCTTCTTCTGCCAAAAAGGACTGTGCATTGCTGTCATCCACACTTCCTCCGTACAGCACAGAAACACTTCCAGTGATCACAGAACGCAATTCTTCTCGAATCACTGCGTGAACTTTGGCTACTTCTTTGGGGTCAGCAGACTGTCCACTCCCAATTGCCCAAACCGGCTCATAGGCCACATAAATAGGATTAGTAAAACCCTGCTCAGCCACAAGCGAAAAAACTTGTTGAATTTGTTTTTTGATCGTTTCGATTGTAATTCCAGCAGCATGATCTTCTATTGATTCCCCAACACAAACAATTGGCACAATACCATTAGAACACGCGGCCAATACTTTTTTGGCGATCATTTCATTTGTCTCACCTAAAATATTGCGTCGTTCAGAATGACCAATAAGAATATGACTTACACCGACTTCTTTTAACTCTGTTGGGGACACTTCTCCAGTAAATGCTCCTTGTGTTTCCCAAAACATGTCTTGAGCCCCTAAACTGATTCTAGAATGTGCAATCACTTTACGAACTTCCGATAGCGCCAAATATCCTGGGCAAACAATAACTTCCGGTGCCATTTTTTGTGCCTTTAAGGCTAGGAGGATTTGCTTTGTTAAAGCTACTGAACCACGAATACCGAGGTTCATTTTCCAGTTTGCGACAATCGTTTTCATAAAGGATGCGTAATCTTAAGAGTACAAAAGGAACTAAAAACCGGCAGCAGTAATAGCTTCTTCTGATGATTCGTATGGACCAACCATGGCGAGGCTCATGCGTTTTTCATTCAAAACCTCATTGGCAACTTCTAACACAGATTCGGCAGTAACTGAATCTATTTCAGCCAATTTTTCTTCCGGTGTTTTTACTTTGTCAGAAAACAGCTCTTGCTTTGCATACCACTCCGCCAAATCAGAAGAATCTTCCATTCGAAGTAGCAAGCGACCACGTTTATTGGTTTTGGCATCGAGCAATTCTCCGGCAGTTACACCATCTGTTTTTATTTTTTCTATTTCTTCTCTGATTGTAGAAACAGCTTGAGACAAACGACTTTTATCGAGTCCAGCTCGAATCAAAAAGGCTCCGGTTTCGTCGTAAGCAGAATTGCTAGACCTTACAAAATAGGCCAAACCTTTGCGTTCTCGTACAGAAATAAACAAACGAGAACTCATGGTGCCACCCAAAATGGTCGACAACACAGAAAGAGAAGCATTTCGTTTATCGTTTACACCAAAACTTGGCATTCCCATGGCAAGTTGAATTTGTTCGGTGTCTTTTTTCTGCACAGCTGCTCTTGGACGATTTGACTCTTTAACTCCGGCAAAAGGCGCAAACAACTTTGGAGCCACTTGTTCTTTTGGTACTTTTCCAAAAGTTTCTTCGAGCATGGCTTTAATGTCTGGGGTCACTTTTCCAGCCACAGCAATTACCATACGAGATGGAATGTAGTGTGAATCTCGGAAAGAAATAACCTGCTCACGGGTCATGCTACGCATTGTTTTGTGTGACCCTGCAATTTCCCAACCAAGAGTACTACCCTCAAACAAAACCTGCTCAAACAAATCTTCAACGTGCATCATTGGGTTATCTTGATACATGTTGATTTCTTCAATGATCACCCCTCTTTCTCGATCCATCTCTTCCTGGTCGTAGAGAGAATGAAAAAGCATGTCGTTTAGCAAATCAACGGCCAAAGGCAAATGACTGCCGTCTACTTTAACGTAGTAACCAGTCATATCTTTGCCTGTATACGCATTGAATTCTGCACCAACCGCATCTAATGTTCGGCTAATATCCAAAGTAGTAGGACGCTTTTCGGTTCCTTTGAACATTAAATGTTCAATATAATGCGAGGCGCCATTGATTTCCGGATATTCGTATCTAGAACCAACTTTAGTCAAAACAAGCACAGTAGCGGCCTGTGTGCCTAAAGAAGGGATAACATGCACTCTCATTCCATTAGATAAAGTAAAATTTTCGGTCATAAATCTTCACCGTTTAAATCAAGTTTTTTAGCTTTACCTTGCGACTAATTGAATTTATTACAATCCATTCTGAAGAAAGTATTCTTCTAATGTATCGATTGGCACACGAGTTTGTTGCATACTGTCACGATTTCTTACAGTTACTGCGTTGTCTTCCAAAGAATCAAAATCAACAGTCACACAAAAAGGTGTTCCAATTTCATCTTGTCGCCTGTAGCGTTTACCAATTGATTGTGTCTCATCGTATTCAACACGGAATTTTTTGGCTAAACGTTCTGCGAGTGGTCTGGCGACAGATGAAAGCTCTTCTTTTTTAGATAAAGGAAGAATGGCGATTTTAACTGGAGCCAAAATATTTGGTAAGCGTAAAACTGTTCGAGACTCTTCTTTGCCGTCTTCGCTTTTTACTGATTCCTCTGTATAAGCAGCTAAAAGCACGGCCAAGAAAGTTCGATCCACACCAAAAGAAGGTTCAATTACGTGTGGAAGATACTTTTCACCAGTCAATGGATCTGTAAAACGCAGGTCTTTTCCGGTTTTTTCAGCATGATTTTTTAGATCGAAGTCTGTTCTGTATGCCAAACCGTATAATTCTTTTTGACCGAACGGATACAAAAATTCGAAATCAATAGTTCTTTTTGAATAATGAGCCAACTCTTCTGGTTCAATATCATTTTCAACCACCAAAGATTCCGGGATACCGCAAGCTTTAAGCCATTCATGAACAGACAATCTCCAAGATTCAAAGTGTTTTTCCCATTCTGACTCATGAACAAAATATTCAATTTCCATCTGTTCAAACTCGCGTGTGCGGAAAATAAAATTTCCCGGTGTTATTTCGTTGCGAAATGATTTTCCAATCTGAGCCACACCAAAAGGCACACGGCGCCTAGATGTTTGTATGATTAAAGGAAAATCCACGAAAATAGCTTGAGCAGTTTCTGGACGCAAGTACGCAACGTTCTCCGATCCTTCTTTTGGGCCAATGAAAGTTTTGAACATTAAATTAAATGATGCAGGTTCGGTGAAAGTATCTTTTTGACCACACTTAGCACAGGCCCGACTCAAATCAACATGATCTGCCCTGTAACGTTCATGGCAGTTTTTACACTCTACCAAAGGATCGGTAAAAGTATCGACATGTCCTGATGCTTTCCAAACTTCCGGATTCATTAAAATTGAAGCATCCAAACCAACCATATCAAGACGCTCTTCAACAAACATCTTCCACCATATTTTTTTGATGTTTTGTTTTAACTCAACTCCCAAAGGTCCGTAATCCCAGGAATTAGATAGACCTCCGTAAATATCTGATCCAGGAAAAACAAAACCACGACTCTTGCAAAAACCAACCAATACATCCATTGAAACCATGTTTGTAGACATAAAACCAAAAAAAATTAAACCGTCATGATATCTGTTTCTTTTTTCTCTCCGATCGACTCGATTTTATTTGAAAACTCTTTTGTAAGTCTGTCGATCTCTTCCAAAAGCTTGTATTTTTCATCTTCGGCTATTTCGTTCTTTTCTTCCATGTCCAAAACGGTGTCGCGTACTGATTCGCGGACTGCTCGAAGTTTGATTTTGCTTTCTTCGATTTTTTCACGTACACGTTTCACTAATTGCTTGCGATTTTCTTCGGTCATTTGTGGAACAACGACCCTGATTATTGTCCCATCTATTACAGGATTTATTCCAATATCAGCTTCACGAATTGCTTTTTCTACCGCAGTTAAAATTGACTTATCCCAAGGTTCAACAATCATTGTTTGGGCATCTTGAACATTAATGGCAGCCACAGATTTAATATCCATGGGTGTGTTGTAAGCCATTAGTTTAATATTCTCTAAAATCCCAGGATTGGCTCGCCCGGTTCGGAGCATATTGAGTTCTCCTTGTAAAAAATCAATGGCTACTTCAAATTCTGGTTTTTGACTATGTAAGAATGGATGCATAATACCAAGAAACTTAGGTTATTTTTCCTTTTGTGCTACCGCGAGATATACCACAGTACCGTCCGATGAATCAAGCAGCATGTCTTCTGCAATGCGTGCTGTTGGAAGGTTTTCGGTGGTCCAAGTGTCTCCCCCATCTGCCGAGGCGTAAAAAGCAGAACCGGCTGTGTAATAGATGATATCGGCGTCTTTTTCGTTCAAAACAAGGGAAGAAATGACCACTTGTCCAGGTGAAGTAAGGAGTGTTAATGGCTCCCAAGTAAGCCCGAAGTCATAAGAACGGATAAGACCATAACCTGTTGCCGCCATAACAATGCTTCCACCTTGAGCTTCCGCTATTTTGTAAACACTGTCGGCCTTCTTTAGAGCTTTAAGTTCTTTTTCTACTTGAGTCCAAGTTACTCCTCCATCTTCGCTTCTAAAAAAACCACTACTCTTGGTAGCCACCAAAATCTGGCGACTGTCTTTGGCACTAACCAATATGTCCTCTATTTGATTTTTGGCCACCAACACTGTTGACCAAGAGCCTCCACCATCTAGGCTTTTCAAAACATCTCCATTAGAAAGTCCTATCCAAACAACTTTGCTGTCAAACCAATCAACCACCACACGATCTACAGTTACATTGGCTCGTGTATCTACGTAGATATTCAAATCTACATCACGCAAACAGGCTTCACTTTTTAGCAAGCGCTGTCCTTTTGCGATGTAAACAGTACAAACATTTTTTGGATCAACTTCTATATCAGCGATTGCTCCTGTTCGCAAGGCTTCTGGACGAGGGCGCTGCCAAGTAACACCACCATCTACAGAAAAGAACACGCCATCAGCCGTTGACCCGGCGTACATAGCAAACGGATCTTGCGGATCTTGTTCTAGATTTTTGAAATTCAAGTTTCCAATTGAGCCAACTCCTTTAGCTCCAGGCAAAGCTGTTAATTGCTGCCAATCCTGACCACTGTTGGCGGTTCGATAAACACCGCCATCTATAGCAACGGGGGCATCGCTTTTCCCCAAACATCCAGCACCAGTTAAAAGCAAGAGACCGACAATAGGAACCGCTCGCAATATTTTAAAATTCATACAGATGTTTTTATTTTTTACTGGTTAGAATGAGGCGCTCTAATGCAAGTTGTGGCTGAACGTTTCGATCGAGAGCGGTGTGAATATGGGGGATTTCCCACAATCTTTCTTCTGCATTGGCTCGAGTTTCGTTTGGATGCGCACGGGCCAAAGTGGCGTGCCAAGAAACTCTGGTGGTCTCTTCAAAGGCGGCCAAGAGACTTTTTGCCAGAGTGCCCGTGTCGATTTTCTTCCCCTGAAAAGCAGTTTGCAACATGCGCCATTCATCGTAAACAGAAGCTCTGGCACCGGCCTGAATCCAGGCTTTACGCCACGATTCTTCGGCCAAAATATCCTCATCGTCATTTAAATAACGAATAAATCTACCAGGACAACCAAAAGATAATTGCAAAGCGGCTTCTAATTTTTCGGCAGGAGTATTTTGAGCTATTTCTGCAGATTTAAGTTTATCAATCTTCAAGGGAGCAAAACGAACTATTTGGCAACGAGAAGCAATGGTTGCCGGAACCGATTCTTTAGATGGGGCACGCAAAAAGAAAACTGTTTTTCCACGAGGTTCTTCTAAAACTTTTAAAAGTGCATTAGCGGCTCCAATGGACATAGTGTGAGCCTCTTTAATCCAAATAACTTTGTACCCATTTTTTCTAGATGAACTGAGTCCCAAACTATCGCGCAATTCACGCACTTGAATAACCGAGATTTGTTTCTTTTGCTTGCCTGTTTTTTTGTTGAACAATCGCACAAGCGAAAACATGTCGGGGTGATTGCCAAGTGAGCCTTCCGGCAACAAGCCTCGCATTAAATGATTGGCGAAAGTTGAGCGCCCAACTCCTCCCGGGCCAACAAAAAGATAAGCCTGCCCCATGCGTCCACAAGACGCCGTGCGACTAAACATTTGCTGTAATCTCTCTTGACCAATAAACCCCGGAAAAACAAATTCCATACGCCACATAGTATATCACAGCTTTTCATTGACAAAAAGCCCAAAAAACAGTATTTTTATTGCGTTCTAAGACCGTTAACAACAAAAAATCCCACGGAAGGGGGCTCAAAAATGAAGACACGAATCTTTCTGGTTGCGGTTTTGGTGACCATTTTCCTGTTTGCAATCAGGATTAGCCTTAATTCAATGGATACTGCATACCTTGATTGGGAATATCTGCTAGATGGGTTCTTTGTGGTCAGCTTGTCTTTTTCGATGGTTTTTACTCTCTTGTACAGTAAATATCGTTGGATACCGATCAAAAAAGAGCAGCCACCCATGGGTTGCCGAACTGTTTGGAATATTGCTGTTTTTGGTATTGCTATCTCCACTTGGTGGGCCATAGTAAGCAGTTCTATTAATATCTCGGCTCAAGAAAATGCCGGTTTCTTGATGGTATCTAATTGTGGACTCTTGATTGGTTTTTATGTGGCCATCATTATAAAAGAAAGACACTACAAAAAAGCCTCGGTTCTTGAATTGATGTTCATGCTGTCCACTGAAGTCTTGTTCGGTTGGCGCATAGCAACTTTTGTTGCGGTTTTGATGATACTTACTGTTTTGTGGCATTTTGTTGCCGTCTGGTGTTTGGAAAACACATATAAACACCTAAACAAAAAGTATTTATCGCGAACATCCGCTTCCACAATGTCCAACCCGGACTAACTCTTGTACCACTCCATACTCTGGGGTGGTATTTTTTGTCTCGATAAATCTTGACAAAAGGTTCATTTTATGATACTCTGCTCAGTTCCAAAAATTTAGTTGCAACAAATCGAAGGAGGAGATTTCTTTGCCTGTAGCCGCATCGGTTAAACCGGGTGCAAACTCGCTTTTACCGACTGTTTCTACAGGGAAGGTACATTGCTTCGGCATTCACTGTCTTCACTTAAGGGCTCACCTTCGATTTATTGCAACCAACAACAAAAACAATAACCCCCACAATTTTAAAAAGTTGTGGGGTTTTTGATTAACTTGACTAACCCTCAAAGCTTGGGCATGCTCTTTACGCCTCCGCCTTTTTGATCATGAAGATCAAAGAGCAACCTTCAGAAAGGGGAAAGCAAATGCACCGCCCCAAAAAGAAGAAAAGGACCACTCCAATCGTTTCTCGACACGGCGATGTCAACCACAGGAATCTCTATATCCTGTTGACCGCCATCGAAAACGACATGAAGCTTGGTCGAAGTGACATGAGACAGGCAAGGAGAAGGCTACAAGGTGTTCTTCGGGTGATCACTAATCTGGGTACAGACGATCACTCAAAAAAGTGGCGACGAATCGAACTGGTCGCCAAGCACCTGAACGAACACCCCTGGATTCTGGTGGGTGGGTTTGCGGAAGAAAGACATGAAGCCGCCCTGAGACTCTGCCATAAGTTCATGGAAATCAGTTTCCAAGATCGCATCAGAGTAACCATAGGAATCGCCAAAGAACTCACAGAACACGAAGAAGACGAGGAATTCTCCGAAGCAAAACACGGCATTGATGCCAGATCAATGCTTTCCCGCATGATCGATGGAAGTTTTCTGTCTGTGAATCCAAAAAGATTCCTAAGACAAGACGAAACAGAAACAGGAAACTACCTTCACTAAGTCTCAACTCTGAGGCACTCAATACAGTCTAAACCTTAGACTGTATTTTCTTTTTGAAAACCAAGGACACCAGACCACGCCAGTAAAAATAATCCTCGCATGGCCTCAGCTAATTCTGGGCTCTCGAGCATGACCCCAACAATTCCTTGGGTGTAGGAAAACAAAAAAATACGATCACCGCGAATGGTTATTTCTGCTTCTGTTGGTAGTATTTTTTTAGAAACAGTTCGTACTTCCCCACCTGGAACTGTCGGAATTTCATCTATTCCTTCATCAACAATAGCGATTCCTTTGTATCCTCCTGTGCTCGTCATTTGCTTTACATGTTTTAAGCGATCTTTCAAAATGAGTTCAAATCGAGCAACCACAGAAAGTGGCACAACTTGCATTACATCTCCCTCTGTTTCTAAAAATACCTGGCGAATTTTTAAGAGGCCCTCTATTCCCTCATATAAAAATAAGCGGGGGTGACCAATTTCACGATTGTGAATATTTTGTAAAAAAGGCAGAACTTCTTCTAACCTCCCGCGCCTTGCTTCTAAAACGTGTTCCTCGGTAAGAAGCATGTTTCTGAGAGCATCTGGTGAATGAGCAAAAAACAATCTTTTATGATTGCGTTCTATTTCTCCAACCAAACCAACTCTTAAAAGCTGCTCTAAAATGTCATAAACTGTGGTGCGGCGTATGTTTGATAGCTGGGCAATTTCTTGTACCGACAAAGAAGCGCCAGGCAAAAGAGACTTATAAATATCTGCGGCTTTCTCTGATAGTCCAATATCTTTTAAGACCTGACCAATGTTCATACGTTCAATATCTTTACCAAAGCTTCCGCTGTTTGTTGGGCTGTTTTATCCCACGAAAAATTTTCTATCAATTTAAAACCTTTCTCTCGCCACTCTTCTTTTTCTTTTGGTGATCTACCTAACACTTGTTGCAGAGCTTCAGACCAAGCCTTTACATCGTTTGGAGGCACAAAAACACCGGCATCCTGAACAACCTCTCTGTGAACAGCTATATCTGAGGTAACTAGCCCAGTACCAACAGCTAAGGCCTCCAAATTAGGTAAACCAAAACCTTCGGCTCGAGACGGAAAAGCCAGCATTTCTGCCCCTTGCAAAATAAGCGGCATTTCATCTTCTCCCAAATAACCCAGCGAATGAATCGGTAAGTGTGGCTTATCGGCTATGAATTGTTTTACAAAACCGGATAGGTCACCCTTTGAACCAACCAAAACCAACTCACACGGCGCTTGGCCGGCATTTTTTTCTGCCATGAGTGCAAAAGACCGCAAAAGTGTATCAATTCCTTTTTTCTTTTCAGTGCGACCGGTGTGTAAAATATATGGATTATTTAAACCATATCTATTTCGAGCTTCGGTTATCTCTTTTTCACTTCTTGGAAAAAAACGCGTCCTATTTACCGCTAATCCAGTTACAAAAATCTGTAAATCACGTTTTCCAAAAAAAGACTTAACTGCCTTTTCTGTCGCTTTAGAAACCACCAAAACACCATCTGCTACAGACAATGTTTTATTCAAAGAATTTTGTTGGTGTTTTCTTTCTTTTGGCTCGTAAAGTTCTGGATGATTGGTAAAAGCGATGTCGTGGATGGTGGCACAAATTTTGGTTTTTGAACGATGTATTTTTGATAAACCATGTGAAGGTGTAAAAAAAATGTCTGGTGGATTTTTGATTAACTCCATCAATAAACGTACACCAATAAAACCTCGTTTAAAAGGCCAAGATAAAAATTCTGTTTTAACACCCTGAGGCAAATCAACCTTCACTCCTTTAGGCAACCAATAATAAATTTCATGATCCTTCAATATTTTTTGCTCAGGCAGTCTTTTTAAAACCTCGCGAGCATAATATTCCACTCCCGTTGGATTTGGATGTGCCAAAGATGAAGCATCAACAGCAATACGAGCCATAAACTCACTTTAATTGGTAAAGATACTTCTTTTGTAGGCATCTAGGTTTTCCAAAGCGATTCCAGTCCCCTTTACTACACATTGCTGCGGGTCTTCAGCCATAAAAGTTGGAACTCCGGTCGCTTCTGCAATCAACGTATCTAAGTTTCTCAACTGAGAAGAGCCGCCGGAAAGAATTATTCCCTTATCCATAACGTCGGCCGCTAACTCCGGCGGTGTTTTGTGGAGCACCTCTTTAACTGTCACCAAAATACCGGCCAATTCATTTTGAATAGCTTCGGTTACATCGTCTGAGGAAACCTCTAAAATCTTTGGCAAGCCAGAAATCATGTCGCGTCCTTTGATTTCCATGGTTAACTTTTCTGTCATGTACATTGCTGAACCTATTTGAATTTTGATTTGTTCAGAAGTTCTTTCTCCAATCGCCAAGTTGTACTTGCGACGAATATACTCAGCAATAGAAGCATCTATTTTGACTCCCCCAATACGAACTGATTCTGAGGCCACAATTCCACCCAAAGAAATAACTGCCATTTCCGAAGTTCCACCACCAATATCTATAATCATGTGGCCAGAGGGTGATCCAATGGGAATATTGGCTCCAATAGCTGCCACAATTGGTTCTTTAATAATGTAAGCCGCCTTGGCTCCAGCAGCTAAAGTCGCGTCGATTACAGCACGTCTCTCTGTTGAAGTGATGCCTCCTGGAACCGCCACCATAACTTCCGGACGAAACAAACGAACTCCCCCAACAGCCTTGTTTATAAAATACCGAAGCATGGCTTCGGTGGTGCGATAATCAGCGATTACGCCGTCTTTCAAAGGACGTCTGGCAACAATTGTGTCTGGAGTTCGTCCCAACATGTCTTTTGCCTCTTGTCCTACAGCCAAAACTTTTTTATCAGCATAAGAAATAGCAACAACGGATGGTTCTTGCAAAATAATGCCCCTTTTTGGGACATACACGAGTACTGTGGTTGTACCTAAATCAATACCAATTTTTTTTTGAAACATACTCACAACCTAGCAAAAACGTCTGTTTTACAAACCGACACTAAAATTCAAATCCTGATCGAGCACTTTTTCTATGTGATACGCACTGTCACCCCAATCTTCCTTTTCTTCTGCAGGGGCAGCCGATGCAATCTTCTTACCAAAATCGAGATTGAGCGTCAACGAGTGTGAGTCAGCTCCCACCTGTTTAAAAACTTCTAGAGAATATGCACCGGCAACTAAACTTGCAGTTACAGAATCCGGCAAAACATATTCAAAAACCAACTCCCGAGTTTCTCCTGGTTCAATAGCCACAAAAGCACCAAAAGAAGTCATACCCAAATCTTCAGCTGTGTCTGGCTTGTAAGGCACGAGTCCTGGATTTTGAGTTTTGTCGTTTGCCAAAGAACCTGTTACTCGAATCAATTCTGACCCAAGAGGCGCATAAACTCGTGTGTAAGATCGGTATCTTGTTGTTAGTTTGGTAAACGTACCGTTGTGAGTATATTTAATCGCTGTCCTTGCAATCAACTGATTGCTACTGTTATAAAAAATTGAATACGAAATATTGCGATCGACAACCGGATCCGTTTTTAAGCTGGCCAAATTAGCATCAACAACCATTAGTTGATCGGTTGTTTTTGGTAAAACGCGACCAGCCCATTCTGAATTTTCCAAAACTTCCTGAATGCTAGGGTTATTACTGTAAAAGACAACCTGCTTACTACTCAAAGAAGTTTCTAAGGCATTCATAACCTCAATCCAACGAGCTGAATCTAATTGAAAAAGTTTTTTCTTCACCTGCTCTACCAATTCGGCCATGATTGCCTTTCGATCATTGTAAGAATCCCCATATT
>Ga0100377_1002956_pt1 | contig 13931 bp, 12 predicted proteins | sample CryGeymeta201501_FD_83664 | JGI IMG/M metagenome (GOLD analysis project Ga0100377, IMG submission 83664) | Groundwater microbial communities from Crystal Geyser aquifers in Utah, USA - Crystal Geyser metaG 2015-01 | ecosystem: Environmental > Aquatic > Deep subsurface > Groundwater | place: USA... | reverse complement strand
GAGCTCGGCCTGATGTACGGGGCCGGCTACGACCGCAGTCGTGAGTTCCGCTTCCAGAACATCGTCATCGCCGGGCACCTCGTGCCCGACACCCTCTGACCCCTCGGGAGACACCTCATGTCCGGAAGATTGCAAGACAAGGTCGCCATCATCAGCGGCGGCAGCCGCGGTATCGGAGAGTCCATCGCCACGGCGTTCTGCCGCGAGGGCGCGCGCGTCGTGATCTGCTCGCGCAAGCAGGCGGGCGTCGAGGCCGCGGCCGACCGCATCCGCGCGGCCGTCGACGGCGCGTTCGTCCTCCCGCTGGCCTGCCACATCGGCCAGCGCGACGCCATTGACGCGATGGTCCAGCGCACCATCGCCGAGCTCGGCATGCCGGCCCTCCTCGTCAACAACGCCGCCACCAACCCCCACTTCGGCCCCATGCTCCAGGTCGAGGGCTGGCAGTGGGACAAGACCTTCGAGACCAACGTCAAGGGCTACTTCGAGATGACCCGCGCCGTCGTCCAGGCCGCCATCGCCGCCGACAAGCCCGTCTCGGTGGTGAACATCGCCAGCGTCGTCGGCATGGGCGCCGCCCCCCTCCAGGGCGTCTACGGCATGACCAAGGCCGCCATCATCTCCATGACCCGCACCCTCGCCATGGAGCTCGGCCAGCAGAACATCCGCGTCAACGCCATCGCCCCCGGCCTCGTCGACACCGCCTTCGCCTCCGTCCTGGTCAACACCCCCGAGATCGCCCGCTTCTTCACCGACCGCACCGCCCTCAAGCGTCACGCCCAGCCCGAGGAGATCGCGCCGCTCGCTGTCTTCCTCGCCAGCGACGAGGCCAGCTACGTCACCGGCCAGACCTACGCGGTGGATGGAGGGTACAGCGTGGGGTAGCCGCTCCACACGGGGCCGGCTACGACGGGCTCCAACCTCGTCTCGCCGCCCCGTGAGAACTCCACCTCAACCGTCCTGAGACAACTGGACTTTCGGTCAGTGATGCTTATGTTTTCAGCGTTCCACCTTCTCGACGCATACCGCGCGAGCCGCACAGGCGTGCGGAGACGAAACCCCCAGGGAAGGCAACGCCATGACCACCGCCATCGACCCGAGCCCCACCGTGGACCCCTTCACCGCCGAGCGCCAGAGCGCCCGCATCTCCATCAACAAGCTCGGGGAGTACCTGAGCGCAGGACCGACGCGCCGGCGCACGATCCTGACCGAGCAGCGCAACCCGCGCGTCTTTCAGGTGACCTGGTACCGCTGGGCCGAGCGCGCGATCCGCTCCTTCCTCGTCGATCACCTCGACGACGCCGAGCACTTCCTCGCCGAGCGAGAGCGCATCGCCCAGCTCGAGATCACCTCGCGGCATGACGAGGTGCGCCAGTCCACCAACCTCGCGGCGATGGACGCGTTCATGGCCGTCCTGCCCGAGCTCCCCATCGACGGCGCCTCGATGTTCGCCGCCCACGACGACGCCCCGCACGTCAGCTTCGGCGGCGTCGAGGTGAGCGTGCGGCCCGAGGTGATCCTGACCGGGGCCAACAGCAAGGGGCTGCCGCGGGTGGGCGCCCTCAAGCTGTTCCTGTCCCAGTCGCACCCGCTGGACGACACGACCGGCCTCTACGTCGCGGCGGTGCTCCATCAGTTCGCCGAGGAGCACCTGACCGACCACGGCGTCGCCGACCCGCAGCTCTGCATCGTCGTGGACGTGTTCCAGCGGAAGTTCTGGACGGCTCCGCGCCACTACAAGCGCCGTGTGCAAGACATCGACGCCGCGTGCGAGGAGATCGCCGCGATGTGGGGATGATCAGGGCGCCTCGTCGGCCTCGACCTCGAACGGGAAGGTGTGCAGCACCGCCCCGCTCTCATCCACCACCTCTACGCTCCAGGGGCCGGCGTCCCGCTTCCCGAGCGGGCGCATCGCGCGAGTGCGCCAGCCGTTCTTGTTGACGCCGATGTCCAGCGTCGCACGGCTCTTCTCCACATCGCCCTTCTTCCAGACGACCTCCAGCGGCACCGCCTCGTCGGTCGCGTTGCGGACGTTGATCCAGAAGATGATCGGGCTGTCGACCAGGGCGAAGCGTCTCCGCGGATCGACCGGCCGCTTGTCCGCGCCCAGCTCGGTCGCCAGCGCCGCCTCCAGCACCCCGAACTCCTGGTCGGCCCCCAGCTCGAAGCTGTTGAAGTCCTGCGGCCCGGCCTCCTCCGGCTCGGGCGGAGCCTCTGCCGCCACGGCCTCGGTGGGGGCGTCCTCGGCCGGACCGTCCGCGCCGGCGCCAGCCTCCTCCGGCGCCGCCTCTGCCGCGCCGTCGTCATCCGCGGGCTCCACTGCGGCGACGCTGCCTGCGTCGGCGTCGGCCGCCGCTTCGCCATTCACGGCGGCGCGGAACCGCGCGTCCGACCAGAGGGCCTCCAGGTCCTTGTCGCGCGCGGCGAAGGCGAGCTGTCGACGACAGGCCTCGCACGATCCCGCGCGCAGCTGTTCAAGGACAACGAGCGCGGCCTCGCGCTCGTTCGCCCTGGCGTACGCGCACGCGAGGTTGTAGCGCGCCAGCACGAACGAAGGGTCCGCGTTGAGCGCCTCGATGTACAGGGCGATGGCCTCGGGCCACGCCTCGCGCTTGTGCGCGGCCAGCGCCTGGGTGTTGAGGTTGCGGGCTCTGCGCTGGCCAGCGGCGTCGAGCGCCGGAACCGCCGGGAACGGGGGCACCGTGTCGTAGCCGGGGATGGATGTCGGCGCCGCGGCTGTCGGCTCCACCGGGGTCGGCTCGGCCACGGCGGGATCATCGGGGGTCGGCTCGGCCGAGACGGGTTCAGCCGCCACAGGCGCGGCGACCGCACCCCCATCAGGCACAGCCGCAGACGAAGGCGAAGGCGCGGATGGGCTACACGCCGCGGCGGTGAGCACGAGCAGGCCGCCGAGGGCGACCTTGACCAGCGTACGCATCACAAGCTCCTGTAATTATTTGGTATTGTTTGCGCTAGAACACACGCGTGGTGGCGCCGACCGCGCGCTTGAACCACTCGACGAAGGGCTCGTTGAGCAGGAGCCATCGCAGCTTCCAGAGCGGGGAGTGGCAGTCGGCCGGTCCGATCTTGCCTGTCCAGATCTCGGAGAGCGCATCGGCCGCGTAGTCGCCGAACTGGGCGAGCACCTGGTCGCCGATCTCCGCGCTGCCCGCTGCCGGTGCGCCCGAGTACGTGGTGGTGGCGTAGAACTGCACCTTGCCGACGAGGCTCCGGGCCACGTCCCAGAACGGCGCGTTGTCGCCGTCGTTCACGCGGGGCCGGCCTGTCCGGTCGCGCCACATGTCGACGGTCTCCCGCGGCAACGTCTTGTAGCTGTCCTTGACGTGCTTGCCGGCCAGGTGCAGCAGGATCGACGTCTCGACCAGGCCGCCGTGCGTGTCCCCGCCGAGCAGGCTCTGATCGAGCCCCTTGACGCGACCGAGCAGCTCGGACACATCGGTGCCGCCGCCGGTCAGGCGCTGGATGAGCAGGGAGAACACCGGCACCATCCCGCCCCCGAACCGACGGTTGACCTCCACGCACGCGGCCTCGATGGCCAGAAAGTGCCGAGGGCCGCCGTGGAAGTTCATCACCCACACGTGCTTGAAGCCCTGCCGTGTCAGGCTCCGCCCCAGGTCCACCAACGCCCGCTTCAGCGTGCTCGGCCGGAAGTTGACCGAGCCCGGACGCGGCAGCACGTCCGTGGCCACCCACAGCGCCGGCAGGTGCACGAACGAGATGTCGTCGAAGCGCTCGCACAGCCCCTCCATGGTGCGGACGGCGATGGCGTCGGATTCCACGTAGTCGGCCATCACCGGCAGGTGCGGCCCGTGCACCTCCAGCGGTGAGCAGGAGACGATGGCGACGGTGCGCGACCGGTCCATGGCCTCGAAGTCGTCACCGGTCAGCAGCCGCCACTCTCGCACGCGCGCGGTGGTCTCAAAGAGCGTGTAGTCGTCGTTCATTCCCATCCCTTGAAACGAAGGAAGCCGAGCGCCTCCGCCCCCAGCTCCAGAAGAGCCCCCTGTCCACCGCCGCGCACCCAGTCGCGCAAGGTCACCCGCACCACCCCCACCAGCGCGCCGGCCACCCAGCGGGCCTCCCGGTGGCGCGCGGCGTTCGACTCCGGCACCCCCGCCAGCAGCGCGTCGAGAACGGCGCCCTCCCACGCAGCGTCGAAACGCTGGTCGTAGGCGATGAGCGTGCTGGACGACTCGACGATGCGGTGCAGCGCCAGGATCGTCTCCCGCTCCTCCACATAAAGCGCCGCCATGTCCAGGCACGCCCGCCGCACACACGCCAGCGCCGACTCGCCCCACTCCCTCCGGCTGAGCAGCTCCCGGAAGTGCGCCAGCCGAAGCTCCTGGCTCGCGAACAGGAGCGCCTCCTTCGTCTCGAAGTAGCGGAACACCGTCCGGCGCGACACCGCGGCCGCCTCGGCGATCTCGTCCACGGTCGTCCCGTCGAAGCCGCGCTGGATGAACAGCTCCAGCGCCGTCTCGGCGATCGCCTCGCGGGTCTCGCGCTTCTTCCTCTCTCGCAACATCACGATGGCACCCGGTGTCTTTTTTCATGCGGTGCCTATTGACACCCAGTGCCAGAGCTTATACCGTCTCCCCCGTCAACGCGCAACCCCGATCTTCACACCGGCGCGCCCGGCGCCCCAAGCCCTCCGAGGTCCCCATGAAGCTCCCCGCCGCCGGCATCTCCCAGCAGGAAATCCTTGACCGCCTCGACCTCTACCGCAAGGAGGACGTTGACTGGCGCTCCGGCCGCGTCTGGGGCTACGTCTACGACGCTGGCGTCGGCGCCCAGAAGGCCTGCGAGGCCGCCTTCTCCGACTTCCTCTGGGAGAACGCCCTCGACCCCACCGTCTTCCCCAGCATGCTCAAGCTCGAGAACGACCTCGTCTCCATGGTCGCCCAGCACCTCAACGCTCCCGAGGGCGCCGTCGGCAACTTCACCTCTGGCGGCACCGAGTCCATCTTCCTCGCCGTGCTCGGCGCCCGCGAACGGTTCCGCCAGAAGAAGGGACGGGACGTCACCGCCGAGATCGTCCTGCCCGAGACCGCCCACGCCGCCCACCAGAAGGCCGCGCACTACTTCGACATGAAGGCGGTCATCGTGCCCGTCGACCCGGTCACCTTCAAGGCCGATCCCGCCGCCATGGCCGCCGCCATCAACGAGAACACCTGCCTCCTCGTCGGCTCGGCCACCTCCTACGCCCACGGCGTCGTCGACCCCATCGAGGCGCTCGGCGAGCTCGCGCTGGCCCACGACCTCCGCCTCCACGTGGACGGCTGCATCGGCGGCTGGCTGCTGCCCTACTTCGAGCGCCTCGGCGCTGAGGTCCCCCTCCACGACTTCCAGGTCCCCGGCGTCACCTCGATGAGCTGCGATCTGCACAAATACGGCTTCGCCCCCAAGGGCGCCTCCATCATCGTGCACCGCGACAAGGCCATGCGGCAGAACCACATGTACGCCTGCGCCACCTGGTCCGGCTACACGCTCGTCAACAACGCCGTCCAGTCCAGCAAGTCCGGCGGACCCATGGCCGCCGCCTGGGCCGCCCTCCACTTCATGGGCGACGAGGGCTACCTCGAGCTCGCCCGCCGCATGCGCGAGGCCACGATCCAGATCATCGAAGGCGTCGGCGCCACCGACGGCGTCCGCGTCCTCGGCCGCCCCGAGATGAACCTCATCGCCATCGCGTCGGACGACCCCACCGTCAACATCTTCCACGTCGCCGACGAGATGAACTCGCGCGGATGGTACGTCCAGCCCCAGCTCTCCTACGGCACCAGCCCCGCCAACATCCACCTCTCCGTCAACCCCAAGAGCCAGCCCCACGTCCCGAGCCTCCTGGCCGACCTCGCCGTGTCCGTCGAGGCCGCCCGCAAGCTCCCGGCCAGCAACATCGCCCCGATGATGAAGGACGCCTTCGCCTCCATCGACCCCGCCACCTTCGACGACGCCATGTTCGCCCAGATGCTTGGCATGGCCGGCATGTCCGGCGTCGACCTGCCCGACCGCATGGCCGAGATCAACGAGGTCATGGACGTCATCCCGCCCGCGTTCCGCGAGAAGCTGCTGATGACCTTCGTCAACGAGCTGTTTCAGTTCGAGCGGTGAGGGCTCCCCCGAGGCGGTTCGCGGAGCTTTGCTCCGCGATTACGGCCGCGGGGGAGCCGCCCCGAACTTGCCTTCCCCGCGCCCCTGCCCCAGTGTGTGCGGCCGCTGAGCCTTTCACCGCCACATACACGGGTGCCCCATGCCGACGCATTCCAGCCCCTCGCTGCCGCTTCGACACCTCGTCCTCGAGCTGGACCGCATCCGCGCCCTGGTGGACGTGCGGATCCAGGAGCTGGTCGCCGAGGGCAAGGTGACGGGGAGCGTGGAGCGTGCGACCTCGACACGCTGCTCGCAGACGCGCCGACGCCGCCGACCGAGGCGCTGACCGCCGCCGAGCAGCGGGTCTTTGAGACGATGCAGCGGCTGGAGGCGTTTCTGGGGGAGGTGCCGACGACGGTGCTGCCGTTGCTGCTGCTGCAGGAGCGGTTCGACCTCGATGCGGAGACGTTCGCGCTGTTGATGCTGGCGGCGGCTCCGGCGTTCGACCCGCAGATCGGGCAGCGGTACGCCCTGCTAAACCAGCAGCCGGAGCAGCTGTGGCCGTCGTTGGCGTTGCTGCAGAACATCATGACGCACGCCGGGCTGGGGACGGAGCTGGTGCGGCTGCTCGATCCGGCGGGGCCGTTGATGCGGTATCGGCTCGTGGCGATGCAACGGACCTTCCCGGATCTGCCCGACGCGTGGCAGCCGCTGCAGCTCGACCCGCGCATGTTGCGGTACCTGCGCGGGGAGCTGACGCTGGACGCCGATCTGGCGGCGTGCGTGGAGATGGTGCACGAGCTGCCGCCCGCGCGCGATCGGTTCTTCTTGCCGGAGGCGGAGCGAGACCGCTGGCAGGGGCTGATCGACCGCGTGGCCGTGCGGGACCGGCTGATCGTGGTGGTCTTGCGCGGGCCGGCGGGGCTGGGGCGGCGGCGGCGGGCGCTGGAGCTGGCGCGGCAGCAGGAGCGCGCGCTGGTGTGCGCCGACCTCGGCGCGCTGCGGGACACCTTCGGGCACCTGCCCTCGGCGCTGCGTCTTGTGCGGCGCGAGGCGCTGTTTCAGGACGCCGACATCTGCCTGACGGGCTGGGAGGCTCTGACCACCCCGCTCGACGCGGCCTCCGACGATCCGGGCCGGATCGACGTGCGCGCCTCGTTGCACGCCCGGCTGTCACGCGAGCTGTCGATCGGGCTGGACGGGCATATCGGGCCGGTGACCGTCATCGTGGACGGCTCCGCGACGCCCGCACCCACCCTGCCCGGCATTGCAGCGATCGACTACGCACCCGCGCCCCTCGACGCGGACGCCGCGCGGCGGCTGTGGCGGTTCGTGCTGCCGAGACACCTGCGGCAGACCGACCTCGACCTCGATGGGCTCGCGGCGACCTACCGGCTGACGCCGGGGCAGATCCACGACGCCGTCGATGGGGCGTGCGACCCGGACCAGCCGGAGCTGCCGGTGGAGACCGACGCGCTGCGGCGCGCCATCAAGGACGGCATCACGCATCGGCTCGGGTTGAGCGCGCACCGGGTGGAGCGGACCTGGGGGTTCGAGGACCTCGTCCTGCCGCCGGACGTGCTGCTGCAGATCGAGGAGTTCGTGCACCGGCACCACTATCGGGACCAGGTGCTGCAGGGCTGGGGGATGGCGCGGCGGTTCGGGGCCGATCTGGGGCTCTCTGCGCTGTTCGAGGGGCCGCCGGGGACGGGCAAGACCATGAGCGCCTCGGTCACCGCCGGCGCGCTCGGGCTCGACCTCTACCAGGTGGACCTGTCGCGGGTGGTCAGCCGGTACATCGGCGAGACGGAGAAGAACCTCGGGCACATCTTCGACGAGGCCGAGCTCGCCCAGGCGATGCTGCTGTTTGACGAGGCTGACGCGCTGTTCGCCAAGCGGACCGAGGTCAAGAGCAGCAACGACCGCTACGCCAACATGGAGGTCAACTACCTGCTGCAGCGGCTGGAGACGTTCTCTGGCGTGGTGATCCTGACGTCCAACTTCGGCGCGTCCATCGACGACGCCTTCGCCCGGCGGCTGTCCCTGCGGATTACGTTCCCGACGCCGACGCGCACGGAGCGCGAGCGCCTGTGGCGCTCCATGCTTCAGTCGGGGGAACTGCCTCTGGGCGCGATCGACTTCGCGGCGCTGGCCGAGAGCTGGGAGCTGGCGGGCGGGCACATCCGCAACGCGGTCCTCCGCGCCGCGTTCCTGGCCGCAGCTCGAAAACGCAAGGTAGATCAGCAACTTCTGGAGCTCGCGGCGCGGCTTGAGATGCGGTCACAGGGGATGCTGGTGAAGGATGTGGCGGGGGACGACGAGCGGTGAGCCGGCGCGTTGGCCGGCCGCGCCCCCTCATCCTACTCCTCTCCGCCCCCACCTTCCGCGCCCTCCTCGGGGGGCACGACGCAGGACGTGCCGTCGAAGTGGCACATCCCGTACTCACGGCACCACATGCTCTTCTCGCAGTGCTTGGCGACCTTCGGCACGCAGACGGTGCCGTTCGCCGTGCACAGGCCACCGCCCTTGCACGCGGCGCTTGCGGCGCAGTGCTTGTCGCTGCCAGGGACGCACCGGCCGTCCACCGCCTTGCAGAGGCCGGCGGCCTTGCAGCCGGCGGACTTGGCGCAGTCGAGCTTCTTGACGCACTTGCCGTCCTGGGCGAAGCAGCGGCCCTCGGAGGCGCACAGCTCGGAGGCCTTGCAGTCATCGGCGGTGGCGGCGGTGCAGAACATGCCGGCGACGTCGGTGTCGGGGTTCTCGCAGTAGCCGTCGTCGGTGCAGTAGTTGACGAAGGAGCACTGGCCATCACGACCGCAGACGGTGGACTTCTGGCAGTCGTCGTTGGTGGTGACGTAGCAATCGGGCTCGGCGGTCACGACCCAGGTGCACTCACCCTTCTCCTTGCAGCGGTCCATGCGCACGCAGTTCGGGACGCACTCCTTCATGTCACGGTTATAGAGGCAGGGCTCCTGCTCGCAGGAGCCGGCCTTATTGCAGTCCGGGATGCACTCCTTGGCGAGCGCGTCGAAGCTGCAGAACCCATCTTTCTTGCAGATCTCGCTGGAGGTGCAGTCCTCGGCGTCCCCGGCGACGCACTTGGGTCCGCGGCTCTGGCAACGGCCCTCCTTCGCGCACTCGGGCGTGGACTTGCAGCGATCGGGTGTTGGCTGCTCAGCGACGTCTTCGTCGTCCTGCACCTGCGATCCGCCGCAGCTCAGGAACATCACGCTTACCATGCAGAACGCCCCCACAAGGGCCAACCACCTCTTCACCATCGGATCACCTGTTCGTGGAGAGCCATGCCGCGAGGGTGGCGAGGCCGCCCATCGGCCTCAGGACAGCTGTCCCCCGCACACGCGCACATACAGCGAAACAGGATGGGGCTGATGCCCATCGGCGCAAGGGGGGGCACGGCGATTCGCTTGCGGTGCGTGGCCGGGCGAGGGATCTGGCGGCGGGAGGAGCCCGCCGTGCGAGCGGGGTGGTGGGGGGTGTACTTTCGTGGTGGGGCCACGTAGGTGTTGCGAGGAGACGGCGGTGGTCGCCTCTCAGAAGCCATCCGGAAAGGAATGGCCGAGTTGGCGAGTGCCAGGTGCGTCAGATGTGGCTTTGAGGAGTCTCCATTGGGGCAGCGCCCCATGGGGACGACGAGAAGCCGCAGATGGCGTGCATGGGGCTCGTCAACGACGGCCATAACTTTCCGGACGGCTTCTCAAGCTCGCTGACGGGCGGTGCAGGGGGTCTCGGACATGGCGACGGCGGTGATCGGGGTGGTCATCTTTGCGATCACCCAGCTGTTGATTTCGGCGCGACGGCTGTCGCTGCTGGGAATGGACCGTCCGGCGGCAGCGCTGCTGGGCGCGGTGGCGTGCGTCGCCGCGGGCGTGCTCGCGCCGCGCCCCGCGGTCGAGGCGATCGATGGCGGGACGCTGGTGCTGTTGTTCGGGGTGATGGGGATGGGGGCGTTCCTGTCGGTGGACGGCTGCTTCGATCAGCTCGAGGCGCGGATGGTACGCGCGTCGGGCAGCCCGCAGCGCCTGCTGGGGCTGACGGTGTGGGGCTCGGGCGTGCTGAGCGCGTTCGTGACGAACGACGCGGTGTGCCTGCTGGCGACGCCGATGATGGTGCGCCTCATCCAGCGCCATCGGCTTCCCCCCCTGCCCTTCTTGCTGGCGGTGGCGACGGCGGCGAACACGGGCAGCGTGGCGACCCTGGTGGGCAATCCACAGAATATGCTGTGTGGGCAGCTCGGTGAGCTGTCGTACGCGCAGCACCTGCTGTGGTTGGGGCCGGTGGCGGTGATGGGGCTCGGGCTGTGCCACGGCTGGCTCGCGCTGGTGTTCCGCCATCCGCTGGCGGCCGCGCGCCTGGAGCCCGTGGAGGCTGCGGCGCCGATGCCGTGGAAGGTCTGGGCGACGTTGGGAGTGATCGCGGGCACCGCGGTCGCCTACAGCGCCGGCCTGGACCTGCCGTGGACGGCCGCCGGCGGATTTGTGGTGTTGATGCTGCTGCACCGGCAGGACACGACCGCGCTGTGGCCGCGGATCGACTGGGCGCTGCTGGTGTTCTTCGCCTCGCTGTTCGTGGTGGTGGGCGGGTTCGTGGCGACGGGTGCGCCTGCGTGGCTGTTCGAGCAGCTCCCGTTGACTGGTGCAGGGGGCTGGTGGCGGATGGCCGCGGTGTTCCTGGTCGGGTCGAACGTGGTGTCGAACGTCCCGTTCATCCTCGTGGTGCAGGGTCAGCTGGCCGCAGTGTCGAACCCTGCGCTCGCCTGGGAGCTGCTGGCGATGGCGTCGACGTTTGCCGGCAACCTGACGCTGATCGGCTCGGTCGCCAACCTGATCGTGGCAGAGGCCGGTCGCCCGATGGGGGGGATCGGCTTCTGGGACTACCTGAAGGTCGGCGCGCCGCTCGCCGTGGCGACGAGCGCGCTGGGGACGGCGTGGCTGATGTGCGTCGTGGGTTGAACCAGCGACGGGCCGCGGTCAGCGGTCGCCTTGCAGGTGAGCCTCGACGAACCAGAGCATCTTGTCCGCTGCGCGCGACACCTCGGTGAACAGGTCGGCGGTGTCGGCGTCACCGACGGTCCCGGCGGCGTCGCTGGCGGCGCGGACGCCTCGGCCGAAGGTCGCCAGGCCTCCGGCGAGCGCGATGACGTGGTCCCTTCCGTCGATGATGTCGAGGCTGTACGGTGCGAGGGTGGAGCGGGCGCTCATGGCGCTGAGGGTGCCATTGGCGACGCCGCCGAGTTGGACAGCGCGCTCGGCGATGAGGTCCACCCAGGCGGTCGCGTCGACGTGGGCCTGGTCGAACAGCGTGTGCAGGGCAATGAAGTGCGGGCCCTTGACGTTCCAGTGGGCCTGCTTGGCCTGCAGCGAGAGGTGGATGGCGTTGGCGAGCTGGCCGTTGAGCAGCTCAACCATGGCGGTGCGCGTAGCTTCGGGGAGATCGTTACGGGTCGGATGGAGTCGGGTCATACAGTTCCTCCTGGGTGATGACAACCAGGGGAAGGTAGGGTCGCCGGCCGAGAGCACCAACACAAGTTGCCTGTGGCAACGATAGGCAAAGACTATCATGCGGTTCGGAGCGTTCGATTTTACCTTGCGCCAGCTCCAGTATCTGTTGGCGGTCGCCGAGGCCGGGAGCTTCCGACGCGCAGCGGAGCTGTGCCACGTCTCACAGCCATCGCTGAGCGCGCAGGTGGCCGAGGCCGAGCGTGCGCTCGGCGTGAAGGTCTTCGAGCGCGGACGCGGCGGGGTGAGGATCACCCCCGCGGGAGCGGCCGTGCTCGAGCGGGCCACCCTGGTCGTGGTCGCCGCCGACGACGTCGTGGCGACCGCGCGCCACGGGGAGGATCCGCTGCAGGGCGCGCTCCGCCTCGGCGTGATCCCGACCATCGCGCCCTACCTGTTGCCGACGCTGGACCCGGCGCTGCGAGCCGCCTTCCCGCGGCTCGACCTCCGCTGGACCGAGGAGCGCACGGCCACGCTCGTCGAGGCGATCGAGACCGGCGAGCTCGACGGCGCGGTGGTCGCGCTGGAGGCGGACCTCGGCCAGCTGGAGAGCGCGGTGCTGGGACGGGACGCCTTCTTCTTCGCTGCCGCGCACACGCATCGGCTGGCGGCCGCGCCAGGTGCGCTGACTCTGGCTGCGCTTGAGCAGACGGACGTGCTGCTGCTCGCCGACGGGCACTGCCTCGGCGAGCAGGCGTTGTCGCTGTGCGCCGCGCACGGGGCGAGGGATCTGGACTTCCGGGCGACCAGCCTGGGGACGTTGGTGCAGATGGTCGCCGCAGGCGCCGCCGCGACGCTGCTGCCGGCGATGTCGCTCGAGGTGGAGAACCGCCGCGGCCAGCTTGCGATCCGGCCCTTCGCGGAGCCGCCGCACCGGACGATCGCCCTGGCGTGGCGCCGTGGCTCGGCCCTGGAGCCTGCGCTCCGAGAGATCGCCGCGGTGGGAGTGGCGGCGGTCGCTGCCTGAGCCGGCGAGACCGCTCGCGCGCTGCTTCAACGCACCCAGGACAACAGCGCCACGGCCCCTTCCAGCAGCCAGCGCGTCTCCGCCATGGCCGCCGGGAGCACGAGCGACTCTCCGCGACGCGCCGTGACCGCGAAGCCGGGGTCATGGATCGTGAGCTGGCCAGCCACGACCGTCACACAGCGCAGCAATGGCGTCGCCGGCACCGTCAACGCGCCGGTGCCCTCCACCCGCTCCACGCCCAGCTCGTCGCAGCGCAGGCCTTCGGCGAGGTCGGTCCGGCGAGGCGAATCGTCGGGGCGGGGGGCGCCGTGGCGACGACGGACTGTGGTCAACAAGGCGTCGCCGCGGGGTCGGTCCCAGCGGGTCACCTCGAGCGCGCGCTCGAGGTGCAAGGAGCGCGGCTGGCCGTCTGGGCCGGGGTGGCCGGTGGCGTCGTACAGACGGTTCCAATCCCAGTAGCGGTAGGTGACGCCGCGCCGGCCGGGCAGGACGCGCTGCGGCTCCACCAGCGTGATGCCAGCGCCGACGGCGTGCGGCGTCCCCGGCTCGATCACGAAGAAGTCGCCAGGCTCGACCGGCACGAAGGTGAGCAGCCGCGAAAGGTCGTGCCCGCGGTGCACCGCCTCCCGGATGCGATCGGCGTCGGCGTCGCCGGCGAGGCCGAGATAGATCCCTGCCCCCGGCTCGGCCTCGATCACCACCCAGGCCTCCGGCTTGCCGCTCTCGTAGGGGCTGAGGCCCGGATCGTCATCGTGGGGATGGATCTGGACCGAGAGCGCGATGGCGCTGTCGAGCAGCTTGACGAGCAGCGCGGTCGAGCCCCACAGCGCCGCGTGCACCGGGCCAAGAAAGCCGACTGGATCGGTCGCGATCGCCTCGCCGAGGGACATCGGGGCCTCGGCGAGCATGGCGGGGAGGTCGGGCTCGACGCTGAGCTCCCACGACTCGCCGACCTGGCCCGTCACGCCAAGGCCCAGGCCCGCCTTGTAGCGGCCGAGGATCTTGTCCCCTCCCCACGGCGTGCGTGTGGCGGGGGTCAGGTTGTCGGGGCGCAGCCGTATGGGGCGATCAGCGATCGGACGCATGCAGGTCTCCGGGCCGAGCAGCATCTCTGGGGAGGAGGTATGACCGGCGCGCGCGCGTGATGCAAGCTCTCGCATGCTGCGGGCTTGCAGGACGGCCAGGCGCGGGCGGCGTGCGACTCCAACATGCTGCTAGAGCGCTGATCGGTTTGACGGACCGAGGATGAGCGAGTCCCGTGTTCACCGGGGGTCGATACCATGAGTGTGTGGCGGGTCGCCTTCCTTCGGTCGGCTCCCTGCGGACCTCGCTACGCT
>Ga0100377_1002930_pt1 | contig 14003 bp, 3 predicted proteins | sample CryGeymeta201501_FD_83664 | JGI IMG/M metagenome (GOLD analysis project Ga0100377, IMG submission 83664) | Groundwater microbial communities from Crystal Geyser aquifers in Utah, USA - Crystal Geyser metaG 2015-01 | ecosystem: Environmental > Aquatic > Deep subsurface > Groundwater | place: USA... | reverse complement strand
GGGGGGGGGTGTGGGGGGGGGGCCAAAGGAGGTGGCGCGTGGGGCGGCGCGAGGCGTGGTGGCGCTGCGGGACTGGCCGCGGCCGAGGCCGCTGGTGGTGTGGGTGGATGGTCCGGGGGCCGGGCACCAGGGGCTGTTGGACGCCCTGCTCGGGACGGTGGAGGAGTCGGGGCCGTCGATCGTGCTCGTGGTCTCCAGCGCAGGGAGCGCGGTGCAGCTGCCGACGGAGGGGGTCGAGGTCGTGGCGCTCGGCGCGATGGGGGCTGGGGCGCTGCGCGCGTTGGCGAGGACGCTGGCGCCGTCGCTGGACGAGGCGCAGGTCGTGGCGGCGGTGCGGGCGAGCGAGGGCTCGCCGCGGTGGCTTCGGGCGGCGCTGGTGGAGCGCGGGTCGGAGGCGCGGCTCGGTGTGGTGGGCGGGGCGGTGGGGGGCCGCGGTGAGGCGCGGCGCCTGCTGGCCGCGGTGCACGGGCTGGCCAGCGAGGCGGACGCGGAGCGGCTGCTGGACGTCCTGGTAGGGCTTCGGGAGGCGCAGGGGGCGGTCTCGGAGGGGAGCTTGACGGTGCTGCTCGGGGGGACGGCGCTGGTGCCGGAGAGCGTGGAGGCGGCGGGGTTGGTGGAGGCGGAGTCGGGGCGGGAGGGGCGTCGGTATCGGTTGGCGGAGGGGGTGTGGGGGAGCGCGGTGTCGGCCTATGTGGCGGGTGCGAACGGGATGCGGTTGGGGGTGGCGCGTCGGTGGGTGTTCGACGGCTTGTTGCGGGGCGGGCTGGCGGCGACGCGTGAGGCGCGGTGGGCGGCGGCGCTGTCGGACCTGAGCGCGGCGGCGGGCCTGGCGGCGCGGCTGGGTGTGGAGGCCGTGGTGCGGGTCCATGACGCGCGGGCGCGGATCCACGCGCGGACGCGGAACGAGGCGGGGGTCGCGCGGGAGGTGGCGGCGTTGCAGGCGCTGGCGGTCGGCGACGGCGGTGTGGCGGAGGATGCGCTGGCCGCGGCGGCGATCTGGGGGGCCTGGGGGGCGGCGCACCGGCGGGAGGAAGGGCACAGCGGCGAGCGGGTGGAGGAGCGCTTCGAGGAGGCGGTGGAGGTGGCGTCGAGGGCGCCGGGGCGGGTGTGGGTGGCGTTGGCGCAGGTGATGGCGGGGCGGGAGCAGGAGCGGCGCGGCGATCTGGCGGGTGCGCTGGCGCGGGTGCGTCCGGTCTCCTACACCCACTCGCCGCAAGGCGACACCTACGATGCGGCGGTGCTGCGGGGGGTGATCCACGACGCGACGCTGGTCAAGTGCGCGGTCTACACCCGTCAAGGGGAGGTGGAGCGCGCGTTGACGGGCTTGTTGCGGCTTCATCAGGCGTACCGCGCCGAGGGGGACGGCCACGGGGAGCTCTATGCGTCGATGGCGGTGGTGCGGGCGATGCGTCGGCGCACCTCGGGTGGCCGCGGGCAGGAGGCGGCGATGCTGCGCGGGATGCTGGGGCGGGCGGAGGCGCTGGTGACGACGCTGGGCGATCCGCACGCGCGGGCGTTGTGGGCGTGGGAGCGGGCGTCGCTGCTGGAGCACGAGGGGGAGGCGGAGGCAGCGGTGGGGCAGTACACGCTGGCGCAGGCTTTGTTCGAGCTGTCGGGGGACGCGAACGATGCCGCGATGGTGTCGAACGTGCTCGGGGAGCTGGCGCGGGCGGCGGGTCGGTACGCGGACGCCGTGGGGCACTACGCGGCGTTCAAGGCGCAGATGGACGCGTCGGGGCATCGGCTGGGGCAGGGTGTGGCGGCGATGAACCTGGGGTGGGCGCAGCTCGGGCTGGGGGAGCTTGGGGAGGCACGGGCCTGGTTCGAGGAGGCGGTGAGGTTGTTCGGGGAGGTCGGCCCATCGTTCGTGGCAGAGGCGCGGGTGGGGCTGGTGCTGACGTGGGTGGGGGCCGATCCGGCGGTCGCAGCGCGGGAGATGGCGGCGTTGGATTTTGGGGCTGTGGACGATCAGGAGCGGGGGCGGCTGCTCGGTGAGGTCGAGCGGGTGGAGGAGCGCCTGGCGGAGAGTGGAGCATTGGAGTCAGGAAGTCGCGCAGTGTTGAATACGCTTCGGTGGTCTATGGGGCCGGTGGAGCATGTGCCGTGAGCGAGGTGGGTGTGATGGATCGAGGGTATTGGGTAGCGTTGGCTACGGTGTTTGTCATCCCTCTGTTGATGGCGTGCAGGCCGGAGCCGGTGGAGGGTGTGGCCTCGCCCGGCAGCGGCCTGGACTGTGCGGTATTGCAGGATCAGTATAAATCGGTAAACGCCGCGGCGAGCGTTCAGCTGGACTCGACGCTGGCGACGTTCGCCGGTTCGGGGGACTACGCGTCGCTGGAGAAGACGCAGGTGGGGATCGATGCGCTGCAGCGGGACTTCAACCTGACGGCGTCGCAGCTGTGCAAGGACTACGACGCGGGCCGGATCTCGCAGCCGGTCTACGAGGCGCGGCGGCACTGCGTGGAGCGCCGGCTGGCGTACATGCGGGCGATCGAGCAGGTGGGCAAGGTGGCCGTGCAGCTGAACGCGTCCGAGGGGGCGTCGTTCGATCTGGGCGGAAAGCTGGACGCGTTGCTGACGACGCTGGACTGTGAGGAGCGGGCGTCGGCGTCGGCGAGCACGGTGTCGAGCGAGGGGGCGTCGTTTGGCGGGAGCGTGGTGAGCTCGACGGGGACGGTGCTGGACACGGGCATGCACCTGGACGTGAGCGGGTCGGGGGGGCGATTCGAGAGCCGTGACCTGGACGTGACGGCGACGCTGATCTGCGAGCGCAAGACGGCCGAGGGCTACGCGGCGGTGCCGAACTGCGAGGGCGTGGAGCTGACCGGGGGCGATCGGTTCCGGGTGGCCTTCCGGACCTCGGTGGCGGCGAGGTTCTATGTGCTGATGTACAATGGCAGCGGGCAGTTTCAGGTGTTCTCGCCGCACGACCGGTACCCGGACAACGCGGCGAAGGCGTTCGCGCCGCAGGTCTTTCCGCCGGACCGCTGGCTGGTGCTGGACGCGGTGGGCGGGGTGACCGAGCGCCTCGTGCTGGTGGTCTCGGAGTATGCGGTGCAGGAGCTGGAGGCGCTGCGGGGCGCCGAGGTCGCGCCGGGCCCCGAGGGTCAGCTCGCCGCGCAGGTTCGGCAGGTGCGGGGGATGCTGGAGGCGGCGGTGGCGCGGAGCGGGCAGTTCAAGGACGTGGTCGTGGCCACCGACGCGGGCTCGTCGGTGCTGCTGGCGGGCGTGAAGGGGCGGGGGCGGCTGGAGCCGTCGATCTCACGCGGGGCGGGGTTCGGCGACGAGGACGCGGGGGCTGCGGCCGAGACGTGGGAGGTGGAGGGGGAGAAGAAGGCGTCGGTGCCGACCCTCGTCAAGACGCGGGACGTGGCGGGGGTGGAGTTCAGCTTCCGGCACCGGTGAGGGGTCCTTTCTTGAGGTGTAACCTCCTGTTACAAAAGGGCTATGGGGCGAAGCTGCGCCGTTACAGCTCCACGTCCACGTCCACGTCGTAGTTTACCGCTGCGCCCAACGCCTGCACGCGGAGCACGAGGGTGCGGCGGTCGAAGCGGCTCGGGGCGAGCCAGGTCAGCTCCCACTGGCCGGGGGCGACCTCAAGGGCGGTGGCGAGCGGGAGCCTGGCGCGCGCGGCGAGCAGGTCGACGGCGACGGGGCCGCCGGTGGCGGTGACGGTGACGTGGAGGAGGCGGCCGGCGACGAAGGCGTTGGCGTCGGGGCCCTGGAGGATGAACGCGTCGGCGTCGTCGATGGGGAGGGGGATGGCGGCGAGGGTGGCCTCCCAGAAGGCGTTGTCGGGGGTGTTGGCGCCGGGCAGGACGCAGAGGTTGTCCGGGTCCGTGTCCTGGTCGACGTTGGCCGTGCAGGTCGGCGCGGGGGTGGTGGCGTCGAAGGGGTCGAGGGGTGCGCGGTTGATCTCGAGGGTCGCCGCCGGGATGGCGAAGGGCGCGTTGAGTCGCCACGGGCCGGCCGCGGTGTGATCGGCGAAGCGGGCCAGGGGGGCGACCGCCGAGGGGCGCCAGGCGCCGGGACCGGGCCAGGGGGCGCCGACGGTCGGGAGCGTGACCCGGTGGTCGGTGGGGCCGGTGAAGGTCAGGGCGGTGGGCGCCTGGGTGGGGTCGAAGGTCAGGTCGAGCTCCAGGCGGTCGATGCGGCAGGGCGTCGGGGTGGCGATGTCCCAGGCGAGCATGCCCGTGCCGAGGACCGCGGCGTCCAGCGAGGCGGGCGCGCAGGCGGGGATGGCGCTGCGGGCGAAGGCGGCGCCGGGCTGGAGTGCGCCGAGCTGACGGATGACCACGAGGCGGTCGCGGTTGATGTCGCCGACGAGCAGATCGGCGGAGCCGTTGGCGTCGATGTCGGCGGCGACGCCGCGGGAGGCGGTGACCCCGGGCACCCGGATGGGCTCGAGCAGGCTGCCGTCGCCCCGGTTGAGGAGCACGGCGCCGGCGGGTGAGAAGACGTCGAGGTGGCCGTCCCCGTTGAGGTCGACCAGGGCGATCTCGTAGGGGAAGCCGCTCGAGGGGAACCGGCGACCCGCGCCGAAGGCGCCACCGGGGAGGCCGAGCTGGACGATGACGACGTTGGTGGTGGTCGTGACCGCGTCGAGCCGGCCGTCTCCATTCATGTCGCCCAGGGCGAGCGCGTAGGTGTCAAGGCCGGCGCTCGGCCAGCGCGACAGGTCAAAGGTGCCATCGCCGTGGCCCAGCAGCACCGCGATCCCGGAGGCGTTGGAGGTGGTGACGACATCGAGGTGACCGTCCTGGTTGAGATCGGCCGCGGCGACGGCATAGGTGTTGAGGATGCCGGTGCCGATGACGCGGGCGGCGGCGAGTCCGCCGGTCCCATCGCCGGGCAGGAGCTGGACCTGCGCCTGGTTGATGACGGTGGTGACAACATCGGTGGCGCCGTCCTCGTCGAAGTCGCCGAAGGCGAGCCCCCAGGCGCCGGTGCCTGCGGCCGGGTAGGCGGTGAAGCCACCGAAAGAGCCGTCGGGGGCGCCGAGGGCGACGACGACCTGACCGGTGCTGCCCGACACGTCGAGCAGGTCGAGCACGCCGTCGCCGTCGAGGTCATGGGCCTTGAGCTGGTTGAGGTTCCAGGTGTGGGCGAGCGTCTGGCGGGCGGCGTAGCGGCCGTCGCCGAGGCCGCGCAGGACACCGATCGGGCCGGGACCGGTGGTGTAGGCGAGGTCGAGGATGCCGTCGCGGTCGAAGTCGCCGGGGGCGAGTGAGCCGGCGCCGTTATCGAGGAGGTCGGTGAACTCGGGGCGGTCGAACAGGGGGCCGCCGCGGCCGAGGAGGAGGCTGAGGTCGTCGTAGTGCTCGTTGGGGACGACCACGTCGAGGCGGCCGTCGCCGTTGAGGTCACCCACGGCCATGGTCTTGATGGGGAGCTTGTTCTGGCGCGCGGCGCCGGGGGAGAAGGCGCCGTCGCCGCGGCCATAGAGCACGTAGAGGTCGCTGGCGGCGGCGAGTATGTCGGGGATGCGGTCGCCGTTGGCGTCGCCGACCGTGACGGCGAGCGGCGACGCGAAGGTCGTGGTCACCTCCTGCCAGGGGCCGATCGCGCCGTCGGGCTGGCCGAGCGCGACGCGGATGGACGTGGCGGCGACGGCGCCGGTGACGAGGTCGTTGAGCCCGTCGCTGTTCAGGTCGCCGATGGTGACGGAGGTGCGCGCCGCGGTGGTGCGGGGGACGGCGCCCTCGGTGAACGCGCCGTTGCCGTCGTTGAGCAGCACGGCGAGCCCGACGACTGTGTCGCTCTGGGCGATGACCAGGTCGAGGTCGCCGTCGTTGTCGACGTCGCCGACGTCGAGGTCGCGGCCACGTCGGATGGCGGAGCCGGGCAGGGGGTAGTGGCGGGGGTTGACGAAGGTGCCGTCGCCGACGCCGTCGATGACGGTGACCGACTCATCGGCTTGATCGAGGGTGGCGAGGTCGAGGTGACGGTCGCCGTTGAGGTCGCGCACGACGAGGTCGATGGGGTCATCGCCGAAGTCCTGCCAGGGCAGAGACACCGCCGCGCCGAGGGTGCCGTCGCCGTGGCCGGTCAACACCTGGATCCTGGACTTGTAGATCAGTCCGATCACGTCCTCATGGCCGTCTTCGTTGACGTCGCCGGTGGTGAGCTTGACGGTGGCGGGATACTGGCTGCCGTAGAGGACGAAGCGGCCGGCGGAGGCGAAGCCCCCGTCGCCGTTGGCGAGCAGGACGGTGGCGCTCGTGCCGACGTTGATGGGGTTCATCGGATCGTTCTCGTCGGTGTAGCCGCGGTTGGCCGAGACGAGATCGAGGCGGCCGTCGCCGTTCATGTCGACCATGGCGACGTCCTGGGGCGCGATGTCGACGTTGACGTGGGCGGTGGACAAGATGGTGATGGCGGTGCCAGCCGAGGCGATGGTGTCGGCCTGGCCGTCGCCGTTGAGGTCGGCTGTCTCGACGTCGGTGGGGTTGGTGACAGGGAGGTCGGCGCCGACGTTGCGCAGCGGCCGCTCCGGGGCGAAGGTGCCGTCGCCAGCGCCGAGGAAGACGGCGGTGCCGGTGTTGAGGTCGAGGTGGCCGTCGCCGTTGAAGTCGACGACGTCGAAGATGCGGGAGCGGGACAGGAGACCGAGCGCGACACGCGCGGCGAGGGTGCCGTTGGCTTGTCCGGCGTGGAAGCTGCCGAAGCTCTGGAAGTCGGCGTTGCCGCCGTTGTCGATGACGTCCTCGTAGCCGTCCTCGTTGAAGTCGCCCTTGACGAGGAGCTCGGGGGTGCTGCCCGTCGGGACGGTGACCACGGGGCTGAGCTGGCCGTCGATGTTGCCGCGGTGGATGAAGACGCTCAGCGTGTTGCTGGCGCGGTTGGCGACGACGATGTCGTCCCAGCCGTCGTTGTTGATGTCGGGCGCCTCCACGTCGTAGGGCTGGCTGCCGACGTTGACGGTGATGGCGGGGAAGACCTGGTTGGTGAGGAAGACGATGGTGATGGTGTTGGCCTGGGTGTTGGCGGTGACGAGGCCAGCGGAGCGGTCGTAGATCTTGCCGTAGGCGACGGCGTTGGGGTAGTCGCCGACGGCCATGGGGCTGCCGGGCACGTGCTGGAAGACGCCGTTGCGCTGCTCGATGACGCTGAGGGTGTCGCTGATGAGGTCGGTGGTGACGATGGGGCGGCTGCCCTGGTCGGGGATGAGCAGGTCCCACGGGCCGTCACCGACGGGGATGAAGATGGGGTCCTCGAAGCCGCCGTCGCGTCGCCCGTCGTAGAGCTCGACCCGGTCTTTGGCGAGGTTGGCGAGGTGCAGGTCGCCGAACCCGTCGCCGTTGCGGTCGTAGAGCTCGATCCCGCGGGCCTCTCCATCGATAGGGAGGTTGAGGGCGGCCTGACCGCCGAGGGTGTGGGCGCACGCCGAGTTGACGATGTCGACGTTGACCGGCCCGGAGGACTGGGCGCCGACGAGTCCGTCGAGCACGAGCAGGTAGTCACCGGCGGGCAGGCGCACGGTGTTGGCGTCGTTGCCCGTGCCGGCCTCGATCCGGAGGTTGCCGCCGAGGACGCAGCCGCGCTCGGGGCCGCTGCGGTCGAGCACGTAGGTGACGAGGGCGTGCTCGGCGCGTGCGCGCACGTCGATGGATTCGCCGTTGGTGATGGAGAAGGCGTAGACGAGCTCGGGGGCGCCGGAGCCGCCGCAGGAGGCGCTGAGGTGGTCGGCGCGTTCGCGGGTGTCGAGGCGTTGCAGGCGCGTGCCGCAGCCGAGGGTGAAGGGGGAGGCTGCGTCGCCGCCGTCGCAGCGGACGCCGCGGCCGTCCCCGTCGGGGTCTTCCTGGGCGGGATTGGCGGAGTAGGGGCAGTTGTCGAGGCCGTTGACGATGCCATCCTGATCGATGTCGCCGTCGCAGGCGTCCCCGAGGCCGTCACCGTCGAGGTCGTCCTGGTTGGGGTTGGGCAGCGCGGGGCAGTTGTCCTGCACGTCGATGCGGCCGTCGCGGTCGCGGTCGCTGGAGGGCGTTCGCTCGAGGGTGAAGGTCTCGGCGGCCAGGGGGCGGCCGTCGACCTCGAAGCGCCCGGCGGCCTCGTCCCAGGTGACGGCGTACTGCTCGGTGATGAAGTCGGCGTGGGTGAGCGAGAGGGTGTAGTCGTTGGGCGGGAGGGTGGCCACGAAGGTGCCGGCTTCGTCGGTGAGGGTGGTGGCGATGAGGACGTCGCTGCGCCGGATGCGGACGGTGGTGTCGGCGTGGCTGGTCTCGGCGTCGAGCAGCACGGTCGCGCCGAGCTGGACGTCGATGGGTGCGAGGTCGATCGCGCCGAGGTCGAGCTCGGCGCCGCCGAGCGTGACGACCGTCGACCATGCCATGTGGCCGACGAGCTGGACCTCGAGAGCGTAGAGGCCGTCGGCGAGGCCGTCGAGGAAGAAGGAGCCGTCGGCGGCGACGGGGGCGGTGCGGTCGGAGGCGCCGCGCAGGCGCACGACGGCGTCCGAGGCCCAGTCGATGGCCGGGATGGGCGAGGTGAGGCGGGCGCGCAGCGACGCGGCGAGCACCTGTGGCAGGACGACGGCGTCGTAGTCGACCAGCGGCGTGGCGAAGGCCTCGAAGCGCTGCTGGGCGTCGTTCCAGACGACGTCGAGGGTCTGGGCGGTGTAGCCGTCCTTGACGAAGCGCAGGGTGTAATTCGAGCGGGAGGCGAGCAGGGCGAACCGGCCGTCCTCGGCGGTGACGGCGGAGCCAGCGAGGTTTCCGCCGATGAAGGCCTGGACGATGATGCCGAGGTGGCGGGTCTGCGCGGCGAGGTGGGCCTGGCCGACCATGAGGACGGCGGCCTCAGGGGCGTCGAACTCCGGGATCAGTTGGATATCTCCGAGGCGCGTGGTGCCCTCTCCGAGCTCCACGACGCGGACCAGCGGCAGGTGGCCCCCGACGTTGAACTCCACACCGTAGAGGCCAGGCACGAGGTCGGTGGCCTGGACGGTGCCGTCGCTGGCGATGGTGGCCAGCCGCTCCTCGCCCTGCCCGACGACGCGCACGGTGGCGATGCTCGGCCAGTCGAGGCCGACGAGGGTGCTGGTGAGTCGAGCGGTGAGCGTCGCGCTGCGGTTGGCGACCAGCCGGATCGAGAGCCCGGCCAGCGCTTCGTCGGCGACCTCGAAGCGCTCGTCCGCGGGGTCCCAGGCGGTCACGACGTCGGCGCTCGACACGAAGCCGTTGCGGGCGAAGGTGAGGCTGTGGGTCAGCGGGAGGGTCTGGAAGGCGAACGTGCCCGCCGGGTCCGTCAGGGTCGTGCCGATGGGCTCGCCGTCTCGAAACAGCCTCACGATCACGTCCTCGAAGGAGGCGGCGCCCTCGAGCTCGACGCGGCCGAGCAGGGGCACGGCCAGCGGCTCCAGCGCGATGGCGCCGAGGGCGTTCGGCCCCGACGCCAACGTGGTCACCAGCCGGGTCGGCGCGTGGCCGGGCGCGCTGAGGTCGATGGCGTAGAAGCCCGGCGAGAGGCTCGACTGCGCGAAGGTGCCGTCTGGCGCCGCCGCGAAGGTGCGCGTGGTCGGTCCGCGCACCGTGATGGTCGCCCGGCTCGGGTCGAAGCCCACCACCGAGGTCACCAGGCTCCCCGAGATGGACGCGCTGACGTCGGGCTGGAGCAGGATCTGGTGCTCGGTCAACAGCACGTCCCCGACGCGGAAGGTGCCCTGCGAGAAGGTGACCGCCACGGGCGGCGGCGCGGCGTAGCCGCTGCGGGCGAGCTGAAGTGTGTGGTTGTCCTCGACGGTGCGGAGCACGAAGGCGCCGGCGGCGTCGGTGACCGTGGTGGCCACGGCGTTCGTGTTGACCAGCGCCCGCACGACGATGCCCGAGTGGTCGATGGCCGCGTCGCACGCGCCCAGGCACGCGCGGCCGCTCATCAGCACGCCGCCGTCAGGCAGCTCGAGCTGCGAGCTCAGGGTGATCGTGCCGAGGTCGTTGGGGCCGGGCTCGAGGATGACGGGCCGGGACAGCGGCAGGTGCCCGGCGGCGTCGATGTTCAGGACGTAGATGCCCGAGGGGATCGGCTCGGCGATGGTCAGGCCGCCGCCCGAGGCGACGGCCACGGGCACGTCGATCGCGTCGCCCTGGAGCGTCGCGGCGAAGACGGTGGCGGACCAGTCGTCCACGACCAGATCGGAGCTGGCGAGCTGGCCGCCGAGCTGCGCGTCGCGTCGCCGCTCGAGGCGGACCAGCGGGTCGGGCAGGGGCAGGGCGTCCACCTCGAAGCGGTCGGCGGCGCTGCTCCAGGTGACGTCGACGGGCGTCGGGGCCTCATAGCCCTCGCGGCCGAAGGTCAAGCGGTGGGCCACGGGCACCGTGGCCAACGCGAACTCGCCTCCGTCGCCGGTCAAGGTCGCGTCGATCAGCGCCGGACCCCGGAACAGGCGCACCACGACGCCGCTGTCGTCGGCGCTGTCGGCGCGGTCGACGCGGCCTGTGAGCTGCACGGGTGTTGGCTCGAGCGGCAGCGTGCCGAGCGCGTTGCTGCCCGATCGCAAGGTGAGCAGGTCCGTGCGGGTCCGGTGACCGGGGACCGAGGTCGTCATCGTGTAGACGCCGGGCGGCACGCCGGAGGCGGAGAGGTCACCGTTGGCGAGCACCGGCAAAGTGAGCGACGACTCACCTTCCAGTCGGAGCTGCGCGACCGAGAGGTCGAAGGCTGCCACCGTCGTGGTCAGCCGCCCCGTGACCGTCGCGCTGACGTCCCGCGCCAGCGCGAAGCCCGGATGGTCGGCCAGCGCCTGCCCGTCGACCTCGAAGCGGCCGTTGACCTCGCTCCACGCCAGGTCGAGATCGCGGATCCCGACGTAGCCGTCCGCGGTAAGGCTCATCCGGTGCGCCGCGCGCGAGGTCGGGACGGAGAAGCGGCCGTCCGGCTCGGTCTCCACCGTGCCCAGGCTGTTGCCGCCGACGGTCAGACGGACCGCGATGCCGCCGTGGTCCACGCCCTCCGCGGCGCAGTCCCCCCGGCAGGCCCGCCCGGCCAGGACGATGCGCGCGTCGGTCTGCGCGTCCGGGATCAGCACCAGCTCGCCGAGGTCCAGCTCCCCGCTGGTCAGCTCGACCACCCGCGAGAAGGGCTGGTGGCCGGCCGCGTCGATGGCGAGCGTGACCAGCCCCGCCTGGGCGCTCTGCTCGAGCGTGAACGCGCCGCCGGGCCGCACATCGAGGGTCTCCACCCTCTCGGCGCCGCGCCAGATCGCCGCCTGGCGCACCCGCACGTCCCAATCGTCGAAGGTCTGCCCCCGGCTGACGAGCTGCCCCCGCAGCCCCGCGTCCCGCCGGACGGACAGCTCGACGGGCAGGTGCCCGTCGATGGCGTCGCCCGCGACCGCGAAGCACGGGCAGGCTCCGTCCCAGCCCACCGGCTCGAGCACGGCGTCCACGTAGCCGGCCTTGGAAAGCGCGATCCGGAACGTGCCCGTCTCGGACAGCGCCAGCGCGAACCGCCCCTCGCTGTCCGTCACCGACGTGTCCAGCAGCGCCGCGCCAAGGAACGCCTGCACGAGGATGCCGTCGTGACGCGTCGATCCCGCCAGGCGCGCGGTCCCGGCGAGCACCTGCCCACCCGCCGCGGCGGACGCGGGCGTGAGCCGCAGGTCTCCAAGGTCCGCTCGCTCCCGACTCCCGAGCGCCACCGCCTGCACCCACCGGTCGTGCCCCTCGGCGTCGACCTGCAGGACGTAGGCGCCGGGCGCGAGGTCGTCGAGGGCGAAGCTCCCATCGGCGCTCGGCTCCACGCTGCCCGGCGTCGGCCCGGCCAGCCGCACGACGGCCCGATCGAAGTCGAAGCCGGCCAGCGGCGTGCTCAGCTGCCCCGTCAGGCCCGCGCTCCGGTCCGGGCTCAGCAGGATCGGTCCGTCGGGTTCGAGCTGATGGCGTCCGCCCGCCCAGGTCACCGGGATGCCGGCCTGCGGCAGGTAGCCCTCGTGCGCAAAGGCCACCTCGTAGCTGACCCGCGCCACGTTCACGAACACGAACCGCCCGCTGCCGTCGGTCACGATGCTGGCGATCGCGCCCCGGTCGGGGTTGGTGAGCACGACCTGGATGCCGCCGTTGTCGTTGTCGTCGGCGTTTCCGTCGTCGAGCACGGCCTGGCCCTCAAGCACCAGGGCGGGGGCGTCCGGGGCGACGTCTGGCGCGCACGCGGCGAGCGCAAGGGAGAAAGAGAGCAGGACGGCAGCGGCGGCGTTCGCGCGCATGGGGAACCTCCAGAACAGCGAGTTTCCTCGGCGTGATGCGCGTCGCTGCGCATCGCAGGTGAAGTCGACCCGAGGGCCGACCTGTGGTGAGCACTGTGACACCGCGGGTCGGCGTCAGAAGGGCAAGTCGAGGCGCACACCTGCGCCCGCGCCGCCCGCGGGACCAAACTCGAACCATGGCGCGAGCTCGTACACGTCCTCGCGGCCCGCCGGCTCGTCGAGCGCGACGTAGAGCCACGCGGCCAGCGTCCCCATCGCAAACGCGCCGCCGACTCCGTAGCCGATCAGCGCGACCGTGTATTGGTCCAGCGACTCCCTCTCCAGCGCCGTCTTCTCCTCCCCGATGTACCCCTTCGAGGTCTCCGCGGTGTCGAGCGACCTGCTGTGGAACACCCCGCCCGTGATCACAGCCGCCGCGGCCAGCACGCCGCCCGTGACCAGCCACGGCCACGGCGCCCCTTCAGGGACCTCCAGGTAGCGCTCCGGCACCTGCGGGATGGCCACGTCCAGCCGCGACGGATGCGAGAGCACCAGGTCGGCCTCCAGGTTCCCCGAGGCCTGCGGCTGCTGCTTTCCCTCGCTGTCCCGGTAGATGGCGTCCTTGAGGTAGAGCTGAAGCTCCTCCAGCACGACGACCCCGTCGCCGTCTGTGTCGGCCACCCCGCTCAGTCCGTTGAGCAGGTGGCACGTGAACAGCCCGCCCGAGTACGGTCGCCCACCCAGCTTGCAGTTCGGGTTCTCCACCCGCTCCAGCGCCTGCTGGTCAGCGGTCGCGGCCACGAGCGCGCCCCACGACCGCTGCGCTGCGGCCTTGTCCACCGTGGTCCCGATGGCCTTCGTCACCCCCTGGATGCGCTCCGAGAACCCCGCTCCCCGCCCGCCGGGCAGCTGGATCGTGCCCGAGTGGCAGGCGTCGATCAGCAGCAACAACCTGCCCGCCTGCCCGGCCCGCCACTCCAGGAAGTCCGGCAGCTTGTTCATCGAGATAGCCGTAGCGACCATGTTGTCCACCTCGGTATCGTGCACCAGCAGAAACGCATTGTCCGGCTGGTCCGGCTCCGGGAACCCATGCCCCGCGAAGTAGATGATGATCTGATCCTGCGGGCAGGCCTGCCCCAGGAAGTTGCCGAGGGCGCCCACCACGGCGTTCCGCGTCGCCTCATCGTTCAGCAGCAGCCGCATCCGCTCCGCCGGCACATCCCCGCCCGTCGGGCTCGACAGGTAGTGGAAGAACACCCACGCGTCGTTCACCGCCCCCGAGAGGTCCGGCACCCGCTCGTCCCGATACAGGTTCACACCCACCACCACCGCCCACGTCTTCGGCGACGAGGCCTTACAGCTCGTTGGCGGCACAGCGCTCGCGTACACATACGCGGGCGGTTCGGCGGCAACTCGGCCAGGGAGGCCGAACATCAGGGCGCCCGCGAGGAGGATGAGGGTCAGGACAGGCTTCATACGACACCGCGACGCGCTCCGATGTGCGGCATCGGGCGTGTGGGGAGCGGAGGGCGATCGTTGCTGTGGGTAGGATAGCGGGATGAGGGGAGATGCGCAAAGGGCCCTCACCCCCCAGCCCCCTCTCCCGTATGACGGGAGAGGGGGAGGCCCTCACCCCCCAGCCCCCTCTCCCCTATGAGGGTAGAGGGGGGGTAGAACAGGATTTCTACTTATGCAGCAACAACTTACTTGCCCGGCTCCCCCTCTCCCGTCATACGGGAGAGGGGGTTGGGGGGTGAGGGCCTCCCCCTCTCCCGTCATACGGGAGAGGGGGTTGGGGGGTGAGGGCCTCCCCCTCTCCCGTCAT
>Ga0100377_1002926_pt1 | contig 14013 bp, 15 predicted proteins | sample CryGeymeta201501_FD_83664 | JGI IMG/M metagenome (GOLD analysis project Ga0100377, IMG submission 83664) | Groundwater microbial communities from Crystal Geyser aquifers in Utah, USA - Crystal Geyser metaG 2015-01 | ecosystem: Environmental > Aquatic > Deep subsurface > Groundwater | place: USA... | reverse complement strand
TTACTTGTCCGGCTCCCCCTCTCCCCGTCGAGGGGAGAGGGGGCTGGGGGGTGAGGGCCTCCCCCTCTCCCGTCCTACGGGAGAGGGGGCCGGGGGGTGAGGGCCTCCCCCTCTCCCCGTCGAGGGGAGAGGGGGCCGGGGGGTGAGGGCCTCCCCCTCTCCTGTCATACGGGAGAGGGGGCTGGGGGGTGAGGGCCTCCCCCTCTCCCGTCATACGGGAGAGGGGGCTGGGGGGTGAGGGCGCCCTTGCATCAATCATAATCATGCGTCATTGTCTCGGCGCCTTCGGCCACCCGGCTGGCACCGCCGCCTGGCGCCCGCAGCCGAGCCGCCGTAGACGGAAACCGCTTGCCATCGAATCTGGAGTGGACTAGTCTACATTATCAATGTGGACCGCGGAGGTCCACATTGAACGCGACGCGCCTCGGGGCGGTGTGGGCGGCTTCGTGTTCGGGACCAGGGCGCCCAGGCGCGCCATCGATGTGACGATGTGGAGGTTGATGTGAGCGAGCAGATCCAGGCGATGATCGACCAGCCGTACAAGTACGGCTTTGTGACCGACATCGAGTCTGACACCATCGCCAAGGGGCTGTCGAAGGACACGGTTCGGCTCATCTCGGCGCGCAAGGGCGAGCCGGAGTGGCTGCTGGATTGGCGGCTGAAGGCCTACGCGCACTGGCTGACGCTCGCCGAGCCCGAGTGGGCGAACGTGCGGTATCCGAAGCCGGACTTCCAGGACATCATCTATTACTCCGCGCCGAAGCCGAAGAAGAAGCTGAACAGCCTGGACGAGGTGGACCCGCAGCTGCTGGAGGCCTACGAGAAGCTGGGTATCCCGCTCAACGAGCAGAAGATGTTGGCCAACGTGGCCGTGGACGCGGTGTTCGACAGCGTCTCGGTGGCCACGACGTTCAAGAAGAAGCTCAAGGAGCATGGGGTCATCTTCTGCTCGTTCTCGGAGGCGGTCAAAGACCACCCCGACCTGATCCGGCCGTACCTGGGCTCGGTGGTGCCGTACACGGACAACTACTACGCGGCGCTGAACTCGGCCGTGTTCTCCGACGGCTCGTTCGTGTTTGTGCCGAAGAACACCGTCTGCCCGATGGAGCTCTCGACGTACTTCCGGATCAACACCAAGGACACCGGACAGTTCGAGCGGACGCTGATCGTGTGCGAGTCGGGCAGCCAGGTGAGCTACCTCGAGGGGTGCACGGCGCCGCAGTTCGACAGCAACCAGCTGCACGCGGCGGTGGTCGAACTGGTGGCGATGGACGAGGCGTACATCAAGTATTCGACGGTGCAGAACTGGTACGCCGGGGACGCCGAGGGCAAGGGCGGGATCTTCAACTTCGTGACCAAGCGCGGCAAGTGCGCCGGGGTGCGGTCGCGCATCTCGTGGACACAGGTCGAGACCGGCAGCGCGATCACGTGGAAGTACCCGAGCTGCCTGCTGCTCGGAGACGAGTCGGTGGGGGAGTTCTACTCGGTGGCGCTGACGAATCATCATCAGCAGGCCGACACGGGCACCAAGATGATCCACATCGGCAAGAACACCCGAAGCACGATCATCTCCAAGGGCATCAGCGCGGGTGTGTCGCAGAACAGCTACCGCGGGCTGGTGCGGATCGCGCCGTCGGCCGACGGGGCGCGCAACTACTCGCAGTGCGACTCGATGCTGATCGGGGATCGCAGCGGCGCGCACACCTTCCCGTACATCGACGTGCAGAACCCGACGGCGAGCGTCGAGCATGAGGCGTCGACGTCGCGGGTGGGCGAGGATCAGATCTTCTACCTGAACCAGCGCGGCATCCAGACCGAGGACGCCGTGTCGATGATCATCAACGGCTTCTGCAAGGACGTCTTCCGCGAGCTGCCGATGGAGTTCGCCGTGGAGGCCACCAAGCTGCTCGGCCTCAAGCTCGAGGGGAGCGTGGGCTGAACGCCCGCTGCCCCTCCGTCTGGATTTGCAATCTCTCACAGCCCTCCGGGCTGTCGCTGTCACGATGGGATGAACGATGATGTTGGACGTACGAAATCTGCAGGTCTCCACCGATGGGCGGCTCATCCTCAAGGGCCTGAACTTCACGGTCAAGGCCGGTGAGGTGCATGCGATCATGGGGCCGAACGGGAGCGGGAAGAGCACGTTCGCCAAGGCCATCGCGGGCCATCCGGGCTATGAGGTGGTGGGCGGCGAGGTGATCTTCGACGGCCAGGACATCCTGGAGATGGCGGCCGATGAGCGGGCGCGCAAGGGCATCTTCATGGCGTTCCAGTACCCGGTGGAGATCCCGGGTGTGTCCAACGCCGCCTTCCTGCGCCAGAGCTACAACGCCGTGGCCGCCGAGCAGGGCCGGGACGACATGGATCCGCTGGAGTTCGACGACCACGTGCGCGAGAAGCTGAAGCTGGTGGACATGGACCCGTCGTTCCTGGACCGGAGCGTCAACGCGGGGTTCTCCGGCGGCGAGAAGAAGCGCAACGAGATCCTCCAGATGGCCATCCTCGAGCCGAAGCTGGCGCTGCTGGACGAGACGGACTCGGGGCTCGACATCGACGCGCTGCGCATCGTCGCCGGCGGCATCAACGCGCTGGCGAACAGCAAGAACGCCGTCGTGCTCGTGACGCACTACCAGCGGCTGCTCGACTACATCACGCCCGACTTCGTCCACGTCCTGGCCGACGGCCGCATCATCAAGAGCGGGACGCGGGAGCTGGCGCTGGAGCTGGAGGAGAAGGGCTACGACTGGGTCCTGGCCGAGGCGAAGGCCAACGGAGGTGTGGCGTGAGCAGCGAGCGCACCACCCCCCTCGACCCCTTCCTCGAGCCGCTGCTGGCCGACGCGGCGCACCTTGGTCCGGACTGGCTCCGGGCCCTGCGCAGCCGGGGCGCCGACAGCGCCCGGCGACTCGGCGTGCCGGGCACCTCGGACGAGGAGTGGCGCACGATCCGGCTCCGGCCGCTGGTCGGCAAGGCGTGGGCGCCGGCGACCGCCGTGAACACCGCCATCGACCTCCAGGCCTTCGACCGGTTCGTGTTGCCGGAGGCCTCGGGCAGCCGCGTCGTCTTCGTCGACGGGGTGCTGTCGCCCGAGCTGACCAACACCTCGGCGCTGGGTGCGGGCGTGGTCCAGAGCCTGTCGGACGCCATCGACGGCGACGAGGCGCTGGTGCGGGAGCACATCGGGCGGATGGCGCTGGACGCCGACGCGTTCAGCGCGCTCAACACGGCCCGGATGGCCGAGGGTGTGGTCGTCCACCTCCCAAAGGGGCAGGAGCAGGCGGCGCCGATCGTCATCCTGTTCCTGTCGACGGGGCGGTCGGGTGTCGCCACGTTCCCGCGGGCGCTGATCGTGGCCGAAGCGGGCAGCCAGGCGACGGTCATCGAGGAGTACGTCGGCCTTGAGGGCGAGAGCTTCACGAACGCCGTGACCGAGGTGGTCGTCGAGCCCAACGCCCGGCTGCACCTCGTCAAGATCCAGAGCGAGAGCAAGCAGGCCTTCCACGTCGGGACCACGGCGGTGCGGGTGGCGCGGGATGGCCACCTGGTCTCCACGGCCATCACCCTCGGCGCGGCGCTGTCGCGGCACACCGTCGAGGTCGTGCAGACCGGGAGCAACGCTCACAGCGCGCTCGACGGGCTGGTGATCCTGGACGGCGAGCAGGTGGCAGACACCCACACCTCCACCGACCATCGGCAACCGAACGGCACCAGCGCCCAGGTGCACAAGGTCATCGCGTCCGAGCGGTCCTACGGGGTGTTCAACGGCAAGATCGTCGTCCGGCAGGACGCCCAGAAGATCAGCGCCAACCAGCTCAGCCGCAGCCTGCTGCTGAGCGACAAGGCCCGTGTTCACACCAAGCCCCAGCTTGAGATCTTCGCCGACGACGTCAAGTGCACGCACGGCGCCACCATCGGCCAGCTCGAGGCGGAGCAGGTATTCTACCTTCAGAGCCGCGGCCTCGATGAGGCGAGCGCGCGCGCCTTGTTGACCTACGCTTTCGCGGCGCAGATCGTCGAGACGTTGCCGGTGGCCTCGATCCGCCAGCGGCTGACCCGTCACATCGCCGACCTCTTCGAGGTCAACGTCTAGGCTCTGCCGACCACCACGGCCCCGGTCGGTCAGCGGCGATACCCCGGAGGAGCCATGCTCCACGTCCATCCTCACGACCCCGAACATCCCATGGCGGATCCGCGCCCGGACTTCGTGGCGCTGCGCGGCCTGTTCCCGGCGCTGCACCAGGAGATCAACGGCCGCCCGCTGGTCTACCTCGACAACGCGGCCTCCAGCCACATGCCGCTGCCCGTGCTGGAGGCGCTGCACCGTTACCACACCCGCGAGCACTCCAACGTGCACCGCGGCGTGCACACGCTCAGCCAGCTCGCCACGACGCGGTACGAGGGGGCCCGGCAGAAGGTCCAGCAGTTCATCGGAGCCAGCCGGACGAGCGAGATCGTCTTCACGCGCGGCACCACCGACGCCATCAACCTCGTCGCCCACGGCTACGGCCGCAAGTTCCTCGGGGCAGGGGACGAGGTGCTGATCACGACGATGGAGCACCACTCCAACATCGTGCCCTGGCAGATGGTGTGCGCCGAGCGCGGGGCGATCCTGCGCGTGGTGCCCATGAGCGACGCCGGCGAGCTCGACATGGAGGCGTTCGCGCGCCTGTTGAACCCGCGCACCCGGATCGTGGCCTGCACGCACGTCTCCAACGCCCTCGGCACCATCAACCCGGTCGCTCGCATCTGCCGCATGGCCCGCGAGGTCGGGGCGGTCTCGCTCATCGACGGCGCCCAGGCCATCCCCCACACCCGCGTGGATGTGGAGGAGCTCGGCTGCGACTTCTACGCCTTCAGCGGGCACAAGCTGTACGGGCCCACCGGCATCGGCGTGCTGTACGGGCGTCAGGCCCGGCTGGAGGAGATGCAGCCCTACCAGGGCGGCGGCGACATGATCGTCTCGGTCACGTTCGAAAAGACCACCTACGCGCCGCCGCCGGCGAAGTTCGAGGCGGGCACGCCGCCCATCGTGGCCGCGGTGGGCCTCGGCGCGGCCATCGACTTCCTGCTCGAGGTGGGCATGGACCACATCGCCGCTCGGGAGGAGGCGCTGCTGCGCTACGCCACCGAGGCGCTCGAGGCTATCGACGGGGTGCGGCTCGTGGGCACCGCCCGCGAGAAGGCCTCGGTGCTCTCCTTCGTACTCGAGGGCATCCACCCGCACGACATCGGCTCGATCCTCGACAGCGAGGGCGTGGCCGTCCGGGCCGGCCATCACTGCGCGCAGCCGGTGATGGATCGCCTCGGGGTGCCGGCGACCGCCCGCGCCTCGCTGGCGTTCTACAACACCGAGGCGGATGTGGACGCGCTCGTCCGAGGCATCCACATCGTCAAGGAGATCTTTGGCTGATGGCCGACATGCGGAATCTCTACCAGGAGGTCATCCTGGATCACAATCGCAAGCCGCGGAACTACGGCGCCCTCGCGGACGCCGACCGGACCGCGCACGGTCACAACCCGCTCTGCGGCGACCACTACACGCTCTACATCAAGCTGAGCGCCGATGGCGGCACCATCGAGCGGGTGGGGTTCGACGGCGAGGGCTGCGCGATCTCGAAGGCGGCGGCCTCGCTGATGACGACGCGGATCAAGGGCAAGCCCATCGATCAGGCGCTGGCGCTGGTCGACCAGTTCCGCAACCTCGTCACGGGCAAGCTCGACCCCGAGACCGATCCGCACGACCTCGGCTCCTTGCGGGCCTTCGCCGGGGTAGCCGCGCTCCCCGTCCGCATCAAGTGCGCGCTCCTGCCCTGGCACGCCCTCCGCGCCGCGCTCGACGGTGACGTCGAAGCGAGCACCGAAGGCGACAGCGACCCTGTTCACGACACCTGACGGCGAGAGATTCCCCGATGAAGATCCTCGACATCGAATACACCCCGAACCCCAACGCCGTGAAGTTCATCGTGGATGAGCCGCTGACGACCATGGGGCACAACCGCACCTTCAACACCGTGGACGAGGCCGAAGACGTGGAGCTGGCCAAGGCCATCTTCGCGATCGACGGCGTGGAGTCGGTCTACTTCGCTGGCACCTGGCTGACGGTCACCCAGAACGGCGGCCACGACTGGCGCGCGCTCCTGCGCGTGCTGGCCGAGCCCATCCGGGCCGCCGAGGGCCCCCGCCTGGCCAGCTCCGACGCTCCCGCCCAGGACGACGACGGCGAGCGCCCCGGCATGGACGACCCCCGCGTCGCCCTGATCCAGCAGATCCTCGACGAGCAGATCCGGCCCTACCTGGAGTTCGACGGCGGCGGCCTCGAGATCCATGGCCTCGTCGACGACCAGCTCTTCATCAAGTACCATGGGGCGTGCGGCACCTGCCCCTCGTCCACGACGGGCACGATGATGGCGATCGAGGGCATCATCCAGCGCGAGGTCGACCCCGACATCGAGGTCATCACGATCTGAGCCGACGCGCCGGCTCTTGAACTGGCCCTCGGTTCCGTCCATCCTGTCGAGGCTGATCCGTCGCGAGGTCGCCCACGGTGACCGAGCCCACGCCGCGCTCCACCCCGGTCGCCCCATGCCCTCGACGCGCCGCACCGCCGCTCTACTCGCCGCGCTCCTCCTCCTCACCGCTCCGGCCTGCACGGGCGGCGAGGCCGCGTCGACGTCTGCGTTCCCCGGCGGCGCGGCGGTGGTGGAGAGCCCGGAGACCTCCGACGACCTCCCCGAGCGCGTCTCCTTCGACGAGCACGTCGTGCCGATCCTTGAGGCGTACGGCTGTGTGAGCTGCCACGGCGGCCTCGGCGGCCTCGACGTGGTGCCGCTCCGGTCGCTCCTGACCACGGGCGATCTGGCCCCGGTGGTCGTGCCCTGCGACGCCGACGGGTCTATCCTGATCATCCGGATGCGCGGCGACAGCCTCTACGGCCGGGTCATGCCGCCCCTGCCGCCCCTCCTCGGCCCTGCCGGCGAGTCCATCGAGCCCGCCGCGGCGGGCCCGGTGTCCCCGCGCGACCTCGAGATCGTCCGCCGCTGGATCAACGGCGGCGGCGACCCGAACGCCTGCCGCCCCCGCCCCGACGCCGGCCTCACCGACGCCGACGACACCGACGCCGACCCCACCGACGCCCCCACCGACGACGTGCTCGCCGACGTGCCGCCCCCCGACGTGCCGCCCCCCGACGTCCCGTCTGAAGACGTGCCCACCGCCGACGACACGGCGGACACGCCCCCCCCGCAGGACACCGGTCCGCCCCCCGGCCTGTCATTCCGCAACGACATCCTCCCGCTCTTCCTGCGCAACCAGTGCCTGCGCTGCCACGGCGGCGACGGCGGCTTCACCTGCAACAACCAGGAAGACACGCTGCTGACCGGCGACCACGGCCCCAACGTCGTGCCCTGCGATCCCGACGCCAGCAAGCTCATCGAGAAGATCCTGCCGGCCCCGTCGTTCGGCGACCGGATGCCCATCCGCTCCTCGTCGCGGTGGGTGCCCGAGGCCGACGTCGAGACCCTTCGGCAGTGGATCCGCGAGGGGGCCCGCAACACCCCCGACCCCACCTTTTGCGACCGGAACTGAGCGCGCACCATGAGCAACGTCACCCTCTACTACCGCCCCAGCACCACCGACGGCTGGCAGCTCGAGCTCAAGCAGACCTTCGACCGCGACCGGCTCAACCCCTCGCTGCGGCCGCTCCTGCTCGTGCCCGGCTACGGCATGAACACCTTCATCCTCGGCTTCCACCCCACGGGCAAGTCGCTCGAGCAGTACTTCGTGGACGCGGGCTTCGAGGTCTGGTCGGCGAACCTGAGAGGGCAGGGCGGCTCCCGCCGGACCGGCGGCCGCAGCGGCTACGGGTTTGCCGAGCTGGCCCTGGTGGATCTGCCCACGGTCATGGGCGTGGTGCGCGGCAAGACGAAGACGGGTCAGGACCGCATCGACGTGGTCGGATGCAGCCTGGGTGCCTCGATCCTGTATACATTTCTGGCCCACCACCTCGATGATCACGGGCTCGGCTCGCTGGTGTCGATCGGCGGACCCCTGCGTTGGGATACGGTCCACCCCGCCGTCAAGATCGCCTTCGCCTCCCCGCGCCTCGTCTCGGCGGTCCCCATCGTTGGCACGCGCCGGCTGGCCCGCGTCGTCCTGCCCGTCGTCAAGCACATGCCCGGTCTGCTGTCGATCTACATGAACGCCGCCATCTGCGACCTCTCCCAGGCCGACCAGATGGTCCGCACCGTCGACAACCCCAACCGCCGCCTGAACGTCCAGATCGCCAAGTGGATCGCCGCCCGCGACCTCATCGTCGACGGCCGCAACGTCACAGAGGCCATGGCGTCCATCGACCGCCCGCTCATGTGCGTCCTGGCCAACGCCGACGGCATCGTCACCCCCGAGTCCGCCCTCTCGGTCCGCACGGCCATGCCCGACGGCCTCGTCGATGTCCTCACCGTCGGCGACGACCGCACCTGGTTCGCCCACGCCGACCTCTTCGTCAGCGAGCACGCCCAGGAGCGCGTCTTCGAGCCCCTCCGCTTCTGGCTCGTCTCCAAGTCCGACGCCTGAGGTCACCCCATGCGCCGCGCCGCCTCCACCACCGCCCTGATCCTCCTCCTCCTCGCCGCCTGCACCGCCTCCGCCGAGCCCCCTCACCGAGGCCCCACCCCCGACGGCGACGCCCCACCGACGGCCATCCCCGCGCCGACCCCGGCCCCCACCGTCAAGCCCCTCTCCCTGGCCGACTTCGACGCCCTCCGCGCCGGCCTCCGCGGCAAGGTCGTCGTCATCAACCTCTGGGCCCTCTGGTGCACCCCCTGCCGCGCCGAGTTCCCCGACCTCGTCGCCGCCCAGCGTCGCTGGGCCCCCCGCGGCGTCGAGTTCGTCTTCGTCTCCGCCGACGCCCCCGAGCAACGCCCCGAGGTCGCCGCCTTCCTCGCGAAGATGGGCGTCACCGCCGCCACCTGGCAGCTCGCCGACTCCCAGGACGCTTGGACCACCCACCTCGGCGGCCAGCCCGACGGCAGCCTCCCGTCCACCTGGATCCTCGGCCCCGACGGGACCGTCCGGTTCTTCTGGGAGGGCAAGACCACCCCGGAGAAGCTCGACGCGCGGCTCAAGACGCTGGTCGAGCCCGCGCCTTGACCCACGCGGCATCGAAGCCACCTCGCCAGGGAGCCGCGCATGCGCCCACGCCAGCCCGTGCTGATCCCCATCCTCCTCACGCTCGCCGCCGGCTGCGCCACCGCCCCACCCACGATCCCGCCACCTTCCGCCGACGATCCCCTCTCACCCCCCGAATCCACCGCCCAGGATCCCACCGCCACCCCTGCTACACCACCGGTCGCACCACTTGCCGACCCCGTCACCACCGGCCTCGGTTGCCGACGTGCCGAGCCCCTCGGCCCGGTCCTTATCCCCGCCGCCCGCGCGGACGAACGCCACGGCAGCAACGCCCGAACCTTCGACCAGCTCATCACCACGATGGAGCAGCCCGCGGAGGTCTGCGCCATCGCCGGGGAGCTGGAGCTGCTGACACGCCTGCGCTGCGCAGACGGCACGAGCCCCTTCGCCGACGCCGCCGACGCCCACGCCGCGCGCGTCAAGAACGTGGGCCCAGGCGGGCGGTGCGGGAGCGTCGTGGATCTGTACCGGGTGCCGTGCGAGGAGCAGACGTGGGAGGTGTTCCTCGACATGTACGTGTGCCCCGAGCCCTGATCACCACGTCCGCGCTCCAAACCGCGCCGATTGGCACCGAGACTGCCCCCCGGCGATCCCGAGAAAGCCCCGCCACAACGGAACCCGGGGCGCGCTCCGCTCCGCAGCGGAAGTCAAGGAAAAGCGACGTCGAACAGTCGATGGTGACGCGAGACTTGACAAGGGCAGGGTGCTCGCGCGATCCTACCCGCTGGACTCTGGATCCCGGCGCCTCGGCGCCTCAACCAAAAGACAGGAGATGACTCCCATGAAGTCTCGTTTTACCCTGCTGCTCGTTCTGGCCACCGCGCTGACCTTCGTGTTCTCCTTCGGCTGCAAGAAGGAAGAGGCCAAGACGGACGAGGCCCCTGCCGCTGGCGCCGCCAGCACTCCCGCCGCCGCCGACGAGAAGAAGGATGAGATGGCTCCCGCCGCCGGCGAGGAGAAGAAGGAAGAGGCCGCTCCCGCCGCCGAAGAGAAGAAGGAGTAATCCACTCCCGATCACCGATCTTGCAAAGGCTGCCTGTGGGCAGCCTTTGCGCTTTCTTGCCCACGCAATGTCCCCGACTCCCCAGCGATGGAGCTTGTCATGCGGTCTCGACGCTTCCTCTCCGCCCTCGCCCATGGGGCAACAGCCTCGGCGCTCGTCCTGGTCGCGCTCGCCTGCACGGCGCCGACCTCCCACGCCCCCAAGGCTCCGCCCGGCCTCGACTCCAACGAGCTCTACGAGGGTCCGGCGAGCCGGCGAGAGGGCCAGCAGGGCACCAACGTCACCTACGTCGCGCCGCCGAACGCCGGCACGCCGATCGCCCAGCAGCCCGGCGCGCCCACCGCGGCGCAGAGCGTGGTGGTCGTCAAGCCCACCCCCGGCGCCGATATGCGCTCCCCCGACCCCGCCGCCCTCGCCAACGCGAACATGCGCGGCGCCAACGTCAGCGCCTCGCGGGGGCAGGAGGGCGGAGTGGTCGTCCTGTGGCCTCGCGTCATCCCGTCGAACATGCTCGACGCGCTGCGGCCGCAGGCCACGGGCCTCCAGCAGCGCCTGCGCGAGATCGTGACCCACACCGTGCCCGGCAAGCCCATGGACGCCCGACCCGAGCCCGAGCGCGTCTGTCCGAAGGCCGGCTGCCTCGCCATGTCCGTCGGTGTGCTGCTGGCGACGAGCGGCGGGGGAGGGTGCGCCGCGGTCGCCTTCGTCGGCCGGCCCGGCGGGACCGACCTCGAGCTGATCCCCTGGGCGGGCGATGTGACGCTGAAGCAGAGCCGCATCGGCTTCCGCGACGCGCCAGAATCCTTTGTGATCATCGAGGATTACGAGTCGTGCGACGGCCTGCTGACCAAGCTCGACAAGCGCGCGGCGATGATCGAGGAGGCCGTGCGGCGCAACGCCGTGCCCTGACGCGACCCGTCCCCCGAGCCCGCTCCAGGCTCCCTGTAAGCTCTCTCTCGCGAGCCGCGTTGGGTCTGCCGTCAACACGGCGACGCGCGGCCAACGCGCACGCCCCAGAGGAGAGAGAGCATGAACCGCACCGCCCATACCGCCATCGTCCTGAGCTGCGCGCTTGCCCTGACCACCGTCGCCGCCTGCGCCAAGCACGAGGACAAGGTCGCGTCCGAAGCCCCCCAGGACGCCGCCGAGACCGTTGCGCCCCGGTCCGTGGAGCTCGAACAGGCTGGGGAAGCCGCGCGCACCGAGCCGCGCTCCCCCCAGGGTGACCTCCAGACCCGCATGGTGATCCGCGAGGCCACCGTCGACCTGCGCGCCGACCACCCCGGCGCTGTCGCCGACTCCATCATCAACCTCGCCGCATCCGCCGGCGGCTTCGTGGTGCAGGCCGACAAGACCGGCGTCGGAGACGAGGTCACCCGCGTCGATGTCACCCTCCGCGTCCCCGAGAAGGAGTTCGAGCCGACGCTCGTGCGGCTGCGGGGCCTGGGCACGCCGCTGCGGGAGCAGATCGGCGGTCAGGATGTCACCGAGGAGTTCGTCGACCTTCAGGCCCGGCTGCGCGCCAAGCAGAAGCTCGAGACGCGCCTGACCGAGATCCTCGGCCAGGCCGCCTCCGTCAAGGAGACCCTCGAGGTCGAGAACGAGCTGGCGCGCGTCCGCACCGAGATCGAGCAGCTCCAGGGCCGGTCGAAGTATCTGGAGGACCGCGTGCGCATGTCCACCATCCACGTCTCGGCCACCGCGCCGTTCCAGCCTACGGCCGTGGACCCGGAGAGCTTCGCCAGCCACATGGCCGAGGCGTTCGATACGGCGGGCGAGGCCTTCGTGGCGGTCGTGGGTGGGCTGGTCGTGGTGGCGGGGGCGCTGGCGCCGCTGGGCATCGTGCTCGCGCTGCTCGGCATGGCGATCATGCTGGCGGTCCGGCTGGGACGGGGCTCCGCGCGGGCGTAGAGCTCAACGGCCGACGTCGTCGGCGGCCTCGGCGAGCGCCTCAACCATGCGGAGCATGGTCGCCACCTCGTCGAAGGCCTCGCGGAGCCGGCGAGGATGGAGGACGGAGGCGTCGGTGTCCGTGTGGCCGAACAGGCCGGTGGTGTAGGTGTGCACGGGCAGGCCCGGCGGCATCGCCTCAACGAGCTGGGCCTGCTGATCGAGCGGAATGACCGGGTCCTCGCTGGCGTGCATGATGTGCACCGGACACCGCAGGTTGGCGATGTGGGGCATGGGGTCGCAGTGGTCGAACGAGCCAGGCGGGCACCGATCGAGCGCCTCCAGCGCGCGCTCCTGGTTGCGCGGACCGTCCCCACAGCCCGCCAGGAAGAGCTCCCGCTGGTCGGCGGGGAGCGACGGCGCGATGGCGCGGGCCACCTCGAGGTGACCGTTCCCCGCCCGGAAGTCCGGATTCCCCCACGTGGCGCGCATGTACCGCCGCCAGGCGGTGAACAGCGCACGCGGATCCTCCGGCGTACCCTCCAGGCCCTCAAAGAGGTTCATGTACACGGCGGGCTGGTTCAGCGGGTCGCGCGGCACGAGGTGCCCGTGTGCGTCCCGCCCCGTCACCGCGAACCGGATCGTCTCATCCCAGGACGCGTAGCCGCCAAAGCAGAACAGCCCTCCCACCTGGTCGGCCAGCTCCGGGTCGCCAGCGACCGAGAACGCCAGCAGCGATCCCAGCGAGATGCTCCAGATGCCCGGCCGCGTCGCCGGCTGCCCCGGCAGCGTCCGCATGTGGCGGAACGCCCGTCGGGTCTCCTCCGCGGCGCGCCAGGTCACCATGTGATCCTGATAGTCGCCGATGTACGGCGAGAACGCCGCGATCCCCGAGGCGGTCAAGATCCGACAGAACCGGTCCAGCCTCGGATCAGACGCCCCAAGATGGTGCAGACCGGGTACGATCAGGTACGCTCCACGCACCTCGCCGCGCTCCGGCAGGTAGTACCACCCATCGAACGCGCGCTCGCCCGGCCCCGAGGGCGGCACCACGACGCGACGCCTCACCACCCCGTTCGGCTTCGACGCCGTCGAGGACCACGGTCCCAGCCACCACAACAGGTGCGCCACTTGTATCATGCATAGCCTCCGCAAAGCTCCATCGCCACCGAAGGAGTACCCAGCATGGCGCGCCGCGTCAATGGCCTCGGTGGCCCTCCACCTCCTGGGCGGCCTCGCCTGCTCGACACCGCCCCCCGACGCACCGCCGCCTCCGGCCCTCGAGCCCGCGTGGGAGCGGGTGGCCCTGGCCACCGTTCACGTCGACGTGAACATGCCCACCCCCGTCGAGCACAGCCGCGCACAGATCACCGACGCCGCCGGGAACGCCCTCGACGTTGAGGAGCTGAGCGCCACTCGCGACGGCGGAGCCACCGTGTTCACGGCGAGCTGCACCACCACACCGCGCGACGCCACCTCCGCCGCCCGCCTCGACACCCTCCGCGCCAACCTCCGCACGAGCCCCGGCCTCGAGACGCTCGCCGAGCGCGACGTCCAGGGCAGCGGATGGACCGGCTGGCGCGCACGCCACACGCTCGCGCGCGGCGAGTCGCGCTTCGAGAGCGAGACGCTGGTGCTCGTGGCCGGAGAGGCCACAGACCTCGGCGTGGTCCAGTGCCAGCTCCAGGTCCTCGTCGATCCCGCAGCCTCCCGAGCCACCCAGGCCGACCGGGACCGCTTTCTGGGCTCGGTCCGGCTGGACGACCGGGGGGCAGGGCCGTCGTCAGGACCGTGAGAAGCCATTCGGAAAGTAGATGCCGATGGATCCGACGTAGATTCTGGTTCCAGGCGGCGTTTGATGGGAGGGAGTGGGCCCAGAGGCCCATGACCGAGCAGAAAACCCGCCTGGGGCCAACCCCGTCTGCATCTCGGTT
>Ga0100377_1002925_pt1 | contig 14018 bp, 10 predicted proteins | sample CryGeymeta201501_FD_83664 | JGI IMG/M metagenome (GOLD analysis project Ga0100377, IMG submission 83664) | Groundwater microbial communities from Crystal Geyser aquifers in Utah, USA - Crystal Geyser metaG 2015-01 | ecosystem: Environmental > Aquatic > Deep subsurface > Groundwater | place: USA... | reverse complement strand
TGGTCAATAGAACGACTATTGACCTGCAAAACCGGCAAATGGGGTAAGCAGGGATGGGCAGCTTTATGCCCAACTCGCAAAATCTGTCCTCGCCCAGCCGAATTCTCGCTTCGATCCCCATAAATCCGACAGGCTCCTGGCAGGCTCACCCGAAAGTAGCGGCGGAAGCTGGCATCCGCCGATGCCGGGGCTAGCGTATAAGGGATACCGGGAATTTGCGGCTTCAGCCAGTTTTCAAGGTGTTCGAGGCGGTCCATTTAATCTCGCATTGCGTAAAAGCCGAATTTGTGCGATTTTATCACCGATACCGGCCCAAATAATAACGAGAACACAACATGGCCTCGATCCGTGTCCACCAGGCGCTGATCGAGGCCGTTGCCATATTGCAGAACATGAAAAAACCTTTCCGCGAACAGTCGGTACCGCATAGCGCCGGACCATTCCATCACTTCCGCCCGACACCGCTCGCATTCACCCTGTTCTGGCTGCTCCCTGCCGTATCGCAGGCCGCACTGAGTCTGCCACCGCTCCAGATTGACCCCGTCCTGCTCCAGCCTGCTCTCAAAAACGAACCAGCATCAACATCTGTGGCGCCTGCCGCTGAAATCCTGCCCTCCCCAATAACAACATTCACCCGAACAAGTCAGGCCATGCAGGAGAACGGGCAAAAGACCAAGGCCACGCCGAAACCCGTTGCCATTGCGCAACCAGCCGAGGCCGAAGCGATCGCAGCACCGGAGGTACGCAGTCAGGAAACGGAAGGCATCCCCTTGGCGCTCAAGCGAAGCTGGAACCTGACTTTGAACCCACCACCAGGCACGTCATCCACGCCGATTTTTATCGGCGGGATGCGCATCCAGGGCCATCATGATATCGAGACAGAAGTCATCGGCGAAGCGGAACTACGCCAATGGGGTCAAATCATCACCGCCGATCGGCTGCGCTACAACAAACCCGAAGATGAGGTTTTCGCCCAAGGCAATGTGCGCATCGACCAGAAAGGCGACATTACCGAAGGACCCGAACTTAAACTCAAGCTGGCAAAAAAGGAAGGCTACCTGCAACAGCCGGTTTTCCAGCTAACCCAGCAGAAGCCGGCGGGGCGAGCCGACGCGAAAATTCTGTTATTTGAGGGGGAAAGCAAATATCGGCTGGAGGATGCCCGTTACACGACTTGCCAGGCCGGATCCGATGACTGGTACCTCCACGCGCTAGACCTCGAGATCGACCGCACCACTCAGGTGGGAACGGCAAACCACGCCTACATCGATTTTATGAGCGTGCCTATTCTCTACACGCCGTGGATGAATTTTTCACTCAACAGCGAGCGCAAATCCGGTTTTCTCAGCCCCAGCTACGGTAGTACCGTGAATAGCGGCGCAGAATTTTCACTGCCTTACTACTGGAATATCGCCCCCAACCGTGATGCCACCATCACGCCCCGATTCATGACCCGGCGCGGCATGGAACTGAAAACCGAGCTGCGCTACCTGGATCCAAAATACGCCGGGATCGTAAACCTGGAAGTCCTGCCCAACGACCAACTGGCCAACCTGGATCGCAGCTTCATGTCGCTGAAGCATCAACACAATCTGGGCCGCGGATGGACGGGGGCGCTGACCCTGGAAAGAGCCTCCGACGACAATTATTTCAGGGATCTGAGCACCAACATCGGCGTCACCTCGCAAATCAACCTGTTGCGTGACGGTATGCTTTCCCATGCAGGCGCCTATCAGGGCATGAACTGGAATTTCTCGGCGCGCTCGCAAAGCTACCAGACCCTGCAGGATCCGTTGGCGCCGGTCACCACCCCTTACCGCCGCACCCAGATGCTGTTGAACGGAGCCCGCACAGTCAACTGGAGCGGCAACAACCTGGGTCCGGGAGCGGTACTGGCACTGAACAGCGAGCTGGTCAATTTCTCCCACTCCGGTCTGGTTGTCGGCGCGCCTTCACCCCTGCCCAATGCCAGGCGCTTCGACCTGTATCCCAGCGTCAGCCTGCCGCTGACCCCGCTTTACGGCTATATCATCCCGAAGATCGGCCTGCACAGCACCAGCTACAGCTTCGACAACAGCACCACCACGCAGCCGGACATCAATCGCACCCTGCCAATTTTCAGCGTCGACAGCGGATTGTACTTCGAGCGCGAAACAAACCTGTTCGGCTCGGATTATCAGCAGACGCTGGAACCCCGACTGTTTTATGTTCGCGTCCCTTACCGCGACCAGAGCCCGATTCCGGTGTTCGATTCCGGCGACATCGGATTCGGTATTCCTCAGATATTCTCGGAAAACCGCTTCGCCGGGGTCGACCGGATCGGCGATGCCAACCAGGTCACGCTGGGCGCGAGATCCCGCTTCTTCGAAGAAACCGGCATCGAGCGCCTGCGCGGCACACTCGCTCAACGCTACTACCTGAGCCTGCCCCAAGTCACATTACCGGGGGGAATCCCTCCCGCCAGAAAGTATTCCGACGTGCTGGCCTCGATCGGCGGCCGGATCACGAATGCACTGACGCTGGACAGTTTGTGGCAGTACGATCCCCAGTTGAAACAAACCGGCAACTTTTCTCTCACCGGTCGCTACCTGCCCGCAGCGGGCAATATTCTCAACGTCAGCTACCGCTACACCCCGGCCACCCTCATCGCCCCGGTCGGGATCAAGCAGATCGACGCCTCCGCGCAGTGGCCCCTGACCGGGCGCTGGAACGGGATGGCCCGATGGAACCATTCGATACTGGACAGCAAGAATCTGGAAACCCTGGCCGGTCTCGAATACAATGCAGGCTGTTGGGCGTTTCGTGCGGTCGTGCATAGCTTCGCTACCACCACCTCTCAACACAGCGACTCAATTTTCTTCCAGCTGGAGCTGAACGGAATGGGCACTATCGGCTCGAATCCTTTGGACGTGCTCAAACGCAACATCTATGGCTATACCCAAACCACCCAAATCGCCAATGAAAACAACCTCACAGAACCCCATTAACTACATCCTGGCAAGCCTGCTGATTTTTTTCCTGGCTTCCGCTCACGCCGCCGGGAGCGACCCCGTGCGACCCTCGGACCCGGTTCGGTTGGTCAGCCGCATCGTCGCCGTGGTCAATAATGAAGTCATCACCCAGTTCGAGCTCAACGACCGGATGCGGATCGTGATGCAGCAACTGAAAAAACGGGGCACACCTCTGCCGCCTCAGGATGTGCTGGAAAAACAGATGCTGGAACGCATCATTACCGACCGGGTGCAGTTGCAGCTTGCCAAGGAAACCGGCATCCGTGTCGACGATCTGCAACTCGACAAAACGCTGCAACGCGTTGCCCAGGAAAACAACCTGACCGTGGAAGCCTTTCGCGACACACTGGAAAAAGATGGCGTCAGTTTCGCCAAATTTCGCGAAGAAATCCGCGACGAAATCATTCTCGGTCGCCTGCGCGAGCGCGAAGTGGAAAATCGCATCACCGTCAGCGACGGCGAAGTGGAGAGCTTCCTCAACTCCCGCGCCGCTCAAACCGGCGGGGAAGACGAATTCAACCTGGCGCAAATTCTGGTCCGCGTACCCGAACAAGCCAGCCCGGAACAGATTCAGAGCAAACGAGCATACGCCGAGAAGGCATGGTCGGAACTGAAAAAGGTGGATTTTGCCCAAGTGGCGGCAAGCTATTCCGACGCACCGGACGCCCTGCAGGGCGGCGTGCTTGGCTGGCGGGCCGCCAGCCGTCTGCCGACCCTGTTCCTGGAAACGGTCAACGGCCTGAAACCGGGGGAAATCAGCGCCGTGCTGCGCAGTCCGAACGGTTTCCACATCCTCAAGCTGATCGACAAGCGCAGCAAGGGAGGCGTTCTGATCGTACAAAAAACCCACGCGCGCCACATCCTGATCAAGACCAGCGAAATCGTATCGGAAACCGATGCCAAAAATCGCATAATCCAGCTCAAGGAGCGTGTTGACAACGGTGCCAACTTTGCCGAACTGGCCCGGCTCCACTCCGAGGATGGCTCCGCCTCGAAAGGCGGCGACCTCGGCTGGCTTTCGCCCGGTGAAACCGTACCCGAATTCGAACGTGCCATGGATGCCCTCAAACCGGGGGAAATCAGTGTGCCCGTCAAATCGCCCTTCGGCTGGCACCTGATCCAAGTGCTGGAGCGCCGCTCGGAAGATGTCAGCAAGGAACGGCAGACCCTCATGGCGCGCCAGGAAATCCGCGCACGCAAGGCCGACGAGGCCTACGAGAACTGGCTGCGCCAATTGCGCGACCAGGCATTCGTCGAATACCGCCTTGAAGACAAATAAAGATAACGCAGGTCGGGCACTCCGTGCCCGACAAACCCAAAATCACCATGCTCCCGAATCACTTGTTGGGCACGGGGTGCCCAACCTACATGACTCAGCACTCAGCACTCCCGTCATCGCATTAACCGCCGGCGAACCCGCTGGCATCGGCCCCGACCTGTGCGTGCTGCTGGCGCAGAATAAACCGGCCGGATCACGCATCGTCGCCATCGCCGATCGCGGCCTGCTTGCCGAGCGCGCCCGGCAATTGGGACTGCCGCTCGACATAGTGGATTTTTCACCCGCTGCGACCGCGCCGGACGAACCCGGCGTGCTGGAAGTGCTGCACTGCGACCTGATCGAACCCGCCGTTGCCGGCAAGCTGAATCCGGCCAACAGCCGCTATGTGCTCGACACCTTGTCCGCGGCGGCGCACGGTTGCCTGGTCGGCACCTTCGACGCCATGGTCACTGCACCGGTGCACAAGGGCGTCATCAACGATGCCGGCATTCCTTTCACCGGCCATACTGAATTCCTGGCCGGGCTGACCGTAACCCCGCAAGTCGTGATGATGCTGGTCGGCGGCGCCCTGCGCGTAGCGCTGGCCACCACCCACCTGCCGCTCAAAGACGTTTCCGCCGCCATCACCCGGCAAAGCCTGGAGCAGACCATCCGCATCCTGCACCGCGATCTGAAACAGCGCTTCGCGTTGTCAAACCCGCGTATCCTGGTTGCGGGGCTCAATCCCCACGCCGGCGAATCTGGCCACATGGGGCGCGAGGAAATCGATGTCATCGCCCCGGTATTGGAAACGCTGCGCGCAGAGGGCATGAACCTCGTCGGGCCGCTGCCCGCCGATACCCTGTTCACCAGACATCAACTACAAGGCTCCGACTGCCAGCTCGCCATGTATCACGATCAAGGGCTACCGGTGCTGAAATACGCCAGCTTCGGCGGCGGCGTCAACGTCACCTTGGGGCTCCCCATCATCCGTACCTCGGTGGACCACGGCACCGCGCTTCAGCTTGCCGGCACCGGGAAGATCGAGAGCGGCAGCCTCATGGCAGCGATTCAACTGGCGCTGGAAATGGCCAGGAACAGTGAGGAGGTGTAGGGTGGGCACAAAAACGTGCCCACCCTACCAGACTCCTCACCGACAATGAAACACATCCCACGCAAACGCTTCGGCCAGAATTTCCTCACCGATCAGGGCGTCATCCAGGCCATCGTTCGCACCATTCATCCTCAGCCCGACGACGTCATGGTCGAAATCGGCCCAGGTCTGGGCGCGCTCACCGATCCGCTGCTCAAAATCCTGCCCCGTCTGCACGTAGTGGAAATCGACCGCGACATCATCACCCGGTTGCAGAATAACTACCCGGCGGCAAAGCTGGCGATCCATGCCGGCGATGCGCTGAAATTCGATTTTTCCACACTGGGGGAGCGCATCCGCGTTGTCGGCAACCTGCCCTACAACATCTCCACGCCGATCCTGTTTCACCTCAGCGAAACCATCGGCAACATCATCGACATGCACTTCATGCTCCAGAAAGAAGTGGTGGAGCGCATGGTGGCCGCCCCCTCCACGCCGGAATACGGCAGGCTGTCGGTGATGCTGCAATACCGCTACGCCATGGAACTGATGTTCATCGTACCGCCGGATGCTTTCCACCCCGCACCCAAGGTTGAATCCGCCATCGTGCGCATGATCCCCTACGCGGTTTTGCCGCATCCGGCCAAGGATGCGGCCCTGTTCGGCGCTATCGTCACCGCCGCCTTCGGGCAGCGGCGCAAAGTCTTGCGCAATACGTTGAAATCTTATCTGGACGATGCTGGGTTTGCTGCGTTGGGGATAGACCCCGGGTTGCGGGCTGAGAATTTGGGGTTTGAAAAATTCGTCGCGATTGCCAATTACTGCGGGGTTTAGCCTAGGAGCCTGTCTGACTTGAAGAATCGAAGCGAAGTGGGTCAAGCAGGCAAGCCGCGTAGCGGATGCTCGAAAAATTCGGCTGGGCGAGGACAGATTTTGCGAGTTGGGCGATAAAGCCGCCCATCCCTGCTTACCCCACTTGCCGGTTTTGCAGGTCAATAGTCGTTCTATTGACCAAAAAAGCGGCGAAATATGGACCGTCCAGGCGGATTTGCAGCCGATTTCCTTTAAGTCCGACAGGCTCCTAGACCCGCCCATGGTTTTGTGCGCTCCGCGCAGCTGCGCGGATGCGGGCAATCAGCATTCATCCTAAAAACCTCATTTGAACCACGGAGAACACGGAGAGCACGAAGAAAAACAAGATATTACGAAGGTTATGAGTGTCACCTGGCTGGTGACATACGAAACCCATATAACTCTTTGATATAACTCCGTGTTCTTCGTGATCTCCGTGGTTAACTGCTTTTTCTAGGTTCATTCCAGACACGAGTTGCCGCAATGTTCCCAAGCCGACAGATTGCGGTTTGGTGCTACTTGGCGCGGCGTGCGGCGCGCGGCCTGTCATGGGTGTGCTGGGTGCGGGCAGTGCCTTTGCAGGTCTCGGGGCGGCGGTTGTTGACAGGTGTGCGGCCCGTTCCCACGGGCTGCCAGGCCGGCACCAGGTGTTTCTTGCTGCCGCCGATCAGGTCGGCGCGGCCCATTTGCTTGAGCGCTTCACGCAACAGCGGCCAGTTCTCGGGATCGTGGTAGCGCAAAAAGGCTTTGTGCAACCGCCTTGCCCGGCCACTTTTCGGGATTGGCACTTCCTCCCCTTGTCGGCTGACCTTGCGTAGCGGGTTCCTGCCGGTGTGATACATGGCGGAGGCCAGCGCCATCGGCGTGGGGGTGAAGTTCTGCACCTGATCCAGGCGGAAGCTGTTGGCCTTGAGCCACAGCGCCAGCTCCAGCATGTCCGCGTTGGTGGTGCCGGGGTGGGCGGAGATGAAATAGGGGATCAGGTACTGTTCCTTGCCGGCTTCCTTGGAAAACTTCTCGAACAGTTCCTTGAACTGGTAATAAGCGCCCATGCCCGGCTTCATCATCTTCGACAGCGGCCCTTCGGCGATGTGCTCCGGCGCGATCTTGAGGTAGCCGCCGACATGGTGGCTGACCAGCTCCTTGACGTATTCCGGCGATTTAACCGCGAGGTCATAGCGCACGCCCGAGCCGATCAGGATTTTCTTGATGCCGGGTAGCGTCCGCGCCTTGCGGTAGAGCTGGACCAGCGGACCGTGGTCGGTGCCCATGTTGATGCAGATGTCCGGGAAGACGCAGGAGAGCCTTCGGCAGGCGGATTCGATTTTGGTGTCGCGGCACTTCAGCCGGTACATGTTGGCGGTGGGGCCGCCCAGGTCGGAGATGATGCCGGTGAAGCCCGGCGTCTTGTCGCGGATTTCCTCGACCTCGTGCAGGATCGAGGTTTCCGAGCGGTTCTGGATGATGCGCCCTTCGTGCTCGGTGATCGAGCAGAAGGTGCAGCCGCCGAAGCAGCCGCGCATGATGTTGACCGAGAAGCGGATCATTTCATAGGCTGGGATCTTCGCATCATTGTAGGCCGGGTGGGGGCGGCGCGTGTAGGGCAGGTCGTAGACGCCGTCCAGCTCTTCGGTGGATAGCGGGATCGGCGGAGGATTGATCCACACGTCGCGGTCGCCGTGGGCCTGCACCAGCGCACGCGCGTTGCCGGGGTTGGTTTCCAGGTGCAACAGGCGGTTGGCGTGGGCGTAGAGCACCGGATCGTCGCGCACCTGTTCGAAGGAGGGCAAGCGGATGACGCTGGCAGTGCGGTCATGCGCAGGGTGCGCCATGCGCACCAAAGGCTGGTGCGTGGGATGCGCCCTATTTGTCTCATCCTCTTCAGTACAGACAGCAGCCGTTTCGGAGTAAGGGTTGAGATACGGTGTAACCTTGCCCGGTTCATCCACCGAAGTCGAATCAATTTCGCTCCATCCATCAGGGATGTTTTTGCGCAAGATGGCCGTGCCGCGCAGGTCGGTAATGCTGGCGATGGGCTCGCCCCTGGCCAAACGGTGGGCGAGCTCCACCAGCGCCCGTTCGGCGTTGCCATAGAGCAGGATGTCGGCCTTGGAATCCGGCAGGATGGAGCGGCGCACCTTGTCCGACCAGTAGTCGAAGTGGGCGATGCGGCGTAGGGATGCCTCGATGCCGCCGATCACCACCGGCACGTCGACGTATGCCTCGCGGCAGCGCTGGGCATAAACGATCACCGCCCGGTCGGGGCGCTTGTTGCCCTCGGCGTTGGGGGTGTAGGCATCGTCGGAACGGATTTTGCGGTCGGCGGTGTAGCGGTTGACCATCGAATCCATGTTGCCCGCAGTGACGCCGTAAAACAGGTTGGGTTTGCCCAGCGTCTTGAAGGCGCTCGGGCTGTGCCAGTCGGGCTGGCTGATAATGCCGACGCGGAAGCCCTGCGCCTCCAGCAGCCGCCCGATCAGCGCCATGCCGAAGCTGGGGTGGTCGATGTAGGCGTCGCCGGTGACCAGGACGATGTCGCAACTGTCCCAGCCGAGCTGATCCATCTCGGCGCGCGACATCGGCAGCACGGGTGCCGTGCCGAAGCGTTTGGCCCAGTATTTGCGATGGGGAAAGATGTTGCGGGCGGTTTCCATGGGGAGCCTATTCTACGTGATAGGTTATCGACACGCGAACCGGCGGGATGTTCCGCTGTATCAACCCGGATGTTTTATTACTCGTAGTGCAGGAAATTTTCCGCTACCGTGTCCTGGCCGTAACGGCTGATCAGGGTTTCGATTTCTTCCTGCAGTGTTTCGTCTTCGTCCGGGTCGATGATGCCATCCCCGACCAGGCGCGCAACCAGTCCATGCAGCATGGCATCCCGCACCATGCCCAGGGTTGGCGGGGTGCTGGCGCCGGTGTCCATAAGTGCCGAAATGGTCCGAGTCAGGCTCTCGCTTGCCTTGACGGTGATGAAATCGATGGCGGGGGCCTCGTCCCCGAATTGCTCGATCAGATCATCGATTTCCTCAAGGAGTGAGCGGTTCTGGTCGAAATGCAGACGATCGGCCTTGAGTTGTTCGCCATTCGCCGCTCTGTAGACAATTCTCCGGACCGATCCGAGTGTAGGCGCCTCGTCGGCGTCCGGGTCGTTGACTGCGGCTTCCAGGATTTGCGATAACTCATCGCTCACGCTGCTGGCGATATCGATAAACGGCTTCATGCTCAATCCCCCTCTGAAAGTCCATACCCACTACTGATTGTAGGATAAAGTTGGGGGGGGGATGGGGTTAGTCGGCCATTTGTTCCGATTTGAGGCCCAATTTGCCGATTTCCTGCTTCAGGAAGGCGGCGCCATGCGCTACGCGGGTGCGTGCCCCGCGCAAGCCGAATTCCACCTTGCGTTCGCCGTCCTCGCCGATGTGGGGCAGGCTGGAAAAGCGCAGGTCGGGGTAGCGCAGCACAAATTCGTTCATCAGGTCGAGCAGCGGACTTTCCATGGCATCCAGCACGGTGATGACGGTTTCGGTTTCCGGCGCCTGGTTGCGGATGTCGGGGTAGAGCGTGTCCAGCACCCAGTCCATCATCGGCCATGCCATTTGCGGGAAGCCCGGCAGGAAGTGGTGACGGTCGAGCGAAAAACCGGGGACGCGGTTGAACGGGTTGGGGATGATGCGGCTGCCCTGTGCCAGGTCGGCCATCAGAATGCGCCGGGGATAGGCCTCCGCGCCGAAGCGCGCCTCGATCTCCGCCACCGCGTCGGGATGACGCACCAGCGGCACACCGGCCGCTTCGGCGGCGCACTGCCGGGTATGGTCGTCAGGGGTGGCGCCGATGCCGCCGAAGCTGAACACAATGTCGTCCTGAGGCAGGGTCTGGCGCAGGGTGGCGACAATCAACGCGGGGTCGTCGCCGATAATGCGGCACCATTTGAGCTCCAGCCCGCGTTTGCCCAGGGTTTCGATGACGCGGGGGAAATGGCCGTCGCGGCGTTTGCCGGAAAGGATTTCATCGCCGATGATGATGGCGCCGAAGTGGGTCATAGCGCTGGCTCGTGAGGGATCATGTTCCGCTTGCACGCCGGGAAGACGCGGCTGCCGATCGGTTCAGGAAGTTGTCCGCCAGCGCCTTGTAGAGCGGCTTGCGGCAGACCAGGCTGGAGGCGGCGGAGGCGATGAGGGAAGCCGCCATGAGGGGTAGCAGCATGGCGTGGTTGTCGGTCATCTCCATCACGATCACGAAGGCGGTGATGGGCGCTTGCACCACGCCGGCAAAATAGGACACCATGCCGAGGATCACCACCGCGCCGACGGGCGCATAGGGCATCAGTACCGCCAGGTTGGAGCCGATGCCTGCGCCGATGGACAGCGAGGGCGCGAAGATGCCGCCCGGAATGCCGCTCACGTAGGAGACGATGGTGGCCAGCATTTTGAGGATGCCATACGATTCCGGTAGGCTGCCGCCGTCCGAAATAAGTTGCCTGGCCTCCTGGTAGCCGGTGCCGTAGGTGGTGCTACCGGAGAGTAGCCCGATCAGGGCGAGGATGAAGCCGCACAGGGCTGCGAATTTTATGGGGCTCTCCTTTGCCAGCGCGCCCACGCGACCGGGAACGCCGTGTGCGAATTCGACCAGGATACGGCTGAATAGCCCCCCGAGCAGGCCTCCGACGACACCGCAAACCAATACCGTGATCCAGCCGCGATCGAGATCGAGCGAAGCCGACGTGTGCCCGAAGTAGGTGTAATTGCCCATCATGGCGAGCGAGGCCATGCCGGCGACGATGACCGCCATAAGCACGATGCCGTTGGTTTTTGCCTCGAAGGAGCGGCTCATTTCCTCGATGGCGAACACCACGCCGGCCAGCGGGGTATTGAAGGCCGCCGCCACCCCCGCCGCGCCGCCAGCCAGGATCAGACCCTTTTCCATCTCCATGCGGGGGAAGCGGACGAACCCACCCAGCGCATGCATGATCGAGGCACCAACCTGAACCGTTGGCCCCTCTCGCCCCACGGATGCCCCCGACAACAGGGCGATCAGCGTCAACAAAATCTTGCCCATGGCGATGCGCAGGGAGAGCACTGCGCCTCGAGCTTCGTGGTCGGACATTTTCAGGGCTGCAATGGTCTGGGGAATGCCGCTGCCCTGAGAGCCCGGGAAGAAGCGGCGTGTGATATAGGCTACCAGGGCGAGCCCGGCGGGGGCGACCACCAGTGGAAGGTAGGGAGAGAATTCGATCAGGCGGTGAAACAGCAGGTTAGACTCTTCGCTCCCCTTGGCAAAGAAAACTGCGGCAGCCCCAACGCAGATGGCCCCTGTCCAGAACAGTATCCGTTGTTTCCAATGCCGGAGCGAGAGCCAGACATGTGCGGAGCGGGGAAGGTAGCGTTTTGGCACTTCGTTTTGATCTGTTTGGTTGGGCAGGGAAGGCAATATTGTAGGGGAGGGAAGAACATGCCACAAGGATTCGAGCCGCTTTTCACGATTTCAGCCGCTGTTATGTCCCGGTTTTTGCCTTTGCGAGATCGCCATAAAGCGACGCGAGAAGGTCGAGCCGGGTGACGATGCCGATCAGCCGGCCTTCTTCGTCGGTAACCGGAATATGGTTGATGCCCTTTTCGGAGAAGATCAGGAACGCATCGGTCAGGTGGGCGTCTTCCCTGGCCGTGATGGCCGGCGTGCTCATGATCTGCCCGGCAATGGCGCCCGATTTGCGTTTCAGGAACAGTTTCACGCGCTGGGCGAGGCTGTCGCACAGGCGCCAGTCCCGTACCTTGAGGAAATCCGCGATGGTGACCATGCCCGTCACCTTGCCCATGCCATCCGTGACCGGAACGCCCCGGATGTGGTGGGCGCGCAGCAGCGACCAGACCGTTTCCTGCGCGGTTGAAGGCCGGATGGCGACCACCTCGCGGGTCATGATGTCTTTCAGGCGAATGTCTCCCAGGCGACCGCGATGAGCGTGCAGCAGGGCAAGGGCATAGATTCGTTCAAGGTCTTCCCCGGTGACGTCGATGAACCCGCCCATGTCTTTCAGTGCGGCGATCAGGTCGTCCTCGTTGAAGGCAAGCTTGACGGACGGACGGCCTCCGGACACGGGCCCGCCGCTCTTGCCGGGCAAGGAGAGGTTATGGGGATAGCGTCGCCCGAGCAGGTTGTTGAACAGCAGCGCCACGCCCAGGAGTACGGCGACGTTCAACAGAAGGGGAGTTAGCAGGAAATGGTAACCCAGGTTGAGTATGCGCTCGCCGCCAACCACCGTCATCAGGGCGGTTGCACCGCCGGGCGGATGGAGGCAGCGCAGGTAGTGCATCACGCTGATGGCAAGGCCGACCGCCAAGCCTGCCGCCAGAAATGTTGCGCCCGGAAGCAGCTTGGCGCAGGTGACCCCGATCAGGGCGGAAATCAGGTGCCCGCCCACGAAAGCCCAGGGCTGAGCCAGCGGGCTGTGGGGCGCGCCCATCAGCAGGACGGTGGAGGCTCCCATCGAGGCGACAATGAAGGGCACTGCCGCAGCGCCAAGCGTCAGGTCGCCGATCCACGCGGTGAGAAAAATACCGAATACGCCGCCGACCCCCGAAAGGATTTTCTCGCGGTGGGTGATGGTGGCCTGAATGGGGAAAAGAAATGAGAAGGTTTTGCGTAGCGGCATATTACCCCGAATGTTTCATAGTGACACGCGTCTGCGTCCTCGCTTGTCCTTGTGTTTGATATAAAGGAGCGGCTGATCCTTCTGGCAGGAACAAAATAAATATTTGTGGTGAATGTTACCAGCGTCGGCGCTTTTTGTGCAGCGACTTCTCCATCATTATTTACGCGATGCCGGCGAGCAGCTCTACGTAAGCCCTGTCCTGGCGTGTGGAACGGTATGGGTGCAGTGCAAGCATCCGCCGCCAGTTTTTTAGTTCCTGAGTGTTTTGCGGCGTAAGGATGCGTACCTTACAATGGCGTTTTCCCCTTCCAGGATGTCTCACCATGGCAGAGCCCGTTCGCCTTGCAAAACGCCTTGCCGAATTAGTCCCCTGCTCTCGCCGGGAGGCCGAGCTGTACATCGTGGGCGGATGGGTAATGGTTGATGGCCAAGTGGTGGAAGAACCCCAGTTCAAGGTGTCGCAGCAGAAGGTTGAGCTTCACCCTGGCGCTAAGCTTACGCCGGTTGAGCCGGTGACCATTTTGCTGCACCAACCGCCCGGCCATGGCGCCGATATGGACACCCACTTCGCGCAGCAACCGCTTACCGCCGACACGCGGGCGGCGGATGACTCTTCCGGCATTTTCATGCTCAAGCAACATTTTGCTCGGCTGACCCCGGTCGCACCGCTAGAGGCGAACGCCAGCGGTTTGCTGGTATTTACCCAGGACTGGCGGGTGGCGCGCAAGCTGCTCGACGATGCCGCCACCGTCGAGCAGGAGGTCATTGTCGAGGTTGCTGGCGAAATGGCGCCCGATGGGCTCAAGCGCCTCAACCACAAGCCCGGTTTTAACGGACGGACGCTGTCTCCGGCCAAAGTCAGCTGGCAAAACGAAACCCGGCTGCGTTTCGCCCTCAAGGGTGCGCAACCCGGCCAGATCGCGCAGATGTGCAACAGTGTCGGACTAAAGGTGCTGACCATGAAGCGGATCAGGATCGGTCGGGTGTCGATGGCCAAATTACCGCCTGGGCAATGGCGTTATTTGGCGCCACATGAGCGGTTCTAGCAGCCTGTCTGACTTGAAGAATCGAAGCGAAGTGGGTCAAGCAGGCAAGCCGCGTAGCGGATGCTCGCAAAATTCGGCTGGGCGAGGACAGATTTTGCGAGTTGGGCGA
>Ga0100377_1002921_pt1 | contig 14025 bp, 4 predicted proteins | sample CryGeymeta201501_FD_83664 | JGI IMG/M metagenome (GOLD analysis project Ga0100377, IMG submission 83664) | Groundwater microbial communities from Crystal Geyser aquifers in Utah, USA - Crystal Geyser metaG 2015-01 | ecosystem: Environmental > Aquatic > Deep subsurface > Groundwater | place: USA... | reverse complement strand
GGCTCGGCCCTCACCCCCCAGCCCCCTCTCCCGTATGACGGGAGAGGGGGAGGCCCTCACCCCCCAGCCCCCTCTCCCCTCGACGGGGAGAGGGGGGGTAGAACAGGGGTTTTTGCTTACACAGCTAGAACTTACTGTCCGGCTCCCCCTCTCCCCTCATAGGGGAGAGGGGGTTGGGGGGTGAGGGCCTCCCCCTCTCCCGTCATACGGGAGAGGGGGCTGGGGGGTGAGGGCCTCCCCCTCTCCCCTCATAGGGGAGAGGGGGTTGGGGGGTGAGGGCCTCCCCCTCTCCCGTCATACGGGAGAGGGGGCTGGGGGGTGAGGGCCTCCCTGAAAAAAGAGACCGTTCGAAGGCCTCGCGCGTAGACAGGTGCATCTGTCTCAACGCTCGGCCGCCTCGGCGCGAGCCAACGCGAGGTGCGGTCATGGTGGGATTCGAGGGGACCGGGCGAAGGTTGTGGAGCGGGCCGACGGCGCTCGGGGCGCTGTTGTTGGTGCTGTGCGTGGTGTTGCCGGTGACGAAGGCGTGGTCCATCGGGCTGCTGCTGCCGGCCGACGAGAGTCTGCCGCCGCTGGCGATCCGGTCTCACCACGTCACGATCGATGTGACGGACGCCGCCTCGGTGACGCGGGTGGAGCAGGTCTTCGTCAACCACACCAACCGGCCTCTGGAGGCCACGTTCTTCTTTCCGGTCCCGGCCGGCTCGACGGTGTCGGACTTCAGCCTGTGGATCAACGGCAAGAAGACGAAGGGGGCGGTGCTGGACGAGAAGGAGGCGCGGGCGACCTACCAGCGGATCGTGCAGCGCACGCTCGATCCGGGGCTGGTCGAGTACATCGACGGCAAGCTGTTCTCGGCGAAGATCTTTCCGGTGCCTGCGCTGGGGGAGCAGAAGGTCGAGATCGCCTTCGCGGCGGTGCTGGGGCAGGAGTCGGGGCTGAGGCGGCTGACGTATCCGCTCAAGACCGGTCGGCAGACGGCGACGCTGCTAGACGACTTCAGCATCGTGGTGAACCTGTCGTCGAGGGCGCCGCTGAAGGCCATCTACTCGCCGACCCATCAGGTCGAGGTGGTCCGGCGCTCGGACCACCTGGCGCGGGTGGGGTTGGAGGACGCTGGTGTCGATCTCGAGCAGGACTTTGTGCTGTATGTGGGGACGGGGGAGGACGACATCGGGCTGTCGCTGCTGACCTACGATGGCGACGGCAAGGGCGGGGAGGACAGCTACTTCCTCGCGGTGCTGACGCCGCGGTTTGAGCAGACCGAGCGAGAGCACGCGCGCAAGGCGGTGACGTTTGTCATCGACACGAGCGGCTCGATGACGGGGGAGAAGCTGGAGCAGGCGCGGGCGGCGCTGGTCGCGAGCCTTCGCAAGCTGAGGCCAGTGGACCTGTTCAACGTGGTGCGCTTCTCGACCGACGTCGAGTCGCTGTTCCAGGCCCCGACTTCGGCGACCGAGGCGAACGTGGCGCGCGGCCTCGCCTTCGCCAACCGGATGGAGCCGATGGGCGGCACGGCCATTCATGAGGCGCTGACCGCGGCGCTGTCGGTCTCCGTGCCATCGGACACGCCGCACTACGTGATCTTCGTGACCGACGGCCGGCCGACAGTGGGTGAGACCGACGCCGCGGCGATCCTGAAGAACGTCGCGCGGCGGGTGGGCGCGGCCCGGGTGTTCAGCCTGGGGGTCGGCTACGACGTCAACGCGGTGCTGCTCGACGAGCTGGCCGCCGCCCACCACGGCACGAGCGACTACGTGGTGCCTGGCGAGACCATCGAGGTGAAGGTGGCGGCGCTGTACGACCGGATCGCCTTCCCCGCCGTCACCGATGTGGCCATCGACTTTGGCACGGCGGCGGTCTACGACATCTACCCGCGCCGCTTGCCGGACCTGTTCCGCGGTGGCCAGCTCGTCGTGCTCGGCCGCGCCCGCGACGGCATCCCGCAGCGCCTGAGGATGACCGGTCGCATCGGCAACGGCGCCGTGGTGGTCGACTTCGACGAGGCCGAACGGGTCGATCGTGCCGTCGCCGCCACCGCGGTGCACGACTTCATCCCGAAGCTGTGGGCGACCCGGAAGGTGGGCTACCTCCTGTCCGAGATTCGTGGCAAGGGCGACATCCTCGAGCTCAAGACCGAGGTCGTTCGGCTCGCCAAGAAATACGGACTGGTCACGCCGTTCACCTCCTACCTTGCGGTGGATGACGCCGAGTTCCAGAACGCACCACAGGCCAACGGCGGCGTCCGGCGCAGGCACATCGTCTACGAGTTCGACGACGAGAAGCTCGCGGGACAGTTCAACAAGCCGTCGAACCGCATGGCGAAGCTCAAGGAGAGCGCCGGTCGCGAGAGCGTCATCAGCGACAACGCCAACCTGGCGGCGTCGAGCGGCAAGGGCGCGGTGGACACGTCACGCGAGACCAACCGGCTGCGGGGCGCGAGCTCGGGGGATGCCTCGGCCAACCTCAACACGCGATGGGTCGACGGGAAGCTGTTCGTGCGGGAGCAGGGCGTGTGGGTGGAGCAGGGCGTCGACAAGCAGAAGGCCCGCAAGATCAAGGTGGGCTCCAAGGAGTACTTCGACCTCGTCGAGAAGAAGCCGGCGCTGCGCCACAAGCTCTCCATGGACGCTGAGGTCATGTTCGAGGATGCCGGCGAGTCGTACCAGGTGACCTACTGATCAGGGTGGCGGTCGCGCGCGGCTGGCGCGTCCCGCTCGCAGCGCGGAGGCGTCGGAGCGGCGGTCCGTAGGCCGCTCGTTCGTGCGCCGGGGCGCAATGATCGCTTGCGCAGACGGCCGGGTTTGACCTAGTCTCCGGCGCATGAAAACTGGAGAGCGCATCACAGTCGACATCCTGGGTTTCTCAACGGACGGTCTCGGGATGGGACGCGCGCTGGTGGAGGACCGTGAGGTTCTCGTCTCGCACGCGGCGCCCGGCGACCGCGTCACCGCCGTGATCGAGCACGTCAGCCCGAACCAGCCCATCGCCTGGGCGCGGGCGGTGATGTGGCTTGGGCGCGGGCCTGACCACGCCAAGGCGCCGTGCCATCACGCCGCCCCGACGCGCGGGGCCTGCGGCGGCTGCCCGCTCATGCACCTGAGCCCGGACGCGCAGCGTCGCGCCAAGCTCGCGCTGCTTGACGGGGCGCTCTCTCCCCTCGGTGTGTCCTTGTCGAGCCTTCGCAGCGCGTCGCCGACGCTGGCGTATCGGAATCGGTCCAACTTCGTGGTGGAGCGGACCCGCCGCGGTCGGGTGGTGCTGGGATCCTACGCGCCGCGGAGCCATGAGGTCGCCCGGATGTCCGGGTGTCCGATCCTGCGCAAGCCGCTGCCCGACGTGGCCGAGCGGATCGCGCTCGTGCTGCAGACCGAGGGCTACCCCGTCGGTGACGAGCACGACGGCGTGCGCTACGTCGGCGTGCGCGCGGACGCCGAAGGGAAGGTCCTGGTGGAGCTGATCCTCTGGCGCGCCGATGTGGCCTGGCAGCAGGCGCTGGCCGAGGCCATCGGTCGGCTCCCCGAGGTCGTGGGCGTGTCGGTCTCCCAGAACGTGAGCCGGGGCAACGCCATCCGGGTCGAGGCCGAGCAGACGGTGGTGGGACGCTCACGCCTGATGGAGACCATCGCCGGACTGGAGGTGGAGGTCGCCTGCGGCACATTCACGCAGCTCAACACCTCTGTGGCGACGGCCATGGCGGATTGGCTCGTCGCGCGCGTCGGCTCGCCGAGCCTGGTCTGGGACTTGTACTGTGGTGTCGGCGTGCTCGGGCTGGCGGCGATCCGTGGTCGGCAAGGGGCGCGGGTCTTCGGTGTGGAATCGGTCGTGGAGGCGGTGGCCGAGGCGCGCATGGTCGCCAGTCGCGCGGGCCTCGAGGCGACGTTCCTGGCCCATGACCTGCGGGCGGGCCTGCCTCCCGAGGTGCCTTCGCCCGACCTCATCATCGCCAACCCCCCTCGCCGTGGCCTCGATCCTGCGGTGGTCGACGCGGTCATCGCCCAGCCCCGCGCGACGTTGTTCTACATGAGCTGCAATCCGACCAGCTTCGCGACCGACGCCGCCCGCCTGTTGCGAGCCGGGTTCGTGCTGGCCGAGGTTGAGGCCTGGGACATGCTGCCTCAGACGGCGCACATCGAGCTGATGGCGCGCTTTGTGGGTCCCGAGGTGGCGACGATTCAGGGAGAGCCGGGATGAGGCCGTGGGTGGTCGCGCACCGCGGAGCCCGCGGGCTCGTGCGCTTTGAGAACACGATGGAGGCGTTCGAGAAGGCGGTCGAGGTCGGGGCCGACATGATGGAGTGCGACGTCCACCGCACACGGGACGGCCGCCTCGTGATCTTCCACGACGACGTGCTGCCGGACGGACGCCCCGTGGCGAGCCTGTCGCTCGGCGAGCTGGGGGCGTGGACGCGCAGCCGTGGCTTCGAGGCGCCGACCCTCGATGAGGTCGTCGACGCGCTGGCCGGGCGCATCCGCTTCGATGTCGAGGTCAAGGCGCCGGGCTTCGAGGCAGAGATCGTGGCCCTGTTGACCGGCCGGCTCCGCTACGACCAGTTCGTGGTGAAGTCCTTCCACGATACCTTCGTGCGCGAGGTCAAGCTGCTGGACCCGCGCGTCGTGGCTGGCCTGCTGTTGGGCGATGACGCGCCGAAGCACCCCGTCCGTCACTGGCTCGGCGAGCTCTTCCCGAAGGCGCGGGCGAGCGCCTGCCGGGCCGACTTCGTCTCGCCCCACGCACAGCTGCTGAAGCTCGGCTACGTGAAGCGGGCCCACGCCCACGGCTGGGGGGTCTATGTGTGGACCGTCAACGACCCGCACCTGATGGAGCGACTCTGTCGCATGGGGGTTGATGCCATCATCACCGACCGCCCGGATCTAGCGTTGGAGGTGCGGCAGCGCCACGGTCGTGCGGGCTGAGGTGCGGTCTGGCTCGAAAAATCCAACGGACGTGTCGTGAAGCTCAGCGGTGTGTGTGGTATAAATGCCGTGGTCTCGGATCCTCAGCGGGAGGTTCGGTCGCGCTCATGAAGTCCACCCCACCAGATTTGCCCGAGTCGACGGACGCCGCCACGAGCGGCTCGTTCCTCTTTGAACGGGCTGTGGACACGCTCAAGATCGGCTACGGTGTGCTCACGCCGGACGGCGTCCTGAACATGCCGAATGCGATCCTGCAGGGGATCGCGAGCGGCCATTCGAGCGCAAGTGCGTGGTGGGAGGCGACGCGGGTGCGGCTGTCGCAGCAGTGGGGCGGCGACTTCGAGCGACTCGCCGAGCAGCGTCCGTTGACGCTCGCGGTGGAGGCCCCAGGCCGGTCGCACGTGATCGAGCTCTCGATCTTTGCGGCCCATCGTCCCGGCGAGCGGATCCTCCTTGCACGCGACGTGACGGATGAGCAGCATGCCCAGCAATCTCTCGAGAGCCTGGGCGAGGAGCTGCGGTCCGGCGTCGAGGGATCCTTGGAGAAGGACCGCCGGATGGCGGACTACCTCGAGGCGATCAGCGCTCGGCTGCGCACGCCCCTGAACACCATCCGAGGCTACAGCGAGCTGCTGATGGAGGACGCCGCGAGCGGCCCCATGTCCGCCGAGCTGCAGCGGATCCACTCCGCGTCGACGGAGCTGCTCGAGGCCATTCATCACATCGAGGGGCAGGTCGAGGCGGAGCACGCCCGACGCAAGCAGAGCGACGAGCTCAGGGATCTGTCACGCGCGCTCAGCGCGACGCTCGATCTGAGTCAGGTGCTCGACAACCTGCTCGATTCCGCCGCGGCGCTCCTGCCGTACGACGCCGCCGCGGTCTGGCTTCACCGCCACGGTGGCTTCACCCTGATGGCCCATCGCGGTCGGCTCCGCGTGCCCCTGGACACCGCGGCGCTGGTCGCGGGGAACACCCCGGCCGCCACGGCCGTGGCGTCGAGGCGTGCCGTGGCGATGGACGATGTCGCGGTCGTTTCTGACTGGGACGAGGCCCGAAGCCACGGCCTGGCGAGCTGGTGCGGCGTGCCGCTGGTCCATGGCGACGAGGTCGTCGGCTTTCTCTCGTTGGAGTCGTCCCGTCCGTCGCCGTTCTCCGCGCGGCTGGAGCGCCTCGGTCGCCCGTTGGCGGCGGCGGCAGGGGCGGCGATCCACAACGCCCGCGCCTTCTCCGACGCGCAGCACGGCGCGGTCGTCGACGAGCTGACCGGCGTCCCCAACCACCGACACTTCGTCCAGGTCGCGCAACGCGAGTTCGACCGGGCAATCGCGCACGGTCGCGTCGTCTCGGCGATGATGGTTGATGTCGATGACCTCGCCCAGCTCAACGCAGCCCACGGCCGCGCCGTCGGCGACGAGGTCCTCAAGCAGCTCGCCACACGCTGCGCCATGGTCGTACGCGACGAGGACGTCTTCGGACGGTTCAGCGGCGAGGAGTTCGCGCTGCTGCTCCCCGAAACCAACGGCGACAATGCCGCGCACTCCGTCGCTGAACGATTGCGCCAGGTCATCGCGGCCGAGCCCTTCGCCTCTACCGTCGGTTCGCTCACGATCAGCGTGGGGATCGGCGTGGCCGAGGCGCGTCCGACCGAGACGCTGAAGGAGCTGCTCGAGCGCGCGCTGGCCGCCGTTCGGGAGGCCCGGCGTGCGGGGCTGGGGCGGGTCCAGGTGGACGGGTAGGCGCCCTCACCCCCCAACCCCCTCTCCCCTATGAGGGGAGAGGGGGAGGCCCTCACCCCCCAGCCCCCTCTCCCCTCGACGGGTAGAGGGGGGGTAGAACAGGTTTTTTACTTATCCAGCAACAGTTTACGGGTCCGGCTCCCCCTCTCCCCTCATAGGGGAGAGGGGGTTGGGGGGGTGAGGGCCTCCCCCTCTCCCCGTCGAGGGGAGAGGGGGTTGGGGGGTGAGGGCCTCCCCCTCTCCCCTCATAGGGGAGAGGGGGCCGGGGGGTGAGGGCCTCCCCCTCTCCCCTCATAGGGGAGAGGGGGCTGGGGGGTGAGGGCGCGCTACCGCCGCCACGCGATCGCGATCGCGGCCAGGCCCACGACGAGGAGGGCGAAGAGCGACGGCGAGCCGGAGGGGGTGGTGGAGCAGCTGCCGAGGACCGGGGGGTACTTGGGGGCCTCGGGCTCGGGGGGCTCGGGGCGGGTGAAGTCGTTGACGGGGGTGTGGTTGGCGATGGCGAACCAGGAGGAGTTGCTCCAGGGGCTGAGGTTGGTGCCATCTGTGGCGTTGACGCGCCAGGAGTAGCCGCCGGGCTCGAGGGGGTCGATGCTGAGGGAGGTGGTGGGGCCGTTGTCGGCGGGCAGGGCGTCGGAGAGGTAGGCACGGGAGCCGCTGGCATCGAAGAGCTCGAGGCGGTAGGTGATCGGTTCGCCCTCGGGGTCGGTGCTGTTCTCCCAGGTGAACACGAGGACGGCCTCCGGGAGGATCTCGGCGGCGGCGGGCTCGAGGAGGGCTGGGACAGTCGGTGCGTCGTTCTGGGCGTCGGCGAAGAAGGAGACGACGGCGCTCCAGGGGCTGGTGGCGCCCGCGGGGTCGGTCGCGCGGATGCGCAGCCAGTAGCGGGTGTTGTCCGCGAGGGTGGGGGCGGGGGTCTCGGACATGAGGTCGCCGGTGGGGAGGACCTTGTCGGCCGCGGCGGCGAGCGTGGCGAGGTCGGCGTCGGTGTAGAACTCGAGGGTGTAGAGGAGGGGATCCTCCTCGGGGTCGATGGCGTTGGCCCAGGTGATGATGGGCGCGACGGTGTGGACGACCGTGGCGTCGCCGGGCGACTGGATGGTCGGGGCGGCGGGGGCGTCGTTGCGGGTGCTGTAGCGGAAGGTGCCCATGGACATCTCGCCCTCGGCGTCGCCATCGCTGGCCCAGACGGCCCAGCAGTACACGGAGTCCTCGTTGAGGTCGAGGCCGGCATCAGCGAGCGGCCAGGCCACCTCGTCGCCGTCTGGGGCGACGTCGGAGATCTCGGCGAGCACGTCGCCGGAGCAGATGGCGCCAGCGTAGATGCGGAACGAGTAGGTGAGGGGGTCGGCGTCGGGATCGAAGGCCGTGGTCGTGATGAGCGCGGCGGTGTCGAGGTTGCTGACGAGGGCGTTGTCGGTCGGATAGAGGCTGAGCGGCGCCTCGGGGGCGCTGTTGACGGTGTCGATCTGGAACTCGACGAGTTCGGTCCAGGGGCCGGTGAGTCCGAGCTCGTCGGTGGCGCGGGCGCGCCAGGCGTAGAAGACGTTCTCGTTCAGGGCCATCGTGGAGATCCACATCGTCTGGGTGTCCCCTTCGGGCACGTTCGCGACGGTGACGACGATGGCGTTGGTGTCCTGGTTGTGGACCTCGAACTCGTAGGTGAGGGGCTGGCCTTCGGGGTCGACGGCGTTGTTGACGAGGAAGGTCGGGTTGGACTCCCCGGCACGTCCGCGCGGGGAGACGGCCTCAGGCTCGGACGGGTCGGCGTTGCTCGCCCAGAAGCGGAAGCGGGCCACCTCGCTCCACTGGCCGATGCTGCGGCCATCGGAGGCGCGGGCGCGCCAGAAGTAGTCCTGATCCTCGCTCAGCTGCGCGCTCAGACGGGTGCTGGTGCGGAAGGGCTGGTCCATGTCGACGACGTCGCTCACGGTGAAGATCTGGAAGGCGAGGTCGAGGTTCGAGGCGCTGTACACCTCATAGGTGTAGCTCAGGGGGTCGCCCTCGGGGTCGGTGGCGTTGTTGACGGTCAGGAAGACCGGCACGGCCGTGACGAGGGCGCCGTCGATGGGGGCGTTGATGGAGGGGGCGGTGGGGGCGCCGCTGACGGTCGGGTTGCGATCCTCGAGGCACTCGACCCAGGTGGGGATGTTGTCGCCATCGGGATCGGCGAGGTCGTCGGCGGGGTCGTTGGGGTCAAAGCCGTAGGCGAGCTCGCAGCTGTTGGGGGCGCCGCCAAGGTCGGAGTCGACGAAGCTGAGGTCGATGTTCCACGTCTGGCGGGTCGAGCCGGTGTCGTCGTCCACGACGCGGAGCTCGACGGCGAAGATGGCGGGGACCTGGGCGCTCTGCTCTGCGGTCGGGGTCCAGGTCACCAGGCCGGTGGCCGAGACCACCATGCGCGCGGGGCCCTGCACAATCTGGTAGGTGAAGGTGTCGGCGCCGGGGTCGGTCACGGTGACCTGGTAGGTGTACTCGACCGCCTCCTGGGCGAACAGCACGGGGTTGGAGGTGATGGTGGGGCGGACGTTGGCGACGGTGACGACGGTGGTCGTCGAGTCCGTCCCGCCGTCGCCGTCGTTGACGGTGATGGTGACGTCGTAGGTGCCGTTGTCGGCGAAGGTGTGGAAGACCTCCGTGAGGCCAACGGCGGACTGGTTGGCGGTGCCGTCGCCGAAGTCCCAGGTGAAGGTCAGGGGGTCGGCGGTGCCGGCGGGGTCGCTGCCGGAGGCGTTGAGGGTGAGCTCGGCGCCCTCGTTGCCCTGGAGCGTGGGGCTGGCATCGACGCTGGGGGCGAGGTTGGCGACCGTGACGTTGAGGGTGTCGACATCGGAGCCGCCGTCGCCGTCGTCCACGGTAATGGTGACGGTGTAGGTGCCGTTGTCAGCGAAGGTGTGGTTGAGCTGGGCGAGGCCGGCGCCGGAGACGGGGTTGGTGCCGTCACCGAAGTCCCAGGTGTAGCCGAGCGGGTCGTTGGCGGGGTCGGTGGCGGCGACCTGGTAGTTGAACGAGGCAGCCTCGTTGCCGGTCATGTCGCCGGTGAAGGTGCTGATGACCGGGGGGAGGTTGTTGACGGTGACGTTGAGGGTCCGACGGACGCTGCCCCCGTCGCCGTCGGTGACGGTGAGCGCCACGATGAAGGCGCCCTGGTCGGCGAAGATGTGATCGATCGAGGTGATGCCGCCGCCGCTGACCGGTGCGGTCCCATCACCGAAGTCCCATTCGTAGGTGAGCGGGTCGCGGGCGCCAGCGGGGTCGGTGGCGGTGGCGGTGTAGCTGAACGTGGTGTTCTCGTCGCCGGTGAGGTCACCGGCCATCGCGCCGATCGTCGGATTGACGTTGGAGATGGTGATGCTGCACGTGCGGTTGCCGGTGGCGCCGTCCTCATCACGCACGGTCAGGGTGACGGTGAAGGTGCCGTTGTCGGGGAAGGCATGATTGACCGACGTGAGGTTGACGCCCGTCTGGTCGGGGGTGCCGTCGCCGAAGTTCCAGGTGTAGGTCAGCGTATCGGCGCCCGGATCGGTGGCCGCGCCGGTGAGGGCGACGCTCGCGGCTTCGTTGGCGCCTGCGGGGCCGTCCACCGAGGTGACGGTGGGGGCGACGTTGGCGATGACGATGGTGCGCTGGGTGTTGACCGTCCCGCCGTCCTCATCCGACACGGTGAGGCTGATGGTGTAGGAGCCGTTGTCGGCGTAGGTGTGGGTGGTGGAGGCGCCGGAGCCGTTCGCGGTGGCGTCGCCCCAGACCCAGATGTAGGTCAGGGTGTCGTTGGCGCCGGCCGGGTCCGTGGCCGTGACGGAGAACGCGACGGACGCGCCCTCATTGCCCGCGGCCGGGATGTTGGAGCTGGCGATGGTGGGCGCGACGTTGCTGACGACGACGGTGCGGCTCGAGGAGCTGGAGCCGTCCACGTCGGTGACGGTCAGCGTGAGGGTGAAGCTGCCGTTGTCGCGGTAGATGTGGTTGATGTTGGTCAGATCGACGCCGACCTGGTTGGGGGTGCCGTCGCCGAAGGCCCAGGTGTAGGTGATCGCGTCGTTGCCAGGCTCGGTGGCGACGGCGGTGTAGCTGAACGTGGAGCCCTCGGCGCCGCTGAGGGTGCCGGTGAGGGACTGGATGGTGGGCTGCTCGCCGCCCACGTTCACGTCGCTGCTCTGCGAGACCGAGCCGCTGTCCTCGTCGGTGACGGTCAGGTTCAGCGAGTAGGTGCCGCTGGTGGTGTAGGTGTGGCTGACGTTGCGGAGGTTGACGCCGCTCTGGTTTGGCGCGCCGTCGCCGAAGCTCCAGGTGTAGGTCAAGGTGTCGGCGCCGGGGTCGGAGGCTGTCGCGGCGAAGCTGAACAGGGAGCCCTCGGTGCCGCCGAAGTTGCCGGTGAAGGTCAAGATCGTCGGGTCGACGTTGTTGATCGTGATGGACCGATTCTGGGAGCGGCTGCCGGTGTCACCGTCGGTGACCGTCACTGTGACGGTGAAGGTGCCGTTGTCGGCGTAGGTGTGGGTGGGCGAGGCGCCGGTGGTGTTCGGCGAGGTATCGCCCCAGCTCCAGGTGTAGGTCAACGGGTCGTTGACGCCGCCGGGGTCGGTGGCGGTTGCCGAGAAGCTGACGGAGGAGCCCTCGTTGCCGGTGGCGGGGATCTGCACATCCGTAAACGTCGGGGCGATGTTGCTGATGTTCACCAACAGCGTGCGCATGGCGCTGCCGCCGTCCTCGTCCGTGACGGTGAGGGTGATGGTGTAGGGGCCGTTGTCGACGTAGGTGTGGCTGACGCTCGTGCCGCTGCCTGCTGGCGAGCCGTCGCCGAAGTTCCAGCTGTAGGTCAACGTGTCCGTGCCCGGGTCGGTCGCGGCGGCCACATAGTTCAGCGAGGAGCCCTCGCCGCCCGCCTGATCACCGGTCATGCTGGTGATGGATGGGTTGGCGTTGGCAATGACCATGGCGAAGTTGCGCACGGCGGTGCCGCCGTCGCCGTCGTTGACGGTGACGCTGCCGTTGAAGGTGCCGTTGTCGGCGTAGGTGTGGGAGGGCGAAGCGCCGGTGGAGTTCGGTGTGCCGTCGCCCCAGACCCAGGTGTACGTCAACGGGTCGTTTGCGCCACCAGGGTCGGTCGCCGTGACCGAGAAGGGGAGCGCGGCGCCCTCGAGCTGACCATCGGCGGGCCTGGTGAAGGTCCCGATCGTCGGCGCGACGTTGGTGACGGTCACAGCGAGGGTGCGCTCGGCGGTGCTGTTGTCGTCGTCGGTGGCACGGAAGCGGAGCGTGAAGGCCCCGTTGTCGCCGTAGGTGTGGTTGCGGCTGATCGAGCCGCCCGCCGAGGGCGGGCTCGTGGTGCCGATGGTGTTCGGGGTGCCGTCATCCCAGATGATGGTCCAGTTGACGGTGTCGTCGGCCGCCTTGGCCAGGGTGCTTGCCCACGCGCCCTGGGTGCCCTCGGCGATGGTCGCCATGCCGGTGATGGCGGTGAGGGTCGGCGCGACGTTGTTGACGACCACGGTCAGCGGGCGGGTGGCCTGGCCACCGTCGCCGTCGGAGACGGTGAGGGTGACGGTGTAGGTGCGGTCGTCGGTGAAGGTGTGGGTGGTCGAGGCACCCGAGCCGTTGGGGGTGGCATCGCCCCAACTCCACGAGTAGGTCAGGGGATCGCCTGCGCCCGCAGGGTCCGATGCGGTGGCGGTGAAGGTGATAGACTGGGACTCGTTCGGCGAGGCCGGCGCGAAGGTGGCGGTGTTGATGGTGGGCGCGACGTTGTTGATCGTGACCGAGCCGGAGTTGGTGGCCGAGAGCGCTCCGGTGTCCACGACGCGGACGCGGATGGTCTGGACGCGGAGGCCGTCGTCGCCGCTGAAGGTGACGGTCTGGCCGGTGCCGTCGTCGAAGGCGCCGTCGTTGTCGAGATCCCAGGTGTAGGTCAGGACGTCGTTCTCGGGGTCGCTGCCGGTCGCGGTGACCATGACGGTGGCGCCCTCGTCGACGGTGTAGGGCCCGCCCGCGCTCACGGTCGGGGCCTCGTTGACGTTGGTGACGGTGACGGTGATGGTCTGGGCGTCGGTGAGGCCGCCTGCGGAGGTGGCGGTGACGGTGACGACGTAGGTGTTGTTGGCGCCGGTGTCGTTGGGGTTCTCGAAGTCGGGCGCGGCGCTGAAGGTCAAGACGCCTGTGCCGCCGACGATGGAGAAGCGGGCCGAGTCGGCGCCGCCGGTGATGCTGTAGGTTCGGGCGTCGTTCTCGGGGTCCGTCGAGGTGACGGTGGTGACGGCCGTCTGGTTCTCGGCCACGCTGAACGCAGCGGAGGCGCCGCCGCCGTTGCTCGTGATGATGGGCGCTTCGTTGACGTTGGTGACCGTGACCGTGATCGTCTGGGTGTCGGTGCCGCCGGTGGCGGTGGCGGTGACGGTGACGATGTAGGTGTTGTTGGCGCCGCCGTCGGTCGGGGTCTCGAAGTCGGGGGCGCTCGTGAAGGTCAGGACGCCGGTGGCCGCGACGATGGAGAACTTCCCGGCGTCGGCGCCGCCGGTGATGGTGTAGGTCCGGACGTCCATCTCGGGGTCGGTCGAGGTGACGGTGGTGACCGCCGTCTGGTTCTCGGCCACGCTGATCGCCGCGGAGGCGCCGCCGCCGTTGCTCGTGATGATCGGGGGTTCGTTGGCGTTGGTGACGGTGACGGTGATGGTCTGGGTGTCTGAGGCGCCCCCGTCGGTGGCGGTGACAATGACGATGTAGGTGTTGCTCGTGTCGGCGTCAGTCGGGTTCTCGAAGTCGGGCGGGGCCGTAAAGGTCAGGACGCCTGTGCCGCCGACGATGGAGAAGCGGGCCGAGTCGGCGCCGCCGGTGATGCTGTAGGTGATCGCCGCCATCTCGGGGTCGGTCGCGGTGACCGTCGTCACCGCGCTCGTCCCTTCGGCCACGCTGATCGCGGCCGTGGCGCCGCCGCCGTTGCTGGTGATGGTCGGGTCTTCGTTGACGTTGGTGACGGTGACGGTGATGGTCTGGGCGTCCGTGAGGCCGCCCGCGGAGGTGGCGGTGACGATGACGACGTAGCCGTTGTTGGTGCCGACGTCGGTCGGGTTCTCGAAGTCGGGTGGGGCGATGAAGGTCAAGACGCCTGTGCCGCCGACGATGGAGAAGCGGGCCGAGTCGGCGCCGCCGGTGATGGAGTAGGTCCGGGCATCGTTCTCGGGGTCGGTCGAGGTGACCGTCGTGACCGCCGTCTGGTTCTCGGCCGCGTTGACCGAGGCCGTCGCGCCACCACCGTTGCTCGTGATGACAGGGGCCTCGTTGACGTCCGTCACCGTGACGGTGAGGGTCTGGGTGTCGGTGCCGCCGCCTGCGGTGGCGGTGACGATGACGATGTAGGCGTTGTCGGTGTCGGCATC
>Ga0100377_1002916_pt1 | contig 14043 bp, 10 predicted proteins | sample CryGeymeta201501_FD_83664 | JGI IMG/M metagenome (GOLD analysis project Ga0100377, IMG submission 83664) | Groundwater microbial communities from Crystal Geyser aquifers in Utah, USA - Crystal Geyser metaG 2015-01 | ecosystem: Environmental > Aquatic > Deep subsurface > Groundwater | place: USA... | reverse complement strand
CTCAGTGCCCTCCGGATAAAAAAACCGGTCGCCTCGCAGCAGCTGACGCTTTTGTAGTGGAGCGTTTTGATTTAGTGTTGAACGAAATCAATGAGTTATCGGTTTAACTGTCGAACTCCGGAGATCGGGGTGAGCACTTGGGCGATGGCTTGCTGGATGACCCGGTCGGTGACGGTGCACTGTTTGGTGCCAGGTCTTGCCATCACACATTCGGCCTTAACTTCGACTGTCCTCTTTAGCCGAATTTGAGTGGGTTGACAGGACCAGCATGATGGGCAGGTTATCGGCCTCACCTTCCACGCCCACCCCCTCCTTGTCGGAACCGATCTGCTTCGCCGCCGAGAAGGCGGAAGGCAGCATCGCCGACTTGCTGCCGCCGAAGAAAAGACAAGCCCCCATTCAGCGATACACGTCAGCAAATTTCACGCGAGATCATCAACGCCGATCCGACCACCTCAGCCGCCACGTTTTTTCTCCACCGCCCACACCGCCGCCTCCACCCTTGAGCGCAGGTTGAGTTTGCGTAGCAGGTGCTTGACGTGGACCTTCACTGTGCCCTCGGCGATGTCGAGTTCGCGGGCGATCAGTTTGTTGCTCTTGCCCAGGGCGATTTGTTCCAGGATGCGGCCTTCCTGTTCGGTGAGGCCGGCCTGGTCGGGGTCTTTCGGGCGGTTGTCGTCGCGTAGCGAATGGGCGAGCAGGCGGGTGAGGCGATCGGTGAGCGTCACCTGGCCGGCAGCAGCTTCTTTGAGCTTGCCGACCAGCTCTTCCGGGTCCATTTCCTTCAGCAGATAGCCGTCGGCGCCGGCGCGCAGGGCGGCGATCAGATCTTCCGCCTGGTCGGAGACGGTGAGCATGACCACACGCGGGTCGTTGTCCCAGGATTTCATCACCTTGAGCACGTCCAGTCCGCTCATACCCTTCATGTTGAGGTCGAGCAGAACCATGTCGGGCGCCAGGCTTTTTGCCATCTCGATGCCTTCCTGGCCATTCGAGGCTTCGCCCACGACCTCGAATTGGCCGGCCATCCGCACCAGTTGCATGACGCCGCGGCGGAACAGCGGGTGGTCGTCGATGATGAGCAGTCGTTGCGGGCTATCGGTCATGTTCGTGATTCCTGCTGTGTCGGCGTGAATTCCAGCGCCACGCGGGTGCCGCCTTGCGGACGTTCCTCGAAGCTGAGATGGCCATGCAGGCTGTGCGCGCGCTCTTCCATGATGGCCATGCCGTAGTGGTGCAAGTCGGCCGCTTTGGCGATGCCTTTACCATTGTCTTCCACCATCAGCCGCGCCACGCCTTCCGGCTGGCAGCGAAAAGCGACCCGCGCATGGCTGGCGTTGGCATGGTGTAGCACATTGGCGAGCGCCTCGCGCACGATCTGCAAGACGTGGATTTCCTCGTTGGGCGAGAGCGGGCAGGCGTCCAGGGTGGTATCGAGTTCGACGGCGAGCTCGCCGCGCTCGGCGAATTCGGCCACGGTCTCTTCCAGCGCGGAATGCAGGTTCTGGCCTGCCATCTTGAGGCGGAAGGTGGCGAGCAGTTCGCGCAGTTGCCGATAAGCGCCGTTCAGGCCTTCGCGCAGTTCCTCCAGTATCTCGTCGGTAGGCTGGCCGGCGGTCATGGCGGCTTTCAGGCGGCTGACCTGGATTTTCATGTAGGCGAGCGATTGCGCCAGGGAGTCATGCAATTCGCGGGCGATCACCGCGCGTTCCTCCAGCAGGGCGACCCGGCGGTTCTGCTCGATGCGCCGTTCCGCGCCAATGGCGACGCCGATATGGCGTGATAGCGCTTCCAGCAACTGCACCTGCCAGGCATCCAGTTGCCGGCCGAGGGGGATTTCCAGGATCAGCACGCCGTACTGGTTTTCGGCGTCTGACAACGGCAGGGTAAGGCGACGGCGGAAGTTGTCGGCAATGCTGATGCGGGTCTGGTCGCTGCCGTGGCACCAGCGGCATTCCGCCTTTACGCAGGGGTTGGCGCCGCTGTCGCCATCTTCCGGCCGCATGGTGCTGGCCACCGCCTGGCCGGTGTCGCCGCCGTGCTCGCCCAGGCAGATGATGCCGTGGCCCAACCCCAGCACTTCCTCGATGTCGCGCAAGACCGCGAGATAGGTTTCCCGTCCAGGCGGTGCGCCGTGCAGGCGGGCGATGGAATGGTAGAGGAGTTCCAGCGATTGGTTGCTGCGGGTCAGTTCGGCGGTTTTCTGGCGTACCCGGTCTTCCAGGTCGGCGTAGAGCTTGGAGAGGTCTTCCGCCATCAGGTTGAAGGCGCGCCCGAGCTGGCCCAGTTCGTCCTCGCCGGTGTGGTCGGTGCGCGCCGAAAGATCGCCCCGGCCGACGCTGCGGGACAGTTCCAGCAAGCGTTGCAGCGGTTGCACCAGGTGCATGTGGATCAGCCAGACGGTGAGCAGGACCACCAGCACGGTGAGCAGCAGCGCCACGCCCAGCACCAGGCGCATGACCCGGATCTTGGCCTCGGTGGTGTCCTCCATCTGCTTGACCAGGCTGTCGAGGTGATCGACGAAGCGGGTCATGTCGGCGAGCAGGGCGGCGCGGGCCGCCATGTCCGGGTTGGCAATCTGGCCTTCGGCTACGGCCTGGAATCGGGGACGGATGCTTTGCCGCCATTGCTGGAGCATGTGCCGCCAGGCCGTAGCCAGGCGCGTGTCGATTGACGTGGCCAGCATGGCCTGGATGGCCGGGTCTTCCAGGGTGGCGGCGAAGCCACGCAGGGCGCTGGCCATGGACGCGGCGCCATCGCGCCCAGCCAGCACAGGCGCGGTGAGCGGCGCTCCCAAATACAGGCTGGCCATGCGCCAGCTCTGCATCCGCAGGCTACCGGCGCGGTTGATCGCTTCGCCGCTGCCCTGGGTGGATTCCGCCACCAACCCCGACACCGACATGCCCACCACCGCCAACAAGGCGATGGCCGCGATGGCCCCGCCCATGCGTAGCAGCAGAGAGTTTTGCAAGGCTTTCCAGGCGAAGAGGCGGGGTTTGGGCGGCATCATAAAGTAGCGCCGGCAGGGATACCGGCGAGGCAACAAGCCGGCTAAAAGCCGGCGCTACAAGGGCTACTCCTTTTACCCCTAGGCGCGACGTTGAGGAAATACCCCCTCCGCGCCGAGGCGCTTCAACCGGTTCGCACCAGTCGTTGGCGCCGTATAGATAACAACAACTTGGCGCGTTACCCCCTACCCATTCGGAGGTATTGGCCGGCTTTCCCCCCGCTTTACCCCCTCTTTCAAGCGGTTTTCCCAACGCGGAAACTGCGCCCCATCGAATTCGGACATCCTGGTGGGGAATGCAATGACGCCACGTTCGCAACAACAACTCTCCGTGCTGATCATGAGCACATTGGCCTTCACGGTGTGTTTCGCCGTGTGGATGATGTTTGCTGTCATCGGCGTTCCGCTAAAGGCACAGCTCGGCCTCAACGAAACCCAGTTCGGCCTGCTGGTCGCCATGCCGGTGTTGACCGGCTCGCTGATTCGCCTGCCCCTGGGCATGTGGACCGACAAGTTCGGCGGCCGCATCGTCTTCTTCGTCCTGATGCTGTCCACCGTGATACCGATCTGGGTGATGGAATACGCCACCGAGTTCTGGCATTTCCTGGTCATCGGCCTGTTCGTCGGCCTGGCCGGCGGCTCCTTCTCGGTCGGCATCGCCTACTGCGCTCGCTGGTACGAGAAAGCGCGCCAGGGCATGGCGATGGGGGTGTTCGGTGCCGGCAATTCGGGCGCGGCGCTGACCAAACTGGTGGCGCCCAGCATCGTGGTGGCCTACGGCTGGACCATGGTGCCCAAGGTCTATGCCGTGGCCATGTTGGTGACCGCCATCCTGTTCTGGTTCTTCACCTATGACGACCCCGAGCACAAGGTGCCCGCCCACGTCACCGTGATGGACCAGATCCGGGCGCTGAAAGACCCGACAGTGTGGAAATACTGCCAGTACTACTCCATCGTCTTCGGCGGCTACGTCGCGCTAGCGCTGTGGATGACCAAGTACTACGTCACCGAGTATGGCTTCGACCTGAAGACGGCCGCGCTGCTGGCGGTGTCATTCTCCCTGCCGGGCGGCGTACTGCGCGCTGTCGGCGGCTGGATGTCGGACAAGTACGGCGCGCACCGGATGACCTGGTGGACGCTGTGGTTGTCCTGGATCTGCCTGTTCATCATGTCCTACCCGCAGACCGAGTTCACCGTGCAGACCGTGAACGGCCCGCATACCTATCACATCGCGCTCAGCCCGGAAGTGTTCACCGCGCTGTTGTTCACCGTCGGGGTGGCCTTTGGGTTCGCCAAGGCCAGCGTGTTCAAGTACATCTCCGACGACTACCCGCACAACATCGGCGTCATCTCCGGCATCGTCGGACTGGTCGGCGGCCTCGGCGGCTTCCTGCTGCCGATCATGTTCGGCGCCCTGGTCGACCTAACCGGCATCCGCTCCTCCGCCTTCATGCTGATGTACGGCATCGTCTGGGTGAGCCTGATCTGGATGTACACCACCGAGGTTCGCAAGATGGACCTGATCAAGAAGCCCGCTGTCGCGGCGGACACCCTGGAATGACCCCCTTCACTACTCACCCACGGAGCCAACAATGAGCACCAACATCAAGGAATGGGACGTCGAAGACCCGAAATTCTGGGCATCGACCGGCAAATCCATCGCCAACCGCAACCTGTGGATATCGATCCCCAGTTTGCTGCTCGGCTTCGCCGTGTGGCTGATGTGGGGCATCATCGCCGTGCAGATGGCCAACCTGGGCTTCCCCTTCAAACAGGAAGAGCTGTTCACCCTGACCGCCATCGCCGGCCTCTCCGGCGCCACCCTGCGCATCCCCGCCTCGTTCATGATCCGCGTGGCCGGCGGGCGCAACACCATCTTCCTGACCACGGCGCTGCTGATGATCCCGGCCGTCGGCACCGGCCTCGCGCTGATGGACAAGAACACGTCCCTGTTCACCTTCCAGTTGCTGGCGCTGCTTTCCGGCATCGGCGGCGGCAACTTCGCCTGCTCCATGTCCAACATCAGCGGCTTCTTTCCGAAGAGCCAGCAGGGCACAGCCTTGGGGCTGAACGCGGGCTTAGGCAACTTCGGCGTCACCACCATGCAAGTCCTGATCCCACTGGTGATGACCGCCGGCATCTTCGGCGCGCTGGCCGGCGACCCGATGACCCTGGCGAAGGACTCCGGCTGGATTCTCGGCAAGATCCCGGCCGGCACGCCCACCTTCATCCAGAACGCCGGCTTCATCTGGCTGCTGGCGCTGGTGCCACTCGCCTTCCTGGGCTGGTTCGGCATGAATAACCTGCTGCCGCTCACCCCCGGCCTGGGCGGTTCCTTCAGCGCCATGGCCAAGGTGCTGTGGCTGTATGGCATCGGCTTCGTCACCGCCATCGCCGGCCTCTATCTCTACCTGCCCGCGCCGACCGGCCTGGGGCTCTTGAACATGTGGGTGGCGCTGCCGCTGACCATCGTCCTCACCCTGGTGGTGATGCGGCTGTTCGCCTTTGGGGAAATGAAGGCGGGCATCCAGAAGCAGTTCGGCATCTTCAAGAACAAGCACACCTGGTCGCTCACCGTGCTCTATGTGCTCACCTTCGGCTCGTTCATCGGCTTTTCGATGGCACTGCCGCTGTCGATCAAGGTGATCTTCGGCGACAGCCACCTCCTCAACGCCGCGGGAGTCTGGGAACACATCAAGAACCCGGCCGCCCCTTCCGCCTTGACTTATGCCTGGATCGGCCCCTTCGTCGGCGCGCTGGCGCGCCCCATCGGCGGCTGGATATCCGACAAGGTGGGCGGCTCCATCGTCACCCAGATCATTTCGGTGGTGATGGTGGTGGCCTCCGCCTATGTCGGCTGGATCATGATGCAGGCCTACCACTCGGCCACCCCGGAACAGTTCTTCATGCAGTTCCTGGTGGTGTTCGTCGTCCTGTTCGCCGCCACCGGCATCGGCAACGGCTCCACCTTCCGCTCCGTCGGTTACATCTTCGACCGCCAGCAGGCCGGCCCGGTGCTGGGTTGGACCTCGGCGGTGGCCGCCTATGGCTCATTCATCGCCCCCGAGGTGATCAAGAACCAGATCAAAGCCGGCACCCCGGAAAACGCGATGTACGGCTTCGCCATCTTCTACGCCCTATGCCTGGTTCTGAACTGGTGGTTCTACCTGCGCAAGAACAGCGAGATCAAAAACCCGTAACGAACCGTAGGGTGCGCCGCGCGCACCTTTTACTAGGCCACCTCAAACCGGTACGCACGGCGCACCCTACAGGAGAAAACACATGAGCCACTTTCTCGACCGCCTGACCTACTTCACGCGCCCACGCGAGCCCTTCTCCGGCGGCCACGGCGTACTGACCATCGAAGACCGTAAGTGGGAGGACGCCTACCGCAACCGCTGGCGCCACGACAAGGTAGTGCGTTCCACCCACGGGGTGAACTGTACCGGCGGCTGTTCCTGGAAGATTTTCGTGAAAAGCGGCCTGGTGTCGTTCGAGATGCAGCAGACCGACTACCCGCGCACTCGCGACGATCTGCCCAACCATGAGCCGCGCGGTTGCCAGCGTGGCGCCTCGTTCTCCTGGTATCTGTACAGCCCGCACCGAATCAAGCATCCGATGATTCGCGGCCGCCTGCTCGACCTCTACCGCGCCGAGCGCAAGGCCGGCCGCGATCCGGTGGAAGCCTGGGCGGCGATCCAGGCCGACCCGGCCAAGCGCCTGAAATACACCAGTGTGCGCGGCCTGGGCGGCTTCGTGCGTACCCACTGGGACGAAGTTACCGAAATCGTCGCCGCCGCCAACGTGTACACCATCAACAAGTGGGGTCCGGACCGCATTTTCGGCTTCTCGCCGATCCCGGCCATGTCGATGATTTCCTACGCCGCCGGCGCCCGTTATCTGTCGCTCATCGGCGGTGCCTGCGGTTCCTTCTACGACTGGTATTGCGACCTGCCCGCCGCCAGCCCGCAGACCTGGGGCGAGCAGACCGACGTGCCGGAAGCGGCCGATTGGTACAACTCCACCTACATCATCATCACCGGCGCCAACCTGCCGATGACCCGCACGCCGGACGCGCACTTCGCCATCGAGACCCGCTACAAGGGCACCAAGATCGTGTCGATGGCGCCGGATTACGCCGAATACGTCAAGTTTGCGGACTTGTGGATGCCGGTGCGGCAAGGCACCGATGCCGCCGCCTTCCTGGCGATGGGCCATGTCGCGTTGAAGGAGTTTTTCATCGACCGGCAGATTCCCTATTTCCAGGAATACACCCGCAAGTACACCGACCTGCCAATGCAGGTGACCCTGCGCCCGCATGGCGAGGGCTATGTCAGCGACCGCAACCTGCGCGCCTCCGACCTGGGTGGCATGAATGAAACCAACAACCCCGAGTGGAAAACCATCGTCTGGGACGAGATGTCCGGCGGCTTCGTGGTGCCGGGCGGCTCGGTGGGCTTCCGTTGGGGCGAGGAAGGAAAATGGAACCTGCTGGAGAAGCAGTCCGACGGCTCCGACATGTGCGCGGAACTGTCCTGCCAGGGCAAGTCTGGCGTGGAAATCGTCTCGGTGGGCTTCCCGCACTTCACCGAGAATGAGCCCGATCTGCTCTGGCGCAACGTGCCAGTACGCCGGGTGAAGCTGGCGGACGGTTCGGAAACCTTCGTCACTTCGGTGTTCGACCTGCAGATCGCCCAGTACGGCATCGACCGCGGCCTCGGTGGCGGCAACGTAGCCCGCTCCTACGACGACGCCAATTGCGCCTACACCCCGGCCTGGGCCGAAAAGGTGACTGGCGTGAAGCGCGCCGACCTGATCCGCACCGGCCGCGAGTTCGCCGACAACGCCGCGAAAACCAAGGGCAAGTCGATGATTATCATGGGCGCGGCGATCAACCACTGGTATCACAACGACCTGGCCTACCGCTCGATCATGAACCTGCTGCATATGTGCGGCTGCGTCGGCCAGTCCGGCGGCGGCTGGGCGCACTACGTAGGCCAGGAAAAGCTGCGTCCGCAAGCCGGCTGGGCGCCGATCGCCTTCGGCCTGGACTGGTACCGTCCGCCACGGCAGATGAACGCCACGTCCTATTGGTATTTCCACACCGACCAGTGGCGCTATGAGGCGGTGAAGGCCGACGACCTACTCTCCCCCGCCGGCCGCAACCGCAACAAGGGCTATTCCCTGGCCGACTACAACGTGGCCGCCACCCGCATGGGCTGGCTGCCGTCTGCGCCGCATTTCAACCGCAACCCGATCGAACTGGCCGCCGAGGCGGAAAAAGCCGGCGCCAGCGATGAAGCTGGAGCCGCCAAATACATCGCCGAGCAACTCAAGTCCGGCGCCCTGGATGTGTCTTTCGCCGACCCGGACAACCCGGTCAACTGGCCGCGCAACCTGATCGTCTGGCGCGCCAATCTGATCGGCAGCTCCGCCAAGGGCCACGAGTATTTCCTCAAACATCTGCTGGGCGCGCAGAACGGCGTCATGAGTGAAGGCGGCGACGGCAACCACTGCAAGGAAGTGAAGTGGCATGAAAAGGGCCCCACCGGCAAGCTGGACCTGATGGTGGACATCAACTTCCGCCTCAACTCCACCGGCGCCTACTCCGACATCATCCTGCCCACCGCCACCTGGTATGAGAAGAACGATCTCAACACCACCGACATGCACCCCTTTATCCACCCGCTCTCGGAAGCGGTGAGCCCGGGCTGGGAGTCGAAATCCGACTGGCAGATTTTCAAGGCCATCGCCCGATCCTTCTCCAAACTGGCGGCCAAGCACCTGGGGACGAAAAAGGATCTGGTCGCCCTGCCGATGCAGCACGACTCGGCCTTCGAAATGGCGCAACCGCTGGGCCAGGTGAAAGACTGGAAACGCGGCGATTGCGAGCCGATCCCCGGCAAGACCATGCCGCTGATCAAGCTGGTGGAGCGCGACTATGCCAGCACCTACAACAAGTACATCGGCCTCGGCCCCTTGATGGTCAAGCTCGGCAACAATATCAAGGGCATCGACTGGAACACCGAGCAGGAATACGAGGAACTGAAGAAGCTCAACTACACGGTGAAAGAGCCCGGCGTGTCGTTCGGGATGCCCAGCCTGGAGGAGGACATCGCGGTGTGCGATTCGGTGATGCGCATGGCGCCGGAAACTAACGGCGAGGTGGCGCACAAGTCCTGGTCTGCCCTCTCCAAGAAAACCGGCATCGACCATCACCACCTCTATGCCGGGCGCCAGGAAGACAAGATCACGTTCCGCGACATCCAGGCGCAGCCGCGCAAGATCATCACCGCGCCGACCTGGTCCGGGATCGAGTCGGAGCACGTCTCCTACACGGCGGGCTACACCAACATCCACGAACACATCCCGTTCCGCACCCTGACCGGCCGCGCCCACTTCTACCAGGATCACGAGTGGTTCCTGGACTTTGGTGAAGGCTTCTGCGCCTTCCGCCCACCGCAGGACCTGGGCGCGCACAAGAAGGTGCCCGCCAGCGTGCTGAACAAGCCGCACCTGACCTTGTCCTGGATCACCCCGCACTCCAAGTGGGGCATCCACTCCACCTACCAGGACAACCTGCGCATGCTCAGCCTGTTCCGCGGCGGCCCCTATGTGTGGATTTCCGAGACCGACGCCGACAGCGTGGGCATCAAGGACAACGACTGGGTGGAGGCGATCAATGCCAACGGCGCCACCATGGCCCGCGTGGTGGTGTCACAACGGGTGCCAATAGGCATGGCGCTGATGTACCACGCCCAGGAAAAAAACGTGAACGTGCCCGGCAGTCCGTCCACCGGCAAACGCGGCGGCATCCTCAACTCGGTGACGCGGGTCATCGTCAAGCCCACCAACATGGTCGGTGGCTACGCGCAACTGGCCTACGGTTTCAACTACTACGGCACGGTTGGCTGCCAGCGCGACGAAGTGGTGATCCTGCACAAGGTGGAAGACCAGGCCATCGACTGGCTGGAGCGGCCGCTGACTTCGGAACGGGAAGCGCAACTGAACCCTCCGGGGATCGGGCAGAAGTAGGGGTTTTCTCCCTCTCCCGCCTGCGGGAGAGGGGAGCAAAGGGTTTAACCGCCGAGGTTTCAGAGGTTACGGGTCTCATGGCTGGGTCTTCGCATCCCGAGGGCCTCGGTGGTTAACAAGATAGGTAGGGTGCGCCGTGCGCACCGCTTGAAATGGTGCGCGTGGCGCACCCTACAAGGAGCGTGAAATGAAAGTCAGAGCGCAATTCGCATTCGTCTTCAACCTGGACAAGTGCATCGGCTGCCATACCTGTTCGGTGACCTGCAAGAACGTGTGGAGCAACCGCAAGGGCGTCGAATACGCCTGGTTCAACAACGTCGAATCCAAGCCCGGCATCGGCTATCCGAAGCAGTGGGAAAACCAGGAAATCTGGCGCGGTGGCTGGGAATTGAAGAATGGCAAGCTGCAACTGAAATCCGGCAGCAAGCTGGATCGCCTGCTCAATATCTTCGCCAACCCGGACCTGCCGGAAATCGACGACTACTACGAGCCGTTCACCTTCGATTACGCCCACTTGCAGAACGCGCCGCTGTCCGAAGCCGCCCCCACCGCGCGGCCGGTGTCGCAGATCACCGGCGAGCGGATGGAGAAGATTACCTGGGGGCCGAACTGGGAAGACGACCTCGCCGGCGAGTTCGCCAAGCGCTCGCAAGACCAGAACATGCACAACCTGGAGAAGGCGATCTACGGCAAGTTCGAGAACACCTTCCACATGTACCTGCCGCGCATCTGCAACCACTGCCTCAACCCGGCTTGTGTGGCATCCTGCCCGTCCGGCTCGCTGTACAAGCGCGAGGAAGACGGCATCGTCCTGGTCGACCAGGACAAATGCCGCGGCTGGCGCATGTGCATCTCCTCATGCCCCTACAAGAAGGTGTTCTACAACTGGGAATCCGGCAAGGCGGAGAAGTGCATCGGCTGCTATCCGCGGGTGGAATCCGGTATGCCTACCATTTGTTCGGAATCCTGCGTCGGCCGCATCCGCTACAACGGCATCATGTTGTATGACGCCGACAAGATCGAGGCCCTGGCCTCCACGCCCAACGAGCAGGATTTGTACCAGGCCCAGCTCGACATCTTCCTCGACCCGAATGATCCCGAGGTGATCGCCGCCGCCCGCCGCGACGGCATCCAGGAAGACTGGATCATCGCCGCGCAGAAATCACCCATCTACAAGATGGCGGTGGACTGGAAGATCGCTTTCCCCATGCACCCCGAGTTCCGCACCCTGCCGATGGTCTGGTACGTGCCACCGCTGTCGCCGGTGCAGTCCGCCATCGACCAAGGACTTCTGCCGACCGAAGCCGACGGCTGCATCCCCCGCGCCGATACCTTGCGCCTGCCGCTGAAATACCTGGCCAACCTGTTCACCGCCGGCAAGGAAGAACCCGTGCGCACGGCGCTCAACCGGATGATCGCGATGCGCTCCTACATGCGTTCCATCCATGTGGAAGGCGTGGCCAACGTCGAGGTCCTGAATAACGCCGGCATCACCGAGGACATCGCCAAGGAGATGTACCGCTACATGGCCATCGCCAATTACGAAGACCGCTTCGTCATTCCCACCGGCCATGAGGAAGTACGCCTGGACGATTTCCACGCCTTCCAGGGCCAGAACGGCTTCACCTTCGGCAACGACTCCTCGCCCGGCATTTCGCCCAACTCCCTGTTCCCGGAACGCCGTCGCGAGTCGGTGGAATCCCTGCAACAAGCCCCGGCGGCGGATGAACTATGAACCAGGAGAACCCGATGTTCTATCAAGTCTTATCCAAACTGCTCGACTACCCGGATGAGGCCCTGCTAGCCGCGCTTCCCGAGTTGCGCGGTGAAATCAGGCGCGGTCTGGAAGCCGCTGAATGGCTGGTGCTGGACCGCTTCCTGAACCACCTGGAAAAGCTCGATCTGACCGAGGCGCAAGCGGCCTATGTGCTGACCTTCGACCTCACGCCGGAACATGCCCTGCATCTCACCCACCACCTGTTCGGCGACGACAAGAACCGGGGCCCGGCGCTGATCGATCTGTCCGAGTTCTACAAGGAATTCGGCCTGGAGATGGTGGCCAATAATGTGCTGGCAAATGATTCGGCCGCGAATGAAGGCAGCAACGAGATTCCGGACTATCTGCCGCTGATGCTGGAATTCGCCGCCCAGCTTTCGCTGGAGGAGTCGCGCTTCTTCCTGGCGCAGTGGGCCCGTGTGCTGAACCAGCTCGCGACCAACCTGGAAGACGCGCAAAGCCCTTACGCCCCGCTCATCCGCCTCGTCGAACAACGCAGCCTGCTGGTCAAGGCCGCCGCCTGAAAGGAGTTCAGATCATGGACCTGCATCAAATCGTCTTTGGGGTTTACCCCTACCTGTGCATCGCCACCTTCGTGCTGGGAAGCTGGATTCGTTTCGACCACGAGCAATACACCTGGAAAAGCGATTCCAGCCAGTTGCTGTCGAAGAACGGGATGCGCCTGGCCAGCAATTTCTTCCACATCGGGGTGATCGCCATCTTCTTCGGCCACTTCGTCGGTCTGCTGACCCCGCACAGCGTGTTCACCGCGCTGGGCGTCTCCGACATGGCGCACCAGGGCATCGCCATCCTGGCCGGCGCGATCTTCGGCTTGCTGGCGCTGATCGGCGGCCTCGGCCTGTGGCTGCGCCGCCTGTTCAACAAGCGGGTGCGCGCCGCCAGCCGCTGGATGGATATCAACATCCTGGGCTGGATTCTGCTCACGCTAATGATGGGCCTGTCCACCCTGCCGTTCTCGGTGGGACATGCCGAACACGGCGACGCCACGATCATGCTGCGCCTGGCGGAATGGGTGCAAAGCGTGGTCACCCTGCAACCCAACCCGGAACTGCTGCGCCATGTCGATACCGTGTACAAGATGCACCTGTTCCTGGGGATGAGCGTATTCCTGTTCTTCCCCTTCACCCGCCTGGTCCACATCTGGAGCGCGCCGGTCGGCTACCTGTTCCGCGCCTACCAGATCGTGCGCGCCAAGCGCGCCGTGTGATGGAGGCCGCCATGCGATCCACCGCGCACATGCCGAAGATCAACTACCTGGAAGAAGCGCGTGACAGCACCAGCCCCTACGCCATCTATACCTGCAAGTTGCTGGTCGACGGCCAGGAAGTACTGACCGACCAGGAAGGCTACATCCTCGACATGGACGCCTGGAGCGAAGGCTTTGCCCGCGCCCAGGCGGCCAAGGAAAGCCTCACGCTCAGCAACGAGCACTGGCAGGTCATCCACTTCATTCGCGAATACTACGAAGACCACAACGTCCAGGCCCAGGTGCGCGACATGGTCAAACACTTCCGCGCGGCGTGGGGGCCGGATCGGGGAAACAGCCGCTATCTGCACGACCTCTTCCCGATGGGCGGCCCACAAAAACAGGGCAACCGCATCGCCGGGGTGCGCAAGACCAAGGGCGAGCACTGAGCTTCACGGCTTTGGTCGAAAAAAACGGGCCCGATCGGGCCCGTTGTCTTGTTACCCGCCAGGCTACTGGCAGACCTGCTGCATGTTGAAGGGGAGCAGATCGGTGCTGTTGAGGGCTTCCATACCGCTGGTGATCAGCCAACGCAGGGCTTTGGTGGGGAGGGGAGTGATGCCGATCAGTTCGGTGGGGCATTTGAAGGTCAGCACATACAGCGGCTTTTCTCCGGTGGGGTAAACCTTCTTGATGCTCGGGAGGATGGATATGTCCGCTGACGGCAGGTGGGGCTCGGGCAGGAACGACTTCAAGTCGCTGAATATCTGGCCCAGGTCGACGGTCGTGTTGAATGGAATCATGCCCGTTGGGAGTGGAATCTGGCTCGTTTGGAATGGGGCCATGGCGGTCTGATTGAAGGCTACGCTGTTGGCCAGATAAGGATTGATGTAGGGCTGCGCATTGCGCGCGGCTTTCTCTGCCTGGGCCGGCACGCCCGTCGTTGCAGGCGCGGCCGCGACAAGCGCCGGGGTAGCTGGTGTGGCCACGACGATCGCGCTCGCGGGGGCGGCAACG
>Ga0100377_1002893_pt1 | contig 14108 bp, 4 predicted proteins | sample CryGeymeta201501_FD_83664 | JGI IMG/M metagenome (GOLD analysis project Ga0100377, IMG submission 83664) | Groundwater microbial communities from Crystal Geyser aquifers in Utah, USA - Crystal Geyser metaG 2015-01 | ecosystem: Environmental > Aquatic > Deep subsurface > Groundwater | place: USA... | reverse complement strand
GACGGCGCCGACCTGCGCCAGGCCAACCTCTCCAGCGCCAACCTCGCCGGGGCGTCGCTGCGCACCGACCCCCAGGCCGCTTGCCCGCGCGCTCCCCGCTTCGACGCGGGCACCCGTTTCAACCAGGCCGACCTGACCGGCGCGACCTTCGGCCTGGACGCGCTGTTGCTCGACGGCGACCCGTCCCACGACGACGCGCTCCTTGCAACGCGGGCCGTGGACCTACAGGGGGTGGGCTTCGCTGGCGCCCTCCTGGAAGGCGCGAGCCTGGTTGGTGCCGACCTTGGCGGCGCGAACCTGAGCGTGACTCGCCTGTCAGGCACGAACCTGCGCGGCGCCCGGCTCACGGGCGCGTCCATGGTGGGCACGGTGCTGCTCGCCAGCGACCTGACCGGCGCTGACCTCAGCGCCGTCGACGCCGTGGGCGCCATCTTCGGCGAGGGCACGGTGCTGACGCGGGCGAGCCTGGCCGGTGCGCGGATGCAGCGGGCGGCGTTCGTCGAGGTCGCCAGCTACGCGGGCACCTCTTTCGAGGGCGCCCACCTCAACGGCGCCTTCCTGTCGGCCGAAGACATGGCGTGCGCCCACGTCGTCGACGGCGCATGTGTGCCGTTGACCGACGGGGCCGACCAGCCGATCCTCTGCACCTCGTTCCGCAACGCCGAGCTGCAGGGTGCCAGCCTGCTTCAGGCTCGGCTGGGTGGCGCCGACTTCACCGGCGCGACACTCGACAGCGCCGCGCTGTTCGAGACCGACCTGAGCTGCGCCGATCTGTCGGGCGCCTCGATGCGCGCATCCCAGCTCACGCGGGCGCGCATCAGCGGGGCGACCTTGCGTGGGACCAACCTCACCCTGGCGGACATCTCCGGCGTGGACTTTTCGGGCCAGACCCTCGACGGCGTCATCCTGACCGGCAGCGACCCACTGGCCGCGGCGAGTTGGGAGGGCGCCGAGTTCACGGGCGACACCGTCTGCGCCGATGGCGCCTCGGTCATCGACCCGAGCAACGGCGGGTCGGGGGCTGGCTCCCCTGGCACCTGCTTCCACCCCGTGTTCGTCGGCGACCTCATCATCACCACCCAGGCCGAGGCCGACCGCTGGCGCGACATCTCCCGCATCACCGGCAGCCTGATCATGGGCGGAACCCAGCCCCTGGAGCTCGACTTCTACGGCCTCCAGACGGTGGGGGGGGACATTCGCGTCGCCAACACGGGCTTGCGCCGCTTCGGCGCGCTGCCTCGCCTGCGGAACGTGGGCGGCACGGTGAACTTCGACGCCAACCTCGCGCTGGAGGCGATCGGTCAGCTCGGCACCCGCAGCGCCGACGGCACCGCCGACATCCCCCTCCAGATCGGTGGGGCGCTGAAGTTCACGCGCCATCCGCTCCTCACGCGCATCGGCTGCGTCGAGCCCTGTGCGGAGAGCCTCAGCAACATCACCACCGTCGCCGGCACCCTGGAGCTGTATGGCAACGAGGCCGTGACGGACCTCGCCGCCCTGCAGCACCTCACCTCCATCGGCGACGACCTGGACATCCGGAGCAACGCCAGACTCCCGAGCCTCGGCGGCCTTGACCGCCTGGCGTTCGTGAGCGGCTTCATGGCCATCGGTGGCAACCTGGCGCTGGCCGACCTTGATGGTCTCAGCAGCCTCCGCTATGTGGGCGGCGCCGTGGGGATCAACAACAACGGCATCACCGACGTCGACGGTCTGGGCCAGCTCACCTTCATCGGCGGCGACCTGGACATCGGAGGCAACCCATCCCTGGCGCACCTCGACGGTCTGGGCGAGGTCGCCTCCGTCGGCGGCGACCTGAACATCGAGGCCAACGCGGCTCTCCGCGACGTCGACACCCTGAACAACCTGATCCTCCTCCCCGGCAACCTCTCGATCACCCGCAACGACGCCCTCGTGAGCGTCGGCGGCCTGAACGGCGTCGTCAGGATCGGCGGCGGCCTGACCCTCGAGAGCAACGGCGTCTTCGAGCGCGTCAACGGCCTCAGCAGCCTCACCTCGGTCGGCGACGGCGTGTCGGTCCGTTGGAACGGGTCACTGACCGACCTCAGCGGCCTCAGCCGCACCGCCGACGTCGGCGGCGACGTGAGCGTGAAGAACAACGCTGCGCTTACCCACCTCGACGGCCTCAACGGCCTGACCACCGTCGGCGCCTCCCTGCTCATCGAGGACAACGTCGCGCTCCTCGTCATCGACACCCTCGACACCCTCGCCACGGTCGGCGGCTCGCTGACCATCAAGCGCAACACGGCGCTCACAGGGCTCATCGGCCTCAGCCGCCTCACCTCCGTCGGCGCCTCCCTGCTCATCGAGGCCGACCCCTCCCTGACGAGGATCGACGCGATGCCCGTCCTCACCACGGTCGGCGGCTCGCTGACGATCTACGGCAACGCCGCGCTCACGGAGATCATCGGCCTGGCGCTGCTCGACACCGTCGCGGTCGACCTGACCGTCCAGGGCAGCCCGTCGCTGACCCGTCTCGACGCGCTCGGCAACCTCACCTCCATCGGCCGCACCGGCGCGATCCAGAGCACCGCGCTCACGCACCTCGATGCGCTCAGCAACCTCGTGTCCGTCGGTGGCGCTCTGTTCATCAGCTACAACCCGGTCCTCACCGACATCACCGGCCTGGGCAACCTCACCTTCCTCGGCGGCAACCTGAACATCGAGCGCGACGCAGCGCTGACGAACCTCGATGGCCTGGAAGGCCTCACGTCGATCGGTGGTAACCTGAACATCCAGAATGACCCTGCGCTGTCCGATCTCCGCGGCCTCAGCCGCCTCACCTCCACCGGCCAACAGCTCAACCTGCTCTTCCTCGACTCCCTCACGACCCTCGAAGGCCTCAACCAGGTCACCTTCATCGGCGGTGGGCTGACGCTCCGGTCCAACCCGACCCTGGCCGACATCAGCGCTTTGAGCGGCGTGACCGCCGTCGGCGGCTCCCTGGCCATCACGAGCAACCCCGCGCTGCCCACATGCCAGGCGCAGGCGCTGCGATCGGCGATCGGTGACGCGAACATCGGCGGCATCATCATGATCAGTGGCAACGACGACGGCGGCGTGTGCCTCTGACAGGAAGCCCGTCTCCCCGCGCTCGGCGCCGATCCCTGGTGTGGCTTTGAAGGGCCATCACCGGCCCTCTCAGGAGGCGCACAGCCCCGGTCGGCCTCGCAAACAGAGCCAGACTTCGTCTCGACGCACTCATCCTCCCGCCCCGAACCCGCCACATCGTCTTGATGACCGTTCGGCGACCCCAACAACCCGCCACGTCGCGGCGAGACGATCCGAGCGTCTCTCCTCAAGCGCCCGATTCGTCTCGGACGCCGCGCCACGCTGAAAAGATCGGCGCAGGTCGCCTCGACCAGCGTTCCACGATGAAGATCATCGCCGAAGGTCATCTCGGACGAGGTTTGGCGATGCAAACAACGCCACAGGTCGTCTCGGACCAACGTTCGGCGATGGATGCACACCGTGTTCGGCGCCGTCTTGCTGGCCGCGTCATGCTGCCCGCTCACGATATCGAGCAGGGCGGCTGCCGGCCGGGCCTCAGAGCTGGACCTCGACCTGATGGCCGGCGCCGATGTTGACGCGGTCGCCGTTGCGGAGGGGGAGGGTCTCGCCTTCGGCGAGTGTGATGCGGCGGTCGGGTGCGCGGAGGATCTCGATGCCGAGCATGTTGGCGGAGCGGATGACGGGGACGTCGGCGAGGTCGCCGACGATCTCGAAGGCGTAGGGTCCGGGGATGACGAAGTCGGCGTTGCTGGCCGGGGCGACGCGGAGGGGTGTGGCGAGCTGGCGGGTCTCCTGGTGGAGGACCTGGCTGTGGAGGTTGTCGAGTAGGAGGAGGGTGACCTGCTGGGGCTCGTGGTCGGGGTGGGTGGTGTGGGGGAGCTCGGGGGCGCGGGGGTGCTTGCTGCGTCGGCCGGCCGCAAAGAGGAGGAGTCCGAGCGCAAAGAATGCGCCGCCAGCGGTGAGTGAGCCTTGCCAGGTGCCGATCCAGGCGAGCCAGCGTGGGGTGTTGTCGATCTCGACGCGCTCGATGATGACGCGGGGCTCGATGGGGACGGGCTCGGGCTCGGGGATGAAGGTCTCCATGACGTCGGTGTAGGCGGTGTTGCCGCCGGAGGGGAGGGCGCGGGGAGGGGGAAAGGCGGTGGGGGTGTTGGTGACGTAGACGGTGCCGGCCTCGCGGGCGGCGCGTCGGTCGAGGACGGTGACGATGGCGAGGAAGCGGCCCTGGAAGTAGACGGGGAGCTCGTGCCAGTGGAAGTCCTTGACGAAGGTGGTGCGTGGTGCGTCGCTCTCGATGGTGTCGGTGAAGACGGCGAGTACGGGCATCTGGCCGGGCTCGAGGGTGGCCTCCCACCAGGCGGAGGCGTCCTTGACGGCGAGCTCGTTGACGGAGGAGGGGGCGCCGGGGCGGGAGCGGACGCGGACGGCCTTGACGATCTTGTCGACCTCGGCGGGGCCGGCCATGACGATGGGGTCGCTGAGCCACTCGGCCTTGAGGCCGAACTCGGAGACGCGGACGATGTCGCCGGGGCAGAGGGTCCGGGCGAAGGCCTCGGTGGCGACGAGGGCCTGGTCGGTGACGGCGTTGAAGTTCTTGCCGCGGTCGTAGGTCATCACGACGCGCATGGGAGGGCGGACGGCGCACCAGGCGGGGAGGGCGGGTGCCTCGGCGGGGGTGGGTGTGGCGTTGGGGTCGGGTGTGGGGGTGGGCTGGGTGGAGGCGACCGTCGAGGTGGAGAGCGCGACCAGCAGCACCACCAGAGAGAAGGACACCGGGGAGGACTTGCACTTCATATTGTACCTCGCCGAGCAGGAGCCTGCCGCGGGGGCTCGGGTTGAGCGTGCGCGACGCTGATAGAACGTGCAGGGGGTGTGCCACATTCCTGCGGGGTGGGGGCGTCGTGGGCGGGGAGGTCGTCGGGGTCGGGGTTGGGGGGAAGTCAAGGGGAATCGGAGGGGGGAGCGAGGCTGAGTCGGACGGCCTCCATGAGACGTCGGGCGGTCCGGATCGCGACGCCGGTGTCGAGGTGGCTGATCTGCTCAAAGACCACCACGACGACCCAGGGCTGGGGGGAGGAGAGGGGCCAGATGGCGATGAAGGCCTTGTTGTCGCGGGTCCTGGGTTTGTTGGCGAGGCTGTAGCGGGCGCGGGGGTCGATGGGGATGGTGGTCTCGCCGGTGCCGGTCTTGCCGCCGGTCTCGGTCCAGACCTCCTTGGGGAGGCCGCGCTTGTAGCCGCCGGCGGTGCCGCGCAGGACGGTGTCGCGCATGTAGCTCTTGATGGTGAGGGCGTCCTCGGCGGTGATGACGCGGGTGGGGGCGGCGGGGGTGAAGCTGGTGCGCTCGCCGGAGCGGAGGCTTCGGACGCCGGTGACGAGGGTGGGTGGGTAGTAGAGGCCGTCGCGGGCGATGACGCTGGCGCCGAGGGCGGCGTCGAGGACGGAGTAGTCGGAGAGGCCAGAGAGGGCGAGGCGGCCGGTCAGGGACAGGGTCCAGGGCTCGCCGGGGGGGATGGCGGCGAGGTTGACGGGGAGGGCGGTGGCGGCGTCGTGGGGGTAGCGGCGGACGAGGTGGCCGAAGGGGCCGTAGTCGTCGAGCTCGGCGGGGAGGAGGTCGATGGGGGTGAGGAGGCCGAGCTGCTCGAAGAAGGCGGCGAAGCGCTCCTTGCCGACGTTCATGCCGAGGTAGGAGGCGGCGGTGTTGATGGAGCGGACGAGGAGCTCTCGGACGGGCACGACGTCGCCGTAGCAGCCGCCGCCGAAGTTGCGGATGGGGGCGATGGGCTGGCCCTTCCAGGAGGCGACGGAGCAGTGATCGACGAAGAAGCCGAGGGGGCCGTTGTTGTTGCGGGGGTCGTCGCGGGCGTCGAGGTACCACTCGCCCTTGTGGTCGAGGAGGGCGTCCAGCTTGTCGCGGAAGGCGGCGATGACGGTGAGGAGCTTGATGGTGGAGCCGAGGGTGGTGCGTCGGTGGAAGGCGTCGAGGGCGGGGGCGTCGAGGGGGGTGTCGCGCTGGGCCTGCTTCCAGGCCTTGATGGCGTGGAGGTCGTCGAGGAGGCCGGGGTCGGGCATCTGGACGGCGGCGATGACCTGGTTGCGGGGGCCGAGGATGACGGCGGAGGCGTGGTGGAGGGTGTCGGGCTCCTTGGCGTCGAGCTTGCGGATCTCGTCGCGGAGGATGTGGAAGGCCTCGCGCTGGACGGAGCGGTCGAGGGTCAGGACCACGTCGTGGCCGAACGGTCCGCGGCGGGTGGCGTCGAGGCGGTCCTCGAGCTCGCGGTTGACGTCGGGGAGGGGCTCGGAGCCGCGGAGGAGGGGTGAGAGGTTGCGGAGCAGGCCGTCGCGGATGCCGGAGGCGCGGAGGTCGAAGCCGATGAGGGGCGTGGCGCCCTCGACGGTGTTGACGAGCTTGTGCTCGGCGGGGACGAGCTGGGTGAGGGGTCGCTCGTCGCGGTCGAGGAGGAGTCCGTTGCGCTCGGGGTCGTCGGGGTCGTAGAGGATGGGCAGGAGCTGGCTGAACCGGAAGCTGTCGGCGAGTCCGAGGACGTGGGGGCCGTCGAGGACGAAGGCGGCGAGCTCGCGGTCGCCGGAGAAGCGTCGGTCGCCGCCGCGGTAGAAGGGGCGGGACCAGGCGAGGGCCTCGGAGGGGGTGCCGTCGGGGGTGGCGAGGGTGAGGACGTCGAAGACGCGGTCGAAGCGGCGTCGGGTGGTGGCGTCCCAGCGGGCGCGGTCGGCGGGGGTGTGGGGGATGACGCGGAGGGGGCCGTCGGGGCCGTCGGCGAAGAGGATGCCGGCCTCGGCGGCGGCCTTGACGTCCTCGGCGAACTGGAGGTCGGAGGTGCGGCCGCCGACCTGGCGTCGGAGCAGGGCCATGGAGCCGATGAGGGTGGGGCCGTCGTGGGAGAGGGCGTACTGGAAGATGGCGCCGGAGGTCATGCGGAGGCAGACGAGGCCGTCGCGGACCTCGAGGAGGAAGCGTCGGGGGCGGACGGCGCCGAGCTCGACGGACTGGCCGGGGCGGAGGTAGTCGGAGAAGGCGGGGCGGGGGTGGCCGTTTTCGTCGAGGATGCGGAAGGTGGCGGTGTCGGAGAGGGCGGTGGCCTTGTAGAGGTCGGGGGCGAGGCGGTGCAGGGCGAGGTGGCGGAGGGCGATGTCGCCGAAGGGCAGGACGATGTCGTTGGCGTCGGGGCGGAGGTGGAGGCGGTCGATGGCGGGGTCGATGGTCGGCTCGATGAGGGGGAGGGCGGGGGCGTCGAGCATGCCGGCGAAGCCGAGGGTGAGGCCGGGGCGCTCGGCGTGTTCGGGGGTGGCGCAGGCGCCGACGACGTGGAGGGCGGCGTCGCGGTAGGTCATCAGGACGCCGTCGAGCAGGAGGCGCTCCTGGTCTTCGAGGGGGCCGAGGAGGGCGGGCTCGGGGGCCTGCTTGACGGCGAAGTGGCCGGGTTGGCCGGGGACGGGGGTGACGGTGAGCTGGCGGATGAGGCGAGGGTGTCCGAAGTAGCGGTTCTGGTCGGTGTAGCCGTCGTAGAGGGCACCGACGAAGGCGACGGCGAGCAGGAGGAGGACGACGATCAGGACGAGGACGCCGCCGTCGATGCGTGAGAAGCGCAGGCCGCGGCGGAGGCGGTTGGCGAGGAGGGTGAGGCGGGCGCGGCCGAGGTGGCGCTTGAGGAAGGAGGAGGCGCGGGGGGTGGGGGGCGGCTCGGGGTCGGTGTGTGGGGCGTCGGCGGTGGGGTGGGCGGGGTGGGCGGGGGCGCCGAAGTCGAGGGTGGGGGTGGGGGCGTCGTCGCGGGCCTGGCGCTCGGCCTGGTCGCGGAGCTTGTTGCGGATGGCGTCGCGGTTTCCGGCGAGGATGAAGAGGGCGAGGATGAGGAAGGTGCCGGTGATGAAGAAGGAGGAGTAGCTGACCAGCATGACGGGGACGCCGGTGAACGGGGCGAGGCGGGTGATGGCTCCGGCGAGGTTGATGACGGTGGATCCGACGGGGACGGCGAGCAGGCCGGCGAGTATGGGGGTCTGCCAGCGGGCGCGGCGCATGTCGCCCTCGAAGTTGAGGCTGCGGATGGTGTCGAGCTGGAGGATGGCCAGGGCGGTGAAGCCGACGATGTAGACGCTGAGCAGGGTGAAGCCGCCGAACAGGCCGAGCACGATCAGGGGGAAGTCGGTGTGGATGGCGATGACCATCCGGGTGAGGTTGAGGCCGGGGAGCTGGTCGATGCCGAGGCCCCAGAAGCCGCCGAGGCCGTAGTTGACCCAGGTGGCGGTGACGAGGTGGCCGCCGCGCTGGAGGAGCTCGGCGCCGCCGAGCCAGAGGTGGATGCGCTCGCGGAAGGTGAAGGGGATGAACGAGAAGACCGGGGCGAGCTGGTAGGCGGCGACGACGCCGGCGGCGGCGAGCGCGGCGGCTGCGGCGAGGTGGAGCCAGGTGCCGCGGGCGACGAGGTAGACCCAGGAGGCGACGAGGAAGATGACGGCGATGTTGCCGACCTCCTTCTGGGCGAACAGCAGGGCGGCCATGGCGAGGGTGAGCAGGATGCCGCCCCAGCCCTTCCACCGGCCTTGCTCCTTGCCGACGAGGACGCCGAGGGCGAGGGCGAACAGGAAGGGGGTGACCAGCCCCGGCGTGATGCTGAGGCCGCCGAGGTCGACGCGGCCGGCCTCGCGGGCCGAGCCCGAGCCTCCGAAGACGAGGGCGGCGCCGGCCAGCGCGAGGGGGGCGGCCAGGATGATCGTGGTGAGGGCGGGGTGCTTGCCGACGCGGGCGCCCACGCCGCGGAGCCATCGCCAGAGCTCGCCGGGGGCCTTGCTGGTCCGTCGGTAGCGGAGCCAGGCCAGCCAGAGGCCGGCGCCGGTGACAGGGCCGAGGGCGGCGAGCGCGACGGCGACGCCGGGGTTCGGGTGGTGAGCGAAGCCCTGGAGGAGGGTCACGAGGCCGGTGGCGCTGGCGGCGGCGAAGGTGATGACGGTGAGCGCGCCCTGCTGGCGGCTGGAGACGAAGCCGACGGCGAGCAGGATGAGGAAGCCGCTGGTGGCGAAGATGCCGAACTCGGTGAGCCGGGCCACCTCCCAGCTGGCGTCGACGCCCTTGACGACGGAGCCGAGCAGCAGAAGATAGACCATCAGGCCGAGGCTGGCCAGGAGCTGGGTGGCGGCCATGAGGGGGGCCGTGCGGGCGGCGGCGGCGGTGGCGCCGGTGACGGCGCTGATCGCGGTCATGGTGCCGATGACGCCGAGCAGCCAGACCTCGTAGCGGGCGGCGGCGTCGCCGGCGCCGAGGTCGACGCAGGCGGTCGCGACGAACATGCCGAGGGTGGTGACGCCGACGCTGACCAGGGCCAGCCCGCGGGACAGCGGGCCGCCGTGGGTGCGCCGGACGACGACGCCGACGGTGGACAGGGCGATGAGCGCGGCGCTGAGCGAGAGCAGGGCGAGGAACAGGACGTGGAGCTCGGCGCTGTCGAGCTCCGCGACGGTGGCGAGGAGCTCGCGGATCATCCCTCGACCTCCCGGCGGACGACGCGGTAGAGGGTGCGTCCGAGCTGGACGCGGTGCTCGCGCAGGGCGGGGAGCTGGGTGGGGCCGGTGATGGGGCGCTGGTCGACGGTCAGCTCGGCGCGTCCCTGGCCCTCGACCTCGAGGGTGGCGGGGGTGAGGCGGAGGCGCCAGCCGAGGTGTTGCCAGGCGTCGGTGGGGTCGGCGGTGACGTCGGTGACCCACTGGAGTTCGTCGTACAGGAGCTTGACCTTGCCGAGGGCCTCCAGGCGCAGCCGCATGGTGGGGAGGGTGAGGCCGATGACGCCGTCGATCCAGCTCCAGGCGTCGATGTGGAGGTCGAAGTCCTCGGCGGTGAGTTCGACGGTGAGGGGCTTGAGCTTGCAGCCGGGGGCACCGTCGAGGGCGAGCAGGAAGAGGGGGCGGACGAGGCTGGCGGCGTGGACGGGGACGCGGATGGGGTCGTCGCTGGCGGCTGTATCGAGCAGCTTGCCCTCCTCGAAGACGGAGGCGACGGGGAGCTCGAAGCCGAACAGGCGCTGGTTGGGCTGGTCGTCGGGGCGTGGGCGTGGCATCCAGCCTTGGACCTCGATGACGCGGGGGGCGACGTGGGGTGCGGCGCCGGCGGTGCGGACGGGGATGGCGTCGGGGCCGTGGCCGATGGCGGTGAGGTGGGAGCCGCGCAGAGGGAGTCGTCGGCGGGCGGGGACGAGGAGAGCGGCGCCGTCGAACCAGGTGACGAAGGTGGAGCGGTGGCTGAGGGTCTCGACCTCGACATGATCGCCCGCGCCGGAGTGGAGCTTGATGCGGACCTCGTCCGCGAGGGGGCCGAGCTCGAGCTGGGGCTGTTGGTTGCGGTTCCACTCGAGGGTCTCGTCTCCGCGCTGGAGCAGGAGGGCGGGGCGTCTGGCGCGGGAGATGCCGAGGACCTCGACCTCGCCTTCGGCGTCGCGCTCCCAGGGGCGGAGGCGTCGGCCGTGGGTGATGAAGGTGGCGTCGTGGACGATGGGGATGCGGGCGTGGGCGTCGTAGTCGCGGGTCTGGCCGTCGGCGGTGCGGAGGGTGGTGGGGCCGCCGACGATGAGGTAGGCGAGCTCCTGGAGGTGCTCGGGGGCCTCCAGGAGGCTGAGGCGGGGTCGGGTGGCCTTGCGCAGGACGGGGAGGAGGCCGTGGCCTCGGCGCAGGACGGTGGCGGTGTCGCCGATCTTGACGCGGACGAGGGCCTCGGCGAGCTCGGAGACGGGGGCCTCGGCGCGCGCGTCGGGGAGGGCGTCGTAGCGGGGGGTGGCGCGGGGGGCGCCGGTGGTGGAGAGGTGGACGTGGATCTCGAGGGCGCCGGTGGTCTCGACCCAGCTGTTGCGCTCCTCGGTGGCGATGAGCTGGCGGAGTGTGTTGGCCAGGAGGCGGGCGTGGTCGTCGGTGGTGTGGGGGTTGAGGAGCTTGTCGTAGCCGTCGAGGTCGGGCAGCTCGAGGTCGATGAAGGGGGGGAGGTGGTAGGTCTCGTAGGCGATGAGGCGGTCGCGCTCGACGGCGTGGAGCTCACCGGACTCGATGAGGAGGAGGAGGAGGTCTCGGGCGAGGTTCTCGTAGGGCGATGGGGCCATGGATGGCCTCCTTCGGGGTTCGGGGTCGCGGCGAGGACCACCGAGGGGAGAACCGGTCGGCGGGGGTCGGTATGCCGTGGGGCTCGGGGGGGAGCGTGTCGGCGCGGTCAGGAGAGAGGGTGCGCATGGGTGGGGCGGGCGCAAGGGCGAGCTATGACGCGCTGCGTCATGGGCGCCTCACCGCTCCAGGCGCGCGCGCAGGGGCAGGCCGTCGGTGTGGCGGGGGTCCTCGGCCGGCAGGTCGAGGAACTGCATCAGCCGGTCGCGGGTGTCCAGCAGCTCGAGGGCGCGGCCGGGGGCGTCGTGGGCGAGGTGCTCGGCGGCGCGCAGGAGAGGGTCCAGCGCGCGCTCGAACTGCCGGGCGCCGAGGAGGTGGACGGCGAGCCGCTCGGCCACGGCGGGGTGGTGCGGGTGCAGGGCCTCCAGCATCGCCGCGATGGCGAGCTGGTGGGACGGCAGGCGATGGGTCTCGGCGGCGTGCCGCTCCAGGCTCTCCCGCAGCATCCCGTGCGTGAACGACCAGCCGTGGGTGTCGAGCTGGACGAGTCCGTCGCGGGCGAGCGCGGACAGGAGGTCGTCGTTGGCCACGAGGCCCGCGTGGTCGCAGGCCAGGTGCCACTCGGTGAAGTCGATGTGCGGGCCGAGCACGGCGGCCAGCTCCAGCGCGTGCTGGGCGGGCTCGACGAGGGCGTGCGGCAGGTCGTCGAGCACGGCCGTGAGCCGCTGGGTCCACAGCGCGTGCAGGTCGTCCGGGAGCTGCAGGTTGGCCGCGGGGTCGAGCTCGAAGCCGTGCGGCGTCGGTCGCAGGATGTGCCGCCGCACCCAGTCGCCGACGAGCTGCACGGCGAACAACGGGTTCCCCTCGCTCCGCTGCTCCACCTGGGCCGCCGCGTCGTCGTCGAGGCCGAGGAGCTGCTGCACCAGGGCGCACTGGGCGTCGTGGTCGAGGGGCTGCAGCGCGAGCGTCCGCGCGCTGGGGTGCTCGGTGAGCGCCTTCACCCGTCGCGCCTCGGGCGGCCGCTCCCGCAGCACGTCCTCCCTGTAGGTCGCGGCGATGGCGATGGCGACGCGGCCGTCCGCCGGGCTTCGCAGCAGCCGCTCGATGAGATCCAGGGCCAGCGCGCTGTAGTGCACGTCCTCCAGCCAGAGCAGGATGAGCCGTCGGCTCGCCATCCGGCGCAGCAGCCGCGTGACCAGGGTGACGTGGGCGCCGCGGCTCGGGTGATGGTGGGTGGGCTCGTCGGCGAGCGCGTCGGTCCAGGCTTCGCGGTCGGCCTCGGAGACGCCGATCGGGGCCAGGATGCGCTCCAGGTGGGCCCGGCGCTCCGCGTCGGGGAGGCCGGCGGCGACGAGGCTGGTGGCGATCATCGTGCTGGTGGGCCGCGTCGGCGGCGCCACGGCGCTGTGCTCGGCGCGCATGACCGGGATGCATGCGCACTCCCGGGCCCGCTCGGTCCACCACCGCACCAGCCGGCTCTTGCCGATGCCCGCCGGCCCCGACACGAAGACCACCTCCGGCCGCCCCGTGGCGTTCACTCGCCGCAGCGTCTCCCACAACACGTCCCGCTCAACCTCCCGCCCCACCAACGGGATCTGCCGCAGCCCGAACAGGCCGAGCCCCGCGCCGGTCAGCGTGGGCTCCGGCGGCAGCGGCTCCGGCCGCTGCCACCGCTCGGGAAGCTCCGGCGCTGGCACCGTGGTCGGGCGCGGCTCGTCCGCGCGGCGTCCGTCGTCCTCGGCCATCTTCAGCCGCTTGATCTCGAACTGGCCCGTGACCGTCGGCAGCGGCAGCGTCTGCAGCGGCGGCAGCTCCGGCGCCACCCGCAGCGGCATGATCTCCGTCACTGCATCGACCTCCGCCTCCAGCGTCGGTAGCGCCGCCAGCGCCCTCGCGGCGTCGATCGCGCACAGAAACCGGTCCTCCGGCGCCTTGGCCAGGAGCCGGTCCACCCAGACGCCGAGGCCGTCCGGGATCGGGAACAGCGGGTTCAGCGGCGGCGGCGCGGCGTGTAGATGCGCGTGGATCAGGTCGTTGATGCTCCTGGCCGCCTCCAGGAACGGCGGCCTCCCACACACCAGCTGCGTCGCCAGGCAGCCAAGCGCGTACAGGTCCGTCCACGGCCCCTGATGCCGCACCTGCCCCACGATCTGCTCCGGCGCCACGTAGTGCGGCGTCCCCACCGGGTCCTCCACCGCGCTCGGCCCCGTGTCGTCCAACGCCCTCGCGATCCCGAAGTCGGTCAGCTTGACCACGTGCGCCCCCCGCACCTTCGAGAACAGCACGTTCCCCGGCTTCAGGTCCCGATGGATCACGTCCCGCGCATGCGCGTGCGCCAACGCGTCCAGCAAGCTCAGCAGGATGTCCCGCGCATGCCGGAACGACGGCGCCGCGGCGTGGCTCTCCAACGACCCGTCGTTTCCATACTCCATCACGATGAACGGGCTCCCCGCCACCAGCGCCCCCCGGCTCAGCCCCGCCGTCTCCGCCGTGATCGCCCCATAATCCAACAGCGTGATGATCCCCGGATGGTACAGCCTCGCCGCAGCCCGCACCTCCCGATAGAAGCTCTGCCGATACCTCGGGTCCCGCGCCAACCGGTTCGTGAGCACCTTCACCGCCACCGCGACCGCCTCTCCGGTCGCCTGGGCGACCCCGTAGAACACCTCCCCCATGCCGCCCCGGCCGAGGCGGTGGTGAAGCTCGATGTTTCCGATGCGGAGCGATGCGGTCATGGTTGGCTGGGGCCTGGGTGGTGGGCCGCTGGGTGCGGCGGGGGGAGTTTAACGGATCGGGGGGGAGTTGCCCATCGGGCCCTCACCCCCCGGCCCCCTCTCCCGTATGACGGGAGAGGGGGAGGCCCTCACCCCCCAGCCCCCTCTCCCCTATGAGGGTAGAGGGGGAGCCGGACAGTAAGTTGTTGCTGTGTAAGTGAAAATCTTGTTCTACCCCCCCTCTCCCCGTCGAGGGGAGAGGGGGTTGGGG
>Ga0100377_1002884_pt1 | contig 14130 bp, 7 predicted proteins | sample CryGeymeta201501_FD_83664 | JGI IMG/M metagenome (GOLD analysis project Ga0100377, IMG submission 83664) | Groundwater microbial communities from Crystal Geyser aquifers in Utah, USA - Crystal Geyser metaG 2015-01 | ecosystem: Environmental > Aquatic > Deep subsurface > Groundwater | place: USA... | reverse complement strand
TGGGGGTCCGGGGGACAAAGTCCCCCGGCGGGTCAGGGCAGAGCCCTGCTTCCCTGAAAGGCCACGCTCATAAGCACGGACACATGTGAAGCGTTACACTAGCGTTTGAATTCTATTGCCTCGCTTGCCCACGACCGAGTTTCACTTCGTTGCGATGCGGTGCGGTGCGAAAATCGGTCGTCCACTGGGCAATTCTGCAATCAGGAATCAGGCGGTTCGGCGCTGCGCGAGGACGCTGTGCATCCGGGCGAGAAGGTCGGCGACGTCGTCCTCTGACAACGTCTCTTCGAGGTGCACCGTGGCCTGCAGTGCCGCGAACGTCCGGCAGACCGTGAAGTCGCCCAAATCTCGCGTCGGAGGACCCAAGAGCAGCGTCGGGAGCCCCTCAAAAGACTCGATGTCGCCAATCGAGCCTTGATTGAGGGTTGGCGTCGGAGCATGCTCGTAGTCCGCGCTCAGGCCGGTCCACGAGGTCACCGCCCAGGGATCTCGGCTGAGCTCGTCGAGGGTTTGGGGACCGTCCCCGCGGGCGACAGCGACGGCATCTTTATGCGGCGGGTCACCAAAGAGCCCGCTCGCACCGAGCTCGGAGCGGAGCATCCGCTCTGCGAGCAGGAGCTCGAGCTGACGAATCGTGTCGACCCCACTGACGAGCACTCTGAACCCCCGTCTCTGCTGGGTGTGGAGCACGAGCAAAGGCAAGCGGTCCGGCACGGCGAGGAGACGATGAAGGTACTTGGCCCCGCTGTGATGGGCGGCAAGCTGGGCGACTAGGGCCTCGAAGGGGGTACGCCGCACACGCCGCCGGACCTCCGCGTCGCGACTCAGCATGGCGATGGCCGCCTGGCACCAGAAGTCCAGCGCGAACCATGCACTGGCGGCGTCTGGCTCTCGCTCGGAGACCGTGGCCAAGAGCGCTTCGTTGTCGAGAGGGTTGGCGTCGGTCGGCGCCAATGGCTGCAGCGCCACGACCTGCGCGTGGAAGCTCACGGCTCGCCGCAAGATGCCCGGGAGGCGCGAGAGCACAGAGCCGACGGACAGGTTGGCGGCGCCTCCGTTCTCCACCATCGTCGCGCCGAGCACCGCGGCGATCCCGGCGACACTGAAGTCGGCGACCTCGAGAGCCGGTAAGAGCCGACGCGAGGCGTCATCCAGCGCGGCTCGCTCGAGCCCCACGGTCGCCTCCAAGACGATGGCGGCAGCGCGGCGAGCCTTATCGAAGGTCGCCTCAGACGCGGTAACGACCGCAACAAAGTGAGCGATGGCCGTGCGGTAGTCGTCGACCGCGACCCCCTGTTCGTCCAGCGCGCTGATGGCCAACGCCGAGCCTCTCGCCGCGGCCCGCTCGAACCACTGGAACGCGGTCTCGAGGCAGCGCTCGACGCCGTCGCCGCGGCTGAACGCCACGCCGATGCAGTAGAGAGCGTCAACGTGTCCTCGCAGTGCGGCGCCTTGGTAGTATTTGAGCGCCCTGAAGTGATCTTGCTCCAGACCGACTCCGCGGCTGGAGCACAGCCCGAGTTGGTAGAAGGCGTCTGCGTTGTCGCGCTTTGCCGCGCGTTCGAAGCACTTGATGGCTCGTGGAACGTCCTTTTTCATACCGGCGCCACGTAACGCGCAACTGCCGAGAGCGACCAACGCCGCCGGCTGACCGAGCTCGGCGGCGAGGGTGTACCAGTGCACGGCTCGAGTCAGGTCGGGTTCGACGCCAATGCCGTTCTCCAGACAGTTCCCCAGGAGCAAGTGGGCTTCGAGATCGCCGTCGAGCGCTGCCTCCTCGTAGAGGGACGCGGCGGCGACTGGGTTCAGGGCGACGCCGGTGCCATCCTCGTAGCACATGCCCAGCAGGCACTTGGCTCCCCGGTGCCCACGCTCTGCGGCGCGGCGGTACCAGAGCACGGCCTGGCGCGGATCTTCCTCGACGAGGTCCCCGTCGGCGTAGCAGGCACCAAGGTTGATTTGGGCGATGGCGCTTCCCGCTTCCGCGGCTCGACGGAGCCAGGCCATGCCTGTTTCGGCACTGGAGCGTTCGAGCTGGCGGTGGAGGTGGGCGATGGCGAGTCGGCACATGGCGGCTGGATGTCGCGCCTCGGCTGCCGACTCCAGCAGGGTTTGCGCGCGAGCGACGTCGCCGAGGTCGCGGAGCAACTCAGAGAGAGAGAGCAGCGCCGGGAGGAAACCTCGATGGGCCGCCTCCTCGTAGCGCTGGACGGCTTTCTCTCGATCGACCTCGAAGCCCACACCGTGCTCGTGACAGAGGCCAATCAGCCAGGAGGAGGCGGGGTCTTCGGCCTTCACGCCGTGCCACCAAATCGAGAGCTTGAAGGCGGCGAGACGACTGAGCGTTGGAGCAATCCCAAGCCCGCGATCCGCGTCGTCTAGGAGGGCCTCTACGTCCTGTTCGATGTCTTGGGTGAGCTGCGGTGACACTCTGAAGGCTCCGGCTCTACAATGTGTTTCGATGCGACATGCGAACGCACGTCGGTGGAGTGAATGAAGCGATGCCACTGGACTCAAGGCGCAGCAGAGAGCGTGAGCACGCCATCGATGCTGAGGGCCGAAGGGGCAAAGGTGTAGCGGCTGGGTGTCCAAAGCAGCTTGACCTGCCCAACATTGATGGAGCGCTGGTTCAACACCGCTTGTGAGACTTGGGCGATTGCTCCGAGCAACTCGGCCTGCCGCCAGAGGGCAACCTCGATGAGGTGGACAAACCTATCGGTGTCTACGAGTTCGAGTTTCGTCAAGTGGAATTCGAACTTGCCCTGGTCGTTCTGGACGACGTCTGCGTCGCCTTTTAGGTCGGCCACGAAGCAGGGGGATGCGAGTCGCCACAGCTTCAAGTCCAGCGCTGCTCGAGAATGCTCGAGCTGCAGGCGTGTCAGGGTGAAGGCGTAGTCGCCGTCGGTCTGGGCGTGCCCCTGGTCGTCGTAGCGAGAGGGGATGGTGCCCTCTCCAAGGAGCACTTGCACGACGGCTTGAGGGAGCGCGGCCGCAAACACCCAGCGCAGCTCACCGTCCTTCACCTTGCGTCGCGCGGTCGAGGCGAGGAGCGAGGTGGGAGCGGTGTCGAGGCTCAACGCCTCGACCTCGAGGCTCAACGCCTCGACCTCGAGGTTAAACATCAAGCCGAAGGTGAGCTGCTCGAGCTCGGGGTCGACCTCGATGGCGCCTATAGCGCCCTGCAGAGGCGAGTCGCCGAGTTGAATCGCAGGAAGGGTGAGGAGATCCAGTTCACCGAGGGTGTCCGTGAGGAGTGTGTTCGCGACGGAGTCGAGGGCTCTAGAGAGGGAAGCCCGGAGGGGCTTGGGGAGCTCGGACAGGGCCGTGTCGAGGACGAGCTCCGCGGCGTCCGGGAGATCGATGGAGAGCACGCTCTCGCCGGTGTCTTCGACCTTCGCCACCAAGGGAGCGACAGAAGCGAGGGTCGCCGTGCTGCTTAGGCTCTTGGGCAGACCGAGACCCTGTCGCGCCCACGCCGGAAGGTTGGAGGTGATTTCGAGCTGGTAGACGAGCTCGAATCGGACGCAGGGTTTGCAGCGGCTGGACGGGCTCAAGGCCAGCCCCTTGATGCGCGCGACGACGGCGAGGTCGATGGGGCCGCCAGGGAGCGGATTCGGGACAGAGAGCGAGGTGGCGAAGGATGGAAGGCTCGAAAGGGTGGCGGGCTGGCTGAGGGTGTCGTTGAGCGTCGCGAAGGGCACGACGAGCGCCACGTGGGTGGCGTGCTGGCTGGGGGCTGGCGCTGTGGTGGTCAGGGCCGCCATCTTCGCGAGCTCCCTCTGCAGGCCATCTTCATGCGGGCAGCCGCAGGAAAACATCAGCGCAAGTGTGGCAATGAGCCCAAGCTGCGAGGGGAGTTTGCTGATGTTCATAGCCTTCGACCCAAGGGCAGAGGATTGTGAAGACACGCACCGAGGTGAACTGCTCGAAATAAATGGGAAAGCGTCATCGATAGCACACGGAAAGTCGAGTTTGACAGGGGATCTAGCCCTTCCTATACTCACGCGCAACTCACCTCCGCTCTACACGGCCCTCTCCAGTCCGTGCTAGTGTGGGCGATTCCTGAAGACCTCGCGTCGCGAAGCCTCCCAAGCACCTCGACCAAATCCGCTCGGAGACAGACCCATGATCGATCCTCGCCCACGCTCGCGGTGTTCCTCCAATTCGACCCGCGTGGCACTCTTGCTACTGGGTTTGCTGTTCGTCGCCGGGCTCTCGTCGAGCTGTGACGAGACAGGGAATCAATTCTCCGAAGGGAACAACGCCAACATGGTCGTCTCACCTTTGGCGTTGGTGTTTACTTATGTGGCCAAGGATGAGGCCGTCACCCAGTACGTCACCGTGCGCAATGAGGGCACGGACACGTTGGTGCTGCCATTCTCCAATTACACTCTAGAGCCGGCCTCGGCGCCGTACGGCTTCGCTTACATGTCCGTCAACGGCACGGACTCCGAGCGCTTGGCACCAGGGGAGGAAGCCCGAATCGCGGTCACCTATCTTGCGCCAGACGAACTCTCGCACGAGGCCCGCTTGATCCTGCACGCCTCCAATGGTCAGGAGGCGTCCGTCTTCCTGAACTCGTTGCAGCCCGTGCCGCAGATCCAAGTGGATCCTAACCCAGTGCTGTTCACGAGTGTCGCGCTCAACACGACGACGCAAGAGACCGTGATCGTATCCAACGTCGGCTCTGCGGTCCTGCGCATCGACTCGGTGCAGTACATGCCCGAAAACACCGTCGACTTCACGATCGTCAGTGGCATCCCCGATGCGGCCGTCGAGCTGCAGCCCAGTCAGACCTTCGAGATCGTCGTCGAGTACAGCCCGACGGGAGATATGGAGGTCGCTGACGTTGCCCACCTCCTCTTCGACTCGAACAGCGGCGGCGCAGACAACCGACTCGACGTCGAGATTCGGGGCGGCGTCGCGGGACCGAGGATCGAGATCGAGCCGGCGGTGGTTGACTTTGGTGCGCTCGAGAAGAACGCCGTCGAGACCCGCACGATCATCGTGCACAACATTGGCGAAGGCGTCCTCGAGGTCAGTCAGATCTACCTTGCTTTCGACTCCTCGACGGACTTCACCTACGTCGACCTGGCCAGCGTCACGCTCAACGAAGGAGAGCAGCAGATGCTGACCATCAGCTACAGCCCCAGCAACGGCGGGACGGACTCTGGTTTCCTGATTTTTGAGAGCAACGACCCGATCAATCCAGGCGTCAAGGTCAACCTGGTCGGCGCTTGGGCTGGCCCAGATCTCGAGGTCCGCCCTGAAGTGCTCGACTTCGGGCAGGTGGCTGTGGGCGCCACAAAGACGCTCACCTTCGACGTCTACAACAACGGCCTTCTCGATTTGACTGTGAACGAGATGGCCGACCTGAACTTCCCAAGCGACAACTCGTTGACCTACACGGTCGAGGGCAACCTCAACGCACCCTTCACCGTTGGCCCCAACCAAAAGAAGCGGGTCAGTGTCCTCTTCAAACCGACCATGGAGATTCCGCGTTCGACCGCCCAGATCGAGGTTCGCTCCAACGATCCGGAGGTTCCCACCGAGTCCATCGACGTGATCTTCACTGGAGTGACAGGCGGGACCTGCCAGTTCGAGCTCGTCCCCAACAGCGTGAACTTCGGTCTGGTGCCTGGCGGCTACAACAAGCAGATGCCGATCATGGTGCGTAACAACGGCGCAGCGCCCTGCTACGTTCAGTCCGTGACGTTCGCTGCCGACTTCCTGAACATGTTCTATGGCAACCCGTTCAGCCACGCAGTGCCCCCCTTCCAGCCCTTCATGCTCGACCCGGGCGCCACCGCCCTCGTGGAGATCGACTACAGCCCCTTCTCTGGCGAGACCGATACGTTCTCGGCCCAAGCCGTCTTCTCCATCACCGACGGGCTGAGCGGAGTCACAGGGTTGAGCTGCAACAGCGCCACGGGGAGCATGTTTCCAAGCCCCGGCCAGTGCTCGGTGTCGTTCGGAGCAACGCCGGCCTGTTGGGCTTGTCTCACCGGCAAGACTGGCGATCCTGCCCTGGCCGCTGTACCTGGCGTCGCGGACTTCGGTCTGGTCACCTTGGGCTGCCACAGTGCCCCAATCCGGTTGCGCGTCTACAACAAAGGGACGGCCCCGACGAACATCACCAGCCTCTCGCTCTCTCCCTCCTGCAACGGAAACTTCTCGCTCACCGGTGTGCCGGTCATGCCGTTGGCCTTGCCCGCCGGCACCTACCAAGAGGTGGAGCTCCTCTACACCCCGACGACCACCGTCGAGGACACTTGCAGCCTGATCATCGTGGGTGAGACCGAGACGCTGACGGTTCCCATCCGCGGCGAGGGCACCACCGACGAGTTCGTGACCGACACCTTCGACCAAGTCAGCGGCCGCAAGGTCGACGTCCTCTTCGTCGTGGACAACTCAGGCTCGATGAGCGACGACCAACAGAACCTGGCGACGAACTTCTCCTCCTTCATCGCTGCGGCCGTCACTTGGGGGGTCGACTTCCAGCTCGGCATCACCACCATGGACGACGCCGACGAGGGCAAGCTGCAGAACAAGAGCGGCTACCCTCGCATCATCGCCAGCACGAGCATGACCGCAGCAGAGGTCATGACGGCCTTCCAAAACAACGTAAAGGTCGGCGACACGGGCTCTGGCTCCGAGCGCGGCCTGAAGGCAGCCGAGCTGGCGCTCAGCGACCCGAAGATCACGCAGAATGTCCCCGGGAATTGCCCCGGCAGCCCCAACAGCAACGGCTGCGCTGCCCCCTATGCCTGCGACACCATCGATCAGAGCTGCGGTGGCTACAACGCCCGTTTCCTGCGAGACGACGCGTCCCTCGAGGTGATCTTCCTTTCGGACGAGGTCGACCAGTCCCCCGCAGTCCTCGACTTCTACGTAGACTTCTTCAAGAATATCAAGGGTTACCAGAACGATGCCCTGATGCATGCCCACTCCATTGTCGGTGATGATTCGTGCAACACCTCGTCGTTCCACCGCTACGTTGAGGTCGCCACGCGGCTCGGCGGGCGAGTGGAGCCCATCTGCGGCAACTTCGCCAACGCCCTCGCCAACATCGGCAACACGGCGTTCGGCCTGAGGGTTCAGTTCTTCCTCAGCCGGGTTCCAGAGCCTCCAACGATCGTCGTCAAAGTGAACGGCACCACGCAGGGGTCCTCGGCGTACACGTTCGATGCGGCGTCCAATGCGATCATCTTCAACGCCGGCTCGGTGCCAGCAGAGTTCTCGAGCATCGTCGTGACCTACAAGGCGGCCTGCTTCTGATTCCAGAGGCGCACGAGTCTTTGGAGAGGCGCAACCTGTGGTTGCGCCTCTCCACGTTTCGCTGTTCGTACCGAGCTCTGGACCGCTGTCTGCGCTCAACTGTACGGACTTCACCGTGACTAGACGGTCGACTGACGAGAGAAAACCCGCAACGCTATCGACTCTCGTCGACAGGTGCCGTACTTTGCGGACCCTCAGCCGGGCCGACGTGCCACGAAGCAGTCAGCGGCCAGCAATAGAGTCGGTCAAAGCCTGACCGCAGAACCGTCCCCCCGACCCAAAGAGACCATGACCGAAGACATTGCCCCTCAGGGCGACAAAGAGAAGCAGATCATCGCGGTGGAAGAAGACCTGCCCAGCAATCTCTTCATCTTTCCGCTGGAGCAGACGGTCGTCTTTCCCGATCTGATGCTGCCCATCGTGGTTCCCCCTGGCCCCCTGCTGGAGATTGTTCAGCGCTCTCAAGCGCACAACGACTTCATTGGCTTCTTGGTCAAGGTCAACAAAGAGGCCAAGAACCCCAAGCCTCGAGATCTCGCGGTCGTCGGCTGCGTCGCCCGCATCATCCGCATGGCCCGCATCCCCGAAGGGGGATTCACCATGTTGGTGCAGAGCCTGCGCCGCATGCGGGTGAAGAAGTTCCTGCGTTCTGAGAACCTCATCGCCCAGGTCGAGTACATCTCCGATGTCTTCGAGGACAGCGACGAGCTGCAAGCCCTCTGGCGCAACATCCAGCGCACGCTGGGCGAGCTCGTCGAGGTCAACACCCAGCTTCCCAAGGATCTGATCGGCGGCATCATGTCCATCGACAGCCCCGGGAAGCTCGCCGACATGGTCGCCGCGCACTTCCCCATCCCAATCGACGAACGGCAGAAGCTGCTCGAGATCATCAACGTCCGAGACCGTCTCGAAGCGGTGTACACCCACCTCGTCAAAGAGATGGACCTGATCGAGCTCGGACAGAAGATCCACGTGCAGATCCGCGAAAAGATCGAGGAGAGCCAGCGCGAGTTCTTCCTGCGCGAGCAGCTTCGGGCCATTCGCCACGAGCTCGGCGAGGAGAAGGACGAGAAGGGACTCAACGTCGAGGTCTACGAGGAGAAGATCCGCGAAGCCCACATGAGCGAAGACGCTCAGGCTCGCGCCAACGAGCAGCTCGATCGCCTGCGCCTCCTGATGCCCGACGCGGCTGAATACAACATGATCCGGACCTACCTCGACTGGTTGGTCGATCTCCCCTGGTCGAAGCTGAGCAAAGACAACCTCGATCTCGTGCGGGCCGAGAAGATCCTCGACCGAGATCACTACGGCCTGGCCGACATCAAGGAGCGCATCATCGAGTTCCTGGCGGTGAAGAAGCTCAAGCCCAACCACCAAGGGCAGATCATCTGCTTCGTCGGTCCGCCTGGCGTCGGCAAGACCAGCCTCGGACGCTCGATCAACAAGGCTCTTGGCCGCAACTTCTTTGGCTTCTCGTTGGGCGGCATGCGAGACGAGGCTGAGATCAAGGGGCACCGACGCACCTACATCGGCGCCATGCCCGGCAAGATCATCCAAGGCCTCAAGCGAGTGGGCACCCGCAACCCCGTCTTCATCCTCGACGAGATCGACAAGCTCGGCTCCGATTGGCGCGGAGACCCCTCGAGCGCCATGCTCGAGGTGCTCGATCCCGAGCAGAACTCTGAGTTCCTCGACCACTACCTCGACGTCCACTTCGACCTCTCCGACGTCATGTTCATCGCCACAGCGAACACGACCTCGACCATTCCACAGGCGCTCCTGGACCGCATGGAGGTCATCGAGCTGGCGGGCTACATCGAAGAAGAGAAGGTGGAGATCGCCAAGCGCCACCTGGTCCCCAAGGAGCGCGAAGCGCATGGGCTGACGCTCAAACAGCTGCAGTTCACGGAAGGCGCGCTCAGGCACATCATTCGCTTCTACACTCGCGAAGCCGGGGTGCGAAACCTCGACCGGCTCCTGGCCCGCATCTGCCGCAAGGTGGCGGCGCTGGTGGCCAAGGAGAAGGCGGAGAAGGTCAACGTCGCCATCTCGAAGCTCGAAGATTTTCTCGGGCCACCGCGTTACACCGACGAGGTCATCAGCCGAGGCCAAGCCCCCGGCATCGCCGTGGGCCTGGCCTGGACCCAGTTCGGCGGAGAGGTCCTCTTTGTCGAGTCCTCCAAGATGGAGGGGCGCGGCCAGCTCAAGCTCACCGGAAAGCTCGGCGACGTCATGGCCGAGTCGGCCCAGATCGCCTTCAGCTACGTGCGCGCCAACGCGGAGAAGTACAAGATCGACCCGGAGATCTTCAAGAAATGCGACTTCCACGTCCATTTCCCGGCGGGTGCGGTGCCGAAAGATGGCCCCTCGGCGGGCATCGCCATCGTCACCTCGCTCGTCTCACTGCTCACCAAGACGGCCATCCCCCCGCGCCTGGCCATGACCGGCGAGGTGAGCTTGGTGGGCAACGTGCTGCCTGTCGGTGGGATCAAGGAGAAGGTCACCGCCGCACGGCGTGCCGGAGCGCGGGACATCGTGCTGCCCAAGAGCAACAGCAAGGACTTGATGGAGGTGCCTGAGCACGTCAGGGAGTCGCTGACGTTCCATTTCGCCGAGGATTACGCCGATGTCTTCCGCGTCGTCTTTGGCAAGCGTCCCGAAAAGCCCTGAGCCACCGCAAGCCAAGCGACGAGAGGCGCCTCGCAGGGCGCCTCTCGTCGCATTGAACTCTCTTTTGGGAGCGTCCCGAACGGGGTCAGTTGTAGGTTACGGCCACGTAAACCAGGGTCTCACCGCCGGCTCCGTTGTGCAGGAACGCGACGTCCCCGCTGAAGAGCTGCTGAACCGCGGCGTCGTTGGCGTCTCGGGTGAACGTGACGTCGACGCTCGTCGATTCGGTGGGGTTGAGCGTGACGGGGGTGGCCGCAAAGTCGACGCTTAACGTGAAGAGCGTGTCGTTGGGCGCGATGTTCGTGCGAACGTCGTCGATGGTGACTGCGACGGTGCCCTCGTTGGTGAGGGTGAGGGTCTTGCTCTCGGGCGTGCCCAGGGCGGGGTTGAGCCAATCGAGGCTGTTGAGGTCGGAGACGAGCATGCCGAAGCCAGAGCCTCCGGTCAGAGGAACCTCGACGATCGGAGTGTTGCTGTCGTTTGAGGTGACACGCAAGGTGGCGGTCACGGGATTGGTGCTGGTCGGCGTGTAGGCGACCTGGACGGCGTGCGAGTTCTCACGCGGAATGAGGAGCTGATTAGTGCAGGTGGAGGGTGGCGTGGCGACGTCGCAAGCTGGGCCGGCCAGCGGTGAGCCTGAGGCGTCGAAGACGGCGAAGACGCCGATGTTCGAGGGCTCCAGTGCGAAGTCGACGAGCAGCGGTGCGGCCGTGGCCCCGCCGATGTTGCTGACCGAGAGCTCTTTGGTGAGGCTGTCCGGCGGATTCACGTTGGAGAACGTGAGACTCGCAGGGTTGACCTCGATGCGCGCGGCGTTGGCGTTGCCGACCATCACGCTGATGGTGGAGCTGGGGGCGACGGCGGCGTCGCTCTTGACGACCAGGCTGCCAGAGTAGGTCGCACCATTGGACTGGGGTTCGAAGGTGAGGACGAACTCTTCCATGGCGTTGGGGGTCAACGTAAACGGAGCGGACACGTCGGCGGTGAGCGTGAAGTCGGCCACCGGAGTGAGGGTGTTCTCGATGTCCTTGATGCGCAGGACGTTGGAACCCACGTTCTGGACAGTGAAGCGGCGCTCTTGGGGCGTGTCGCCGACGACCGCGGAGTTGAAGTTCATGTTGAGCTGCGAAGAGCACTCACCGGTCTCGAGACAGACCTGCAGCGCTCCGCCGAGACTAGGCACACGCAGATTCAGGGTGATCTTCGGTGCGTCGAGGTCCGAGGTGCGGATTTCGACGGTGCCACACCAATCGGCCGGCTGCCCGACAGGGACCTCGCCGCAGCCCAGGTCGGCGTCGTCGAGCTTGTAGTTGAGGTCGAATTGTTCCAGCCGATTCGGGGCGAGCACAAGCGGGGGGAACGAGCAGGTGTCAGCGTCGCAGGTCGGCTGTTCGGAGCCGTGGTGGATCGTGATCCACGGACTTTGAGTGACGAGCTTAATCTCATTGATGGTGATGTCCCCTTCCTCGGCGACGTTTTGGATCTGGAAGATCTTGACGTCGGGCGGGTCACCGACGGCGCGCGCGTCGAAGGCCAGATCTAGGAAGGTGTTGACGACGGTATCGCCAACTCGGACCTGAACCTGTCCGCGTTTGGTCTCTTTGAAGTCGTCGCCGCAGGCAGCCAAGCTCGCCGAGACAAGGAGCGAGAGGACGAGGAGTGAGGGGAGGACGTGTGCGCGCATGTGCAACCTCAGGAGCAGGGCAACTGGAGCCGTTGAAGGGATCTTTTGCTGGCCGCCGACCGCTAGACATCTCAAGTCCACGTGGCCGGCCGCAGAGCGAGAATACTTGTCCCTGTAAACTGTCGACGATTACTTTGCTGGCCCTCAAGTCCAGGAGGCCGGCCGCAGAGCGAGAATACTGTCGCTGTTGACTGCCGACGTCAGCTTTCCATGATTTCGGTTTCTTTCTCGACGACGATCTCGCCGACCTTTTTGACGTATTCGTTGACCAGCTCCTGCACCTTGTCGAGTCCAGTGTGGAGGGCGTCTTCGCTGAGCTCTCCGTCCTTCTCCATGGCTTTGGCCATATCGTTGGCGTCACGGCGATGGGCGCGCAGTGCGACCTTTGCCTTCTCGCCCATGTCGCGCACCTGTTTGGTCAGATCGCGACGACGTTCGCCGGTGAGGGGCGGAATGGGGATGCGGATCAGGATCCCATCGTTGCTGGGATTGAGACCGAGATCCGAAGCGATGATGCCCTTTTCGATGGGGGAGATCATGGCCTTTTCCCAAGGCTGGATGGTGATCATCCGCGGGTCGGGAACCTTGATGGCTCCGACCTGGTTGAGAGCGGTGGGGGTCCCGTAATAGTCGACCTTCAAGCCCTCGAGCATCGCTGGATTGGCGCGGCCCGTGCGGACCTTGCTCAAATCCCTACGCAGCGACTTCAAAGTCGACTCCCCGTTTTCTCGCAAGTCCTCAATCAATTCAGTCAACATCGGCGACCCCTCCTCTTCCCTGGTGCCCGCCTAAACCTATCGCCCATCGGTGTGCGATGGCAGCGAAAATGTTCTCTGGACGGTCGTACATCACAAAACAACTGGTTCCTGCGTGGTTGGATGAGCCGCCCCCCTTCCCGAGGGGTGAGCGTCGCCAACCTGCGCTGCTCCTTCGACGTCGCAAGGCTCCCCTTGCGCCCACTCGAAGTTGCCGCACCTTAGCCATCCTGGCGGTCGAGCGCAAGAGTGGCTCCGTTTCCTCGTCCGTACCGAACTGTGCTCGATGCTCGCAACCGATGCACGGAGGGCTGTCCGACGGGTCGGGCTCACCGCCCCCACGTAGTCAGCATGAGGATCATCAACACTGCAAACGCGACGACCGCCAGAAACAGCACGACCAGAGCGGCGACGCCTATGCCCAGAGCGGGCTTCTCCGCGACACCAAGGGCCTTCTTCGCCTCCATCAGGCTCGCGACGTCGACGGGCTTCATGAAGAAGGTGGAGTGAGGCTGGCCAGGCTCGGAAACTGTCCCCGGAAGCCCTTCCTCCAACGCTTCGACCGGCGCTCCGCCCTCCGGCGTCAGAAGGATGTTGAACTTGCCGATGCCGAAGGTGTCTCCATACATAACGGGCGCCTGCAGAACATGGCAGCCATCGACGAAGATGCCATTCGTGCTGCCCCGATCGTAGACGTAGAAGTTTGGGTCTTCGAAGCGCAAGGAAGCGTGGAAGTCCGAGACGCTCATGTTGTTGATCACCACGTCGTTGCCGGCTGCTCGCCCTAGGGTCGTGTCGACTTTGGTGATGGGGTAGGTCTGGACCACGCGGTCTTTGATTTGGATAATCAGGCTGGCCATGAGATGTCCAACGTCCGGTCGCGAGGCTATTTCAGGAGTTGCGTCGGGCTCCAGGTCGGCAAGCCCAGCAGGTTGAGATCGTTCGTCTTTGCGGAAGTCCTCGCGCCCCGAGTCAGGGGTTGGTGGGCTCGGTTTCACGTGGGAGTAGGGCTCCCTCTTTGTCGCGCAGCTCGGCAGGGGCGATCGGAAGCTCGGCGATCTGGCGCTCGATTTCGGCCCGGTCGCCGACCAAGATCAACGTCGCGTTGCTCAGGTCCGACGCTCGCCGCGCCTGGTCGTTGAGACCAGGGAGCTGCACGACCTGCAATGCGGCCAAGAGCTTCTCGAGGTGGTCTTCACCCAGGCCGTAGAGGGCAACGTCCGAGAACGCGCTCACCACACCGCTCTGGGTCTCGAAAAGCTGAACCATGTCAGCGTTCTGAGTCGCTCTGGAGCGCTCCAGTTCGTCGGCGGTGATGTCTCCCGCTTCCAGGCGGCGATACTCCTTGAGAAACTCGGCCAAGGCAGCGCCCGTCACCTCGGTCCGAACCGAGGAGGAGCCCACAAAGTAGCCCGTGGAACGCAGCATCACGAAAGAGGAGCGCGCCCCGTAGGTGTATCCCTTGTCCTCGCGAAGGTTCTGGTTGATTCGGCTCGTAAAGCTGCCCCCAAAGAGCGTGTTCAGCAGCTCGAGGGTAGCCGCGTCGGGCGTCCGGATTCCGGGGCCGGGCATGAGGAAGCGGATGACGGTCTGCGGCGCGCCAGGCACGTCGACGATGACCGTGCGCCCAAGGGAGGTCGGCGCCACCGGGTTGGCGATCTCCGGGACCGGGCCCTTGCCTTGCCAGGTGCCGAGCTTCTCGTTCAACAGCCCTTCGAGGCCCTTGCGATCGACGTCTCCGAC
>Ga0100377_1002883_pt1 | contig 14133 bp, 10 predicted proteins | sample CryGeymeta201501_FD_83664 | JGI IMG/M metagenome (GOLD analysis project Ga0100377, IMG submission 83664) | Groundwater microbial communities from Crystal Geyser aquifers in Utah, USA - Crystal Geyser metaG 2015-01 | ecosystem: Environmental > Aquatic > Deep subsurface > Groundwater | place: USA... | reverse complement strand
CTTTTAGAAAGGAGGAAGAAAAATGTTGAAGAAAAATTTAACTCTCATTGGACTGCTGATGGTAACGGTTTTTTTAATCGCAGTTCCAGCATCAGCTCAAAAGGTTCGCGGTGTCACAGATACCGAGATTCTGATTGGGCAATGGGGACCCCAGACTGGACCTGCTGCTCCCTGGGGCGCTGTCGCCAGGGGGACAGACCTGTTGGTCAAGATCATAAACGAAGAAGGGGGGATTCACGGAAGAAAGTTCAAATATTTTCTTCGCGATGACTCTTATCAGCCAGCTAAAACAAAAGCCATTGCTAAGGAGTTCGTAGAGCAGATCGGCGTGTTCGCAGTAGTGGGAGGAGTAGGTGTTGCAACAGGAATGACCGCACGCGACTATTTGATGGAAAACAAGGTTCCGTGGTCCGGCCCGGTCACCGGGGTTTACAACTGGATCACCCCAATTCAAAAATACCTCTTCGCCATCTATCCTCTCTATGATGATGAGGCGTTTAACTTGACAGGTTATCTTCACGAAAAGTTAGGATATAAAAAGATTGCTATGTTTTACCAGAACGACGACTATGGGAAGCAAGGAGTGATGGGAGTTGAGCGGTATCTTCTGAAGAAAAATATCAAGCTTGTCGCCAAGATTTCTGCCGAAGTGACGGATCGGGACTTGAGCACCCATGCGTTGAAGCTTAAGAATTCCGGAGCAGATGCTGTGATTATGTGGACAATGCCCACCCACGGTGCATTAATTTTAGCTGAAACGGCTAAAATTGGTTTTAAACCTCAGTGGGCAACCAGCAATACCCTCTCTGATTCGGCTCTGATGATGCAGATCACAAAAGGTTTATGGGTTGGTATGATCAATTCTTTCTTTGGCGAATTGCCTGATTCGAATCACCCTCTGATGGTAAAGTATAGGGAAGCGCATAAGAAATTTGCGCCCCAGGAGAGATGGGGTGTTTTTTATTATGCTGGGATCATCTTTGGAGAACCATTTTTCGAAGGGGTGAGGAGAGCGGGAAAGAATTTGACGCCAGAGACCTGGGTGAGTGCCATGGAAACTTTGAAGAATTGGCAAGGGATAGGTCCTCCTCTCAGCTATTCCAAACCTAACCACATTATGGATAGGCAAGGGGGGAAGCACGTATTCTATGGAAAAGTAAAGCCTGACGGGAACATTCAGAGGCTCACGGACTGGATACAGATCACGAAGTAATCATCAGTGCAAATTGCAAAATTAGCAGTGATCAACGATCAATTAAATAGGTGATTGGTGTTGGTGGATCAAAAAATAGTCACCAACACCGACCACCAACACATGTGTGTTCAAAGGTAATTTTGTACTGCTAATTTTACATTGCTAATTTTGCATTGCTAATTGATCCCTTTCATTTATGAACCCTATTCTCAAGATAGAAAACCTGACCATCTCCTTTGGCGGCATCAGAGCGCTAAGCAACGTAAGCTTTGAAGTGGAGAAAGGGGCCATCTATTCCATCATCGGACCAAATGGAGCGGGGAAGACCACCATCTTCAATTGCATCAGTGGAATTTACCAACCGAGTTCCGGAAAAATCTTCTTAAAAGGAGAAGACATCACCTATTTAAAACCTTACCAGGTTGCCAAAAAGGGGATTGCCAGGACATTTCAAAACATCGAACTCTTCTCTCACATGTCCACCATGGATAACCTTATGCTGGGTCGTCACCTTCACATGAATACAGGGGTCTGGAGAGGCGCAACTTTCATTTACAAGGGTTCAAAAGCAGCCAAAGAAGAGATTGAGAACAGAGGGAAAGTCGAAGAAGTCATCGACTTTCTTGAGCTCCAGGCCGCAAGAAATCAGTTTGTTATAAATCTTCCCTATGGGACTCGAAAACTTGTGGAGCTCGGTCGAGCCTTAGCATTAGATCCTGAAGTGATCCTTTTAGATGAACCCTCGGCTGGAATGAATATGGAGGAAAAAGGGGACTTGATTTTTTCGATTCAGGATATTCGTGACGACCTCGGCATCACCGTTCTTCTTGTGGAACACGACATGAATTTGATCATGGACATCTCTGACCGAATCTTGACTTTGAATTATGGGGAGAGAATAGCAGAAGGATTGCCCGAAGAGATTCAGAAGCATCCGGAAGTTCTTAAGGCCTACCTGGGTGAGGAGGAAAAGGTTGCTTAAAATCTCAAAGGTCTTAGGTAAAGGTTACGGTGACGAAGCCCGTTTCGTTTGACGTTTGACGGTTACGTGAACTTCTTGAGCCGAAGAACGTAACCGGATGTCGATACGGGCATCGTTGCCCTGACCCATAAACGTGTCTTTAATATTTCATTCGTTCGTAGGTGAAAAGTTGCTTAAAGTTAAAAATATAGAGACGCTCTATGGACTGATCATGGCGATCAGAGGCGTCTCCTTAGAAGTCCAGGAAGGGCAAATCGCTGCCATCCTGGGGGCCAATGGAGCAGGCAAGACCACCATCCTGAAGACCATCATGGGACTCCTGGAGGATCAACCGGATAAAGGAACCGTCGAGTTTCTCGGGAAGAGGATTGATGGAAAGGATGCAGAGGAAATCGTTCACCTGGGAATTTCTTATGTGCCGGAAGGAAGGGAAGTCTTTCCTGAATTGAGCGTCGATGAAAACTTGAAGATGGGGGCTTATATCCGGAAGGATAAAAAAGGGGTGAAGGAAGATTACGATCGGGTGATCACCCATTTCCCTGTTCTCTGCCAAAGGAAAAATCAGTGGGCCGGCACGTTAAGCGGAGGAGAGCAGCAGATGCTCGCCATTGGCAGGGCATTGATGACCAGACCCAAACTGTTGATGATGGATGAACCTTCGCTGGGACTGTCTCCAATCCTTGTTCAGGAAATCTTCAGAATCGTTAAAACGATCAATGCCGAAGGGACGACCATCCTTCTCGTTGAGCAAAATGCGAAGATGGCCTTGAAGATCTCGAATTACGCATTTGTGATCGAGAATGGAAGGATTGTCGCGGCCAATACCCCTAATATCCTTTTGGAAGATGAAGATGTGAAGGAGTTTTACCTGGGTATTCGATCAGAGGAATCGATGAAAGGATATCAGAGGTGGAAAAAGAAAAAACGCTGGCGGTAACCAGGATCGCAAAGGGCATGGAGCAAAGCGCATAGCGTGTAACTCAGCCCTTCAGGGCTGATCTCAGGGCTAAAGCCCTGAGTTACTTTATGCACCATGCGCTATGCTGCTTAGCTTGGGATTTGGCGCTTATCGTTTTGCTATGCGCTCTGCGTTATGCTGTTCATCCTGGCCGGTACATCTTCTCAATAATATCCTTATAGGTCTCATTGATGAACTTTCGTTTCACCTTCATGGTGGGTGTCACCTCACCATCCTCCTCATAAAGTCTTTTAGGGATAATGGTAAATTTTTTAACCTGCTCCACCTGGGCAAGCGTCTTGTTCACCCGATCCACTTCTTTCTGAATCAATTGCTTAATTTCAGGGGCTTGCGTGAGGCTTCCATAGGTTCCGAATTGAATCTTGTTGTCCTGGGCATATTTGATCACCGTTTCTTCGTCGATGGCGATGAGAGCAGCAATAAACTTTCGACGATCGCCAATCACGATTGCATCATTGATATAAGGGCTGAACTTGAGCTGATTCTCAATATTCTGAGGGGCTATATTTTTCCCACCCGCCGTAATGATCAAATCCTTCTTCCGGTCGGTGATCTTTAAAAACCCTTGTTCATCCAACTCGCCGACATCTCCTGAGTGAAGCCAACCATCTTTGAGCGTCTCTGAGGTAGCCTCAGGGTTTTTAAAATAACCTTTGAACACGCCAGGACCCTTTACTAATATCTCACCATCAGGAGCGATCTTCACCTCACACCCTGGGAGGGGCTGTCCGACCCTACCGATCTTAAGGTGGCCTTTGCGACTGACCGTGGTAACACCTGTGCCCTCTGTCTGGCCATACCCCTCAATGAGTGGAAGGCCAATGGCATTGAAGAATTTCAGCACCTCCGGTGAGATAGGCGCTGCTCCAGAGTATGCAACCCTTACACGATCAAACCCCAAACGTTCCTTCAGCTTACGGAAAACAGCCACATAAGCCGCTGAGTAAGCCATCTTTAAGTATAGAGGGACAGGCTTAAAATTCAGTTTCAACCCGGCATATTTCATCCCAATTCCCATACAGGCCTTGAAAACCATACGCTTAAACCAGGTGGCATCCGACATGCGAATCATAATGCCCGAGGCATATTTTTCCCAGATTCGAGGAACACCACAGGTGACCGTTGGCGAAACCTCTTTCATGTTATCCATGACTGTATCGGGACTCTCGATGAAATTGACGACCGTCCCGTAACGGATATTGATCATCACCGTGTAGAGTTGTTCAAAGATGTGACACAGGGGAAGATAAGAAAGGGTCTCATCTCCATCTTGAATTGGATTAGCATCGACCATCGCCTCACTCATATAGAGGAGGTTCTGATGAGTGAGCATGGCCCCTTTGGGAGGACCTGTCGTGCCAGAGGTGTAGATGAGGACAGCTAAGTCATCAGGCATGACCTCACCCACCCGTTTCTCAAATAGTCCAGGATTTTTTTCATCAAACTCTTTCCCTAATTTTAACAGGTCATCAAAGCTTATCAACAAGGGGTCTTTGTAACGTTTCAAGCCCTCCATCTCAATAACGATGACCTTTTCCATATGGGGAGTGTCTTTTCTGAACTTGAGAGTCTTATCGAATTGTTCTTCATTTTCTGCAATGTAGAATCTCGATCCAGAGTTCTGAACGATATATCCGCACTGTTCTGCCGCATTCGTTGAATAAACCCCTGCCGTAATTCCTCCAGCAGACATGATCCCAAAATCAGAATAGACCCATTCCGTTCGATTCTCACTGATGATGGAAACGCATTCCCCTTTTTTAAAACCGAGGCTGATCAATCCCATGGCGACCTGTCTCACTTTTTCTCCGTACTGACCCCAAGTGACGTCGCGCCAAATCCCGTAGTCTTTGTGTCGCAATGCCACCCGATTCGGATGTTCCTTGACATGTCTCTGGAAATAAGTCAAAAGGGTCTCGTTGCTCATCGCTTTCTCTCCTTGAATGACTGAGAATAATCAATCTCCCATTCCAAAAACCCCAAACTTTTGGTCTTTTAAACGACCTTGAAAAAAGACTCTTCGAACTCGGGCTTCCCTTCATACCTCTTCATGAAAAATCCCGCTGCCATGTCCATATTTTCAAAGAAAGTTGGACTCACGTCAATGCCTGCCTGGTGAAGGGCTTTCATCGCCTCCTTTAGATCCGGAGGGCATCCCTTTACAGCAATCATTTCGTTGATATTGGCATGATCTTTATTGAGCTGATACATACATTTCCCTATCAGGATCGTCTTCTTCTTCCCGGGACTGGGCTTCATTTTCTTACCGGTAAGGATTTCTATCTCGTTCCACGGTTCCCCCCTCCACGCGCTGGCAATGGCCATGAGCATCACCGTTGTGAAACCAGAGCAATAGGTACAAATCGTATCATCATATTGACGATAGGAAAGGCCTCGGATCCCCATCTTTTCCAAAGGCTTTGGAAGACTTCCATCTTCGTTATAAGGAAAGGCATGCTCATGGCGGGAGGCCACAGCCTCGATCTTTTCTCCCACCACCTCTACATCAGACAAATCAATGGGCCTCTTAAAATCATGAGCCGCATGAACCAGGTAAGGCACCTCTGATGGATCGTATCCCAGGACCTTTGCCCCCACCTTATCAACGGAATAGAGGTCAGAAGAGGCGACCAGGATATTGCTCCTTCTGAGCCTTCCTTCAAAAAACGGTCCCCGCTCAGTCGTGTAAATCCCGTCAAGAAGAGTAAAAGAAGGGGGAATTTTGTTCGCAAGCCTGGCAACCATGTAATTCAGATCCTTTTCCGGATCAGCGCTGTGACATTTCTTCCGTGAAGGAACATCGATGAGGCCTTTAAAATTCTTTATCCCAAGGCTGACGACTGTCTGGGCATGGGTCTTGAGGACAGGAAGATTGACCACGAAGTCGCTCTGAAGGATATCTTCATTGAAGTTGAGCATCACGCCAGCGCCCAGGTCGATCCTCTTAAAAGGTCTTTCAAAAATATTTAAGATCTTTACACCGTAACGCCTTTTTAAAACATTGTAGCCAAGGCTCTCGAAGGCATGAGCCGCGGTCTCCCTATCCTTAGGATCATAGGTGACTGTCCCTTCTACAATGGTGATCTCGTCGATCCCTCGCTCCTTAAGAAGTATTACCATGTCTTCTACAACTCGGGATGTCGTGACTACTCCCCATTTTGGGAAAGGTGTGGTGCGTGTCCAAAAGACAATGTTGGGTTTAATAAAGACGTTTGCCTTGCTGGGTAGGTGGTCCAGACCGCGGGATAGATCAACTGCCCTGCGAACCGATTCCAAAGGCTTCTCGAAGCGTACGATAGCAACGATTCGTTTTTCCATGTTGAACCCTCCCGTTGATATTAAAAATTAATAGCTCATAGAGCGAAGTGTGTCAAATAAAAATGTTTTCGAGCCAAACCAGCAAGATTACCTATCTTAAGAATACGCCTTCGATCAATACCTTATTACGATAACTTGGCCCCAATTCTCTTTCTCTCATAGGATGACTATTCAATTTCTACCCTTCTATGCAACATTTCGAGTGATAATAAACGGAACAAATGAAGGGCTTTGATTTGTTCTTCATACCGAAGCCTTTTGGAAATAGCACATCTTGAAGGTAGCGATTTTTCAATTTTCTCTGCCAATAGATTCTCCGGCAGAATTCTGAGGATCACACAAGTGTTTGTTGAAACAAACCATTGGGTGTTTGAAAAATTTTTCACTTGACAAGTCTGAAGTGGATGTGAGATTGGCTGGCTTTATGATTGCCTCTATGATTACCCGGACCAGAATCTGGTTCCACCCTAAAAAGGGGGTATCGGTTAGCGAGCTCGCAGATTTCATATTTGATTTTGCCTGTAATGGTCTTAGGGACTCAGGGACCAGAGAAAGGGAATCTTATTCCAGGAGACTATCCTGATCAGGGATAAAGGCACCTCTCGATGATTCCATTAATCCAGCAGGCTATGAGAGGTTTTTGAGTAGAACCAATTTCAAAAAAGAGTGGAGGAAAGAAAAAGATGAGAACGAAACAGCAATATATCGAAGGGTTGAGGAAGATGCGTCGTAACATTTATGTGGACGGCGAAAAGATCGCTCGCGATGATGAGGTGCAGGTGCCGACGATTAACACCATCGGTTTGACTTTCGATTGCGCTGCTGACCCAAAATATGAAACCCTGTGTACGGCCACCTCCCACCTCAGCGGCCAGAAGATCAACCGATTCTGTCATATCCATCAGAGTAAGGAGGATTTACACAAGAAGCAGGATATGACCCGAGCCCTTTGTCAGGTGGCCGGAGGTTGTATTCAGCGGTGTATGGGAATCGATGCGACCAACGCCATCTATAACGTTTCTTATGAGGCCGACAAGCAGAACAACGGGGCCACTCAATACCATAAGAACTTTGTGAAATGGCTGGAGAGATTTCAAAAAGAGGACCTGGTAGGCTGTTGTGCCCAGACGGACGTTAAGGGGGATAGGATGAAGCGGCCCAGCGAGCAGAAAGACCCGGATATGTATGTTCATGTAGTAGAGAGGAAGAGCGATGGCATCGTGGTCCGGGGCTCCAAGGTGCATATCTCGGAAGCTTCTGTGGCAGACGAGATCCTGGTCGTTCCCACTCGCGCTCTTCTGCCACAAGAGAAGGACTGGGCTGTGGCTTTTGCTGTTCCCGCAGACTGGGAAGGAATGAAACAAGTGGTGTCCGTGCATAACCTGCGAGATCGGCAATACTTCAAGAGGGGATTCACTCCCGGATACACCGACTCTTATACGATTTTCGACAACTGCTTCGTTCCATGGGAGCGGGTCTTTCTTTGCGGGGAAACGCTTCATGGCGGGGCATGCGCCCTTCTCTTCGCCCTTTTTCACCGACATAGCTACTCCGGTTGTAAACCAGCTCTGGGGGATTTAATGCTTGGGACAGTGGCGCTGGCGGCAGAATATAATGGCATTGCCAAAGCCCCGCACGTGCGGGATAAACTAGCGGAGATCATCCGGGTGTCCGAGCTCGGTTATGCAGCCGGGTTTACGGCTTCCGAATTGGGGAAACCCGAGTTGTACGTCCCTGGGGTAGGGTTTTTGCCTTATGGGCCGGGAAGTTACATCCCGCATTCCATTTATGCCAACGTGGGCCGTAATCTTACCGGTGAGGCGGTCTTCCGGGAAGCCGAGATTCTATGCGACATCGCAGGCGGTATCCCGGCCACCTTCCCTTATGAGGGAGATTTTATGAACCCCGAGACTAAGGATCTTCTCTACAAGTACATCACCCGGAACCCGGATATTCACCCAGAAGATGCCGCCCAGCTATGGCGCTACATTGGCGACATACTCTGTTCTGCCACCGGAGGAATTCATTTGATTGGATCCTATCACGGGGGTGGCTCTCCCATCATGGAGGCTATTGCCATCACCACCCAGTACGACATCGAATCCCGCAAGAAAATGGTTAAAAAGCTTGCGGGTATTCAGGAACGGCCAAAGAATTTGGAAGCCCCTGCAACAAAGAAGTAGGCCTGGAGGAGATTCTCCCTCCGGGGATTTTTTGAAGCTGGGGGATTTATTAAGCGGAGCATAATATTGTTTACATCGAAATATATCGTTTTTGTAGGGCAGGCCTTTAGGCCTGCTTACTGCAAGGTCGCTTCGACTCGAAACCGAGCTGAAGCCTTGCCCTACGAAATGTAAACTATTTTGTGCTCTTGGTAATAAAAGTAGTTTTCCACACAATATACGAAGGAGGAAAGGATGAGGGACGTTGTGATTGCTGGATATTTAAGAACTGCCCAATCCAGGTCCAGACCCAATGACCCGCCTCGGGACTGGTTCTACAAACTAAGAGCTGATGAACTTCTCGCCAAACTCCTTCCCAAGGTGATTAAAAGAACAGGCGTTAAGGCTGAGGAGATCGATGATTTCATCGTGGGATCGTCCATCGGAGTGAGTGAGCAGTGGGCTTATGGCGGCCGTACCCCCGTTTGGCTGGCCAATTTGCCGGAGACGATTGCCGCGAAGTTCGTCGACCAACAGTGTGGCTCATCCATGGCTGCCATTCATATCGGCTTCATGGAAATTGCCATGGGCTACGCCTCCCTTTGCCCTCCGGGTCAGAGACCGCTCTGGGTCGGAGACCAAAGGGAGGAAAAAACATTTCCCCCTTTTGACAAAGGGGGATGAAGGGGGATTAGAGGGAAAGGCATGAAATCAGATTACAGAACGATAAAAGTTGAACTCACACAAGGAGTCGCTATTCTAAGATTAAACAATCCGCCTGTTAACCAGCTTTCTAAGCCATTTGTGGAGGAAATGAGAGACGCCCTGATCTCAGCTTATGGAGACAACGAGGTCAAGGCTGTGATCCTCACCGGGACCGATAAGAACTTCATTGCAGGCGCAGACATCACGGAGATTCAACAGGTAAAAGACAGAGATTTTATTTTGCCCATGGTGATGGAGAACAACCGATTCTTGAACTCCATAGAACAAGGACCCAAGCCTGTGATTGCTGCCCTCAATGGAAATTGCCTTGGAGGAGGATTGGAGATCGCCATGGCCTCCCACTATCGAATTGCAGCAAAAGGAATACAAGTGGGGCAGCCAGAGGTCCAGATCGGTTTAATCCCAGGAGCAGGTGGAACACAAAGGCTTCCCCGACTTGTGGGCCTTCCTGATGCTCTGAAGATGATCGGAACAGGCCAAGCCATTTCGTCAGAGGAGGGGTTGGAGAAAGGTTGCATTGATGAGGTAGCCCCTCCAGAGTCCCTTCTGGAGAAAGCCCTGGAGGCCGCACAGCGCTTCATATCCGGTGAATTAAATCATCGAGATCGAATGACGCGCCTGCGGAAGGATCGACTTCCAAACTTTGTCATGAAAAAGATGATCATCTCTTACGCCAAGGATGAGGCAGCGAAGAAGGGCAAAGGATATATTGCACCTTTCAAGGCCATTGAGGCCATGGAGCGAGGGCTCTCTGATGATTTCGAGGCCGACCTGAAGATCGAGGCCGAACTCTTCAGCGATTGCGCTGTATCGGAGGTGGCCAAGAACCTGATTGGAATCTTCCTTAACACAAGAGCAGCGGGAAAGCTCCCCAGAATCAAAGGAGTGGAGCCACAAAAGATTAAGGCTGTGGCCATGCTTGGAGGGGGAGCAATGGGATCTGGCATCACAAACCTCCTACTCAGCAATGGGTTCGAGACCATCCTCTGGGATATCAATGATGAAGTCATTCAGAAGGGCCTTTCAGCCATCCGAAAAACTTTTGCTTACCCAATAAAGATAGGGAAGATGACTCAGGAAGAGCTCGATCGCAAGATCCAGGATCACCTGACTACCACTGCCTCTCTTGATGACCTGAAGCGAGCAGACTTCATCATCGAGGCCGTACTGGAGGATATGAACATCAAACAAGGGATATGGAAGCACCTCCAAGAGATCTGTCGGCCGGAGGTTATTTTCGCCACCAATACATCCGCCCTTCCCATTACAGAAATGGCCTCTGTCCTGAAAGATCCATGTAGGATGATCGGGCTTCACTTCTTCAACCCTGCAGAGCGGATGCAATTGCTGGAGATCATCTGCGGAAAGAAAACATCGGATGTGACATTGGCCACGAGTGTGGCCTTTGCAAGGGCGATACGCAAAGTGCCCATTGTGGTGAACGATGGGCCTGGCTTCTATGTGTCGAGACAGCTTGGAGCCTTGATGGGCGAATCTACCTTCATGATAGGTGAGGGAGTGGATGCAGCCTCTATTGAGGAGGCGTTCCTCGATTTTGGAATGCCCATGGGACCGGCAACCCTCAGCGACCTCACGGGCATCGACATCGGTTATCACGTGGGAAAGAATTTTGAGAAATCCTTTGGAGAGCGCTGGAAGATATCACCCATCTACGAAATCGTTTACCAAACTGGATGCTATGGTCGCAAGACTGGAGCTGGCTGGTTCGATTACAGTGGCGAGAAACCCGTTCCCAATCCCAAGGTTCAGGAAGTGATCAAAAAATATTTAAAAAATCATGGGATCAAACCCAAGAAACTGGCCTCTAAGGAGACCGTGGATCGGATGCTTGCTCGGGCCATCAATGAAGCTTCGTTTATGATCGAAGAAGGAATTTGCGACAGGCCCCAAGATATGGACTTAGCCATGGTCTATGGAACCGGGTTTCCTCCATACCGCGGCGGCATTCTCCGTTACGCAGACGCCTGGGGAGTACACAACGTCTATGAGCATCTCTTGAAGCTGGAGCATGAGTATGGAGTTCGATTCAAACCCGCCTCCCTGCTCAAAGAGATGGCTGAATCCGGACGCACTTTTTATGGGAGAGCTGCGCTCTCTTGATTACACACCTGCCTGCCCTGTACCATATTAGGTTCAGGGCCTGCCGCAGGCAGGTATTTCAAAAGAGGATTACACAAATTCTCATAAATTTCATGTATTTCGTAAAACCTATTTGGGGTTATAAAATGATCATTGCAAAATTAACAATACAAAATATTCAATGCAAAATGAGAAAGATTTATAGGTAGAAAATAAGTCTCAAATCCCCCCTCGCCCCCCTTTACCAAAGGGGGGTTAACGGGGGGTTAATGATTTCCGTGGTTTGTAAGTCCTAACCGGCCATGGGAATTAGTAAAAAATTGCTAATTGATAATTGCTAATTTTGCAGTTTGCAATGTTCCTTCAATCGACTCCTTTTAGAATGGATATCTTCCTATTTTAATTACGGCATCTGCGATTTCCCGTCTCAAGGCAATCGTATTCACAGGGGTAAAACGGGTCAGTTTCTTGAGAGCGGATAACTGTGTCCTCAGGGTATCGCCTTCGGCAATGGCAGCAAAGGCCTGTTTTGCAAAAAATTCTACACGATCAAAGGCATCATTAACATATACCTTTACCATGGCCTTTTGAATCTGGGATTTTTCATCTCCCAACTTTTCCATGGTCTTCATCGCTCGAAGCAGCGCGCTCTCCATGGCAAAGACCTCAATCACAATATCACTGATCGAACCCAGGATCTCCTGTTCTTCTGCCAGCTTCATCATATACTTTTGAACTGCTGCTCCAGCGACCAGAAGGCCAATTTTTTTTGACATCTCCACCATTTCCTTCTGCAGGGTGAGCTTCCCATCATCCGCCTCCACTTTGGGTCGAAGGGTGAGAAGCTCGTTGGCCACCTTCTGGGCTGCGGCAAGCACAGGAAGACGGTTCTTCATGGCCCGCTTTGTCAACATATCCATAATGAGGAGCCGATTGATCTCATTCGTTCCCTCCCAGATTCGATTAATCCGGGAATCTCGGTAACCTCTCTCAATGGCATAATCATGAATATATCCGTACCCCCCGTGAATCTGAAGGGCTTCATCGACAATATAGTCCAGCATCTCTGACGCATAGACTTTGTTGATGGAGTCCTCAATGGCATACTCCTCAATCCCCCTCGCCATTTGAATCCCGACATCTTCAGCATGGTGGTCAATGCGCTTGAGAATTTGATCTGTCATCTCGGCTGTCCGGTAGACCATGCTTTCCACAGTAAAGGTTCGAATCGCCATCTCTGCGATCTTATGTTTGATCAGACCGAATTCTGCGATCGGCTTACCGAACTGAATCCTCTGTTTTGCATAAGTCACGGCATCCTGAAGTGCACTCTTTGACGGTCCCACACAACCTGCGCCCAACTTAAAGCGGCCAATGTTCAGGGTGTTAAGAGCTACGATATGGCCCTTTCCCACTTCTCCAAGAACATTCTCCACTGGCACCTTAGCATCGGTGAAGATAACGCTTCGCGTCGAGGACCCTTTCATTCCCATCTTATTCTCTTCTTCATCCACCGACACCCCATCAAATTTCTTTTCGACAATGAAGGAGGTGAATTTGTCACCGTCCACTTTGGCATAGGTAACGAACACATCGGCAAAGCCAGCATTGGAAATAAACTGTTTCTGGCCGTTTAGAATATAGTACTTTCCATCAGGACTGAGCATTGCAGTCGTTTTGGCATTCAGGGCATCTGATCCTGCTTCAGGCTCAGTCAGGGCATAGGCAGTGATCATTTCTCCTGTTGCAATTTTTGGAAGGTACCTTTTCTTCTGATCCCTGTTCCCGAAAAAGATAATGGGAAGAGAACCAATACCTGTATGGACAGCGTAGGCCACCAGGAAGGATCCTCCTCCTCCCTGAGACATTTTCTCCATCATCAGGAGGACACTGACCTTATCCAATTCCTGGCCCCCGTACTCCTCTGTGATATCTCCGGAGAGGAGACCCAATTCCCCTGCCTTTTTGAGTAGACTCGGCAGGAGTCCTTCTTTCTGCGCTTCAATATCATCGATCTGGGGTTCAACTTCACCCACGGTGAATTCCACAGCCGCTTTTCCAATCAACCGCTGCTCTTCCGTAAAGTCCTCTGGTGTGAAAATTTCCTGAGGCGAAATCGATTCTACCAGAAATGCTCCCCCTTTAACGAACTCTTCCATAACAACCTCCTCTCTAAAAGATCAATGAAAATTGAAAATTTAGCAGTGAAAAATTAGCAGTGAAAAATTCTTTTTTTAGATTCAATGATAATTGCTAATTGCTAATTTTGCAATTTGCAATGTTTTTTCACTCGACTCTTTCGAAGATTCCAGCCGCCCCCATCCCGCCTCCAATACACATCGTTACAAGACCATAGCGGACTTTCCTCCGCTTCATCTCATATAACAAGGTGGTGGTTAATTTTGCTCCGGTGCATCCTAAGGGATGGCCTACTGCGATCGCTCCTCCATACACATTCACGATATCTAAATTCAATCCAAGCTCACGGATCACATAAAGGGCTTGTGAGGCAAAGGCTTCATTCAGCTCAACCAGGCCGATATCTTTAATGGTAAGACCTGCCTTTTTAAGAGCTTTGGGAACAGCATAAGCAGGACCAACCCCCATAATTTCGGGCGGGACCCCGGCTACGGCAAAGGACCGGAAAGTAGCCATAGGCTTCAACTTCAAT
>Ga0100377_1002879_pt1 | contig 14142 bp, 10 predicted proteins | sample CryGeymeta201501_FD_83664 | JGI IMG/M metagenome (GOLD analysis project Ga0100377, IMG submission 83664) | Groundwater microbial communities from Crystal Geyser aquifers in Utah, USA - Crystal Geyser metaG 2015-01 | ecosystem: Environmental > Aquatic > Deep subsurface > Groundwater | place: USA... | reverse complement strand
TGCTGGCCAGCGCGGTGATCGGTTTGACGGACCGAGCCTGGGCTACACCCCTTGTCCACCGAAGTGCCGTGCGGAGGAGCCTGTGCTGTCAGCCCAGGTGACGAGGACGGGACCCCCGGTGGACAAGGGATGGAGTTCAGGCGACATGAGTCCAACCCCTCAGCGCTCTCGAGCGGCGTCCGTCATGTGTGAGCATGTAGGCAAATCGACCACGTCGCGGCCGCTTCGCCCATTGACGACGGTGAGGACGAGCGTTACTGTACCGTCCGGTTGAACACCAACGTCTTCCACTCACAAGTTGTGAGGTTTCGTTTTCTAATCATCAAGAGATTACCTCTTCTCGATCTCAGCGTCCCCGTGCGGGGCGGTCGGATCGTGGCCGGGCACGTTCGAATGATGGTGCCTGAATGCCGCCGCCCAGGCTGAGGTGATCCCCCTCCAAGGAGTGCTCATCATGACCTTGAACGCCTCGCCCCTGCGCCTCGCCGCCGCCCTCACGCTCCTGTTCGCGCTCGGCGCCATCGCCGGGTGCTCCGACCCCGACGAGGGCTCGTCTGGCCCGCTGGCAGACCTCGCCAACCCCGAGGACAGCGAGGCGCCCCTGTCCGACTTCAGCGCCCTGCTCGACGGCGCGCCGAGCAACGACACGCTGCCGGAGGAAGGCAAGACGGATCAGGTCTTCCCGGACAAGTTCGATGTCCGCGACACCCAGTCTGCGGTCAAGAGCCAGGGCAGTCGCGGGGTGTGCTCGATCTTCTCGACCACCGCCCTCATGGAGCACCTCTACATCGCCGAGGGCACCCTGCCCGACGCCGACTTCTCCGAGCAGTACCTCCAGTGGTCCGCCAAGAGCCAGGTCGGTCAGTTCAAGAACACGTCGGGCTCCAACGCCAACGTGAACCTCGAGGCCATCAACCGCTTCGGGATCGTGACCGAGGCCGACTACCCCTACAACCCGAGCCCCTGGAACAGCTCCAACGACCCGGCGTGCAAGGGGGGCGACGACCAGCCCGTCCAGTGCTACACCCAGGGCGAGCCGCCCGAGCGCGCCGCCAACGCCAGGAAGTGGAAGCTGCCCCGCAGCCGGTTCATCCGCGCCAGCACGCGCTCGATCAAGGCCTACATGATGGAGCAGAAGGTCGGCGTCGTCGCCGGGATGACCTTCTTCTACCAGGGCTGGAACCACCGCGCCAGCGCCCTGCCCGTCAACAGCGAGAACTGGTCCGAGGGCTACGTCCTGCCCCCCAACGCCGAGGACCGCGAGAAGAGCCTCGCCAAGCGCGCCGGCCACTCCATCCTCCTGCTGGGCTGGGACGACAACCTCACCGTGCCCAAGCGTGACAAGGACGGCAACATCGTCAAGGGCGCCGACGGCGAGGCCGAGCTCGTCAAGGGCTTCTTCCTGATCAAGAACAGCTGGGGCACCAGCGGCTTCGGCATCCGCAACGCCTTCGGCGCTGGCTACGGCTGGATCGCCTACGACTACATCGAGGAGTTCGCCTCGGTCACCAGCACGACCCAGCCCACCGTCGAGCTCGACCCCGAGATCTGCAACGACGACATCGACAACAACCTCGACCGTCGCGCCGACTGCGAAGATCCCCAGTGCGCCGCCGATGCCGCGTGCAACACCGGCGCCGGGCTCACCTTCACCTCGACCGAGACCCTGCCCATCCCCGACAACACGCCTGCCGGCGTCACGACCGCCCTCCGCGTCAGCCAGACCGGCAACGTGGGTAAGGTCACCGTGTCTGTGGATGTCACCCACAGCTATCGTGGCGACCTGATCGTCAAGCTCACCAGCCCCGACGGCACCGAGGCCATCCTCCACAACAAGACCGGCGCCGGCGAGGACAACCTGATCGCGTCGTTCACGCCCGAGGAGTTCGCCGGGCGGGCCATCCAGGGTGACTGGAAGCTCACCGTCATCGACACCGCCAAGGAGGACACCGGTCGCATCAACGGCTGGTCCCTCGAGATCGACCTCGACGGCAACGCCCCGGCGGAGGCCTGTGACGACAACCTCGATAACGACGGCAACGGCGACACCGACTGTGGCGACGCGGCCTGCGCGGCCTTCCCGGCCTGTCAGGGCGTGGCGAGCCTCGACTTCGCCAACACCACGGCCGCCTCCATCCCCGACAATGACCCGAACGGCGTCACCTCGAACATCGAGGTCACCGACCCCGGCCAGATCTCCTCGATGAAGGTGTCGGTCAACATCACCCACACCTTCCGCGGCGACCTGCTCGTCAAGTTGACCCACAAGCAGACCGGCACGGTCACCATCCTGCACAACAAGACCGGCGACAACGCCGACAACCTCGTGCAGACCTGGAGCCCGTCCGAGTTCACCGGCGAGGCGGTCACCGGGACCTGGTCCCTCTCCGTGAGCGACAACGGCGCCCAGGACGTCGGCCAGCTGGACAGCTGGAACCTCGAGTTCGACGTCGTGCCTCAGTAGGAGCCGCCGTGGAGCCCGGTTTCACCGGGCTCCGGCGACCGTCTACGCCTCGGCGGCCATGGCCGCCTTGACGGCGCGGACCCGATCGACCTCCACCTCAGCCCGCCAATCGCCACCCCGCTTGAGCGCGCTGCCCACGATCAGCGCCTGGGCGGCTCCGGCGAGCGTGCGCGCGTTCTCCGGCGTGACGCCCGAGCCCACGGCCACGGGGAGCCCCGCGGTGCGCGCCGCGTCCACGTCGCCACGCGCCGTCGGGTCGCCGGTGGCGCGGCCGGTGACGATCAGCACATCGGCGAGGCAGAACGCCGCGCCATGGGCGAGGTCCGACAGCGTGAGGTCGGCGGTGGCGGCGTGGGCAGCGTGCTTCTTCTGCACGTCGGCCCAGATGGCCACCTCGAGGCCGAGGGCGGCGCGGGCGCGGATCAGCTCGCCCGCGCACGCGTCCATCCAGCCTTCGTCGGCCAGGTGACCGTAGGCGAACGCCTCGACGCGCAGGAAGCTGACCGGGGTGGCGGCGGCGATCCCGAGCGCCTGCCGGTTCGCCCCCGCCAGCACCTGAAGCCCGACGGGCACGCCCACACCAGCCACGCGGTCCACCGCCAGCGTCATGGCCGCCGCGGTCTCAGGGCGAACCGAGCCCTTCAAGTATGGAAGATCATTCATGTTTTCGATGATGAGGGCGTCGCAGCCGCCCTCGACGAGCTGCTCGGCGTCCTCCCGCGCGCGCGCCAGGAGGCGAGGCATCGAGCCGGACCAGCCGGGGCTGCCCGGCGTCGCCAGCAGGTGAACCATGCCGACGAGGGCACAACGATCGGTGGGGATGTAGCGGTGGACGGTCATGGGCGTCGCTCCGGCGCAGGTTGAGCGCCGCTCGGCGGCCCGCCGGGCTTCCAGCGAGGGCCGTAGACGGCCCGCCATCCTTGCAGAGGAGCCCCAAGAAAAGAAAGCACCGCCCGGGGTCGGACCGGGCGGTGCCACCTCACCGGAGCATCAGCGCGCCAGGCACTTGGCGCCAAGGGCTCGTCTAGAAACAAGTGGGGGTCCGGGGGCGGCTCGCCCCCGGCCGCCGGAGGCACCGTGCCTCCGGCGGCCAGGGGGCAGCGCCCCCTGGACCCCCACTTATTTCTAGACGAGCCCTGAGTGCTGAACGCTCTCGGTGAAGACCGGGTCAGAAGGAGATGTTCTTGCGGGCGGCCTGCTTGCGCACGGCCTTCTTGACCGCCACGTCGAAGGCCTTGTCGCCCTCACCGGCGTTCTTCTTGTTCTCGGCGTCCACGTAGGCCTGGCGCTTGGTGTTGAGCTCGCCGATCTCCTTCTGGATGGTCTCGCGGCGGACCTTGAGCTTGGCCAGGTAGGCCTCACGCTCCTTCTCGGACATCTTCTGCATCTCGGGCGGCAGGTCCTCCCTGGCGATCTCGTTGAGCGACACGCCCTCGTCCTGGGCGTCGAGCAGGTCCCAGTCCGCGTTGCGGTAGAGCTTGCTGGACTTCGCCGCGGCGCGACCGGCGGCGGCGCCGCCGCTCAGGCCCTGGGCGCTGTTGTCGGCTGCGACCTGACGGGCCGCCTTCTCCTTGCCCTTGCTGCCGTAGGCGACGTAGGTGCCGTTGAGCTCGGAGCTGAGCTCCTGAAGGCGCTTGTCGTAGGGGGTGTTCACCACGACCGCGCCGCCGTCTTCGGCGATCGCCGCGAACTGCCCGTCGGCGCGCTGCGCCACGGCCTGCCAGCCCTGCGGGATGGCCCCCGCCTCACCGCCGCAGAAGATGGTGTTGACGATGATGTCGCCGTTGATGGCGCGGGCGGCCTGGTCCATCGAGCGGAAGGAGGGGTCCTGGTCGGCACTCTCGTTGCCCGCGATGAAGATCATCTTGAGGGTCGTCTTGTCCTGCCTCCACGCCATGTCGTCGACGGCCACCTTGATGGCCCGGCCGACGTACTCGTTGCCGCCGTTGGTCTTGAGCCCCATCAGCTTCTCATGCACCGCGTCGAGGTCGTCCGTCAGGCCGATGTCGACCCGCGTCCAGCCGTCCGTCGTGTAGCCATCGTTGCCGAACGACACGACGCCGACCCGGAGGATGGGCGTGGGCTTGGCAGTCGCCAGGTCGTTCACGATGTCCCAGAGCTTCTGCCGCGCCGAGTCGATGAGGCCGTCCATGCTGTTCGAGGTGTCCAGCGCGATGACGATGTCGACGTGGCTGCGCTCTTCGGCCTTCGGGTCGCCCTGGGCGAAGGCGGTGGTCGCCGCCAGGGTCATCAGGAGGGTGGTCAGGAGCGTGACGAGGATGACACCGGGAGTGGTCCGACGCATGATATGGACTCCGAGCCTATGGGCCGCCGAGGCGGTCTGGTCGTGGGGGGGGTACGCTTGACAGGAAGCTGCCTCACGGTCACCGTGAAGCGTGTCGAATGGTTGCTTCGAACGGGGCCTCCGCGGTTTGGTTCTCTCGTCGAGCACATTTTTTCGGAGCGTCATGACGGACCTCATCCCTGGTCGCGCGGACACCGAGGGCACGGCGCGGTGGACCCGACGATTCCCCGACGCCGATCCCGCCCACTGGCGCACGTTGGACGGCCTCACCGTCTCGTCCGTCGGGCTCGGCACCTACCTCGGCGAGGCGACGGACGAGCACGACGCGATGTACGCCGAGGCGGCGGCGCTCTTCCTGGCGCTGGGCGGCAACGTCGTCGACACCGCGGTCAACTACCGGTGTCAGCGCTCGGAGCGGATGCTCGGCGGGGTGCTCGATCACGTGCTGACGGCCTCGGATGTCGGCCGTGACGAGCTGGTGGTCTGCACCAAGGCGGGCTTTCTGCCGTTCGACGGCGAGGCGCCCCGGTCGCGCAAGCTGATGGAGGCGCACGTCCAGCAGACGCTGATCGAGCCGGGGTTCTGCCATCCCGACGAGATCGTGGCAGGGTGTCACTGCATGGCGCCCGCGTTCCTCGATCGCATGATCGAGGTGTCCCGCCGGAACCTCGGGCTGGCGACGCTCGACGTGGTGTACCTGCACAACCCCGAGACACAGCTCCAGGCGGTCGAGCCCGCCGAGTTCAACCGGCGGCTCGAGGCGGCCTTCGGGACGTTGGAGGCGGCGCGGGCGGATGGGCGCATCGGCCGGTATGGCATCGCCACGTGGGCGGGGCTGCGCGCGGGCCGAGACGACCGCGCCTTCCTCGATCTGCGGACCTGCCTCGAGGTGGCCCAGAGCGTCGGCGGGCGCGAGCACGGCTTCCGCGTGATTCAGCTCCCCCACAACCTGACCATGCCCGAGGCGATGAACCTGCCGAACCAGCGCCTGCCGACCGGGCCGGGCAGCACGCTGGCCGCCGCCCGAGCGCTCGGACTCGGCGTCGTCGCCAGCGCCAGCCTGCATCAGGCCGCGCTCAGCCAGGGCCTGCCGGCCTGGCTCCGAAGACACTTCCACGGCCTGACCACCGACGCCCAACGGGCGTTGCAGTTCACGCGATCGAGCCCCTCGGTGACCTGTGCGCTCGCCGGCATGAAGGACACCGCCCACGTCGAGGAGAACATGAAGCTCCTGGCCGTAGCGCCGCTGACCGAGACCCGGTTCGCGGCCATCAAACCCGCTTGAGCGGAGGATTCACCATGTCCCAGAGCACAGCCAGCGAGACCGTCGAAGCCCTCCGGGCGACCTTCCACTCCGGCCGCACTCGCCCCATCGCGTGGCGCGTCGCCCAGCTCGAGGCCATGCGGACCCTGCTGAAGGAGCGCGAGGCCGAGCTCTTCGACGCTCTGCGGGCCGACCTCGGCAAGAGCGACTTCGAGGCCTACGCCACCGAGACCGGCTTTGTGAAAGCGGAGATCGAGCACACGCTGAAGCACCTCGGGGAGTGGATGCGTCCGCGCAGGGTGGCGACGCCGCTGGCCAATCAGCTCGGCACCTCGACCATCGTGCCCGAGCCGCTCGGCGTGGCGCTGATCATCGGGACGTGGAACTACCCGGTGCAGCTCCTGCTGGCGCCGGCGATCGGGGCGATCGCGGCGGGCAACTGCGCGATCCTCAAGCCATCGGAGCTGGCGCCGACGACCTCGGCGACGCTGGCGCGGCTGGTGCCGCAGTACCTCGACAACGACTGCATCCGGGTCTTCGAGGGGGCGGTGCCGGAGACGACGGCGCTGCTTCAGGAGCGCTTCGATCACATCTTCTTCACGGGCGGCGGCGCGGTGGGCCGGATCGTGATGGCGGCCGCCGCGCGTCACCTGACGCCGGTGGTGCTGGAGCTCGGCGGCAAGTCGCCGACCATTGTGGACCGCGAGGTCGATATGACGATCGCGGCCCGTCGGATCATCTGGGGCAAGTTCGTCAACGCCGGTCAGACGTGCATCGCGCCGGACTACATCCTGGTGCATCGGGAGGTGGAGCGTGCGCTGCTGAGCGCATTTACGGATGCGCTGGTAGACTTTTTCGGGGCCGACCCGGAGCGGAGCAAAGACTTCGGCCGCATCATCAACGGCCGGCACTTTGACCGGCTGGTCGCGCTGCTGGGGTCGGGGCGCGCGGTGGCGGGAGGGGGGCACAGCCGGGAGTCGCTCTACATCGCACCCACCGTCCTGGCCGACGTGCAGCCGGACTCGCCGGTGATGCAGGAGGAGATCTTCGGGCCGATCCTGCCGGTGCTGGCGGTGGACAGCATGGACGAGGCGATCCGCTTCATCAACGCGCGGGAGAAGCCGCTGGCGCTGTACGTGTTCTCGCGCGACAAGGCGACCCAGGCGAAGGTGATCGCCCAGACGAGCTCCGGCGGTCTGTGCGTGAACGACACGCTGTCTCACATCGCCGTGCCGGACATGCCGTTCGGGGGCGTGGGCGAGAGCGGCATGGGCGGCTACCACGGCCAGGCGAGCTTCGACGTCTTCACGCATCACAAGGGTGTGCTGCGGCGTTCGACGCGGGTCGATCCGCCGATCCGCTACCCACCCTACACCGAGAACAGCCTCCGCCTTGCGCGGCGCCTGCTATGACGTCAGCGCGATCGAGCGCGTGACGGTGGGGCGTCGCGCGCCGGAATGCGCACAGACTGGCGCCAGGGCGGCGATGGTGGTCTAATGGCCGCGGTCCGAATGGCGTCACCCCACTGCTATCAGGAGCACCACGACCGTCATGCTGAACCGTATCCTCACTGGCCTCATCGCCCTATCGCTCCTCGCGCTCCCCGTTGTCGGTGGTTGCAGCGACGACTCCGACGACGGCGGCAACAACGTCACTAACAATGGCAACAACGCCACCAACAATGGTAACAACGCCACCAACAATGGCAACAACGGTAACAACGTCACCAACAACGGTAACAACGTCACCAACAACGGTAACAACGTCACCAACAACGGTAACAACGTCACCAACAATGGTACGAATAACGGCGAGGCGGCGTGTCTGGAGGCGTGTGGGGACGGATGTCCGGCGCCGGAGTTCTGGGTGTGCGCGAGCGACGGTGAGACGTACTGCAACGCGTGCGTGATCGGCTGCTACGGGCTGACGGTCGCGGCCGACCCGCAGACCTGCGTCGCGGAGAACAACCAGCAGGGCTGCCTCGACGCGTGTGGCATCGGCTGCCCGGCGCCGGAGTTCCAGGTCTGCGCCGAGGACGGGCAGCTCTACTGCACCCAGTGCCAGCTGGATTGTCGCGGTCTGGCGGCGGCGGCCGATCCGACCTCCTGCGACACGGCGATGGACAGCTGCCCTGATCTTGGCGGCCTGCACGGCTGCTTTTCGAACAATGACTGTCCCGCCGACATGATCTGCGAGAACCTGGGCGCCAGCGACATCGACGCGGTGCCGTGCTGCATCGCGGGCACGCGCGGCACGGGCGCGGCCGGGACGGCCTGCACCGCCGCTGCGGACTGCGTGACGGCTGTGTGCATCGAGGGCGATACGGCTCAGCTCTGCTCCGACACCTGCGAGCTGGACACGGACTGCCCGGTCGGGATGCAGCGCTGCATCAGCCTCGGCGGCGAGGGCTGGTGCTTCCCGGAGAACTGAGTTCGCGAGGGCGGCGGGGTGGAGCGAGGCTCCGCCCTGCCCCGCGGCTCGTCTCCCTGCCTGATTCACCAACAGTCTCAACACCTTGCACGCCGGAGACGGCGGGCCTTCAGAAGCGGACGTCGAGGCCGAAGCGGCTGCCGATGCGGAAGAAGTGCGTCGTGGGGAGCTGATTGCCCGCCGGGTGGAACTCGTAGGCGAGCTGGACGACGCCGACGGGCATGAACCAGCCGGTTCGCACCGTCGCGAGGCCTGTGCCGACCGCCACGCGGAAGCCGGGGTTGAACTCGATGGACGTGTAGGTGCCGAGGTTGACGGCGGCCAGATCAAGGTCGTAGAGGCGCTCGTGATAGATGAACCGCAGCAGGAGGGGCACACCGACCGCGACGGTGGCGGCCACGTCCTGTGTGCCGCCCTTCTCCTCGCTGATCGTGCCGGTGCCACCGACCTCTGCCCCAATGCCGACGGTGAGATACTCCGAGGCGCCCCATGCGGCGAGCGCGCGGCCGCTGCCGCCGCCGCCGAGGGAGATCTTGTCCTTCTGGACGAGGACCGCGCCGCTGCCGCCGCTCTCGAGCAGGAGGACGAAGTGGCCCTCGTCGTTGTGGACGCCGGTGAAGAAGGCGTCGTATTCGATCCAGAACGGGCAGTCGCCGTCATGCTCGTAGGCATACTTGAGAGTCTGGAGGGTCCGCTCCAACGTCACCACCTCGCGAAGCTCGCTCATCGCCTTGCCGTCGTGCTTGAACTGGAGCCGGGCCGGCCCTCCGAGGTCTTCGATGCGCTGCTCGGTCCAGGCCATCACGCGGAGCTGGAGGGCGGGATCGACGCGGCAGCTGCTGCGCATGGCGCCTGGGGCGACCTGCTCGACCTCATGTTTGTCGACGAACCACTCGACGGTCTCGCGCGTCTCGACGATGCGGCTGACGTCGAGGTACAGGGCGCGCTCTTGTCGGTCGTCGGGGGCGGGCGTGACGCAGGCGGCGAGGGCGCTCAGGGCGACCAGAAGGCCCGCTGCACGGCGCAGGGAGGCGTTGGAGGCGGGGTGCGGGTCGCCGGCGGGTGCGGACGGGCCGGGGGAGCGGTGTGTGACAGGCATGAGCACCTCGTCGCGACGGGAGGGATCGGTGCGGGGTCGATCGGTGGCAGGCCACTTTCCAGCGGCGTCGAGCCCACATCGGGGTGGAGGAGTGCTACACTGTCCAGCCGTGTCGTGTCCAATCTACTTCGATGGAGGACCCATGAGCCTGCTCTCCCTTCCCGCCTCGGGGCGGCCGCATCCACTCGATCATCCGCGCGCGGGTCTGCCCGAGCCCGAGCCGCTCGCCGCGCAGCTCCTGGCGGCTGTGGCGGAGACGGACGTCGAGGCGTTGCGTCGGCCGCTGGACGGGATCGGGGCGCCGTGGATCGAGCTGGTGACCAGCCCGCTGAGCGCACGGGCGAGCCTGCTGGGCGCCACGAGGGGCTGCGCCTTCTACCACCACGAGGTCCGCGAGCGCATCCCCATGCCGACCGAGCTGGAGCCCGAGGTGGCGGTGTGGGATGGTGGGACGGTGCCGGTCTGGCGCGATGGGGTGCTGACCGAGCCCAAGTACTTCTCGTTCTTCCAGGACGCGCCGCTGCCGTCGTTCAACCCGAACCATCGGGGCAAGTGGCGTTCGCACGAGCTGCTGCACGCGGCCAACGGCTTCTTCTGGCATGCGTCGATGACACGCTTCGCGTTCTACCTCGGCGCGCGCATCAACGAGCTGCTGCCGGTGGTGCACTGGTACGGGCTGGACGAGGCGTTCAGGCCGCGCTGCGCCGCGCACCGGGGTGGGCTGCCGCCTCGTGACCTGTGCACATCGTGTGAGGGCCTCACGAGCGCGTTCTGGGAGCGCGATCTGACCGGTGAGCTCGAGCTCGCCGCCTCGCACCTCCAGCGCGCCTTCGAGCACTTCGACGCCGAGTGGGGCGCGTGCCTGGAGGAGCTCGGCGGCGGCCGGCCGGTGCGGCGCGCGATCGGGAGTCTGGACGCGTCGAGCGACGCCATCGGCTACCTGCGCGGGCACAGCAACCGGGTCACGGCGTGGAGCTTCGGCCGCTGGATGGAGCTGTTCATGGTGCCAGGCCTCGACTACCACGACGACCTGGAGGCCTACACACGCCATGCGCTCGACGTGTTCCACGAGCTGCTGACGGGCACGATCGAGGTGGACGGCGAGGGCATCGCAAGGCGGCGGGCGCGGCGCGTGCTGCAGGACGTCGGCTATCGGGCGCTGCTGGCGGCCGAGCATCTGCCCGAGAACGCCGAGCTGCACCCGCTCGAGGTCGCGCTGGAGGAGGCGGCCGAGCTCGGTCGTGCGCTGTTGGGGGCCGGGGCCACGGCGGCGGGCCTCTGGGACCGGGTCGAGGCGATCACGACGAGCCTTGCCCACCTTCGGGTCCGCAACCCGCCGCGTGAGGTGTTCCGCGCCGTGGGCTCGCTGGGCTACACCTGCGCGGCGCTGCTGGAGGTGAGCGGGACGCGCGTTGAGCCTCGGATCGCACCGGCGGCCCGCTTGCTGGCGCATGGGCTCGCCGACGCCTGTCCGCAGACGATGGAGGGAGTGGACGACGTGGCGGCGGTGGCCGACGCGTTCGGCCGCTCGGCGCAGTTCGGCGAGAGCGGGGATCTGGCCGCGCGGCTGTCGCGCTGGCTGTCGGGGGGCGCGCCGGGGGTCGAGGTCGATCCGCTGACCGCGGAGCTGGCGTCCTTCGAGGCATGGACCCGCGCCGCGCCCCACCACGACGTGCTCGCCGAGACCTTCGCCAGCCTGCCGCCGGATGAGGAGGCGTTGATGGGGCCAGGCAGCCGACTCCGGTTGAACCTCACCGTGCGGCGGCGCGAGGTGTCCCCGCGCCTCGTCGCAGCGCTGCTCAGCGGGGAGGACGATCGTGCGCTGGAGCTGATGGCCGCGCGCTACAACGGCACTGTGCGTATTCTGGTGTACAACGCGACGATCGCCTCAATCCTTGGGAGTCACCAGCCTGATGCGTCACCATCGGAGTGGCTCGACCGTGGGCATGTTCCGGCCGTATTCGAGCTGCTGGAGCACGGCGTATTTATCTGGGAGCCGTTGCCGAGCGTTGGGGGCGTCATCTGAGGGCAGCGCCGCTCCGTTCGCCGCTGGCCTGCCGGTCGGCGTGTGCCGCCACCAGCGGTCGGCGGCGAGCGGTCACTCGCCTGCGGCGACCGCGCCCTCCTCGGGGGCGCTGGACCGGATGCGGTCGTAGGTGACCTTGATCGTGTCCCTCCACCACTCGTGCTTCTTCTGGTAGTAGAGCCCCCTGCCCTTGCACCGCGCAAAGGGGCCCTCGTTGTAGCGGCAGATCTCCTTGTCGAGGTCGGTCACGCGGGTCTTGATGAGCCGCAGGACGTACACGAGCACCTTCATGGCGTAGTCCGGCGTCTTGAGCAGGTCGCACTCGTAGCGGCGCTGGCGCTGGTAGCGGGCGTCATCGACGCGCATGTGGGTGAACTTCTGCTTCACGTCGGACAGGCCCCACTCCATCGAATACTCGGCGTGCTGCTGGGCCATGCCGCAGGCGAGGCCGCCGTCGCCGGTGGCGTCAGGGCGGAACCTGGACTCCATGAAGACGAGGGTGACCATGACGAAGGGGTCGAGGTTGGCGTTCTGCGCGGCGAGTATGACCTTGCGGATGAGCGGTCCGACCTCCTCGTAGGGGCGCTTGTCGCTGTCGTAGCGGAGCACGGCGTAGACTGCGCGGGAGAGCGCCTCGGCGTCGAAGTCGCCCTTGCGGGCGACTCGAACGGCGTCCTTGAGGCGGCTTGGCCGGTCGTCGAAGCGCGCGGCGAGGTGCCAGGTGGTCAGCACGAGGCTGGTGTCGAGGCGGGCGGTGGAGTGACGGGCCTCACTCAGCAGCCCGTCGAGGGTCTCAAGCGCCAAAAGGGACTCCCGCGTGAGGTTCTCGACGGCGAGCTGGTCGGCGTTGAGCGCGCAGTGCCGCTGCAGGTCGCGCTCGGTGAGCGGATCGGCGACATGGGTCTCGATGGCGGCGCGCAGGCGATCGTGCTCGTGCATGGCGGCCACGAGCGGGCTGGTGACGGCGTCGGGTTGGACCTCGTGCAGGGTCTCCTCGACCTTGCGGGCGTCGGCGTTGGGGCGGCCGTCTACGAGGTAGACCGGCGTGCCGAAGCGGTTGCGGTAGAGCCGCTCGAGCACCACGCGCTCCTGCTCGCTGGAGGCCATGGCGACGACTGTGTCGATGTCGTCGTCCCGCAGGGTCCAGACGGTGGGGTGGTTGGCCCTGGAGGCCTTCAGGGCCTGCCACTGTGCGTTGAGGCTGTCGCGGACGGGCTCGGCGAGCGTGCAGACCTCGCGGACGGGCTCGGCCGGCGGGGTGAAGACGAGTCCGGGATTCGGGGACGGTTCGACGCGATCTTGGACTGACGCACAGCCCGCGGACGCCGCTGCTGCGACGAGGAGACCCGCGAGGATCGTGCGTGCCGTGGATCTGTTCATCGTGCTTCGCTCTCGGTTCGATGGGTGGGGCGTCCAGGTCCGGAGGACCGGCCGGCAGGACGCGCGCGTGCTCAGGAGCATCTATCGAGGCGGGCGCCGAGCAAGTTTTTCCAATGTTTTCAGTGAGTTAGGTCGCACATCTGCGGCGCGGTGAGGCGCGGCGCCGCACGGTGCATCGCCGTCGGTTGACCCTGGTCAGGAACGGTTGCTATGTTCCACCGCTGCAGCCCGTGTTCGATCGGTCAACGCCCTTTGGCAGGAGGTTCCATGACACACACCGCCCGCGCAGCCGTCGTCGGCGCGCTGATCCTCACCCCCCTCCTCACGGCGCTGTCGGGCTGCTGTTGCCCGAGCGAGGAGGAGATGGCGAAGATGAAGGAGCAGCAGGAGGCGAAGCTCGCCGCGCAGAAAGACGAGATCAAGAGCTATTACAAGAAGCTCAAGAAGATAAAGAAAAATATTCCTGACGACCTGAAGCAGAAGAAGTGCAGCAGCAAGGCCATCGCCAGCGCTCAGAAGGACGCGGCGTTCGGAGGGCGGCTGATGACCCTGGACGTCGAGTCCCTCGACTACCTCACGGCCAGCACCTTCGACGAGGGCCGAAAGCGTGAGCTCGAGCCCTGGAAGTGGATCCGTAGCCGTGAGGTCGCCGAGCTCCGGCACGTGGACGACATCCCCGATGCCACCATCGCCGGCTTTGTGCTGGACGACATCGAGAAGGCGAAGAAGCAGCCTCTGTTCGGCGTCATCGTCAGCGAGAGGCGGTCCATGCCGGTCGTGCCCGAGGGGACGAGCGACTTCACCGTGGGCCACTACGATGGATGGATCGTCGTGGTCGCGCAGAAGACGGGCAAGCCCGTGTGTCAGGTCGCCTTCTCGGCCACCAACAGCGACACCATCGCATACAAGAAGGGCAAGCTGATGGGCGACCAGTACAACGCGGAGGAGGCCACGCGGGACGACTTCCTGGAGAACTTCGAGAAGTCGGCCAACGGGGCGTTGGACAAGATCGGCAAGGGGCTTCGGGTGAACCTGGGCCTGTTCCAGCTCTAAGGGCTTGTGGAAAAATAAGTGGGGGTCCGGGGGCGGCTCGCCCCCGGCCGCCGGAGGCACCGTGCCTCCGGCGGCCAGGGGGCAGCGCCCCCTGGACCCCATTTTTTCCGCCTGCCAAATA
>Ga0100377_1002878_pt1 | contig 14142 bp, 10 predicted proteins | sample CryGeymeta201501_FD_83664 | JGI IMG/M metagenome (GOLD analysis project Ga0100377, IMG submission 83664) | Groundwater microbial communities from Crystal Geyser aquifers in Utah, USA - Crystal Geyser metaG 2015-01 | ecosystem: Environmental > Aquatic > Deep subsurface > Groundwater | place: USA... | reverse complement strand
GGGCAAGCAAGGGGACGGTTCGAACTTTCCGCACGTTCGTCAGCCCCAACGAGGCACTGGGGGTGTTTCGAGCCGATGAAGGCTCATGTCGCGCTACCGTCGAATCATTCGCCCCGGCGATGTTGTTCACGTCATCAGCCGGTTCGTGAACCGGGAATTCAGGCTGACCGGCCCCGTAGAGCGCGCTGAATATCTCCGTCGCTTCGGCGGGCGGATCGGCCAGTCGGATTGGCGGGTACTATCCTACGCCTTGATGAGTTCGCACATTCATCACGGCCTCGTGGCGGGCAGTGAGCTGTTCGAGCATTTGATCAAGAGCGTCCATGCTCCGTTCGCAGGTTGGCTGAATCGACAACAGGGTCGGCTGGGTCCGGTCTTCGCAGATCGGCCCAAGACGCTCATCGTCGATCCATGCTGGACCGCACGCCTGATCACCTACCATCACAACAACCCGCCGCGGGCCGGAGTCGTGGACACGGCGATCGAGAGCGGCTGGACAAGCCATCGCGCCTACCTCGGCGAGGTCGAGCAACCGCAGTTTCTCTCGGTGGAGTTGGGTCTTGAGCTCATGGGTTACGGTTTGGGGCGAGCAGCCCGTCGAGCCTTTGGCCACTACGTCGACGAGCGGCGGTCGGGACCGCGCGATCCGCTGCTCACTGGCAACCTTCGCGGCGCGCGCGCTGCCTTACGCGAGACGCTTGGGGTAGTCGTGTCTGTCGCCCATCCACGTACTGGCCCCAGTGGACTCGACTACATGCCCGTGACGGCCGTTAGGCGGTGGGACGGACCGCTCGCCGTCGTGGTCGAACTTGTCGCGCGCGGACGAGGCCTCACGGCGACCGAGATTGCGTCGAATTCGCGAGTGCGAAGTTTCGTCTCCGCACGTCGCCAAGTAGCGCTGATCGCAGGCATGCTCGGTCGCTCGTGTCGCGAGACCGGGCTATCGATCAACATTTCGGAGACGGCCGTGCGCAAGTTGCGCTGCACCGCAAGCAAGCAGGAGCACGCCGAGGCCGCTGCTTTCACGAGATCTCTTTGGGAGACGGCGGTATGAGAAAGTGCGAAAAGTTCGAACCGTCCCCATGTGTGTGGTCGCGGCGCTCCTCGCCGCTGGTTGCGGAGACGACAGCGCCGTCGTGGACGCTGGTCTGCCGGACGCCGCCCCCATGGACGCCAGCCAGCCTGACACGTCTCCGCTGCCGGACGCCGGGCCTCCGCCAGCGTGTGCGGGGGTAGCGACCCTGGTCGAGGCCGTGCCTGGTTATGGCGAGGGCAGCGCCGCCCCGCCCACGGGCTTCGCCGCCTCGAACGGCCGCTACGCCTACACCTTCGCCAGCCTGCCGGCCGCGGGCACGCCCGCCGGTGACGCCCTGCATCTGGCGGTCGTCGACGGCAGCGGCGCGACCTTGGCGGACGAGACGCTCGAGCAGGTCGGGGCGACCGAGGCGCGGCTCTCCGACTCGGCCCTGGGCACGCTCGGGGGCAGCTTCTTCGCGGTCTGGACCCGGGCCAACCTCGACGCGGGCGGTGCCGTGACCGGCGCGGAGATCCACGACGCCATTCTCTCCGAGGACGGCGACGTTCTGCGGCCCGCCTCCGTGCTGTATGCCAGCGCCGCGGCGCCTCATATGGTGGTGAACGACGCCGGAGGCTACCTGCTGCGCGCCGATCTCCAGCTCGTGTCGGGCACGGCCGTGATCACGCCCCGGGTCACTCACCTCGATGTCGGCGGCGATCCCGTGGGCCTCGACGTGACGCTGCTCTCGTTCTTGAACCCCGAAGCCACCGAGCTCGGATTGGCGCTGTCGGCCGTGGGGCCGACCTTGCTCGCCCGCGTGCCGCCCTCGCAGCTCTTCACGGTCGCGCTCTCTCCGGAAGGCGGTCCCATCCGCACGGAGCGGCGCGTCGACGGCTTCGCCTTCCTCGACGCCTTCGCCGCGCAGGGGGAGCGCGTGCTGGCTGTCGCCACGGAGCGCGCGGCGGGGGAGGGGCGCGTCGACGCCTTCTTGCTCGACCGCGACGGCACGCTCGTACGCCACGTCGAGCTCGGACGCGGTGGCGCGGTCCAGCCTCGCGCCGCGGCCTTCGCCGCCTGGCCCGGCTTCGCCGTCGCCTGGCGCGAGGGCGCGGGCGACTCCGCCATGGTCCGCGCGGCGGGCGTGGATCTGGACGGAAACCTGATCGTGCCAGCGCAGGATCTGATCGCTGCCCCAGGCGCGACCGGGCCCGTCTTCGGCGCGAACGACGGCGACGGCCTCGCGCTGGGCTTCCGGCAAGAGGCGGCGGATGGCACGGCGTCGTTGGCGCTGGTGCGGAGCTGCGTTCCGCGCTGACCCCCGCGCGTGCTATGCGAGGCCCATGACCGACTCGCGCGTGCTCGTCTCCATCGAAGATCACATCGCTCACGTGCGCCTGAACCGGCCCGAGAAGCGCAACGGCCTCGACCTCGCCATGTTCGAAGGCATCGTGGCGGCTGGCGAGCGGCTGAAGGGCGAGTCGAGCGTGCGCGCCGTCGTGCTCTCGGGCGAAGGCCACGCCTTCTGTGCGGGGCTCGATTTTCAGGCCTTCTTCGCCATGGGCGACGTGGCCCAACGTCTGCTCGACCGTCCCGCGGGGAGCCCCGCGAACCTGGCCCAGCGCGTGGCCTGGATCTGGCGCGAGCTGCCCATGCCGGTGATCGCGGCCATCCAGGGACCGTGCTTTGGGGGTGGTCTGCAGATCGCCCTGGGCGCCGACATCCGCCTCGTGCGTCCCGACGCGCAGCTGTCGATCATGGAGATCAAGTGGGGGCTCGTCCCCGACATGTCCCTGTCGAAGACGGTGCTCGATCTGGTCCCGCTCGACGTCGCCAAGGAGCTGATGTTCACGGGACGCGTGGTCGACGGCGTCGAAGCGGTCGTGCTCGGCCTGGCGACACGTGCGGTGGAGGACCCGCTGGCCGAGGCGCTGGCGCTGGCCGCGATCATCGCGAGCAAGAACCCACACGCGATCCGCGCGGGCAAGCTCCTCTTGGACGAGGTGGGCGAGCTCTCCACCGCCGAGGCCTTCCAGTTCGAGACGGAGCTTCAGCTCCCTCTCCTCGGTAGCGCCAACAACATGGAGGCCGTTCAGGCCAACATGCAGAAGCGCGCGCCCGTCTTCCGCGATCCCGACTGACGCCCACCGCGCGGCGTTAGAAGCCTTCGAGCACGACCAGATGCGCGCCCGCGAGGTAGGCGATGCGTCGTCCGTCCGGCGAGATGGCGACGGCGCGGGGCGCGGGCTCGTCGTCGGCGCCTCGGGGCAAGAGGCGCTCCGCGGGCGCGCTGCCGCGCTGATGAAGGATCACCCCGTGGGGGGAGGGCTCGACCCAACGGGATCCGTTGGCGCTGATGGTCGCGCCGTTCAGCGGGGCGGGCAGGGGCGCGTCGTCGGGCAGAGGCATGGGGTCGCCGGCGGCCTGTCCCGTAGCGGTGAGGGGGACGAGCATCAGGGACCCGGCGTGGGCGATCACCAGCCCTTGGGGCGCCCAGCCCAGCGCTTCGAAGCCGCCGTTGTCGTCGAGCATGCTCTGGGGCAGCGGGTCACAGCTCACCCCTTCGGGCGGTGGTGCGGTCTGCAGCAGCACGTCCTGGCCCGGCATCACGGCGGGACCGGGGTGGGCGAGGCTCGCGGCCAGCACGCTCGCCACGTAGCCCCGGCAGCTATGGTGGATGTCGCGCACGGCGAGGCGTCCGTCCGGTGAGCGCACGGGTGGTGCGTCGTCCACGAGCGGCGTGGCCATGGGGGGATCGACCCCGAGGTCGTAGACCCGGGCCATGCCGGCGCGCACGGCGAGGCGTCCGTCCGGCAGGAAGCCCAAAGTCGTCAGCACGCCCGCGGCACCGTCGGCGCCCGCGACCTCGCCCACGACGCGGCGTCTCAGGCTTGCGGGCGCGGCGGGTGCGCGGAAGGCGGAGGCGAGGGTGCGTCGCCCCTTGGGACCGAGGCGATAGCGCGCGTCGCTCACCTCGCGTTCGAGCAGGCAGGCCTCGGCGAGCTTCCCCTGGCGCGCCAACGCGGCGATGCGCACGACCAGGGCCAGGCCCGCGCCGGCGGAGGGGCCGCAGGGCAGCGGTGTTCCACCCACGCGGAGGTGGGGGCCCGGGCCCGCCGTGCACAGGGCGCGCTCGAGGCCGAGCACACCTGCGGCCGCCGTGCCCGCGCCGGCGGGGTCACTCGCGAGCCGGGCCTCCGCCGCCTCGGCCGCCCTGATCAGAGCGGCTTCGGGCTCTTCGGCGTCTCGCGCCAGGCCCGCGGGCCGGTCGAACCAGCGCAGGCTGATGGTGCTCTGGGGCAAGCCTCCACCGCCCAGCGTGAGGGCCACCGTCAGGTCGTCGTGGCCATCCTCGTCGGCGTCGGCGAGCTGTGGCTCGGCTTGCATGGTGAGACCACCGCTGGCCGTCAGGCTGAGGCTGCCGCGCGGGGTGCGGCCGAGATCGACGATGGCCAGCCGGGAGGCCGTGTCCGCTCCACAGCTGAGGCTGAATCGGGCGCTGGCTCGCAGCGGGCCGAGCTCCGCGAACTGGGGCGCTTCGAGCGTGCACAGCTCGGGCACGGGTGGCTCGGCGCTGGGCAAGGCGGCTGGGTCGGCTGCCTTGGGCGCCGGCTCGGGCACGCTCAGCTCGAGCCCGAGCGCGATCGGTGCTTCGAAGGAGTCGCCTTGACGACGCGCGAAGGAGAGCTGGGCGCTGCGGTCGCGCGTCCACAAGAGCAGCGTGTCGAGGTCGCCGTCTCCGTCCACGTCCATGGGCCAGACCGCGCGCAGCGCGCCGCCATTGGCGTTCAGGTTCGCGACGTCGAGCGTGGCGCCTTCGATGGCCACGCGCTGCGTGTTCGCGGGGAGCACCTGGGGTGGCGCGCGTCGTGCCTCGGTCGGGGGTGCGTCCGGGTCGTCGCCATGGGCCGAGGCGTCGAGGCCGAAGGGCACGGGATCGCCGGCGCAGGATCCGCACGCGGACGAACCGAGGAGCAGCGCCGCGAGGAGCAGGTGAAGTGGCTGGGCGTGGGTCGAGCGAACGGGGAGGAACATTGGACCTGGTTTGTACCCCGAGCCCCGCGAAGGGTCATCCCGTCGCTGTGGGGAGGGTGACGCAGTTGTAAGCGGCTAGTGTTGTTCACAGGGTCAGGGGACGGGTATCGTCTGGCCTCCGTGTCTACTTCATCCGTCAAGCTCCTCGCCGCCTCGCTCTTCTTGGGCCTCGTGTCGGCCGTCCCGGGCGCCACGTGGGCTCAGCCGCCCGCGGCCCACGACGCCCCGCAGGCGCCCGCGAACGCTGCGCCTCCGGCCGCTGCGCCCGCGCCCTCCGCGGCAGCGCAGGAGCCCGCGCCCGCGCCTCAGGCGGCCGGCGACACGGCCGCTGCGCCCGCTGCGCCCGCGCCCACCGCGGACGAAGCCGCGGAAGCCGCCCAGGCTGCGGAGGCCGCCCAGGCTGCGGAGGCCGCCCAGGCTGCGGAGGCCGCCCAGGCCGCGGAGGCCGCCCAGGCCGCGGAGGCCGCCCAGGCCGCGGAGGCCGCCCAGGCCGCCCAGGCTGAACGAGCGGCCGAAGCCGCACGGGCGGAGGAAGCGGCGCCCGAGCCCGCTCCAGCGTTCACGGGTGGATTCCATGGCGAGTATCGCTTCCGCCTGTCCTACATGAGTGATCTGCCGCTGACGCCCTTCGAGTCGAAGGGCTTCGCGCCTCAGCTCGGTCAGAACCTCTGGGGCTCGCAGTGGCTGCGCCTCGGCTTCTACGTCGCCTATCGCGAGCACCTGCAGTTCGTCGGCGAAGTCTCCGCTCTCGACGGCGTCCTCTTCGGCGACGCAACCAACGGCGTGGTCGAGGCCGACCGACCGCGCGACGGCGTCACGGCCACGCGCACGGACGCCTTCGATCTGCGCAAGGCCTACCTGGAGTGGCGTTCACCCATCGGGGTGTGGCGCGCCGGTCTCCAGCCTTCGGATTGGGGTCTCGGCCTCCTCGCCAACGCAGGCGACACGGCGCCGAGCTTCGGCGACTACGTCGAGGGCGACCGCGATCTACGCCTGCTCTTCGCCACGCGACCTCTGGGCGCCGACGTGCCCTTCGAGGTCATCGCCGCGGGTGACATGGTCTACGACGACGTCACTGCCAGGCTGCGCGACGGCGACCACGCCTTTCAAGGCATCCTCGCGCTGCGCTACCACTCGGAGGAAGAGGGCACGAAGCGCGAAGCCGGTCTCTACGGCGTGCGCCGCCACCAGACGAGCCCGGTGAACGGAGGCGCGCTGCCGGCCAACGTGCCCGACGACACCCTCGACGTCTGGGTCGTCGACCTCTACGCCGACTGGGACTTCGCCGAGCCCAGCGGCGGTCGCCTCTTCGCCGCCTTCGAGGGCGCTGCCGTCTTCGGCGACACCTCCATCACGCGCACCATCGATCGCTCCAAGGAGAACATCCGCCAGTTCCTGGGCGCGCTTCAGCTCGGTCGTCGCAGTGACAGCTTCGACATCACCCTGGAGGGTGGCTTCACCTCGGGCGACTCCAACACCGAGGATGGCGTGCAGCGGCGCGCGACCATGAGCCGAAATCATCGCGTCGGCCTCTTGCTCTTCCCCGAGGTGATGGCCTGGAACACCGCCCGCGCGGCCAGCCTCGCGGCTTCCGCCGAGCTCGGCGCGCGACCCTCTCCCGGCAGCCAGCTCTTGCCCACCAACGGCGGCGTGGCGGGCGCCTACTACCTGAACCCGCACGTGCGTTATCACGCCCTGCCGTGGCTCGACCTGCGCGCGGGCATGGTCTGGGGCCGCGCCTCCTCGGCGGTGGTCGACCCCTATCGCCAGCGCGCCGAGTCGCTCAGCGCCAACTACCAGGGCGGCGATCCCCAACAGCGCGATCTCGGCCTCGAGCTCGACGGCGCCGTGCTGCTCAGCCACGAGTTGCCCGAGGGGGTTGTGCTGACGGGTGGAGTCGAGGGAGGCTGGCTCGAGCCGGGTCGCGCCTTCGATGATGCTGCGGGGCACGCCATGGCCAACGTCGGGCTCGTGCGCATGCGCGTCGGACTGTCCTTCTAGGCCGCGCATGGGGGCTTCAATGCAAAATCGATTCTCGCTCGCTCTGGCGCTCTTCGTGCTGCTCGGCGCTGTCGGCTGCGGTGACGACGCAGCGAGCCCGGACACCGGCCCGGCGGATTCTGGTTCGGACACCTCGACTCCGGACGCCGGCGACGCAGGCGATCTGGACGCCGGCCCTCCGCCCTACGTGATCGACGGCTACTGCCCCGGTGGAACGGGCTGCGAGGCCGGTCCCGACGGCACGCTGCGTGTGGGTGTCGCCAAGGTGGACGTCACGCCCGTGATCGACGCCACGACCGACATCCAGACCGTGGACGTGAACGGCGACGGAGAGTTCGATCCCTTCGCGGGCGACGAGTTCGCCGACAACAACCACAACGGCGTCTTCGACGGCGTGTGGATCGCGGGCTACGGCAACCCGCGCGCCGCCTCGGGCGTGAACGATCCGCAGTGGATCCGCGCCGTGGCCATGCAGAATGGTGACGTCACCCTGGTGATCGCTGCCATCGATTGCGTGGGCTACTTCGACGACGAAGTGCGCATGATCCGCCAGGCCGTCTCCGACCTCGGCGTCGACTACCTCTCCGTCAGCGCCACCCACTCGCACGAGTCGCGCGACACCGTCGGCATCTGGGGTCTCGATGAGACCCAGACCGGGCTCGATCCGGCCTACATGGCGCTCCTGCGCGACAAGGCCGAGGAGGTCATCCGCGCTGCCGTGGCGGACATGCGACCCGCCAACATCGAGTACGCGTCTTTCCGTCTGCGCGACAAGCCCGGCGGCATGCTGCGCTACGTCAGCGACTCGCGCGATCCCGTGATCATCGACGACGAGGTGCGCTTGCTGCGCTTCGTCGACGCCGGCGCCGACACCACCATCGGCACGCTGATCAACTGGGCCGCGCACGCCGAGTACAGCGGCAGCGAGAACCAGCTCCTGAGCAGCGATGTGCCCTACTGGCTGCGGCAAGGCGTGGAGGAGGGCGTCGTCGACGCCGACGGCACGACTCTGCCTGGCCTCGGCGGCATCGCCGTGTACGTGAACGGCGCCGTGGGTGGTCAGATCGGCCCCGGTCGCTTGCAGGCGCAGACCTGGGCGGGCGACGACTTGCCGCGCCACTCGCGTCCGACCGCCATGGCCGTGGGCGAGCAGGTCGCCTCCTTCGTGCTCCACGCCTTCGACGATGGTTCTGGCGCGGTGCGCGACGAGACGGCGGCGCTCGGATATCGCGCCCACAGCTTCTTGCTGGACGTGCAGAACCGCGGCTATCACGTGGCGCTGCTCAACCGCCTCTTCGACCGCGGCACCTACGACTGGGATCCCGACCGACCCCTCGTGCCCGGCATGAACGAGCCCTCGATCAAGACCGAGGTCGCGGTGATGGACGTCGGGCGCGCGCAGCTGATCCTGGTGCCTGGCGAGCTGGACCCCGCGCTCTTCATCGGCGGCTACGACGGATCGAACACGCCCGCGGGTACCGATATCGTGGACCTATCCCAGACGAATCCGCCCGACCTCTCGGCGGCTCCCGCCGGACCCTACGTGCGCGACGAAGCGCGGGCCGACGCTGACTACGTCTGGCTGATGGGCCTCACCAACGACGAGGTCGGCTACTTCGTGCCGGACTTCGACTACCAGCTCGACGCGCGCAACCCCTATATCGACCAGGCGCCCGGCGATCACTACGAAGAGACGAACTCGGTCGGCGTCGATGCCTGGCCGACGGTGCGGGGGGAACTTTCACGCTTGCTCGGGTGGACACCCGGGGGCGGCACTTGATTGGAGAATGAGCCCATGATGACTCGGAAGATGATGATCCTCCTCGGCCTCGCGGCCGCCTTGGCCGCAGGCTGCGGTGACGACAGCTCGACGCCCGACTCGGGCCCGGCCGACACCGGCGTTCCCACGGACGGCGGCGGCACGGACTCGGGCAGCATGATGGTGGATCTGCCTGCGCTTCAGACCGGCACGGTCGATCCGGACCACAGCAACCTGATCGATCCGAGCACGGCCATGCCGGCGGACTTCTCCTGCGTGGGGACGAACACGGCGCCCGCCGGTGGCGATGCCGTCGACTTCAACCTCGTGATCAAGGAGTTCAACGACGGCAACACCTTCGAGGGCTTGCACGTGAAGTTCTGGTCCGACAACACGCCCGACAACTCGGCTTGGGACGCCGCGACCGACTACTCGACCGACGTCGATGGCAAGATCGCCGTCAGCGCGCCGGCCGGTGCCTGGTACGCCTACCGCGTCTTTCCGCAGGATGGGCCCACGCCCTCGCTGGAGCTCGTCGGCTCCCTGCAGACCAGCGAGCCCGCGCCCACGGCGCCCACCGATCGCGACGGCAACAGCGTCTCGCGCGCCACGCTCAACTTGATCCCGACCGTCTTCGGCTTCCGCCAGAGCGCCGGCACCGCGCTCATCGCAGGCCGCGTCGAGGATTGCGCCGGACACAAGACCTACGGCGCGACCATGCAGGTCGTGCGCGCGGACGGTACCGTCGTGATGGAGGGCGACACCAACCCCGAGCCGCACTACCGCTACTTCGACGGCGGCGACTTCCCGCTGGCGGGCCAGCAGTGGAGCCACGTGGACGGGCTCTTCGCCGCCGCGAACATCCCGGCAGCGACCGATGGTGAGAGCATCTTCGTTCGCATCGTCGGCCGCACGACGGCCGCTGGAGATCTCCAGGTGATCGGTTGCGAGCCCCTGCCGATTCATCCCGACACGGCCTCCATCGTGAACGTCGTGCCGCTGCGTTCGGACGGACCGACCTGCCCCGCGCTTTGACCTGAGGGGTCGTGGCGGCGCGTCTCTTGGGGGGCGCGGCGCGCTTGGGGGCCTCGGGCCCGAGGAGTGGATCGATGATCAAGGCATGGAAATGGGCCCGAACGGCCTCGCCCTGGACACTCGCGTTCATCTGCCTGCTCGTGGGTGCCCACGTCTCGGGGGCGCAGGCGCAGACCACCGATGGAGCCACGGCGACGCCACCGCCGACTCGTGAGGCGAGGCGTATGGCGCCGCGTCCACCACGCCCCGCGCCGCCCGAAGGCGACGAGGGCGCGCCGGCTGCGGCCGTGGCCGTGGCCGAGTCGGACGAAGACGAGGTGGCCTCGGGCGCGGCACCGGTCCCGCCGGTCGAGGCGGATCAACCCGAGGTGCGCGTCATCACCGTGCCCGCCGACCCCGCCGTGCCCGTGGCCGTGCCTCCTCCGGTCGAGCCCACCGTCGTGGTCGCGGCCACCCCAGCGACTCCAGCGCCCGCGCACAGCCCTCGTCCGCGTGCCGCCGCGGACGCCCACGAGTCACCCTTACGCGTCGCACTGCACGGTTACTACCGCGCGCGCTACTCGTGGATCGGTGGGCTGCCCGGTCGCCGTGGCGGCAACTGGGACGCGGGCCAGGCGCGCTTCGGCGTCATGCGCCTGAGGCTCGAGCCCGAGGTCAGCTACGGACCCAGCGAGGAGCATCCCATCGCCGTCCTGCACACGCAGATCGACGGCTTCGACAACGTGGTCTTCGGCGACAACGCGCGCGTCACGCGCACGCCGCTCTTCGCCTCCGATCCGAGCAACACGGACATCAACGGCTTCGACCTCGCCGACTCGCTGCGCCTGAAGCGCGCCTGGATCGAGTTCCTGATCCCAGTCGGTCAGATCCGCATCGGTCGCATGCCCTCGCACTGGGGCCTCGGGCTCCTGGCCAACGACGGCAACGGCCTGGGCGAGTGGGGTGACCCGAGCCAAGGCTCCACCTACGACCGCATCCTCTTCGCCACGCGTCCGCTGACGGTGGTCAACGCGCTCACTCGCGGTGACTCGCGCGAGACGCCACTGATCTACGCCCTCGCCTACGACAAGCTGGTGTCCGATCCGGTGATCGCGAGCACGGATCCACCCGATCTCGGCACCGTCCGAGGCGGCACGAGGCTTCCGGTTCGCACCGGACCTCTCTCGACCAGCTACGAGGACCGCTCCACCTTCCCGCTGGCCTTCGTCAGTGGTCACAACAACGATGTGCAGGAGCTGGTCAACGCCCTGATCTGGCGCGATCTCGACTGGAACCAGACCAGCGCCCACGATCGGCTGCAGCTCGGCTTCTACTACGTGTGGCGTTGGCAGCAGGCGGGCGGGCGACTCTCGAGCTTGCCCTCGGATGCGCAGGCCTCACGCATCCACATCCTGGATTGGTTCTGGGACATGCAGCTCGGCCTGGGCCATGGGCGCCCGGCCTTCTTCACCACCCTTGAGGTGCTGACGATCCAGGGTCGCAGCAACACCGTCTCGCTCGCGGGCGGCTGCGACGACACCACGGGTATCTGTAACCAGACGCGCGCCAACATCTGGGGCGCCGTGGCGCGTGTTGGCGTGAAGCGCGAGGAACGCTACACGGCGCAGCTCGAGTGGGGCCTGGCCTCGGGCGACGGCGAGCTCTTCAACTCCTCCACCTTGAGCGTGCGTCCGCTCCACCCCGACTACCACGTGGGCCTGCTGACCTATCAGGTCGCGCTCGCGGCGATGACCGCGTCCGGCCTCGGCGACGCCGTGCGGCCCCTGTGGTCCAGCGGCGGCGTGTGGAACTCGCAGTACTTCAACCCGCAGTTCCGCATCACCCTCTTGCCCGGCATCGAGGTGCACGCAGGCGTGCTCGTCTCGTGGGCCCACAAGCTCCTGCCCACGGTCTACGCGTCCAATCGCAGCCTGGGCGAGAGCAGCTCCTGCCACGGCTTCGACTCCGACTGCTTCGTCGGCGTGGAGGGCGACCTCGCCCTGCGCTTCCGCTGGGGTCCCAACGACCTGATGTGGTGGGACACGGAGCTCGGCATCATGCGCACCGGCAAGGCGCTCTCCGGGCCCGGCGGGCTCTCCCAGGACATCCTGTGGACCATCCAGAGCCGCGCGGCGATGCGCTTCTGAGGCGAGTCTCGGGCCGCGTCCGTCAGCTATCCGTCCGCCTCGATCTGGAAACGCACGACGAGCCTGCCGTAGGACCTCGTGTACAGCTCCCCGTCACCGGGCGCTGCTGCCCGAAGGCGAGGCGTCAGTTCGGCAAGCAGATGGCGTCGCCGACGCCGCCCACGGTGTCCGTGCAGGAGTAGCCGCTCGGGCAGTCGTAGTCGCTGGCGCAACGCGCGTAGCAGATGTACGGGCTGGAGCCGATGGCGTAGCAGGCGCCGGCATAGCCCGAGGCCGTGCTGTAGCAGTCGAGGTCGGAGGAGCAGCTGTTGGTGCAGATGGCACCGGTGGAGGTGTAGCTGCCGTAGTCGACGGTGAGCGTCGTGCAGGTCAGGCCGACGTCACATTCACTGGTCGACACGCAGGGGTCATAGGCAGGGACGGGGCTGGAGACGACGCAGCCGGCGGCGAGCAGGCTGAACAGCGCGACAGGTAGGATGATTTTCATGGCCGCATGATAGCGCTTCTGAGGAGGTCGCGAACCTGGGTCGGCGAAATCAATTGATCCAGCGAGGCCCGTCGCCGCCGTCGATGACGTGCAGGTTGGGGCCGCCTTTGCGACGCGGGCCGGGCTTCTTCGGCTTCCTCGGCGCGCTCATCCATTCGGCGAAGAGAACGCCCCCGCCCATGGCGCCGAGATCGGCCATGAGATGCACGAAGTCCTTGTCGATCAGGAAGATCAGCACGCTGAAGCCCATGGCCAGGTAGATGATGTGGACGGGCTTCATCGGCAGCACGCCGAAGAACGACATCTTGCCGCGATGCCGGAAGGCCCAGGAGAAGGCGGCGATCAGGCCGAGGAGTGCCGAGCTGGCCCCGTAGAGAGGCGCGGCGCTGCTGAAGAACTGACCCGTCACGAGCGCCAAGAGCGCGGCGGAGAGGCTCGTCGCCACCAGCAACTGGATCGTGCGCGGGCGGCCGAAGCTCTGCTCGAAGGGCGGCACCATCCACCACAGGAAGAGCAGGGTGAGGAGCATGCCGAAGAGATGCTGGGTGTCCGTCGGCCAGGCGAAGGCGTAGGTCAGAGGCTGCCAGAGCGTCTGTAGGCCGGGATGCACCGCGTCCAGGGAGAGCAGCGCGAAGGCGGGCACACCGAGCCAGTTCTCCGCGATGATCGCCGCCAGGTACATGCCGAAGAGCAGCAAGAGCAGGAACTTGGTCAGCGCGGTGAGCGGAGGAAAGCGGAGCACTCAGGCGATATAGGGAGCCTGGGGGTGCGGGGCAAGCACGCGCAGCGCTCGAGCGCATCTGGCCGTGGGGCCCGAGGGCGGTCACGGACAGCGGGCGCAAAAAAGGCGCGACCCCCAGGGGGAGCCGCGCCTCGTTCGGCGGGGGTCGATCAGGCTTGGTTGGCGAAGCAGTGGTAGGCGGCGATGCCGGTGTCCACGATCAGCATGTCGCAGGTGACCATCCACTTCGTTCCATCGGTGGCGGCGCCATCGAGGTAGAGCGAGTAGGTGCCTGCCGTCAGATCCGAGAACGAGAGGCTCTCGGTGCAGGGGATGCGGCCCGCGGAGTCCGCGCCGGAGACGGCGTGGGAGTCCGTCACCGCAGCGCCGGTGGAGTCGTCGAGCTCGAAGAAGAAGTCGTTCACCGCGGCGTCGCTGCAGGTGCCGTAGCTGGGCGAAGCCGTGGCGTCGATGGCCCAGGAGATGGTCATGTCGAGGCCGGGAGCCGGCACCGCGATGGTGAAGTCCGGCGAGGCCAGGCCCGCGTCCGTCACGGCCGAGACGTCGAGCAGCAGCGGATCCGAATGCCCGAGCTCCGCGCCCGTGGCGTCATAGACGTACCACTGGGTGTCGTAGCGGCCTGGGGCCAGCAGCGGCAGGGTGGTGTCCGTGCGCGCGTCGAAGGAGCCCGTGCCGCAGTTCCAGGTGTGGTAGCTGTACACGCCCGGGCCGGCGTCCTCGAGGATGCGAAGCTCGACCGTGTCGAGGCCGACCTCGGCGCAGGTCGCGGCGTCCGCGTCCTTGGTGTTGATCAGCCAGGCGCCGTGGAGCGTCACGCTGCCGCCGATGGTCGGGTCGAAGCTGGGGGGCGGGCCCGTGACGACGAAGTTCGGCGTGGCCAGACCGGCGTGGTCGGACACGGTGACGTCGAGCAGCAGCGGATCCGAGTGGCCGACCTGCGCG
>Ga0100377_1002876_pt1 | contig 14148 bp, 10 predicted proteins | sample CryGeymeta201501_FD_83664 | JGI IMG/M metagenome (GOLD analysis project Ga0100377, IMG submission 83664) | Groundwater microbial communities from Crystal Geyser aquifers in Utah, USA - Crystal Geyser metaG 2015-01 | ecosystem: Environmental > Aquatic > Deep subsurface > Groundwater | place: USA... | reverse complement strand
TCAACGTCGGCCCCGACGCCTCGAAGTTGCCCGTGTCGAGCTTCATGATCCGGACCGCATCACCCCCGTCCAGGAACACCCGATGCTCCCCGTCCACCACCGTGTCCCGCGTCACCTCCAGCGTCCGCGTGATCGGGATCGTCACCTCCTGCTCACCGCAGTCGAACACGATCACGCCCCCCCGCCGAACCGACGCCGCCAGCGCCTCCTCCGTACAGCTCGCCGCGCTCCCATCGCCCACCGTGGTCGCCGGTGCACTGATGTCCACGAGGTCGAGCGGCGGCTCGACCACGTCCGGAGCCCCGGTCGGGGAGCTCCCGTCGCCGTTGTTGCCCACGCCGTTGCTCCCGTTCCCATTGTTCCCGGCTCCGTTGTTTGCCTGGCGGTTGTTCCCTCCATTATTACCCACGATCCCGTTGTTCGCTCCGCCGCCCCCGCCCCCGCCCGACGGCGTCGAGCCGCACCCCAGCACCACCACGCTCGCCGCGCCCAGCCACACCGTCCATCGTCGCCACATCACAGCTCCTCCTCAGGCACCCGCACCTCGGCAGGCACGAACGACACCGCCTCGATCGACGCCTTCGGAGATGGCACCTCGAACGCACAGATCGGACACACACCCGCCCCAGACGCCAGCAACAACGTGCCCGCATCCCCCAGCGCACACCGCACCGCCGGACCACCCGCCTCCACCAACCCCGCCTGCGCCCCAGCGAGACGCAGCCGCTCAAAACCACGCCCGAACGATCCCTCACCCTCCTCCAGCAGCGTCCTCACCAGCGCCTCCACATCCGCGCCAGGACGCGTCGCCCCGTGCGGCTCGAAGTGGAAGACCACCTGCGCGTCCTGCGGTACATCCAGCCGCGGGTTGTCCCCCACAAACAAGAACCGGTCCCCCACCTCCGACGCCGCCACACCCAGCCCCCACGCCAGCCCAGCCACATCCCCCTTCCCCCGTACCCCCCGCCCCTCCACCCGCGCGAAGTGACGACGAAGCCCCGTCCCACGCAACACCAGCTCCGCCGCCGGTGCCGTCGCCAACGTCAGCACCGTGTGGGTCACCCCCGTGGCCGACAGCCGCGCCAACACCCCATCGATCCCCGGACGCACCCGCACCGTCACCGCCGTCGTCGCGAACGGATCCCGATAGGCCGCCTCGAAGTCACCCAGCGTCCCGTCCAGATCCCACACGATCACCGGACCCGACCCCCTCAATCCCCACCTCCGTGGCTCACCGCACGCCCACGCAGCTGCGTCCCGTCCACCTTCACCCACCCCGACGGCGCACCCTCGAGCTCCACCCACCACTGCTGCCGACGCGCCGACGACCTGCCGTCCCAACCCTCCGCCTCAAACTCCTCCGGCTGGGGGCACACCGCATCGTACAGCACCCCCGACACACCCACCACACACATCCCCTCGCCCCCGTACTTGAAGATGTCCACCGTGTCACCCGCCGCGATCGGCAGCGCCCTCGGCTTCGACCCCTCATCATCAAAGCGCATCGCGCCCTGCAGCGTCGTCGCCGCCTTCGCCTTCACCCCCTGCGGCTCCTCCACCCGCACCACCGACGACGTCCACTTCAGCCGCTGCCCCTTCTTCACCTTGCGACGACCGGTCACCTCCGCACCGTCCTCCGCGCTCCCCCGAACCTCCAGCTCGCCAGCGGCCCCCTTCCAGACCAGCTCGAACGTCTGCTCCTCCTCGTCCAGCGGCGAGCCCTTGAACACCTGCGGCAACACCAGCGAAGGTGGCGCAGGCACAGGCTCCGCAGGTGCGGCCTTCGGCTCCGCCACTTCGGCCGGCTCCGACGGCGCCGCTGGCCCCGACACCCGACCCGCCACTTCCGTCGTAGCGCCCTGACGCCGATCGCCCTCGTCCGCCTGGCACCCGCCCACCACAACCGCCAACAGCAACACCCACGCGCTTCGCTTCATACTCACCTCCAGGGGCCACGCCCCGATCGCTCTCCCATCCGATGAACTCACCCGCCCTCACCGAACACACCACCCCAGGCGCCGACCCCTCGATCGCCACCGCGACACAGCGCAGACCCGACAGCCGGGAACCTGGACACACAGCCCCCGCATCGTATAAGGATCACGACGCTTGTGAAACTGCTACAACCATGCCGCAACAGAACGCCACACCCGAAGACACCACCGCCGAGCCGCTCCCCCTCATGGAGCGCGTCGGCGTCGACCTCCTTCGACGCGCCAGCCTCCGGCAGCGCGAACGCCTCTTTGGCGACGACGAGATCCACACCCTCAACGAAGACGAGCAGCGCGAGCTCCTCCGCATCGAGCGACGCACCGTCTACCGCGCCGCCGTCGTCGGCGCCGTCACCGGCTTTGTCGGCGCCGTCGCCGAGATCGCCGTCGGCCCCGAGCTCGACCTCTTCGACAGCGCGCTGTCGGGCTGGATCTTCCTCGGCGTCGGCGTCGGCATCGCCTCGCTCCTCGAGCTCAGCTACCTCTACATCCTGGCGCTGCAGGCCGTCGATGACCTCGCCTTCGCCGCCGGCATCGACCTCCGTCAGGAGAGCGAGAGCGGACAACACCTCATCCGCGCCCTCGCCCGAGCCGCCCTCGAGGTGCCCAACCCCGTCACCCCCGTCTTCGGCGTCGATCCCCGGCGCGAGGCCTCACGCCTCTGGCTCCTGGCAGCCACCCTCATCTACAAGGCCAAGGTCGGCATCACCAACTTCGTCCTCAAGGCCGCCGTCCGACGCCTCCTCGCCCGCGCGGGTCTGCGATTCGCCGCCGCCTACGTCGCCATCCCCGTGCTGGCCATCTGGGACGCCGTCGTCCTGTTCATGGTCCTGCGCGAGGCCAGGCTCCGCGTCATCGGTCCCTCGGCTGTCGTCGCCTTCGTGACCCTCATCGTCGATCATCGCGGCCCCTCCCCCTCCGTCCCCGCCCGCCAGGCGCTCCTCGGCGCCGTCGCCAGCTGCATCATGGTCCAGTCCGATATGCACCCCAACCTCCAGACCATGCTCGAGGTCCTCTACCAACGCTACGACGACGTCAACGAGGACTCCATCGCCGACCGCACCGATCGCTTCCTCGCCGATCTCCGCGCCCTCGGACCCGACGACCAGCGCATGGTCCTCGAGCTCCTCACCGCCACCTCCATCCTCACCGGACGCCTCCGCCGAAAGGGCCGCACCCTCCTCCTCCGCGCCTACACCGCCTGCGATCGCCCCCTCGACCTCGACGCGGTCAAGACCCTCACGACCCACTTCGTCAGGGGCAAGGCCGTCACCCGCGACCTCCTCGATCAGCTCACCCCAGACACCAACACGCCGTCCGACCGCCCCGCCTTGACAAGCCCTGCGGGCAAGGGCAAATTGTCACCTATGTAGTCAACGAACTGTGTTTCTACGTCATAAGTTCGCACGTTGACGCACTGCGGCATTGGGCTTGCACACGGTGTTCAACGAGGCCACGACACCCTGCGCAGGCTCGGTCCTGCGCCCTCCCGCAGGATCGAGCCAGCGCAGGGTTCGCAAGCTTTGCGCCACGCCACGCGCTCACGCACCGCTTGCGCCGATGGAGGGCCAGAACATGTCACGCGTTGTTCCTCCTGCTGCCGCAAGGCCAACCGAGGAGCCGTCCGGCGCGGCCGAGGACGCCCCTCCACTCCACCCCTCACCACATCCGCGCATCCTCATCGTCGATGACGGACTCGCCGAACGCCTCGCCCTCAAGGCCTGGCTCGACGAGATCGGCTTCCTCACCCTGCTCGCACCCGACGGAGCCGCGGCCCTGGAGCTCCTCGACGACCCCGCAAACCACGTCGACCTCGTCATCCTCGACCTCAACATGCCCGGCCTCCACGGGCTTGAGGTCTTGAAAGCCATCCGCCTCAGGCACTCGCGCACCGAGCTCCCCGTCGTCGTCGTCTCCGGCGAACCCGACCACGACCGCGTCATTGACGCCTTCCACCACGGCGCCAACGACTTCATCGCCAAGCCACTCGCCCCCGATGAGCTCGAAGCACGCCTCGAGGCCCACCTCGCCGTGCGCGCAGAGGCCAGGTTCAGGATGAGCGGCGGACACCAGCGCCTCACCCGCGACGCCACCGGCAACCTCAGCGCCCAACCCCACGCCTCCACCTCACGCGTCTTCGGCATGTGCCCCACCTGCCTCGCCGTCGTCGCCCTCACCGACGAGCGATGCCCCGACTGCGACCTCGCCACACCGCGCATGGGCTGGAGCGCCATCGACCGCAGCCACGCCCCGCACCTCGCCCGCGTCGTCGGCGGCCGCTACCTCCTCGACAAGACCCTCGGCACCGGCGGCACAGGTATCGTCTACCGAGCCCGAGACCTCGAGCTCAACCAGCGCTTCGCCATCAAGGTCATCTCCCTCCCCACCCACACACCCGACGCCCTCGAACGCCTCCAGGCCGAGGTCAGCGTCATGACCACCGTCCACAACCCCCACGTCGTCCACGTCTACGAGGTCCTCCAGCTCGACGACCACACCGTCGCCCTCGTCACCAACTTCATCGACGGCCTCACCCTCGCCGAGTTGATCCGCAAGCACCGCCGCATCCCTCCCCGCGTCGCGCTCGAGATCATCCGCCAGGTCGCCCAGGGACTCCACGCCGTGCACTCCGCCGGCATGATCCACCGCGACGTCAAGCCCTTCAACATCATGATCGAGACCCTCCCCGGCGGCTACTTCGCCCACATCCTCGACTTCGGCATCGCCGTCGCCCTCCAGGAGGCCATCGCCCCCTCCAGCCACTTCCAGGGCACCCCCCTCTATGCCGCCCCCGAGCAGAGCGCCGGCAACCACACCGTCGATGTCCGCGCCGACATCTACTCCCTCGGCGTCACCCTCTACGAGATGCTCGCCGGCGCACCGCCGTTCAGCAGCACCAGCATCCTCTCCCTCTTCATGCAGCACCAGCACCGACGCGTGCCGAGCCTGCCGAGCCTCACCACCTCCCCCTCGGTCCGCTTCGTCCTCGACGGCCTCGTCCACGCCGTCCTCGAGAAGAACGCCGCCGACCGCATCCCCACCATGCAGGCGTTCATCGCCCGCGTCGACGAGGCCCTTGTGCTCCTTCAGAGCAAGCCCGACGTGACCAACACCGACGACTGCGATGTCCCTGCCGGCCCTCACCCGAACGCCATCACCGCGCCCACCCTCGTGGACGCCCGCTCCACCGCCATCCGGCAGCTCTTCTCCGCCCTGCCGACCGTCCCCGACGACGCCCTCATCGCCGTCAGCGACCGCTTTCACGCCATCGCCATCCGCCACGACGGTCTCCGCCGCCACAACACGCTCACCCACTTCGACTTCGCCCGCGCGGACGTCCGCCGCTTCGATGTCCTGCCCGACACCCACCCCACCGCCCTCAGCCTCGACCCCACGGGCAGCTTCGCCGTGGTCGGCACCCGCAGCGGCCACGCCATCGGCCTCCCGCTCCTGCCCCGGCCCGCCCGGCAGTTCGACGTCCGCCTCAGCGCACACCCCATCACCGCCCTCGCCTTCGCGCAGGACGGCAAGTGGATCGCCGCCGCCGACGCCGACGGCCACATCTTCATGCTCAGCCCCAACGCCACCTCCGGCGTCGCCGTCTGCCACATCGACGGCCCCATCAAGGCGCTCGGCTTCGCCAACACCGCCACCCCGGTGGCGATCACCGCAGCCCACGGCATCGCCACGCTCGTCGGTGACACCCCGCCGTTCAGCTTCACGCTCGCCGACGACGCCGACATCCTGCACGCCGCCTTCGACCGCGACGGCGCCTCCGTCCTCATGCTCACCACGGACGGCCTCATCGTGCGCATCGCCCTGGCCTCCGGCGAGATCATCGAGCAGCTCCACTTCGCCGACCACAACCTCCGCGCCGTCGCCTGCGCCGCCGAGGGGGTCACCGCGCTCGCGGAGGTCGAGGATCACCTCGAGCTCTGGGCGCTCGACAGCCTGCCGCCCTGCTGACCGCGAGCCCTACCTCACGGCCGACACCTCGAACCCCGGCGCGGACACGCGCCCTCCTTCGCTGCCCTCGAGCGCCGCCGCCGCGGCCTCCAGCGCCTCCGGCACGACCGACGACAGCCGCACCTCCAGCGCCCGAACCCCCGCCCGACGAAGCCGCGACGCCCACGCCCACGGCACCACATGCAGCCCCGCCGGACTGCCCCCCTCGAGCTCGCACCGCGCCTCCGCGAACTCGATCCGGATCGGCCGCGACGGGACCTCCATCGCCGCCAACGACGACGCGCACAGCCCGGGCCGCTTGACCAGACACGCGCTCGACACCGCGTGGAGCAACGTCTCGCGCACCAGCGCCCGATCGCCCTCGACCCCCTCCACCTCCTTCGGGGGCGGCCCGTCCAGCTCGGCCGCGGTCACCGCCTCCACCTCCACCCCGCTCGCCGCCAGCTCCATCAACCGGACCCACCGGTCCGGCCGCCTCGTGTCCGGGTGGAAGCTCACCTCGCGACGTGCCTGGTACGCCTCCCACCACAGCCGCTCCATCGCCCGCAGCAGCCCCGCTCCCAGCACCTCCTCCCACGGCATCACCCCCGCCTGCGCCCGCACCACCGCCTCCAGCCCGAACAGACGCGCCATCGCCTGCCCGACCTGCGTGAACGCCGGCCACCCCCACAGCCCGCCGGGCTGCCCCGCCGCCGGGAACACCGCGCCTGGCCACGCCGCCATCCCCAGATAGCCCGCGACCGCCTCGTCCAGATACGGAAACAGCGCCGCCCGCTCCGGCCCGAAGTGCCCGAGCTCGTGCAGCCACGCCCCGGCCAGATGCCCGTCAAAGACCGGCGCCCACGCCGCCGCCTCGTGCCCCTGCCCCTCCAGCGCCTCGAGCTGCGGCGGGTAGACCACCAACATCGGCTGGCTCCGACCAAAGAACGTGCGCGCGTACTGCGCCGACCACACCACCTCCCCCGCCAGCATCGACGCCAGCACCGGCTGCGCGCTCCCCGCCTCCACCCCCGACCGCGCCAGCAGCGCCGACCACCCCGCAAGCCCCGTCCCCAGCCAACGCCACGCCCGTGGCTCCACAGGTTCGTGGAACAATCGACGCCCAACTGCCGTATCAGTGTTCCACTGCAGCAACAATACCGTCGGGATATGGTCGAGGTGGTGCGCCAGCAGCGCCTCGGCCGCCTCGACCCTCCCCTCCTGGCGCTCCAGGGCCACCGCCGCCCGGATCACCTCCGACAGTCCCTGCGGCAGCGACAGCCCCACCTCGTGCCCGACGCCCCCGAAGAACACGTCCAGCACCCGCCGCTCGGTGCGCCCCAGCCGCGACTCCACCTCCGACGACGGCACCAACGCCTCGTCAAGACCCAACCGGTCCAGTAGACTGCGCTCGCACTGACGCGACATCACACCTCCGGGGTCAACCATGCCGCCCTCCCTCCCCGACATCTTCTCCCCCACCGCCTCCCCAGGCAACCTCGATCAACCGGACCTCCACCTCCGATGGACCGACCGGCAGCTCGATCTGCGCAGCCCGGCCATCAACGTCCAGACCCCCCTCGCCCGCATCAAGGCCATCCAGCTCTCCCGCGCCATCACCCGACGACGACGCTGGCTCCGCCAGTCCACCACCCACCTCCTCCAGGTCGAGCTCCGCCTCGACGACCTCCGGCTCCGCCTCACCGCCGAGGCCCCACGCGACGACACCCTCGACGGACTGCCCTTCCTCGACGCCGAGGGCACCCCCATCCCCTTCGAGCACCTCCGCGACCTCGTCAACACCCTGCTCGCTGCGGACCTCCGCGTCACCGACTGGGACACCGACCAGACCCGACTCCCACCCGACGAGGCCGATCGACGCGCCAAGGCCCGCCACGCCTCCGACGCCGCGCGCAAACGCGCCCTGGCCGCCGGCGAAGCCGAGCGCAAGCGCAAGGAAGACAAGAACAGAGCCAGCAAGACCTCCACCAACGATAAGCGCTCTAGCAGCCGGGAAGGCTCGACGGGCACCGCCCGCCGCATCGGCCTCGCCATCGCCTTCTGCTGCGGCATCCTCGCCTTCGTCAACGCCATCGCCTACTTCACCCTCGAGTGGACCGGCGGCAGCCTCCAGGCCGTCCGCGCCTTCCGGGCCCACGGCGACGACAGGGTGCTGGTCGTGGCCAGGGCGAGGAATGATGAGACGACGACTCTGCGGCTGTCCATCATCGACCCGACCACCGGCGACACCCTCCGCGAACAGCACGCCGACGACTCCTGGGTCCTGTTCCGCGAGGGCTTCTCCGTCCTCCAGATCACCGAACAGGGCATCTGGCTCTGTGGTGAGGGCTCCGGCGTCCAGGTCCGCGACCTCCAGACCCTCGAGCTCCTCGAAGACCTCCCCCGACGCGTCGAAACCTCACCCACCCTCCGCGCCGTCGGACTCGCCGACCCCGATTGGATCAGCTGCGACGACCAACACACCCGCTTCGATGGCAGCGACGCCTGGGTCAAGGGAAACGACGGACGCTGGTACCGCTTCAGCCTCGGCAAGAACGACATGCCCGCCTCCACCGACGAGCCCGCCAAACAGCCCCTCGACACCTGCTCCAGCGCACTCACCAACAGCGCCCCCTTCGCTGGCGATTACCTCCGTGGCACCGGAAATACCCCCCAGCCCATCACCCTCGGCAAGAACACCCTCACCCAACGCACCTTCCTCCGCGCAGACTTCGCCCGCAGCGCCGACGATTGCACCCTCTTTCAGACCCGCAGCCACCACGCCCTCATCCAACACCTCCCCAACCTCACCGCGGAGGTCCCCGAACTCTCCCTCCTCAACCTCGCCAACGGCACCCTCGCCTGGACACATCCACTCGACGACCCACCCGACCACCTCAACTTCGCCGGAGCCCTCGAGCTCGGCACCCTCGTCCTCCTCTTCTTCTCCAGAGACAGCTCCGAAGACGCCGAGATCTTCGCCATCCACACCGCCACCGGCGCCCCCGCCTGGCACCGCGAGCTCTGACCCCAGAAAATGGGGGTCCGGGGGCGGCTCGCCCCCGGCCGCCGGAGGCACACGTGGCCCCACCCCCAAGAAGCGACGGCCACCCCTTCGGGGTGGCCGTCGCGGCGGGGTGGGAGCGCCTCGGGCGCGCCCCGCGCTCCGTCAATCCACCGTACCGATCAGATCGTAGCTCGAGCTCGACGCCCAGCCCCGCACCATCCCGTGGATGACCGCCGGACCGCCCAGCTCCACCTTGCACACCTCCGACGAGCCCGCCTTGTACGGACGGCAGTCGTAGCTCCTCGTCGTCGGCGCCAGGCCCACCCGGATGTACAGGTCCGCGTCGTTCGTCCCGCTCATCAGGAACGTGTACGTCCCCGCAGGAAGCTCCGGCGTCTCGAACCGGACCTCCTCGTTCTTGCCCACCACGCCGCCCTGCTCCAGACCCTCCCAGCTCGCCACCGGGTCCACGTCGCCGCCAAAGCCAGGCGTATACTCGTTGTCATGCTCCCCGGTCACCAACACGATCTGCGCCGAGTCCACATCGCGGAAGATCTGCTCGTACGTCTTCGGATCCTCCCACGACAGCAGACCGTTCACCAGCGCCATCGTCGCGCGCGGCATCGACCGGAAGAACGAAGGACGCGCGTTCGTCACGATGTCCATGTACTTCGTGCCCTCGGGATCGTCCGAGTTCACCGCCGTGTGCGCATCGAACAAAGCCGAGTCCACGTACGCGTACGTGTCGCAGCCGTTCATGAACACCATCACGTACTGCCCCGTCACCCAGCGACCCTTGTTCGCCAGCGCCCGGATGTTCGCCCCCAGCCCCGCATGCCCGTTGTACACGATCAGGTCCGCCGACGAGGACAGCGCGCCGTACTTCTGGTCGAACGCAGCGCCCGCCGTCCGCACGTTGTCCACCATGATCGCCGTCACCACCACCTTGTGGTCTGCGTCGACCTCCGCCTCGTACCGGATCTCCGGCACCGCCACACCCGGGCTCGACGGCACAACCTCAGGCGTCGTCTTCAGGTTGTGCGCCTTCAACGTGTCCTTCAGCAGCTGGTTGAACCGGTTGTACCCCTCGATCCCCGCGTCAGAAGACGTCGTCGCCCCGTCCTCGTACTTGCCGAAGACCGCCACGATGTTGAACACGCCGTCCTCCCACACCCGGTGGTACTCCGGATACTTGCCCGTCGTGTTCACAGGGCTCACCGTCACCCCTGCCGAGGTCTCGATGATGTCCGCCGATGCCAGCTTGCACCCCGACGCCTTCGGCCGGAAGTAGTACCACATGCTCCCCGAATCCACCTCGTGAGCACCGAAGTCCACGCAGTCGTGCTTGTACGACTCCGTGAACTTCTCCAGGCCGTCGAAGCTCACGTCCTTCGGCAGCTTGAACGTGTACGTCGAGGGGATGTTCGTCTTGTTCCCCCACGCCACCTGAAGCACCGCGTGGTACGTCACCCGGACCTTCCCGTCCACACGCTCCGTCTTGACGTCCGACAGCACCAACTTGTCCAGACGGCCCAGCGCCTTGTCCCCGTTCAGGTGCCCGATCGTGTAGAGCATCTGCTCGTTGATCTGAGCCTCCGGACGGAACGTGCTCGTCGTCAGCAGCTCACCGTCAAAGTCCATGTCGACGAAGACGGCCTCCGCCGACGTGTCGGCCTTGCCCTCCTCCACCTTCGTCACCTGATCGTCCGACGCGCTGAACGTCGAGGGGCCCTCCACGGCCTCCTCGTCGCCACACGCCGTCACCATCACCAGGCTGCTCAGAAAGATCGTCGTCAGGGTTCGCTTGGAAAACATGTAGCCCCTCCAGGAATGTGGGGTGGATGATCGTGGTCTACACCGACACACGACCTACGCAAACACCCTGCCAACTTCACGACACCACGCGAGTCCGTCGCCACGGGCTCCAGCGCTTTCACCAACTGGCAAGTCAAGTAGCCAGGAAACCAAACTGACCACCTCAACCCGCCCCGCTGGGGTCAACCGTCCGCATCCCCCGGCTCCGAGGCCCCCTCCGGCTCCGCCTCCCCTCGCTGGTCCGCAGACTCTGGAGGCGCGTACCCCTCCGGCCACACCGTCCCTGCGTCATACACCACCCCTGACGCCTCCACCCCCCGCAGGAACGCGTCCTCCAGGTTCGCCCCCCGAAGGTCCGCGCCCGTCAGGTTCGCCTCCGACAGGTCCGCGCCCGACAGCTTCGCCCGACGAAGGTTCACCCCCGTCAGATCCGCCTCCGACAGGTCCGCGCCCGACAGGTCCGCGCCCCGAAGCACCGCGCCCGACAACAGGCTCCGGATCAACCGCGCTCGCCGCAGGTCCGCCGAACCCAGCTTCGCACCCCGAAGGTCCGCGCCCGACAGGTCCGCGTCGCACAGCCGCGCCGCACGGAACACCCCACCCGGCGCCCGAAGCCCGAACAGATCCCCCTCCGTCAGATCCGCGTCCGAAAAATCCGCCCCCGCCGCGCTCACCCCGTTCATGCACACCCCGATCGCGCGGCACCCCATCAGGCTCGCACCCGACAGATGCGCCCGATCCATCCGCGCGTCCGACAGGTGCGCCCGCGTCAGGTCCGCCTGCGTCAGGTGCGCCCGACGCATCGACGCCCCCTTCAGCTCCGCCCCCGACAACCGCACCTCGTTCAGGTTCGCGTCATCCAGGTTCGCCCCCCGCAGGTTCGCGCCCGACAGATCCGCCCGCTGAAGGTTCGCCTCGGAGAAATCCGCCTCCGCCAGCCAACGCACCCCCGCCAGGTCCGAACCCGCCAGAGAGAACCCCGTCGCCCGAAGCGGACGACCCGTCATCAACACCGCGCGCTGAAGCTCTTTCGGCGTGAAATCCGCCATCGCCCACCTCCCCGCCCGCCCGCGCCACCGCGCCGACAGCCCACACACCCACCCCGCCAGGCGCCCCCGACGGCAAAGGGCTCGTCTAGAAATAAGTGGTCTATTTGGCAGGCGGAAAAATTGGGGTCCAGGGGGCGCTGCCCCCTGGCCGCCGGAGGCACCAAGCCTCCGGCGGCCGGGGGCGAGCCGCCCCCGGACCCCCACTTATTTTTCCACAAGCCCTAATCCTTCTTCCACCAGCCCCGCTTCTTCGGCTCCTCGCTGAACTTCTCCTCCTTCTTCGCCTTCTCCGGGTCGATCTCCACCTTCTTCGCCGCCCGGGCCTCCTCGCTCACCCCTACGTTCACCCCGCTCAGCACGTCGAAGCGCCAGTCCCCGTCCTCATTGATGAAGTACACCGTCCGCCGCTGGTCCCGAAGCCGGAGCTTCACCTTCGCCCGATCCCCCTCCTCGGTCAGCTCCGTCTCCACGATCGTCGGCGGCGCGCCAGAGGGCTCCATGATCCCCGCCATCATCGCCCCCCACGAACCCGAACGACCGTAGCTCTCCCCCGTCCAGCTCCCCTCCAGAGCCCGCACCGACGCCTTGGAAAAATACTCCTTGAAACGCTCCTCATCCCGCGAACGCGCCGCCACCAGCGCCTTCTCCATCACACGCTCCGGCGGCTCGTAGATCACGAAGTACCAGATCGCTGCCCCCACAGCCACGAGGAAGATCAACAACAGTGGGATCAAGATCGCAATCGCGATCTTCTTCACCGTACCAGCTTCCATGACCTCAACCTCCTCGTCCCTGCGCAACTGCCGATCGAACCCGTCCCCTCAAGCTAACAGCGTCCTCGCCGCGCGGCAACGTCCGCCTTCGCTCAACGCTCCCCCGGCGTCCGTCCTCAACACACCCCCAAGAACGAAAAAATCCCGCCGCAGCCTGTCGTCGAGGCTGCGCCGGGTTGAAGTAGATCGACCTCGGACGCGGATGCGCCGCGATACGGGCCTCAGGCCTCCGGAACCGCCGCAACCTTGGGCTCGACCTGCGCCGTGATCGCACGCCCCTCCGTCATCGGCTTCTGCGTCACCTGGCTGCAGTCCACCAGCGCGGCGATGATCTCGTCGAGTTTGTCGCCCCACATCCGAGGGTTCGCCCGCTCGCGGCCGCGAAGGCGCATCACGAACTTCACCCGGTTGCCCTCCTTCAAGAACTTCCGGGCATGCTTGAGCTTCGTTTCCAGATCGTGCGTGTCGGTCTTGGGACGCAGCGTGATCGTCTTGATCGTCGTCTGCGTCTTGCGCGCCGCGGCGGCCCGCTTCGAACGCTCGTACTGGAACTTGCCAAAGTCCATGATGCGGCAGACCGGAGGCTTCGCGTTCGGAGCCACCTCCACCAGATCCAACCCGCGCTCCTCGGCGATGGTGCGGGCCTCGTCCGGCGTCAGGATGCCGAGCTGCTCGCCATCGTCGTCAATGACACGGATCTCGGGGACACGGATCTGATAGTTCACGCGATTGCGATCCGTCTTCTGGGTCTTGGTCGTCAAGCCTCCGAACCTTCCAAGCTGGGCACGCCAACATGAGGTGCTCATCACCCACAGTGAGAGCGATTTTCATGGGCGAGCAGATTCACGAACACCGACGACGCATCGTCGGGCGGCAAGCTGCCGCTCCCCTCACGGGGACAGACGAACGCGTCAAGGACAGGACTGTCGACTTGACGTGTCAGAACCTGGAGAATCTAACACGTCACCCCCTCCCGTCAAGGTGGATGGCCCGTCCCCATGGGCTTTCCGCATCATTTTTGACCCCGCGGTCACCACCGACCGGCCAACCGCCACCACAACACCCCACACCACGCCCCCAACACCCCCACCGGCAACACCAACGGCCCCAACCACGGACCGCCCGCCGCCCCCCACAGCTCCCCAGCCCGCATCAACCCGAAGTAGCCCCCACAGCTCCCCAACGCCACCAGCACCGGCCACCAGGACACGTGCCCGTCGCCCTCCAGCCGACACGGATCGGCCAGCGGGAACGCCAGCAGCAAGAACCCCAGCGGCGCCAGCCCCAACGCCAGCCGCTTGGCCAACGCCCGCAGCGCACGACCGTCCCCCGCCCGCGCCCGCGCCAGCAAACCGAACACGTCCAGCCGCTCCAGCGCCGGCACGTACTCCAGCCACCGGCCAAGATGACCCGACCGCTCCGCCGACGCCCCCTCCCCCAGCCTCACCCGCACCTGCCGCGCCTCCACCTCCACCGGACCCCGCCCGGCCTCAACGCCCGACCCAGGCCCCGGCACCCACCGCAGCCGCGCCTCCGACAGCTCCACCTCCAGACGACCCGCCCCCCCC
>Ga0100377_1002856_pt1 | contig 14215 bp, 9 predicted proteins | sample CryGeymeta201501_FD_83664 | JGI IMG/M metagenome (GOLD analysis project Ga0100377, IMG submission 83664) | Groundwater microbial communities from Crystal Geyser aquifers in Utah, USA - Crystal Geyser metaG 2015-01 | ecosystem: Environmental > Aquatic > Deep subsurface > Groundwater | place: USA... | reverse complement strand
GCCCGGAGCATCTCCTCACCCCACCAATAAACCAACGGCCACTCCGGCACGACCTTCAGGGCCTCGGCCCTGAAGTCGTGCCGTCCGACGTGTGCGAGTAGGCCAGCGGCCTTCTTCTCGAATTCCTCCTGCGTCCGCACGCGCTCTTGAGGGTCCGTTGGCGCAACAGCGACGGCTGAACGGTTCATTGCGCCACGCGCAAACACCGACATTGCGACAGGGTTGTCGCGCATCTCACGAAACGCGCCCCACGAAACGTCTCCCAAAGCGGCCAGTGAGTGTTCTTGGAGCAGGCACTCTCGCAGCCCCGAGTACTGCTTGATGAACATCCAGTTGCGCATGGTGAGCATGGCCGAGACGCCGCCGTCTTTGACGAGCTCGAGCCCGCGCAACAGGAAAGCCGCGAAGAGGTCGGCCTTGCCGAGTGGGTAGTGGGTCTCGATGTACTTCGAGTCGGCCATCTTCGAGGTGCCCTGGTAGGGCGGGTTGGCGACGACGAGGTGGTAGGTGCCTTCGCGCAGGAGTCGTACGAAGCGGACTCCGGCGGCGAGTTGCTCGCCGCGGAGGCGCAGGCCGAGGTCGTCGCCGCGGGTGTGGGTGGCGAGGAAGGCCTCGATTGCTGGGTAGAGGTCTGCGGCCCCTGCGGGGACCTCACCCCCCCCAGCCCCCCCTCTCCGCGAGCGGAGAGGGGGGGAGCCCGTACTCCCCCCCTCTCCCTCGGGGGAGAGGGGGGGCTGGGGGGGGTGAGGCCCGAACGCTTGCAGCAACGCGCTCAGGTGCTCTGGGGTGACGTCTTCGTTGCGGAGGCGGAGAACCCACATGCCAGTCGACTGTAGGATCTCGGTGCGGGCTTGGTCGTAGTCTTGTTGGCTGTCGTGAATGGGGCCGTCGAGCTCTAGGATGATTCCGTGCTCGGCGCAGTAGAAGTCGACGATGAAACCTAGAATCGGCTGTTGGCGGCGGAACTTGAGGTTGTGGATTTGGCGGTTTCGCAGGAGCGCCCAGGCTTTTGCTTCGGCGTCGGTGGGCTCTTTTCGAAAGCGCTTGGCCAGCGCTAGCTTCTCCGGCGTAATGAATGGGCTGTCGACGACCCGAAAACGAGGGGGTTTGGCGAACGCCCACTCATCCTCTTCAATGATGGGGGGGCCAAAGAGCTCGGTTTGGAGCTCGGGTCGGCGCTCGTGTTGGTCGAGGGCGGCTTCGACGGCTTGGTCGATCTTGAGGAGGCTGCCCAGGTGATCGGCGCCGCGTAGGGCGTGGACGATGGTGTCGGTCAGGGCTCCGGGGATGCCGGTCTGGCGCTCGACCTTGTGGCGCAGCTCGACCAGGGCTGGGTCGTCGTCGGGCAGGCTGGCCAGGCGGAGGTTGGCGGCCACCAGGTTGAGGCGCTCGGGGCGCGCGTCGGGCGCCACCTGCTTGGCCTTGAGCCAGAGCGCGGCGGCGGCGATCTGGATGGCGCGGGGGTCGAGGTCGAGGCCGTGCAGGTTGTTTTCTAGGATGCTCTCGACTGCGTGGCGCAGGCTGACCTCACCCCCCCGGCCCCCCTCTCCCCCCTGGGAGAGGGGGGAGCTGGCTCGGTGGCGGGCCTCTTCTTGGTAGAAAGCTAGGAGCAGATCGAAGGCGACGACTAGGAAGTGGCCGGAGCCTACGGCCGGGTCCAGGAGCTTGAGGTCGCGCACCGAGTCGGGGGCGTGGGCCACGGCCTCGTCGGGGATGGGCTGGGGGACGTAGTAGGCCCAGCGGCGCTCGAGTTCAGAATACAGTGGCATCAGCTCGGTGAGCCCGACAGTCCCTTCCTCCCGCTGTGCCCTCCAAGCAACCCGCCGCTCCTCGAGCCCCCACAGCACCGAGCCCCTCTCCCCGGCGAAGCCGGGGCCGCTGCCGCCATACTCCCCCTCTCCTGTCAAGGAGAGGGGGTCGGGGGGTGAGGTGCGTGAGCTCACGTCCGCCGTCCAGCCATTCTTCGCGCAGATGGCCAGCCACAGGGGATTGAGGCTGTTCTGCAGCAGCCAGTCGACCATGTAGCGCTCGGTGAACATCTGGGTCTTGGAGGCGAGCTCGTGGGGCTCGACCTTGCCGCCGCCGTTGAGCTTGGCGTCCAGGGCCTCGCGCTCGGGGTCGTTCCAGTACTGGTAGACCCAGCCCAGGGTCATGTCGTCGCTCCAGCAGGAGTCGAGCGCGGGGTCGTTGAGGGCGTCGACGACGTGGCGCAGGGTGGCGGCGGGGATGGGGATCAGCTCGGCCACGCCGGCCGGGCCGTAGAGGCCGGGCAGGTCGGTGGCCAGGTCCTCGAAGACGAGCTGGAGCAGGAAGGCGTAGCCCTCGCTCTCGTTGCCCCGGGTGTTCTTGCACAGGGCGGGGGCGAGCTGGCGGAAGTCTTGGTAGGCGCGGCTCTCCCAGCCGCCGGTGACGACGGCCGGGGCGCGCAGGGGGGCGCCGCCGGGACCTGGCGCCTCCATGAGGCGCAGCAGGACGAGCCGGTTGAGGAGTGTGTAGGCGGCCTGCTTCTCGGCCTCGCCGCGGTAGTCCTCTGCGGCGCGGGGTTTCTTGCCGCCCTTCGAGCCCTGGCCGGCGTCGGCCCGCTGCTGCTCACCGACCCAGGCTTCGAGCCGAGTGCGGCGCACCCGGGCGGCCTCGTCCAGGCCGGCGTCCTGGGTGCGGACCGAGAGGCGGTAGGCGGTCTCGGTCGCCGCGTGCAGGGCGCCGTCGTCGGGCTGGGTGGGGAGGCCGACCAGGTGCTGGCGGATGGCGCGGATGGTGGTGCCGAGCTGGGCTTTGGCTTCGGGGGTCATGGTCATGGGGGCTCCAGGGCGTCGCGCACACGCCTCTCCAGCTCTCCGACATCCTCCTTGCAGAGTGTACGGATGCGATTCTTGTAGTTTCGAGCCGCTTCCTTCGCGAGGTGGTCTCGACCTTCATAGGGCGAGTCGAACAGCCCTCGCTCTTTGGCGAGCACGTCGTAGTAAGCCTCTTTGGGATCGCAGTGGGCACGGAGGTCCTTCCAAACCCATGCTTTGGGGAGGTCGAGCCCAGCGAGGACCCAGACCTCGACCTCTTGCTGCGCGGCTTCCGCCAGAAAGACGCATTTTGTGCCCGCGAGGAACTTGGCCGCCCGGCTCTCGAGTGCTTTGAGCTTGTCCTTCCGGCTCACTTCGCAGTCTCGATCCACGACGAGCAGAAACACACGAGTCATGCCCTTGTAGCGCTCCAAGATCTCCTCGAGCCGCTCCCACTTCAAGGCTTCACCGACCCCACCCAGCAACGGGTCGCGACACACCTGCACCCGAGCCTTTACGTCCAGCTCCACGAACATCTTTTCGATGATTGGCTTGAGGACGTATTGGTCTTTGCGGAAGTCTTCGGGGATCACCAGCACGTTAGTGGCCATCTTCAGCCTCCGTGAATTCGTCCGTTTCGCTGAAGATGGCGGCATCCTCGAGCCAGCCTGCTTGATGCAGCCGTCCCAAATCTTGCGATGCCAAGATCTCCTTGGCTCTGGGCAGGCTCATGATCGGGATGAGTCGAGAGCCCTCGCTGGTCTCGCTGCGATAGACCAGCAGCGCGTCGTTGCGAGCCTGCTCGTCGAGGAAGGCGAGGAGGGCTGGGTTGTGGGTGGTCCCGATGACCTGGATGTTCAGGTTTTTCGAGGCCCGCTGCACGAGGTCCAATAGAAGGTGCAGTCGAGTGGGGTGGATGCCGTTGTCGAGCTCCTCGAAGAAGTAGATACGGCCAGAGTCCTCACTCAAGAGCGCGGCGACCAGCGCCAGAAAGCGGAGCGTCCCATCGCTTGCGCTGTTGGCCGAGACCTCGAAGCCGTTGGACTCCTTCAGGTAAACGAGGACTTTGCCGGTGTGATCGGCCTTGAAGTCGAAGTCGACGGCGTCCATAGGGGTCAGCGCGCGCAGCCACTCGAGCAGGGTGGCTTTGTGCTGCGGGTTTACACAAATCCCCTGCAGGACTGACGACAGGTTCTCGCCCCGGTCGCCGAGGATGAGCTGTCCCGGCTGTGAAGGTTGCCGCATGGCATCGGGGTCGAGGTCGAGAAAGCGCATCGAGCGAAAGACCTCGAGCACTGACTCACAGGCATTGCGCGCGTCGGCCGACTCATGGCGACTCTCCGCGAGCTGCGAAAGCACTGGACGCGATGACGCGAAAGCGATCGGCTTCCCATGCTTCCTGTTGTTTCCTCCACGAGGATAGCGAACCCGAAGCTGATGCTCCCCAGTTTGCTCAAGCGGATCGTCCTTCGGATTCGAATCGAAAATAAACGACCTGGCCGTGTGAAGGCGTTCTCCCACAACAAGAGGTGGACCGTCGATTGGGACAGCAACTATTAGTTGGTAGTAGAAGCTCCGACGGCTGGGGGTGCGGAGGATCACCCCAATAGCAAAACGGCCGCACCTCTCGTAGCTCGCCTCCATAGCGCCACCGCGGATGCCACGCCACTGCAGAACACCTCCAGGCCCATACTTCTCGCCGAGGATATCGGCGAGCGAGTAGCCCAGGCCCACCCCGTGCAACACTCGCAGGGCCTCACGGAGGTTGCTCTTGCCCGAGGCGTTGGTGCCCACAATCAGCGACAGGGGCCCGAGCAGGGCGTTCCCATTGTGAAAGCTCTTGAAGTTGTGGAGCACGATGGATCTCAACATGGCTTCCTCTCCAACCAAAATCTGCGACGCGACCCGCGCCGCCTAAAGAGCTAAGGGTTAAGTTTTCTACCTTAGCTCTGCTTGTTTCATAACCTCTGGAACATTCGTGCGTTTTTAGCCTTTCGTTAGTTTTCCACAACCCGTCTCCGACTCCCGGTCCGACTCCCCCTCTCCGTTGAGGTCCGACTCCCGGTCCGACTCCCCCTCTCCGTTGCGGTCCGACTCCCAGTCCGACTCCCCCTCTCCGTTGCGGAGAGGGGGCCGGGGGGTGAGGTCCCCTCAAAGCAGCCGCACCCGCACCCCCGCCCGCACCTGCTCCAACAGCTTCTTCCTGATGTCGCTCACCAACGCCTCCACCTCGGGCTCCGTCCCCACCTCGCGGTTGCGCAAGTGCAGGTCGACCCGGACGATGAGCGGCTTGTCCTCGCCTTCGCTGCGAAGCTCGTCGAGGATTTCGTTGGCCTGGTCCTCGGCGCGACGCAGCGCCAACACGAAGGGGTCCTTGAGGGCCATCAGGGTCGGCGCCACCGCCTCGGGGGTCGTGTCGGTCATGGCCAGCGCGAAGGGACGCGACACCCGGTGCGACTGGTCGGCGGTGAGCGTGGCGAACCCCTCGCGCGCCTTCACCCTCCCCCGCGCCTGCTCGGCCTGGGCGCCCTGCCACTCCAGCAGGCGCTGCCGCTCGGCCACATAGCACTGGCGGATGGCGTCCAGGTCGTCGTCGAGGGCGCCGATGTCGCGCCATGGGCGCTCGCTTCCGAGCTGCGCCTCGAGCCGCGCGGCGGCCGTCACCACGTTGGACGACTCGACGCCCAGCTCGGCCAACTGGGCGGCCTGGAACGTAAGCATGTTGTGGGCGCGGGTGACCGCGCGCAGCGCCTCGTCGCTCAGCTCCGAGTCGTAGAGCTGCAGCAACTGGAGGCCGTCGCGCAGGGTGTCCAGATGCTTCTTCACCAGCTTGACCGTCGGCTTGGTCTGGCGCGCCGTGCGCACACAGTGCTCGAGCGCGTCGCCCAGCCTCTGGAAGAGCTCCGGTCCGCGCGGCGACCCTGGCAACTGGTTGAGCTGGCTGTGCACCCCGCGCAGTTTTTGGGCCTGCGACGAGAAGTGCTGGGCCACGGCGTCGGCGATGGCGTGGTCCTCACGGTCCATGCGGTGGCCGAGCTGCTCCTCGAAGAACTTGCAAATCCGCGCCCGCGCCGGGAAACCGATGTCGTCGTCGCCCGCCGGGAAGATCGTCGCCCGGCGGAAGGTCCGGTCCTTGTCGAAGAGGTCCCGCACGTCGGCATCCCGAACCGCGGTGATCTCCCCTGCGCCATCGGGCTGCAGCCGCACCTTGCCGGCCCGCAGCAGCCCCGCCACACAGGCCTTCACCACGTTGGCGGTGTAGCCGTAAGGCGGGCCGCCGAAGTGGGCCAGCAGGGTCGAGCCCCCGAGCCCACCTTCGCTCTCGATGTGCTCCTGGATGCGGCGCGGCACGACGCCGCTGCAGGTGGGGACGTAACGACCTGCATCGAGCTCAACGATTCCCAAGTCCCCAGTCAGAAACTTCGATGGCAAACCCGAGAGCTCCAGCTCCACCAGCTGCAGCAACTCCGAGGGCTGTACCGGCGTGGCCTCGAAGTGGGGGAAGAGCTCGGGCAGGATGCGGGTGCCGGCCGCGTGCAGCGCCGTGGCGAACGAGGCGCCCTGCTCTTGGGGCGCCAGGCTGCGGCCGCGGAAGTACAGCTTGCCGGCCATCCAGGCGGCGGCGATGCCGTCCCGCGCCAGTTTTTCCAGGTCCTCGAGGCGGTTCTGCTCCTGAGTGAGCAGCAGCTTGCGCGCCGGGCTGAGGGACTCGCGCCGCGGCTCGTGCTTCTTGAGCATCGCGCGGGAGCGGTGGAGCTCTCGGGCGAGGTGGTCCACATGCTCGCTGTCGCCACACAGCCACACCAAACGATCGTAGAGCGCGGTCTCGCCGCTGCGCTTGACCCAAGCGCTGTCGAGCCGCTCGTCGCGAGTCAGGAAACGGAAGTCCACTCTGACCACGGCGTCGTCGCGCGGGTCGACCAGGGAGACGTCCACCGCGCGGCGGCCGTCGGAGAACTGGCCGGCCCAGGGGAACGGCCGCCCTTGCAGACGCGGCCGCTCGGGCTTGGCCAACAACCAGGTTAGGCCACTTTGCACCACCTCGCTGATGACCTCGCGGGGGGCGCCGATGTCCCGGCGCTCGCGTTCCCACTCTTCACCCGCCGACGACTGCACCTTGTAGCCGTGTTTTTCGGAGTAGCCGAGCAGGTTGCGGCGCCGCAGGGTCTCGAGGGCCTCGGTCACGGCGGCCAGGTGGTTGCCGCGGTCGACCCGGTCGTAGAGGCACTGGGCGACGAGCTTGGCGTCGGTGGGCAGGGTCTCTTGGAGCAACTCCAGCAGCGCCACGGCCTTGGCCGCGCGGACCATGAAGCCGCTGGCGTCGTCGGCGCACTGGCCCAGCACGCGCGCCATCGAGCCCTGCACGTCGGAGTCCAACGCCGAGTGTTGGACGTCGTAGATCTTGTCCAGCGTGATCAGCGAGCCCACGGGTTGCTCCGCCAGCTTCTGGTCGCGGAAGAGCTCGCCCAGCAACTGCAACAGACCGCGGATGTCATGGTCGTCGCCCTGGCTGCGGTTCGAGTGGATGCGCAAGGCGCTCGTGACCTGCAGAATGAGGTCGATCTGCCCCGGCAGCATCGGGTAGACCTCCACGAACTCCTCGGGCGTCACCGCGTCACAGCCGTAGGCGAAGAGCTTGAGGTCGGGGCGGTGGCGTTCGAAGAGCGCTCGCAGCTGCGGCTCGACCTCCGCCTTCTTCTGAAGCAAGCGCTTGTGGACGACGTCGCGGATGTTGTTGACGGCCAGGTGAACGCGGAAGTTGGGCGGGAAGCGGTCCTTGGTGTGGATCAGGAACGACTCGTCGGCGGCCTCGTCCAGCTTCTGCTGCCCCAGCGCCAACAACCAGACCCGCCCCTTGAGCTGCGCGCCCAGCTGCTCGGCGAAGGCGCGCAGGCGCTCGGCCCGGTCCTTACTGGAGAGCACGTACTGGGAGACCTCGTCGATGACCAAGAAGAGCGTCGCCCCCCGCCGCCGGAAGCCGAGCATGTCGCGGATGGCGAGCACCGCCTCCTCGGGCGACTCGGAGCGGGTGTGGGTCCCGCCGCGGCTGATGAACCAGCTCATGGGATCGGTGTAGCGCTCGGGGAACATCACCGACATGACCAGCGAGAAATCCTCCTCGGCCAGGGATCTGTCCTTCACCTCGGCCCAAGGTTTTCCCAGGGTTTCTTGGGCGACGCCCACGAAGCGAGCCCACTCCCCGTCTCGCTCCAAGCGCAACTCGAAGTCGGCGACCAGCGCCTGGGTGCTGCAGTAGCCGAGGCGCTTTTGCACCTGCCGCAGGGCCGCGGCGTGCAGGTGCTCGTTGTCGCGAGCCACGCCGCCGATGTCGAAGACCACCGCCAGCGGGTCGATCTTCGTGCGCAGCGCGCGCCACGCCTCGCGCAGCTCGCCGCCCTTAGGCGAGGTGTCGCGCTTGAGCCAAGCCTCGACGAACGACGAGCCGTCGGGCAGGGCCGCGCCGTCCAAGGCGAGCCCCAGGAGCTTGGCGAAGCTCGACTTGCCGGAGCCGTAAAAGCCCGAGATCCAGGCGTTGGGCAGCTCGGCCCCGCCCGGCTTGTCCAGCTCGGCGGCGATGTGGGTGAGCAGGTGCACGTACTGCTCGTGGATGCCGTTGGGCACGCGGCGGTGGTTCGGGTGCTCCTCGGGCCAGCCGCCGGTGATGATGTATTCGGACGCCTCGGCGGCGATCTTGTCCGGGCGCTGCTCGTGAAAGTGCACCACGGGCGGGATGTCGCGCTCGACGTCAGAGATGAAGAGGTCGCGGAGCAGCAGGGCATCATTCATGGGTAGATCCGGGGTCGATAGTCGTTGTCGGGGCTCAGCGTACCCATGAACGAGAGGCCCGTGGGGCCTCGCCGTTCACCGGGATAGAGCAGGACCACGGGGACGTTTTGGGTGCGGCCGTCGAGGTGGCGCAGCAGCCCCGACGAACGGAAGAACGGGTAGAGCGCGCCGGCGCGCCCGATGAGGGCGACGGTCCGCTCGACCGTCTCGGGGTGGCTGTCGGCGTACTCGCAGAGCAACCGGCTGCAGTCGGCGGCGATGCCGTCGGGCCCCTCGATGAGCGGGCTGAGCCGGCTCTTGAGGTAGTTCAGGCCGCGCTCGGGCTCGATGGCCGCCAAGCGCCGCTCCATCTCGATGACCCGCTCCACCCAGCCCTCCCCCTCGGCCCGCATGCGCTCGAGAAGCAACTGCTGCAGGTCGAGGGAGAGCACCATCCAGCCGTTGGCCGACAGGTCGGCGCTCAAGCGCTGCACCTCGCCGCGCAGCTTGAACTCGTCGCTGGGGTCGTACTGCACGATGGCGAAGCGGTAGTTGCGCATGGTGCTGATGCGCGGCCCATTCTCATGGATGAGGTCGCGCCGCAGGGCGACGAACGCCTCCTGCAACGGGGTCTGCGGGAGCAGCGGCAGGGTCATGAGGCACCTCGGTCGGAAAGAGCGGCAGGAAACCGAGCGTCGGCCCACTCGCCCAGGTCAGCGAAGCGCCAGCCGAAGTCGAGCACATCTTGCTGGCGCTTGAAGGCCAGGCCCGGCAGGCCGCGCAGCCGGTCTTCGAGGGTGCCGCCCTCGAGGCCCACCGAGGCCAGGTAAGGGTTCTCCAGCAGGCTGCCCTCGAAGCTCACCCCACGCAGGAGATAGAGGAGGTACTCGAGGGCGTCGTTGGGAACGCGCGGCAGGACGACGGGGCGCGGGTCTCGGTTGGTCGCGACCAACCCCGCAGTGTAGGCGGACGAGAGCAGATTGCTGGCGAACTTGATGCGACTCGCCAGGGTCCACTGCGGCAGCCCGTGTTCCCCCATCCAGCCGACGACCCAGTCGCGGGTGACCTCGGCGCGGGGCCCGGCGCGGCGCGTCACGAGAGCGCTGCCGGTGAACTTGCGGTAGAGCGGGTCGGCCAACTGCAGGTGCCAGTGGCAGAGGCAGGCGCGGGTCTCGGGCGACATCTCCGGCCAGCGGCGCAACACGGCGAGCGCCGGCGGGAAGGCGTCGTAACGGACGCGCAGGTTGACCAGCAGCACCTCGACGCGGGCCAGGCTGCGGGCGCCAAACCAGTAGGCGTCGAAGGCCTCCTGCGGGGTCGGGCGAGCGTCGCCGGCGGCCTGCGCCCAATAGGCGCGCGAGTCCTCGAGCTCCAAGGCGCACTTCATGAGGCGAGTGTGCAGCTGCGTCGCTTCGCAGGGACGCGCCGTCATTGCTTCTTCCGGTAGTGCGGCATGGGGTAGTGGTCCGCGGCCGGCGCCAAGGCGGCGACCAGGTGTTGGACCTGTCGGCCCAGGGTCGAGGGCGGGTCGCCGGCGAGCCGTCGTCCGATGGGGGTGGCCGAGGAGTCGGCGTCGCCGTGGCCCTGGACCCACTCGAAGAAGTGGGCGCGGTTCCAGCTCGGCACGATGGCGCTCAGTCCGGGCAGGGCCGAGCTGGGGTCTCGGCCGGAGCGTTTGAGGTCTTGGAGGCGTTCCTCGAGCCGCTCGTCGAGCTCGAAGCCGAGGCTGAACAGCGAGAGGATGGCGTCGGGGTCGTGATCCTGTCGGCGCAGCTCGGCGTCGGTGCGGCGCGCCGCCTCACGGGCGCCCTGGAGCACGGCCCAGGTCCAGGTGCTGGGGAGCAGGCGTTGGAAGAGGTCTTGCCCGCCGAACTCCGAAACCAGGTCACAACGCCACCAGCCGAGCCGCTTCTCCTCGCCGCCCTCCCCTGCCCACGCGACCACGAGCTGCGCGGTGAGCGCGGCGTCGAGCTCGGACATGGGGATGGGAGAGAGGTCGGGCGACGCCGACGGGCTCTCGACTTCGAACATGCTCATGGTCCTCCTGGAGTGTGGACGAAATGAAGCAAACTCAAGTGCAGCCACGGTTAGAGCGTGGTCTGAGGTCAAAGTCAACGGGGGTGGAGGGCTGCGGACAGGAAGCGACCGGACGGAGGGGGCTAGTCGGCGAGTCTGTTCGGGCCCCGCCGCTCGCCAGACCCCACGTCGCCGTAGGCCAAGAGCTTGCCGAACGGCAAGTGCAAAAAGCCACGCTCCTCGGTGCTGCATCGCCAATCGCGCGTAGGCACGCCAGCTGGCTCGCTTCGAGCCAGCTGGCGTGCCGAGTAACGCGCGAAAAGTCCGATCGCTCACCCGAACCGTCACACGTGGGTCTGCTCACCGTGCAGACCCTAGGTCCAACACCTCCCAACCCCGATTGCACGATGCGCAGACCCTAGTCCGAGCCCTCGAGACCCCCATTGCATGGTGCGCAGACCCTAGTTGGAGCCCTCCACCCCCCATTGCACGTTGCGCAATCAGGCATTCGAGCCCTACACCGCACAGAGGCACCTGGGAGGCCTCGAACCTGGGTTTGCAACTTTTCGGCGGCCCCGAACGGCGCCGGCGATGCCGAAGAGTCGTTTAGACTCGAAGGGTTGCGCGCATTGCCGGCCTTCGGAGGTCGACCCCCAATAGCAAAGGGCGCGCGCTTCGACAAGAAGCGCGCGCCCTTTTTGCGTTTCAGCTCAGCTAGAAATGACAGATTCTCACTCGACAGCGTGCCGCCGCAATTCCTGGGCGCAGCACGCTGCGCCCCTACAAGTGCTTTGCATCGAGCCCAGGGCAACGCCCTGGGCGTCGGCCCCTCGGGGGCCGAACAATCCCCAGCCCAAGGCGGAGCCTTGGACGATTTGACTCGGCCGCAATTCCTGGGCGCAGCACGCTGCGCCCCTACGAAAGCTTCCCAAGGCGATCTGCCCACCCCGACTCGTGCCCCCCACGCAACAATCCTACCCACTGGGCCACTCTATTCTCCCCCGCGTACCTGCCGATGTTGCATCCACCAGACTCGAGGCCTTCGGCCCTGAAGGGGCCGATCATACCAGCCCAGGGCAACGCCCTGGGAGCCCAGGGCTCACAGCCCACCGACAAACCGAAGGCGGCGGCTTCATCGTCCGTCGGCCCCTGCCGACTCACGGGCTCGACGTCCTCGATCCGTTCCTCCTCATCGACGAGATGGGGCCGGCCGAGTACGGCCCCGGTGAGGCCGTGGGCGCGCCGGACCATCCCCACCGTGGGTTCGAGACCGTGACCTACATGCTCGACGGCGAGTTCGTGCACGAGGACTCGGCCGGCCACAGCGGCACGATTCGCCCTGGAGACGTGCAGTGGATGACCGCCGGCGCCGGCATCGTGCACGCCGAGATGCCCTCGAGCCGCATTCGCAAGGAAGGCGGCCGCGTCCACGGCTTCCAGATTTGGATTAACCTCCCCGCCAAGTTCAAGATGACGCAGCCACGCTACCAGGGCATCACGGCCGAGCGCATCCCCAAGGCTTCCAGCGCCGACGGCCTGGCCACGGTGCGGGTGGTCGCCGGCGAAGCGCTCGGCGCCAGCGCCATCATCGACACCCACACGCCCATCGTGTACCAACACTGGACGTTGCGCGAAGGCGCCGACGTGGTCCTCCCGCTGTCGGCCGAGCACAACGTGTTGGTGTACGTTTTTGGCGGCGCCATCCGCGTCGAGGACCGCCCGTTGAGCGACGGACAGCTCGGCATCCTCGGGGCGGGCGACGCGGTTCACCTGCAGGGGGCCGCGCAGAGCTCCGAGGTGTTGCTCTTGGCGGGCGTGCCGCTGGGCGAGCCCGTGGCGCGCTACGGACCTTTCGTGATGAACACCGAAGCAGAGCTCCGCCAGGCGTTCGTCGATTTCCGTTCGGGCGAGATGGGCGCCATCACGCGCGGGGCGAGGGTGGATTGATGGGAAAGTGGGTCGCACAGCGGCGAGAGGGGCCCGAGCCCAAGGCCGGCGAGGAGAGAGCCAACAAGAAACCAACGCCTCCGAGCTACGACAAGGTCATGAGCAAGGCGTTGGCGCTCCTGGGCAAGCGGGCTCATGCCAGCGAGCACTTGCGCGAGCGGCTCGGCAAGTTCTGCGAGGACGCCGCCCTGGTGGGCCAGGTCCTCGCCCGGCTGCACGAGCTGGCCTATCTCGACGACGCCCTCTTCGCCGCCGACTACGCCCACTCGCGGCTGCGCCTCAAGCCCACCGGTCGGCGTCAGCTGCAGCAGGACCTGCGGCGCCGCAAGGTGCCTCCGGAGCTCATCGAGCAGACCTTGGACACCCTCTACGCGGGCCACGACGAGCAGCAGGACGTGGTGCGCGCGGTGGAGAAGTGGACGCGGCAGCGCGGCCTGCCCAGCGACCCCAAAGAGCGGCATCAACTGGTCGCCCACCTGGCGCGACGGGGGTTTCGGTTCGAGCGAATCCGCACCGCGCTTGACGCGCTTCGTTGAGTCTAGGGGGTTGTCGTGAGTGTCGCTTCATTTTTAACGCAAGGGCGCCAGGAACGCAGAGCCGCAAGGAGTTTTCTTTCTTGGGAACGCTCCGAACGGCGGAATCGCAACCATGGCAAAGAGCCCTTAGCGAAGTCCCTTACTAGAAACCCTCTTGCGTCTTAGCGTCTTTGCGTCTTTGCGTTGAAATCGAGGCTGTGCAGCCACAAGCCCCCATCCGCCGACCGGAGCTCTCCCTCGCCATGTTCGACCTCGACTCCATCGCCTCGCTCCATCCCGTCCTCCAAGCGGCGCTCGCCACCGCCTTCACCTGGGGCATGACCACTCTGGGGGCGGCCGTGGTCTTTCTGCGCAAGGACCTCGGGCAGCGGCTTCTGGACGGCATGCTGGGGTTCGCCGCCGGCGTCATGATCGCGGCGTCTTACTGGTCGCTCTTGGCGCCCGCCATCGAGATGGACCGAGCCCACGGCGGCAACGGCTGGGGGCCGGCCGCGGGCGGCTTCCTGATGGGCGCCTTCTCCCTGCGCCTCATCGACTACTTCCTGCCCCACCTGCACCTCGGCAAACCCATCGACCAAGCCGAGGGCGTGCCGGTCACCTGGAAACGCAGCACCCTGCTCGTCCTCGCCATCACCCTGCACAACATCCCCGAGGGCATGGCCGTCGGCGTCGCCTTCGGCGCGGCCGCCACGGGCTACCACTCGGCGACCCTCATCGGCGCCATCATGTTGGCCATCGGCATCGGCATTCAGAACTTCCCCGAGGGCCTCGCCGTCTCCGTCCCGCTCCGCCGAGAGGGCATGACTCGGAAAAGGGCCTTCATGATCGGGCAGCTCAGCGGTATGGTCGAGCTCTTCGCCGGCGTCTTCGGCGCCGCCCTCGTCCTCTACGTGCAACCCCTCCTGCCCTGGGCCCTCGCCTTCGCCGCCGGCGCCATGATCTTCGTCGTCGTCGAGGAGGTCATCCCCGAGTCGCAGAACGGCGCCCACAACGACACCGCCACCATGGGCACCATCCTCGGGTTCGTCGTCATGATGGTCCTCGACGTCGCCCTGGGCTAGGAGGGCGCAGGGCGCTAGGAGGGCGCAGCACGCTGCGCCCCTACTAGGGCGCAGCACGCGGCGCCCCTACGAGGCAGACCATGATCAACATCCCCAAAGACCAACGCCCAAG
>Ga0100377_1002853_pt1 | contig 14221 bp, 13 predicted proteins | sample CryGeymeta201501_FD_83664 | JGI IMG/M metagenome (GOLD analysis project Ga0100377, IMG submission 83664) | Groundwater microbial communities from Crystal Geyser aquifers in Utah, USA - Crystal Geyser metaG 2015-01 | ecosystem: Environmental > Aquatic > Deep subsurface > Groundwater | place: USA... | reverse complement strand
CTGCGGAAGCGGCGACAGCCAGACCTATGTCGATGTCGAGGCCGCGTCGGCCGACGACCCCCGCTACCTGGGCCTGACGTGGTCCCAAGGCGCCCGCGAGGACCTCCTGCCGGTGCTCACGGTCCGTGCCCTGGGCCGACACGGCATGACCTACCTGCTCAAGGGGCGGATCCACTTCGGCGACATCGACACCCGGTGGACCCAGGACATCGGGGCGCTGGACGCCATGGAGCAGGCCGATGTCGTCCTGGACCCAGCCGACCTGGTGTCGTGGTCCGACGCGCAGTCCGACTGGATCAGCGACCTGGCGGTCAAGGTGGTGCCCATCGGCCCGGGCGGGCACCCGCTCCCTCCCCAGGCCGCGCCCCTGATCCGGGTGGTCTGGGTGGATGGCATCGCGCGGCTCATGACCGCCCAAGCTGCTTCCACCCTCGCTCCCCACGGGGCCTGGTCGGCCAGGGCCCAGGCGGTGGATCCCTTCATCGGCGTGGACGCGAGACGGGCCCGCTTCCACGGCGAGGACATGGACCTCAGCGCGGTGGGGGAGTGATCATGGACAATGGCTTGTTTCCAGCGCTGCTGGTCGTCCTGGGCCTGGCCTTGGCTTCGTCACCTGCCTACGCGCTGACCGCCTACGACGACATCTGCGTGAACTACACTGTCGACTTCAATGATGCCGACACCGGGGTGGGGGATGATGTCCTGACGTCGGATGACCCGGTGCCTGCACGGGGCGTCCGGATCACCGTGAAGGAGGGCTGGGGACTCCACCACGTGGTCGCGCAGGACTTCGCGGAGACCAGCGGCATCCACGTCGGCTGCCTGCACTCGGTCGCGCTGACGGTGGGAAGCAGCTACCTCATCAGCGCAGAGTCCAGGGCGAAGATCAACGGCAACCTGGTCGTGGTTCACGACGACGATACGGATGATCAGCCCTTTGTGGAAGGCTGGATCTGGATTGTGCCCTCCCTCCTGGGGGCGACCAGGACGGTGACCACCACCAACGAGGACCCGTGGAGCATCATGGCCGCGGCGAGCGAGATCGCGTACCGGCAGAACGGGGGCCTGTCGGGCAAGAAGTGGCAGTGGTACAATCAGGTGTGCCCGGAGTCGGGGTCGGGTCAGGCGCCAAGCTGTCTCCACGTCGCCAATGGTGGGTGGAACGCCTACGCCTGCGACCGGACCACCGACGGCGACACCGGGACGGCGAACGACTGCGACCTCAATGATCAGGCCCCCGCACTCCACAAGTACGAGGTCGGACACCAGATGGGCCACCTGGCGTCCTTCTTCGTCAGCGGCTCGTCCAGCGGCGACACCGGGCCATACTACAATGACGGTGCCGGCGCACACACCTGCAACGCTGCGCCACAGGATACTGGAGCATACGCCTGTCCGGGCGGAACGGGACACAACATCAACAGCATGGAGTACCAGTCCCAGGCGGCCTACGAGGGCATGGCCGACATCTGGGCGGCCACGGCCTTCAACTACATGGGAGGAAGCCCGGGCTGCAAGTTCGTGTCGTACACACCTGTGGACTGGGACAACGACGGAAAGGACGATAACCAGGTCTTCGACTGTGGTGGCGGGAACATCTGTGAGCATACGGATACAGGACCGTGCCAACGCCATGGGGTCAGCGGCACCGACTACCAGGGCAACGAGTGCACTGCGACCGCAGGCGAGGCGGTCGAGGTGGACTACCTGCGTTTCTGGTGGCAGACCGTCCGGGACTACGGCCTGAGGCCGGACGACATCCTATCGATCTGGAATTCCTCGGACCCCCACCACTGGTATTCCGGCGATGCTTGCATTTCCGACACGGGCACATCCGACACGGGGGTCGTTCCCGACGAGCTGGAGCAGGCGGCGGTCGACTCCGGCTTCGTCACCGGGGCGCAGTGGGACACGGCGACCAGCACCAACGGGACCGGCCGATGAGTACCTTGATCCCCCTCCTCCTGCTGGCCTGCAACGGAAAGACGCCGGGCGGGGCGGACAGTGCCGGGCACGGCGACACGGGTGTGCCGGCCGACACCGCAAGCCCTGCCGACACCGCAGGCCGTGCCGACACCGGGTCGCCCGACGACACCGACGCTTGCCAGGACACTGGCGAGGGGGACACCGGCAAGCCGCAGGTCACCACGGTCACGCGGCTGGAGGGGGCGAGCTGGACCTGGACCGGAGAGCATGCAGACCAGCTCGGCTACTCGGTTGCATTCGCGGGTGACACCAACGGCGACGGACAACAGGAGATGCTGGCATCTGCGCCCGACCAGGGTGCGGGGCCGGTGCTTGGCACCGACGAGCACTTTGAGTTGGTCACGATCGGCGTGGACGGCGCGCCGGCGCTCCTCGCCACCATGCACTTCCGGACGCAGGGCCAGGCGGGGACCAATTTCGGCGTCGCCGCAGGGGGCGACCTGAACGGAGATGGCTACGACGACGTCGCGGTCGGAGACTACAGCTCGATCCTCAACCCTGACGCCAACCTCAGCGGCGCTGTGGCGGTGTACCTGGGTCCCGTGAGCGGGGACCTGGACGAGTACGATGCCGACTACACGCTGACCGGGTCGGCGGACAATGAACACCTCGGCTACCAGGTTGCCTTTGTGCCGAACCCGGACGACCCCCGTCGCGTCTCGCTCATCGCAGTAGCCCCTACCGCCCCAGAAGGCGCTGCCTACCTGTGGCGCGACTTGGCGGCAAGCGGTACCGACGACACCGCAGACGCACGCTTCTATGGGTTTTCGTGGGCTGGGTGGGCTGCCAACAGTGCTGGCGACATCGACGGGGACGGCGTCAACGATCTGCTCATGTCGGCTCTGGGATCGGTGGGCCGGGTCTTCGTGGTCAGCGGACCCTTCGCCCCCGACATCGATCTGGAGACATCCGAGCCTGCACTGGTCGGCGAAGACACATCGACGGAGACGGGCTCTGACGTCGCAGGGGTGGGTGACCTGAACGGGGACGGCTACGACGACATCCTGATCGGTGACCCCTTCGACGAGGAGGTGGGAGGCAAGGCCTGGCTGGTCTATGGTCCCGTTCGCACCTCCCAGTCCCTCGCCGACGCTCCGGCGCGCCTGGTCCCGGTGAGCACCGACGGGTACTTCGGCTACTCGGTCGCCGGCCTGGGCGACGTCAACGGCGACGGCTCGCTCGACATCGGGGTGGGCGCGCCGCGTGACGAGGACCTGGTCATGAACCGGCCCGGCAGCGTCTACCTCTTCAGCGCACCTGTCTGCGGCACCATCTCCGCCGCCGACGCCGACCTGGTCATCGTGGGCCGCGAGACCGGCGACTGGGCCGGCGCGTTCATGGACGGCGGCCGGGACATCGACGGAGACGGCCGCCCCGACCTGCTCGTCGCGTCCCCCTTCGGCAGCGAGGGCGCCCCCAGCGGCGGCGAGGTCGACCTGTTGACCGGGCTGAGCTGGTAGGGTCACCGATGTCGCCGATACCAAGGACATTAGCTTGCTTCTCGCCACCCTCCTCCTGCTGGCCTGCCACGACAAGCCTCCGGGCGGGGCGGACAGCGCCGGGCACGGCGACACGGGTGTGCCGGCCGACACCGCAAGCCCCTCCGACAGGTACGTCCTGGTCTGACGAGTCAGGTCAGGGCAGTACCGCGGCGCTCAGGGCGAGCGAGGCGTGGCCACCAGCACCTGCGAGGCCACGCCCCAGCGGAGGACCGCGCCGTCGTACAGGACGGTCCAGGCGCCCTCGGCCAGCAGGGTGTCCAGGGCGGTGGGGCGGCAGCCGCCGACCAGGGCGGGGCGCAGGCGGTGGACCAGGTCCCAGCCCCCCATGACCAGGCGCGAGGGCAGCGTGGTGCCGTGGGTGATCCCGGCCAGGCACAGGCGGCCCTCGGGGGCCAGGATCTCGTGCGCCTGGGCCAGCAGGCGCCGCGCCTCGTCCTCGGGCAGCAGGTCGAGCACGTAGGTGGAGATCAGGCGGTCCCACCCGCCCGCTCGGGCGGGCAGCGTGCCTACCTCGGCCGGCGCCACGCGCGCCCGGTCCCCGAAGGCGGCCAGCCGCCGGGCCGCGAGGGCCTGCATGGTGGGGCTCAGGTCGATGCCCAGGTAGCGCGCGTCGGCGGGCAGCCGCTCCTCCAGGATGCGGGCCGCCAGCCGACCCGTGCCGCAGCCCAACTCCAGCACCGAGTGGGCCTGGTCCAGCTCGGACCGGTCGAGCAGCTCGGCGAGCGCCGCGTCCTCGTACCAGCCTTGCTGGTCCTGCCGGCTGCCGAAGTCGTCGTAGAAGGCGCGGGCCTGGTCTCGGCTCAGCATGCGGCGGGTCATGGAGGTCTTCGGGGCGAGGGGCTCAGCCGCCGTGGATGGCCGTGGCCGCGACCAGGGCGTCCACACCGCCCTCGGAGAAGGTCCGCAGGGCCCGCTGGGCCGGGTTCTCGCGGGTCTGGGCGCGGTGGCGCAGCGGGCGCAGCAGGCGCTCCTCCCCCCGACCGCGGGCGGCCAGGCCGGCCTCGCAGCGGTCCAGCACCTCGGCCAGCAGGCCAGGGGTCGGCTCGGGCGCGGCGAGGCCGTCGGTGATGACCGCGTGGTGCCAGGCGCGCATGGCCGGCCAGGGGTCTTCTCCCAGGCGCTCGGTGAGCAGCGCGGCCAGCGCGGGCCCGGCGCAGATCATGGCGACGCCCAGGGCGCTGGCGGCCATGTGGTCGGCGCGGCGGCTGCCGTCATCGGCCAGCCCGGGCTCGGTCCACGGCTGCTGGCAGGCGGCGCGCAGCTCGATGGTGCCGTGGCTGTTGCGCGGGCGGGCGCTGTTCCAGATGTAGTGCTCGTGCCACAGGAAGGCGGTCTGCACGTCCTGGCGGCCGGTGGCGGCCGGGTCCTTGCCGTGCTCGGCCAGCCACCAGGTGAAGGGCTGGCCATACGACGCGTGCCGCCAGGAGCCGTCGGGCTCGCGGAGCATCTCGATCAGGAAGGGCTGGGCGGACAGGCGCTGCACCATGTCCCGCACGTCCAGGTAGGGCCCGGCGGGCATGCCGTGGCGGTGCTCGGCGGCGTGGATCTCCCCCATCCGGCCCTCGCGGGCGCTGCAGAAGCCGCTCGCCACGTCGCCGTAGACCGGCGAATTGGCGCACAGGCCGACGGTCACCGGCGCCAGCAGGTTGGCCACGTTGGTCAGGGGGATGACCTCGTGGCGGCGCACGCTGGCGTGGACCTGGTCGCTGGCCGTCAGGGTGAACCACAACCAGGGATCACCGATCGCCTGGAGCAGCACGTCGTAGCGGGACTTGGGGGTCATGGCGGTCGGGGTGGCCGCCGTGCGGGGCTGGATGCCGTAGCCCAGGACCCGCCAGCCGTGGATGGCCACCGCCTGGAGCAGGACCTCCATGGCCAGCTCGTGATCGTCGGTGAGCTGCCAGAGATCCTCGCGGGGGCCGGTCAGCACCTCGATGGTGCCGCGGCCGACCTCGCTGAAGAAGGTGAAGCGCGCGCCCTCCAGGGCCACGGTGAGCCGCCCCTCGCGTTTGGGCTTCAGGGGCACGCCGCGCTCGGCCGACAGCTCGCCGAGCAGGGGCCACAAGGCGGCGATCTCTGCGGCGGTGCCGTCTGCCCGGACCACCGGGTACTCGGCCTCGCGACCCACCGTGCGCCAGGTCGAGGGTCCCTCGGGGAAGCCGGACTCGAAGCGGGCGGCGATGGCGTCGAGGTGGGCGGCGACAGGGTCGATGGGCGTCATGGGTACCTCAGAGTCGGTCGAGGGTCGCCGGGAGCTCCGCCGCCGAGGCGCAGACCGCCGAGGCCGCCGTGTCGGCGCTGCCGCGGTCCACGGCAGCCGTGAACAGGACGGCGCGCATGCCGACCGCCAGGGGGCCGGCGACGTCGTTGGCCTCGCGATCGCCGACGTGGGCCATGGCGGGAAGCGGCACGCCCAGGCCCTGGCTGGCCAGGTCGAAGACCCGGCGGTCGGGCTTGCTGGCCCCGGCCTCATCCGAGAAGACGAAGACCTCGAAGAAGTCCCGCATGCCCAGCCCGGCCAGCAGCTCCCGCAGGCGGGTCCCGGGGGTCACGATGGCGTCGCTGATGATGGCCAGGCGGTACCGCCCGGCCAGCGTGTCCAGGGCTTGGACCATGCCCGGCACCGGCAGGGGGGGGAGCTCCACCTCCATGCGCTCCAGCGCGTCCACCAGGGCGTCGAAGCCCGGCGTGCGCGACAGGCCCAGGGCGGCCAGCCCGGTGTCGACGCGCCCGGCGACCGAGGGCGTGTGGTGCTCCACCTTCCAGGCGTGGCGGAACCAGGCCAGGCTGTGCTCCCAGGCGGCCGCGGCGGCGTCGGCGGGCAGCTGGGGGTGGTGGCGGCGCAGCTCCTGCACGAACAGGGCGGCGCGCGCCTGGGGCTTGGGGAGGAGGCCGCGCGTGGCGCGCACGACCTCGTCGGAGTCATCGACCACCAGGGTGTCCCAGAGGTCGAAGGTGATGGCTTGGAGCGTCATGCGGCCGCCTATCCCCGCGGCCCCGATGCGGCCGCAGGGTGGGGGGCCTCAGCCACCTGGCCCTAGCTGTAGTCGCTCTCGAAGGCGTCCTTGGCGGCGCGGGCCACCCGGCCGTAGTCGCTGCGGCTCATGTCCAGCAGGACCTCCTTCAGCTCCTTCTTGGTCGTGAACTTGATGCCCTGCACCATGTTCCACTGCATCTCCTCGCTGGGCTCGGCGGCCAGGACCTCGCGGTAGACCTTGGCGACCTCGCCGGGGGGCAGGGCCTCGTCCAGGGCGCCCAGGGCGCGGCCCTTGACGGTGTCGCTCTTGTCCGAGGTGATGAGCGCCTGGCACAGCGGCAGGTACTGCTTGTGCTCCCGCAGCAGGTTGCAGAACTCGAAGGCCATGGCCTCCTGGACCGAGGCGTCGCCGTCGTCGAGCACGGCCTGGATCTGGGGGCTGATGTCGCCCTGGCGGGCCGGCCAGCTCACCCAGTTCACCCACGCCTTGCGGACCTCGGGGTCCTTGTGGGTGCGGGCCCGCTCCCACACGGCCACGACCTTGGGGGCGTCCTTCTTGTCGGTCCAGCACATGGCCAGTGCGCCCAGGGACTTCTTGAGCACCTCGCCAGAGGGGTCGGTGCTGGCCACCTCGATCAGGCGGTCCAGCACGCCGGGGACCTCCTTCATGTTGCCCAGGGCGTCGACGACGCGGGCCCGGACATCGGCGTCGGCGTCGGCCAGCACGGGCAGCAGGGCCTTGGCGCGGTGGGCGCCGCCCCGACCCCAGGACAGGGCGTTGACGGCGGCCAAGCGGACCTGGGTCTCGGCGTGGTTGATGTAGGGCAGGACCAGGGCGTCGCCGCCCATGTCCATGGTCGGACCCATGGCGCCCAGCACCTCGCGCAGGGTGTCGCGGTCCTCTCCTGCGGCCGTCAGGACCTCTCCCATGAGCTTGACGTGCTCGGTGCGCAGGTGGTTGCTGACGATGTTCGCCCAGACCTCGAAGGCGGCCCGGCGCACCCGGGGGGTGGCGCCCTCCCGCATCAGCTTCTGCAGGATCGGCTCGGCGACGGTCAGGTCGTCCTCGGCGTCGCCCTCGTTGTGCTTCCAGCGCATGTCGTTCAGGGCGTCGACCAGGGGGTTCTCCTCGCTGCCACGCAGGGCGGGCCAGCGGCTGAACAGGCGCTCGGCCGTCAGGCCCGCCGCGCCGCCCGCACCCTCGATGATCGTGAGCTCGACCTTGGCCTGGGGGTCCTTCATGCTCGGGATGTCGGCCGAGACCAGGACCGTGTAGGACACGCCGTTGCCCGTGGGCGCGGTGCCCGGGGGGATCGACAGGGTGAAGGGGAACTCCTTGACCTCCTTGGCGGCCAGCGCCACGTTCGTGGCCAGGGTGTTCTCGATGAGCATCCGGGTGTCGATCTTCGGGATCGCGCTGTCGGGCTGGGACTCGACGTGGACGAAGAGCAGCTTGACCTTCACATCGGTGACGGTCACCCCCTTGGGGGCGCCGGTCAGCTTGGCGGTGCCGGAGAGGATGCCGCCGACGGGGAGCCGGGTGGACTCCAGGGGGCAGGCCATGCTGGCGCCGCCACCGAAGATGCTCGAGAGGAAGTCGAAGAAGCCCATGGTGATCTCCAGAGTGGGAAAGCCAGGTATGGCCTGCCCGTCGCGGCAGGGTGTGACGACGTGTGACGAGTGGCAGCCTGTCGCGGATCGGCGGCGCAGTCCCTTGACGAGGCAAGTTCGCAGGTGCTGCGATACATACGGACCGATACGGCGCGAGCTCCTCGCTCCGTGACCGGCTTCCGCGCGCCGAGGTGGCGCTGAGGTGGCGATGTCGTCCTCCCGCACCCGACCCTTCGCGATCCTGCTGCTGCTGGGTGCGGTGGCGGGGCTGCTCTTCGCGAGCGTGTCGACCTTCGACTTCGCCCAGCACCTGGACCGACAGGTCCATGGCCTGCACTGCTCCTTCATCCCCGGCATCATCGCCCCGGACGCCTCGGGCACCTCGGGCTGCCACATCACCCTGATGAGCCCCTACTCCTCGGTGCTGCGCAGCCGGCTGTGGGGCGGCATCCCGGTGTCCCTGCCTGGCATGGGCATCTTCGCCTTCCTGGTCTGGCGGGCGCTGTCCTGGTTGGTCGCCGGCCGTGACGACGACCGCGCCGGGGCCCAGGTCCTGGTGCTGGGCTCGGCGGTGCCGGTGGCCGCCACCCTGGTCATGGGGGGGCTGGCGCTCATGGTGCTCGACGCCTTCTGCAAGGTCTGCGCGGGCATCTACATCAGCAGCTTCGTCTCGGCGGTGGGCGCCTTCGGCGTCTTCCTGCGGCTGGCGCCGCCGGGGGAGGAGGAGCAGGAGCAGCTGGACGAGGACGGCCTGCCCCTGCCTGCCCTCGCGCCGCGGACCTCCTTCCTGCCCATGGTCCTGGCGCTGGGGGCCTACTGCCTGGTTCCGGCCGTCGCCTGGGCCGCGCTGGCCCCGGACCAGGGGCGCTACGTCGGCACCTGCGGCAGCCTGGGCGTCTCGGATGACCCGCACACGGTGCTGGTCCCCCTGGACGGCCACGCCGGGGCCACCGCGGCCGTCGAGATCCTCGACCCGCTGTGTCCCTCCTGCAAGGGCTTCGAGACGCGGCTGGCGGCCTCGGGCCTGGGGCCGCGCCTGGACCGCAAGGTCCTGCTCTTCCCCCTCGACGCCACCTGCAACTGGATGGTCGGCACCACCATGCACGCTGGCGCCTGCACCGTGAGCGAGGCCATCCTCTGCGCCGGGGACCAGGGCCCGGCGGTCATCGACTGGGCCTTTGCGCACCAGGACGAGATCCGGACCGCCAGCGAGGCCGATCCCGAGGCCGCGGCCCGCATGGCCACGGCCGCCTTCCCCGCGGTGAGGGACTGCATCGGCAAGCCGGCGGTGCGCACCCGGCTCAACCAGGGCCTGCGATGGGCCGTGAAGAACGAGCTGCCCGTCATGACCCCCCAGCTCTACGTGGACGGCACCCGGATGTGTGACGCGGACACGGACCTCGGCCTGGACTTTGCGTTGGGGCGGATGCTCGACCGCAAGGGAGGTGCACGATGAGCCGCGCCCTGAGCAGCGCTCTGAGCAGTGGCCTGGGGGTGGCCCTGGGGCTGCTGCCCGTGGCCCTCATCGGTGCCTGGATCCACGGCGCCGGCACCCGGCTGGCCCAGGCCGAGGCCAGCGCCGACGATGCGCCGAGCGTGGCCGTCGCCCAGGCCGACGAGCGCGGCTACTGCACGCCCCAGCTCAAGAACGTCCTGCGGCGCGTGCTCACGAGCTGCGGCCTGGTCGGGGCCGACGGCACCGCCACCCGCGGCTGCCAGCCGGCCAACGCCAAGACCGTCGCCACCATGTCCGGCGAGGACTTCAACGCCCTCTTCCTGCCCCTGGCCGAGCGGGCCGCCATCGTCGAGTTCGACCAGAGCAGCGAGGAGCTGGACGCCGGTGACGTCGGCCTCCTCGACAAGGTCTTCGCCGAGCGCGGGGGGGCAAGCTACTTCCTGGTCGTCTCCCGCTCCTCGCCCGAGGGCTCGGTCGACTTCAACCGCGACCTGTCGGAGCGGCGGGGCAAGGCGGTGCTGGACCACCTCCAGGCCACCTTCCACGACGACGAGCTGGAGCGCGAGGTAGGGCTCTTGTGGCTGGGTGAGGAGTACGCCCAGCTCGACGCCGACTTCTGTGGCTGGAACCGCAGCGGCGACCCCGCCGACTGCTCGGCCACCGAGCTGAACCGGAGCGCATTCCTCGCATGGATCGACTGTCGCCTCTAGCGCTCCTGGCGCCCCTGCTGCTCGCTGCCTGCGGGCAGGCCACCACGACCGCCCCGCCGCCCTCCCGGGTCGACGCCGTCGTGGCGCCCCCGCGGGGCCAGGCGGACCTGGACGCCTTCTGCGAGGTCCACCCCGATCCCGAGACCGCGCCGACCTTTGTGTGGCCGCCGCTGGACGGGGCGGCGCCGCCCATGACCGGCGGCTGGACCTGGGTCAACGTCTGGGCCACCTGGTGCGGCCCCTGCGTCGAGGAGCTGCCTCGCATCTCCCAGTGGCCCGAGAAGCTGGCCGCCCAGGGGGCGCCCGTGACCCTGCGCCTGCTGTCGGCCGACGACAGCCCCGGCCCGGTGCTGGGCTTCCAGAAGAGCCACGCCTGGGCGCCGCCCACCCTGCGGGTCGGGGAGGGCGCCGATCTGCCCACCTGGGCCGGCAGCATGGGCCTGCCCGAGGTCCTTCCCCTGCACCTCTTCGTCGACCCCCAGGGCAAGCTGCGCTGCGGGCGCTCCGGCGCGCTGAGCAACCAGGACCAGGACACCGTCCGGCGGCTGATCAGCGGGGGCTGAGGCGCGGGATGGAGGCGCGGGTGCTGGTGCTTCCGGCGACACGCGGCTAGGCTTGTCATCCACCGGAGGTCCACCATGAAGAAGCAGGTCATCCGCAGCCCGCTGGCGCCCGATCCCATCGGCCCCTACAGCCAGGCCATCGCCACCGAGGGCAAGCGCCTGGTCTTCGTCTCGGGGCAGATCGCCATGGGCCCTGACGGCGCCCTGGTCGGCACGGACGCGGCGACCCAGACCCGGGTCGTGATGGACAACATCCAGGCGGTGCTCTCCAGCGCCGGCATGGACTTCGACAGCGTGGTCAAGACCACCATCTTCCTGGTGGATCTGGACGACTACGCCGCCGTGAACGAGATCTACGGGCAGTTCTTCGCCGAGCGGCCGCCGGCCCGGTCGGCGGTCGAGGTCAGCCGCCTGCCGCGCGGCGCCCGGGTGGAGATCGAGGTCGTGGCCTCGAGCTGAGGCTGGCCCCGGGTCGGGCCTTGGCGTAGGCTCCTGCCGTGACCGGACCGGACGACAGCATCGAGGGCCGCATCGCCGAGATCCTGGCGGCGGAGGCGGCCGCCATCGCGGCGGTGCCGGTGACGCCCGCTTTTGCCGACGCCGTGCGCGCCCTGGACGCCTGCCGCGGCAAGGTCCTGACCACGGGCATGGGCAAGGCGGGGCACGTAGCCCGCAAGCTGGCCGCGACCTTGTGCTCGACGGCGGTGCCGGCGGTCTTCCTGCACCCCGGCGAGGCCCTGCACGGCGACCTGGGCCTGGTGGCGCCCGGCGATGTGCTCATCGCCTTCAGCAACTCGGGTCGCACGCGCGAGGTGCTCGCTGCCATCGACCTGGGGCGGCGCCTGGGCCTGGCTTCGGTCATCGGCGTGACCTCGCACGCCGACTCCCCGCTGCGGGGACGCTGCGAGATCGTGCTGGACATGGGCCCCATCGTGGAGCCCTGCAAGCTCGGCCTCACGCCGACAGCCAGCATCGCGGTGATGCTGGCCATCTCCGACGCGCTGGCGCTCACCTTGATGGAGCGCCGCGGGGTCACGCGCGAGGACTTCGGCGTGCGCCACCACGGCGGCTACCTGGGGGAGAAGGCGCGCGACCCGGGCTGAGGGCCCGGCCGCGCTCCTCCCTCCTTCAGTCGCCCCAGCGGCCGGCCCCCGGGATCCGGACCTCGCCCTCGCGGAAGCTGCCCGTGGCGGCGCCCGTGTGGCAGGCCTCGCAGCGGGAGAGGCTGCGGACCTCGGTGTTGGCCTGGACCCAGCGATCGGGGATCTCGCCGTGCTCGTGCCGCAGCCAGGGCACGTCGAGGATGCGCAGGGGCACCTGGTCGGGGGCGACCGAGGCGGCGATGCGCGCCGAGAGGCGGTGGTCGGGCCGGGTGTCGGCGGCGTTGGGCACCAGGTAACGGGCCAGGGTCTGGATCGTCTCGGGGGGCAGGCTGGCGACGTCTCCGTAGTGATCGTCCAGGCCGCCCAGGATCTGGACCCAGGACCGCGCTGGCAACAGGCCCGGCGGGTAGGCCATGTGGCAGGAGCCGCACTCTGACTGGTAGGTCGCGTCGGAGACGGCGGCGACCCCGGGCAGCCCACCGCCGCGCATGGAGCCCCCGCCTTCGCCGCGCTCGCCGCCTTCGCCGCGCTGGCCCCAGCTCTCGAAGACGCGGCCCTCGCCCTCGTCGTCGTCGTCGTCGTCGTCATCGTCGGCCCGGGCCTGCAGGCTCGGGAACAAGGCGAGCAGCAGGGCTGCCAGTGCCAGCTTCTTGGTCGTGTCCATCACTTGGCTCCTTGGATCAGTACGAGGAAATCACCCTTCTCCTGGGGCGTACAGGCACGGCCCAAGGTCCACTTGCAGTTTCGGGCGAACCACTTCTCGACCTCGGCCGGATCGGAGAGGCGATCGGCGGTCACCGAGGGCGACAAGGCCTCGATGGCCTCGCCGGTGCGGACGTGCTGGCCCGCGGCGCGCATGTCCACCGGGTGGCAGCTGGTGCAGCTCCGGGCGGGGCCGCCGTCCGGTGCCGGCGTGGTGGCGCTCCACATGGTGGCGGCGCGGGCGGCGACGAAGTCGCTGGCGCCTTCGGCGCGGTAGCCCGACAGCAGGCCGTCGACGGCTCCGCCGGGTGCGGCCAGGGCGGCCGTCGTGAGCAGAGGTGTGAGCAGAGGTGTGAGCAGAAGGATGAGCGTGAGTCTCATGTGCCCTCCGGGGGCGTCGGGGTGGTCGGGCTCGTGGGGGAAGGGACGGCCATGGCGCCGTCGAGGAAGGTCCCGTCGCGGGCGTCGCGATGGCAGGCATCGCAGCGGGCGGCCTGGCGGACCGGCTCGGTCTCGAAGGCCGCCGGGGGGATGTCGGCGTGGGCGGTCTGCCACCACGCGGTCTCGGTGATGCGCTGGGGGGCCCGGTCGGCGGGGGTGCTGCGCAGGGCCCGGACGGCGGTCTCGGTGGCCCCGGCCTCGGCGGCGTTGGCCAGGGCGAAGGCGCGCAGGGTGGCCACGGTGTCGGCGTCCAGGACCAGGTCCTCGCCGAAGTGATCCCCCTGCTCGTCCAGCATGCGGTCCCAGGAGCGGGCCGGCAGCAGGCTGGGGTGGAAGGGCAGGTGGCAGTCGCCGCAGGCCGAGGTCCAGCTTGGGTCCTGGGCGAGGGCCGGTGCGGACCAGGGCAGGGGGGCCTGCGAATCGTCCAGGTGGATCAGGCGCTGCAGCGGCGCCTCGCCGGCCAGGACCAGGAGCCCCATGCCCAGGGCCGCGACGCGCCAGCGGGAGGGCACGCCGGTGCCGCCGGGCTCGTTGCCGCCGGGCTCGGTGCCGCCGGGCTCGTTGCCGCCGGGCTCGGGCCGCTTGCGCCCGCTGACCATGGACCAGGCCAGGTTCTCGCGAGTCCGCAGGCTCTCCTTCACGACGCCGGCCAGGTGCAGGCCCAGCCAGGCGATGACGGCACAGGACAGCCAGCCGTGCAGGCGGTGCAGGTCCAGGCCGGTGGGGATGCTCACCACGCCGGCCCAGACCCCGCGCTGCTCCTCGCCCCCCAGGACCAGCCAGCCGCTCAGGGAGAGGGCGGCCAGCAGGCCGAAGGCGGCGACCATGGCCCAGGCCGCGAGGGGGTTGTGGCCCAGGAAGCGCGGCGCGTCGCCTCGCAGCAGGCCGCGGGCGTGGGCAGCCACCTGCCGCGGCGAGAAGCGCAGGGCGGCCAGGCGGGCGTGGCGGGTGCCGACCAGGGCCCAGGCGGCCCGGAACAGCAGCAGGACGGCCACGACCGCCCCCAGGAACACGTGCAGGTCGGTGATCCGCGGGTCCCCCGCGGTCCACCAGGCGCCGCCGAAGGCCCCAGATCGTCGGCGGCGGCCTGAGGCTGCTTCCCGACATAGGTCCCCGGGGGGCGTCCGTGCTGCGGGGAGCGTCCTCGGGCGGGCTGCCGGCAGCCTGGGG
>Ga0100377_1002849_pt1 | contig 14231 bp, 8 predicted proteins | sample CryGeymeta201501_FD_83664 | JGI IMG/M metagenome (GOLD analysis project Ga0100377, IMG submission 83664) | Groundwater microbial communities from Crystal Geyser aquifers in Utah, USA - Crystal Geyser metaG 2015-01 | ecosystem: Environmental > Aquatic > Deep subsurface > Groundwater | place: USA... | reverse complement strand
GCCATGGCCGCCTCGAGCACCCGAGCTGCTGCGCCTCCGGCCACACCGACCTCGCGCGGCTCTACGTCAACAAGCCCCAGTCGCTACATCCGGTCCAGGTGATTTCTGGACACCTCTTGAGACCTGGCGGACGTGGGAGCCGCTGGCGTGGGGCGGGTGACTAGTGGGCGAGCCACCCTCGGGTGGTTGGCAACCGACGGTTCGCCGAACGCCTCGGCCACTGCGCGCAGATCTCCCAAGACCCATGACTCGAGCTCCCTCCATGCGATTCGTATGAGCGCCCGCTTCCCAGACGTAGCGACGATCTCTCCGAGCTTGCGCTTCACGTCGTGGCAGTGCGCGGCTTCCTGGTCGCGCATGCTCTCATCGATGACTCCTTCGACTGTGGTGCTTGGCTTGGAAGACGCACTTCCCGTCGGATGACCGGGCATCCTGTCCGCCATCCTTGCCGCGACGTCCAAAGAGCGCGGCGCCGGAGTCTTCGAAGAAGACTAGAGTGGTCGCGAGAGATTCAAACGTCGCGCCGGATCTGATCTGGCCCCAGTTCCTGTCAGGCATCCTGGGCCTCCGGTGGTGCGGCAACGTGATCAGCAGCGAACCGCTCATAGATTCCAAGCAGCACCTCGGCGTCGAGCGCTGCGTAACGGAGTTGGTCCGCATCGAGTGGCCGACGGCTCCAGTTCGTGGTCTGCGACGACGTGTCGAGGACGATGCCGAGCTCGCGTTCGCACACCATGGCGAGGCTGTGCCCACCCAAAGCGTCGCGACCGCGAGCCCGGCGTGATGCCTCCAACGTATCGACGACGCCATCGAGGGCGATGCCGGCGGCAGCGAGAACGCGCAGCTCGAAGCGCGCATTGTGGATGACCTTGATCGGTCGAGGCCCATTGAGGACGTCGACGAGGAACTCGAGGTCGCCGACGGCGAAGGGATCTATCAGATAGGTCCTCTTCGACGTTGCGATCTGGATGAGGCAGAGCGTGCCGAAGTCGAGCGCCGTCTCCACATGGAGGCCGACGATGTCCGCGACACGGAGCTCTTCGCTCACCGAGCGGAGCCCCGCGGGGGTATCTACCCACTGCACTTCGTTGCGCGGAGCAGCGGGTGCGCCCGGCGCCGCACGCACGACGAACTCGATGGGCATCGGCCCGGCCGCTTCGACATCGGCAAGCCGGATGCCGTCAGGTCGAGTCGCTGCTCGGACTCCGTTGACCTTCACGCTCGTGAGAAACCGGAGCGTACCGGGCAGGTCCAAGAGCCGTTCCGCAAGCAAGCGGTCCTCCGCGTCCTCCGGCAAGCAGGGCTGGAACTTGCTCAGCAAGCCGCGCGCCATGTCGCGGGCGGCGCCGGCCGCGACGCGCTCCCAGTCCAGTTGGGACAGATCGCGGACTGCGGCACGGGCGGCGGTGATCGCGATGTCCTTGCACCTGACCGACAAGTTGCCGGCGACCCACTTCTTCCCCGACCGCGATTCGAGCCCGGCGGCCAAGAGTCGGTTCACTGCGCCCCCGGCGAACGTGTGCCATTGGACGCCATCCGGTTGGTCTTCCAAGGGGGCTGTCCCGGGCTCGAGCAATCCACCATAGCTCTCACGCATCGACGCGATCTCCAGGGCGGCGGTAGGCGTGAGCCAGGCTTCCTCCTCCTCGCGCTCGCGCAGCAGAACATCCATCATCGCCTGGCACAGTGGCGGCGAGAGGACGCCCGGGGTACCCAGCCAGCTCGGCACCCGGCCGTACTCAGCGGGACGGACGTGGAGCACACCCTTCGACCAGTTGACCTGTGCGACCTCCCACGCGCGTCCGGATAACCGGAACGCAAGCGGACCCTTGTTGTGGTCGTGCATCGAGACGAACAGAGCTTGGATGTAACCGACGTCCTCCTTGCCGTGCTGAACACGCATGACCGGCGGGGCAGTGAAGACGGCGTAGAGCTCGAAGAAGTTCTTCCTGCCGTAGAGCTTCTCCCCGCGTCGTCCGAGCGACAGCAGCCCATCCGCCTCGTACAGGATGTCCCGCTCGAGCATGGTGTCGACCAACTCCTGAAGGCGCTCCGACCGGATGCTCGAGAAAGGATATGCAGCCTCGACCCATGGCCGCAGGGTGTGCCGCGAGATGCCTCCTTCCTGGAGGATGAGGGCCATGACCTGGTGCGCGAGCACGTGCATGGCATGGGCGGCCGGCTGAACGTCCTCGACCCAACCCGACTCGGCGAGGCGCAACAGTGCTACCGACTGGAGGAGCGACTCGGGGCTGAGGCAGAAGAGAGTGCAGTTCGCCCGCGTGTCGGACCGTCGTCCAGTCCGCCCAAGCCGCTGAAGGAACGAGGCGACTGTCGCTGGCGCGTCGACCTGGATGACCTGGTCGAGGTCGCCGACGTCGATGCCCAGCTCCATCGTCGAGGTGCAGACGATGGCCGTGTTCTGGCCTCTTGTGAACTGTTCCTCGGCCAGCGTGCGGTCCGCGCGACTCACCGAGCTGTGGTGGATAAAGACCTCGACGCTCGTGCCCGCGAGAGCGTGCGCCACCTTCTCGGCCTTGCTGCGGCTCTCGACGAAGACGAGGCTCTTCTTGCCGAGCGCGATCTGCCCGATGGCCGTCGCGGCCTCGCTGATGTCGGCGCAGAGGTCGAGGCGCAGGTCGCGGTTCGCCTTCGGCTTCGGCGGGTCGACGAGCCGGAACAGGCGCTTGCTCGAGCCCTGCAGCCACTCACCGATCACGTGCGGGTTGCCAACCGTCGCCGAGAGGCCGATGCGCTGGATGTCGCGGCCGGCGAGCGTGACGAGGCGTTCGAGCAGGCTCGCGAGGTGTGCGCCGCGATCGTCGGCGGCGAAGGCGTGGACCTCGTCGACGATGACCGCCGAGAGCCCCGAGAAGAGCGCCTTCGCGTCGGTGCGCGCGGATATCATCATGACCTCGAGCGACTCGGGCGTGGTCATCAGGATGTGCGCGGGCGACTCGCGGAACTTCTTCTTGCGCGAGTCCGAGACATCGCCGTGCCACTTGAAGACCTCGAGCCCCACCATGTGCGCATACGACTGGAGCCGCTCCTCCTGGTTGTTGAGCAGCGCGCGGATCGGGCACACGTAGAGTGCGGAGACGGGCTTCAGGTTCTCCGTCAGCACGCGTGAGAGCACGGGGAAGATCGACGCCTCGGTCTTTCCTCCCGCCGTCGGAGCGAGCACCACCGCGTTGCAGCAGTCGAGGACCGCGTCGATCGTCAGCTCTTGGACGGGGCGAAGCGAACGCCAACCAACGTCATGGATGATCGCATGCTGCAGGTGCGGATGAAGGCGCTCGAGCCCGGCCATCGTTACCCGTCCAGCCGTTTCCGCTTCGGCGACGGCGTGGGCTCCAAGGCGTCGTTCGAGTCGCGCTCCTCCTCCGAGGCTTCTTCCTCCGCGGGGTCATCGACGGGCCGACCATGCTTCGCGGCCAGCTCCTCGGGGGTGAGCTTGCCGTCATCGAGATCGAGCTTGTAGTGGGCATTCGGGTCGTAGGCCTCGTGGATGTCGACGCGGTCCATCACGTCGATCAGCTCGCGCAGGAAGAGGCGTGGCGCGAGCGCGAGCTTGCCGCCGAAGCCTGCCGTGACCTGCGAAACGAGCGCCTGCAGGAACGCATCGTCGACACGTGCGGCGACGCGCGCGGGGTTCTTTGCCGGGTACAGGTTCCTGATGCGCGTGCCGACCGTGAGCAGCCGCTCGTCGGTGAACGGCATGAGCCGCACCTGCGGCGCCTTCAAGTTGTCGAAGCGCGCGTCCTCGCTGAAGTTCACCTGCACACGCTGGTAGAGCGGCGCGAGCGCCTTGAGCCCCTTGTAGCCCTCGAAGAAGTCGCGCGTCCCGGTGATGACCAGGTAGAGCCCGGGCAGCTCCTCCTTCGCCAGCATGTCCATGAACTGTCGGAGAGCGTTGAGCGACTTCTCGCGCGTCTGCGCGTTCATGCGTTGCACCGTCTCGACCTCATCGAGGACGACGACGAGCCCGGCGTAGCCCGACTGCCGGAGCAGTTGCAGGAGCCCCGCGAGGAACGTCAGCGAGGCCTGGCCGTCGACCTTGCCTTTGGTGCCCGCCGCCCTGAGCACGCTGCGGTCGGTGTGCGGTTGGCCCCCGAGCCACGCGAGTAGGCCCTGCGCGTTGGCAAAGTCGCCCTCGTGCGTGGCGCGGTGGTAGGCGCGGAGCACCTGCGCGAAGGCCGGGTTGCGCTTGGAGAGGTCGGCGAGCTTGTCCTCGAGCCGTTGTTCCGTCGCGTCGGCGAAGCCCGGGTCGTCCTCGGCGATGCCACGCAGGCGCGTGACCTCATCGCCGACTTGGTAGAGCCAGCCCTCGACGATCGCCTGGAAGGCGTTGGGCCCATCGGCGGCCGTCTCGAGCTTCTCGATCAGCCGCCGGTACACCGTCTCCAGGTGATGGAGCGGCGTGTCGTTGATCGAGATCTGAACCTCGGTGCTGGCGAACTTCCGCTCGCGCGCCTTCGCGCACAGGTAGCGTGCCGCGAACGTCTTGCCCGTGCCGTACTCACCGCGAATCCACTTCGAGAGGCCCTTGCCGCCCGCGACGAAGTCGAGGTCTTCATTCACCGCGCCCAAGAGCCCATCGAGCCCGGTCGCGAAGTGGTCGAGCCCCACGTTCGGCACGAGGCCGCTGCGGAGCGCGTTTACGATGGCCAGTGATTCAGGGACGACAGCCATCAGCGTGCTCCCTCATTGGGCTTCGGTTGGTAGCGGTACATGGTCTCGCCACTGGGCAGCCTCTCGTCCCTGAACAGCACATGGCCCTCGGCGTGAAGCGTCCGGCGCAGCGCGACCATGAGTCCGTTCAAGCGGCCGGGGTTCTTGTTCAGGCGCTCGGCGAGCTCGCTGGCGCGCGCTGAGCCGGTCTCGCGCAGCAGCACCAGGATCGACTTCTCATCGACGCTGAGCTTCTCGATCAGCGCCGCGGGTAGTGGGAGCGAGCCCGCCTTGTCGGCCGGGTTGAAGAGCGAGAGCTGCGCCTGAGCCCGGGGTTCGGGGTGTCCCCGGAGAGACAGCGCCGGAACTTCGTCCGACGGCAGCGGCGTGACGATGGGCGGAAGCACCGGCTTCGGCTCGGTGGCTGCCTGGGCCAGTGCTCCACGCCCGTACCACCACGCGGGCTCGTCGGCGTAGAGCCCGTCGCGCTCGAGCCACGCGAGCGGCACGACGACCTCTTCGAGCCCGACGCCCCCGTGGAAGCCGACCTGCGGCCCGCCGAGGTACGCACCCGAGCGCCAGGCGAACGCGCGCCGCTCGGGCGGTCCACCGAGGCCTGCGACATCAATCTCGATGAAGCCCTCGGGAACGGCGTCGTGCTTGCCGAGCGCGGTGTATCTCGGCGTCTTGCCGTTGCCGGCGCGCAGCGACTTGTCGATGTACGGGCTGTGGCCGTGGTCGGCGGTGACGAGCACGCGCCGCCCCGCCTTCAGCGCGACGCGCAGCGCGGGCTTGAACGCGGTGATGTCCTCCGGCGAGATCTTCACCGTCGCGCCCGTGTTCGACGAGCCGATCTGATCATCGACCGCGTTGAACACGACACCGACCACCGCGAGACTCTCGTCGCCCAGCGCGGAGAGCAGCGCCTGCCCGCCGTCGGTGAGGTCGCCCTTCAGGAACAGCTTGCGCGTCCTGCTCCCGAGCGCAGCGTTCTGGTTGAAGCGCGCCTTGTCGGTCTTCGCCTCGTCCTGGTCGCGGAACACGGTCTCGGCGACGAGCGGATCGTTCGGCAGCTCGCCGAGGAAGATGGCGCCGCGGGCGTGGCTCGTGACGGTGGGGAGTGGCGACAACGCCGCGAGGCCCGCGACGCGTCCGCCAACGTCTGGCCTGATGCCGAGCGGGAAGCTCGAGTCCTGCGAGAGCGAGTAGAGCAGCTCGAGGAACACGGGGTAGCTGCAGCCGTCGAGCACGACGAGGAAGAGGCGCGCGTCGGTCTCGCGCTGCCAGGTCGGCTCAACTATGCGCTTCCACAATCGGTGCAGCGGCGTCAGTCCCTCGCGATGCAGCGCGGCCTCGTAGCCGCCCGCGAGCGTCTCGGCAAAGTGCCGGTTCTCGCGGTCGCGGCGCTCGCGGCACGCGGCCAGCAGCTTGTTGGCCTCGGCGTGGTAGTGGACGCTGGAGGCGAGCGCTCGACGAAGCTGCATGATGGCGAGGTCGACGAACGCGCCGCCCCGCTGGTACTCCCGCACTTGCTCGAGCAGGTCGGCCTTTGGGCTGAAGGGCTGGTCGAGGTAGCGCGAGATGCGCGCCATCGCTTCGAGCACCGCGAGGTCGCCACGGTTCATGCGAGCCGCGCGGTGACTCGTGAGCCACATGATGTCGGCGGCGCTGATAGCCTTGCCGGCGGCCGCCTGCTGCGCGAGCGCGTGGCAGCGGTCGGAAAAGGCGAGCGGCAGCACGCGGCTCGTCTGGAGCTGCGTCGGCGTCAGGCTCTCGCGGCCCACGCGGTCAGCGCCAGCGAGCAAGTCACCGCCCGCCTCGCCCAGGAGCGTCAGCGCTTCCTCGGCGAGGTGCGCGACGGTCCGCCGGAGGATGCGGCGATCCATCTCGATCGGCGGCTCGGTCGCGGCCGTCCACAGTGGGCCCCACGCGGGCTTCGGAAGCTCAGCGGCTTCGACGGTGAGGACCGCTCCGTAGACGAAAAGGTCGCGCAGCCGCGTGTCGGGCTCGGCGAGCGCCCACGCGAGCACCCGCCCTTCATCGCCGTGCAGCGTCGGCATCGCGTCGCGCACGAGCTGGCTGATGTTCGCCGACCAACGTGGCGGCTCCTGCACCCACGACGCGAGCAGCTGCGCGGGGCTTTGGGTCCGCACCTGCTCGCCCACGCTCACGTCGACGAGTAGCTCCGTCAACAGGCGCCGATCGACCACCGTGGGCAGCGTGCGGTGGCTCATCGCGAACCCGAGCTGGTCGACGTTCTCGAGCGCGAGCTGCTGCATGTACGGGGCGTCGGCGCCGACCACGCGCACGCCGAGCACGACCTCGAGCACGTCGTTCACTGAGAGCGCGTGGACGCGCTGATTCTTCGCGCGCCGCAGGAGGTCCGGGGCGTTCTGGATTCGCCGCGCCACGTCCTCGGGCATCACGGCGATCAGTGGCGCTCCCTTCGCCCTCCACAGCAAGTGGCGAAGACCGAGCTCGGACGTGACGCGATGGACACCGTACGAGCCCTTCGGCGTCGGCATCTGGTCCGGCAGGTTCTCGATGCCCTCGCCGTCGATCACGAGCACGTAACCCGTCTCGCTGGCACCGCCAGCTTGATCGAGGAGACGACGAAGGAGGAGCTGGGCTGCGCTCACTCGGCGTCCCCCTCTTCCGGCCCCGTCCTCACCAGGGCGATGCTGATCGGCTTCGTCCCCTGCTCAGTCAGCACCTTTCGGACCTCGGCGAGGAACGACGAGATGGCGTCGGCGTCGGTCGGAGCGAGTCGTGCAGCGAGTAGGACCGCGACCTTTTTCGCTTGCGGTGGTGGCCGTGGCGGTGACGGTGGCGGTGGCGGTGGCCGCTCGATGAGCCGCTTGATCAGCTCCTGCGCCTTCTTGTTCCAGGTGGTGATCCAGTCCTTTGTCAGCGGCTGCTCGGCCTGCGCGGCGGCGATGCGACCATCGAGCGCGCTCAAGTGGCCGCGTACCTCGGTTCCGACGACGGGGTGGTTCACGCCCGCCTCGAGGTTCGAGCGCGCGTGCTCGCTGAGTTCGCCCAGCGCGTCGCGGATGCTCTCCGCTTGCTGGACGAGGGTACGGAGCGCGTCCGACGCATCGTCGGGCCACGCAGCCAGCAACTCGGTCAGCGCCTTGTGCGTGTCCGTCGTGCTCTGGGCGAGGGCGCCGAGGCGCGTGTTGGCGGTCGACAGCTCCTTTAGCCGGTCACCCGACTCGACGCCGAGCTGGACCAGGCGCGAGTGCAGTCCCTGGAGTACCGTGCGCTTGGCCTGCCCTCTGGTGCGGAGAGCCGCCGTGAAACGGTCCTGGCCCTGCAGCGAGCGATGCGCAGGCGGGCGCGGCTCGTCGAAGAGCTGGTTACCGAGGTCGCGCAGGCGGTGCCAGTCGGCCGCGCTCACCAGCTTGCCGCGCTGGAGCCGGATGCGTGTCGTCTGCGACATGCCGATTCGGACGTCGATCGGCTCGCCATCGACGTCCTGCAAGGCGCGATGGTCACGCCGGCACAGGAAGCACAGGAAGAGATCGACGAGCAGCGGCTGGAACCCGTAGCTCTCGCGCAGATGGTCGGCGATCGGAGTCCAAGCGACTGAGTCTTGGTCGGCGCGCTGAAGGACGTCCTTGATGTAGCGGGAGTCGAGGCGCAGCGAGGCCTTCGTCTGTCCGAGGTTCACCAGCTCGAGCGGCTGGCCTAGGGTCTTCAGTACCTTGCCGACGGTCTCGTCGTAGGCGACGGAGACGCTGCCCTCGCCAGCGTCGACCATCCAGCCGAGCAGCGCCTCGAGATCCTGCTTCCTCGGTTCGGCCAGGAACGTCGGGTGCTGCGGATACCGACGGTCCATCAGCAGCGCCGCGATGTGCTCGAGATTTTCGCTCAGCGTCTCCCGAGGGCGGCTCGAATCGACGTCCGAGATCAGCGCGAAGAACTCGCCGTGACGGATGTAGACCTCCTTCAATACCTCATCGAGTTGCCCCTCGAGCGTCTTCTGGCGGATGCCGGCCTGGTCGAGGACCTTGCCCTTGTCCTGCGGGCCAAGCGTCTCTAGAAGCTCTTCCTGGCCCGCGTCGGAGAGCAGGTAGCGAACGGCGGCCAGCTCCGTCAGCACCCCCAGCTCGGTCGGGCTCATGTGACGCGGCAGCCAGCAGACCGTGTGGAGGAGCCCCTGCTTCTTCCGCACGTTGGTCGCGCGCAGGCGGTCTTCGTCGACGGTGTGCCCGGGCTCGTCCCAGGGGTAGTCGACCAGGATCTTGAACGCACCGTCTGGCGGCGTGAAGTCGTCGTAGGACATCTCGCGCACGTTCCCGAGCTTGATGCGACCGCGCCGCTTGGTGCGCCGCCAGCTCAGATCCCAGTCGCCTTCGTTCGGACCGCCATCCTCGAAGCCTTTGCTACCCGCGACCCCAATCGCCTGCCGAAGCACGCCCCAGAACACCTTGAAGCGCTGGGCGGGGTTGTCGACCTTCGAGCGCGCGCGTCCGAGGATCTCGCCGAGGCTGACGCGCCCGAGCACGTAGCGGACGAGCGCGGTCTTGCCGTTGCCGGCCACCTGAAGGTCGGGCACGCGCTGCGACAGCGCAAGCAAGTCGGTCTCCGCGACGCGCACCTGGCCACGGAAGGTCTCGCCCTCCACGTCGACAGCGTTGAGCTGCACGAGCCGCTCGATGGTGAGCCCGCCCTGCTTCAGGCGCGGCGAGACCTCCGCGAGCAGCACCGTCTTCACGAGCTGCTCGAGCGCGCGGTGGCGCTCGTCGTTGAACTCGGCGCCGGCCTCCTCGGCCATCTTCGCCATCGCCGGTGCGAGGCGCGAGTAGAACTGCTGGTGGATGTCCTGCATCAGGTCCACCTTCTTGCTCGCCTCGACGCCCGACTCGGGAAAGATCGCGGAGAAGGCGGAGCCGACCGGCAGAAACTCTCCGAGCGGCAACTTCGGGTAGTGGACGACGAGCAGCTCGTACAGCAGGCGCAGCGCGGAGCGCTCGCGCTGCATCAGCGACGTGACGTCGACCAGCATCTCGATCAGCGCCGGGTGGAACGGGTAGACGTCGCGCAGATAGTCGATGTCGCCGCCGGCAAGCAGCGCCGGCAGCACCTTCTGGTGCCGCTGGGCGAGCGAGTTCACCGCCTCCTTGACGGCGTCGGCGTTCCTCGGGCGCAGCACGCGGCCGCGGACGATGTGGCGCAGCTCGACATCCTGGAGCTTCGTCACCTCGAAGCGCTTGGCGTGGTGGTCGAGGTGCTCGTGGATCTTGCTCTCGTCGACCAGGTCCGGGAAGAACTCCTGCAGGTTCCGCTGGCGCGCGACGAAGACGAAGATCGGCGCGGGACGCTGCCCGGTGTTGTGGTCGACGATGACGTTGAGGTTGTTGATCTCCTGCACGAACTCCTGGCCTGACTTCTCGGCCAGCCAGAGCAGGAACTCGTCGATCATCAGCACGATGCCGCCAAAGCCCTGGGCCTTGGCGTGCTCCGCCATGCGCGCGAGCCCCTCGCTCCAGCGCGGGTCGATGCCCGCGTCGGCCGCGTCACGCCCCTTGTACTCGAGCCAGGTGCGCGCAAAGCGCTCGCGGGCCTGCGTCGAGCCGCTGGCGATGGCCTCGAAGTCCTCGCGACCACCAAGGATGCTCTCCGCCTCGAGCCGCTTCCAGACGATGTCGCCGTACTCCTTCGCCTCGCGCCGGACCTCCTCGAAGATCGCATCGACGTGGAGGAACTCGAAGGGCGCCTTGCTGCGCCGCTCGAGCGCCGCGTTGAAGCCCTCGTAGACGGCGCGATCGAAGCCCGTGCTCTTGCCGCGCACGGAGAGCATGTGGATGCGCACGACGAGCAGGCCCGCCTTCGCGAGCCACGCCTCGTGGTCCGCCGCCTCGGCACCTTGGCTCGCCTTTGCGTCATGGTGCGCGTTGAGCAGCGGGCGGAACTTCTTCCACGCTGGCGCCGCGCCCTCGACGAGCAATGAGAGCATCGTCATGAAGTGCGACTTGCCGCTCCCGAAGCTGCCGTGGATGAAGCGTCCGTACTCCTCGCCGCGGTCGAACACCTGCTTCATGTCGTCGAGGATGCGGGGCAGCTCCCGCTCGATGGCAGGGGTGATGACGTAGTCGTCGACGAGCTGTGCGACCTCCTCGGAGTCGGGGTCCAGCTCGCGCAGCTTGACGACAAAACCCATCGCCCGGATGTCTTCGGGGCGCGGAAGATCGAAGGCCTCGGTGATGGTGGTCATGCGTTCGCTCCCGTGACCCAGCCCTCGTCCGAAAGTCGCTTCGCGGCGAGGAGGATCTGCTGGTCGGTGAACATCTGCTTGCGCAGGTTCCATGCGTGGATGGCGTCGACCATGCCTCGATCGCGCGCTCCCTCGTGCTTCATGACCCAGTGAACCGTCGCGAGTAGCTCCATGCCAAAGGCCGACTCGAAGCCCTCGACCAGCTTCGAGACGCGCGCGAAGCGCTCCAGCGTATCGGGGTGTCCTTTCAGGAAGGCCCGCGCGTCATCCGCAGCACCAGGCACGAGATCCAGGGGCTTGTCCGGGGCATCCCCTCCGTCTCCGTACCCCGTGATCATGTAGCCCTCGATCGTCGTCAGAACATGCCGCAGGTTTTCGGCATACGGGCCATAGGGAGCCTTCACGTACTTGAGACGCAACGGCTCGCCCGCCTCCTGGGCGAAGTACATCAGCTTGTGGACTTCGAGCAGCGAGATGGACGGGTCGAGCAAGCCGGCGAGGTACTTTTCGAACAGGCTCACCAGCACCGCGCGACCGGGCGTCATCTTCGGGACCTCCTTGGTCTTCGCCATCTTGTCGGATGGCCCTGCGTCGTTGGGCTCGAACACCACCGTGCGCACGTCAGGGAGCGCCTTGAAGGCGCGCTCGATGAGTGGGCGAACGTCGGCCCATTCGAGGCCGCCGAGACCGCACCCGAGGGGCGGGATGGCGATAGACTTGATGCCTCGCTGCTTCACCTCGTCGACCAGCGCCACGAGGCCCGCCGCGATGTCCTCGATGCGGCTCTTGCCGCGCCAGTGGCGCTTCGTCGGGAAGTTCACGATGAAGCGCGGGTTCGTGAGCTGGCCGGTCTCGAACATGAACATGCGTCCCGGGACGAGCTCCTTCTGCTTGCAGGCGGCTTCGTACGCCTTGAAGTTTGCCGGATACTCGCGTTTGAACTGCGCGGCGATACCGCGCCCCATGAAACCAACGCAGTTCACAGTGTTGACGATGGCCTCGGTGTCAGCTCGGAGAATGTTGCCCTTGGTGAATTCCATCGTCGTTCCTCAGAAGTACCAGCTCGGTTGAATCGAGATCTGCGGCCTGTGTGCGGCGCTTGCGATTGCTGCCTGTGCCTGATTGGCGATGGCCTGCGAGGCCACCCCGATGCGGCACACCAGGCTCCACGGGAAGGCGTCATGCAGGAGGAACTCGGCCTGCTTGCCCTCCTTCACCTGGTTGCCGCTGGGCGTGTAGGACCCGTTGGAGAAGTTGTTGGACGCGACCGCATCCCAGTCGACGTGGTGCAGGTCGCTCAGGCTGCTCTTGAACTGCGTGTAGCTCGCTCCAGCGTTCGAAAGGCTGAAGGCCCAGCGCCGTTGCTGCTGGTTGGCCCACGCGACGACTGCGCCGAGGTCCGCTTCGAGATGCACGATTGGCCCCTGGCCGCCGCGATACGTCAGCTCCGGATGGTTCGCGCAGCTGATGACGTATAGCATGATCGAACGCGGGCAGAAGTAGAACGGCACGCAGTCGCCGACGTTGAGCCCGGGGTGGCAGCTCACCGGTAACGAGAGTCGGCGCTGCTTGATGGTGCCCATGCCGATGGTCGCGGCGGGACCGCCGCGCGCGATGATCGCGGCGTCGCTGATAAGCCCTCCATTGGCGATGATCGCCGGGAGGTTGTCCACGTGCGTGATGTGATAAACGCGCGGCGTCGCAGGAGGCGGGCTCATTCGTCGTCCTCCTCGTTCGATTGGTCCTTCACCTGCGCGGCCTTCTTCGCGCCGCGCTTGCCACCGGAGGCGCGCAAAGTCGGTGGCGGGAAGCGCTTCTTCCAGTCTTCGATGAGTTCGCGGCTTGGGCCCTCTGGGCCGACGAGGGCTTGAAGCTCGGCCTTGAGCCGCGCCGCGACGGCGGCGTCTTCACGCGCTACCTCGGGCAAGAGGCGCCAGGCGCTGTCGAGCAGACCGATGCGGTCGGCCAGCGGCACCGAGGCGTCCTCGAGCTCCTCGTCGATGGCGAGCATGGCCTTCACGCGCTGCTGCGCGGTCCAACCCGCCCAGCCGTAGAGCGTCTCGACGCCCGAGCGGCCGGGCACCTCGGTGAAGGCGATGAAGCGTTCCTTCGGCACATCGAGCTTGCCGCGCAGCCGCCAGTAGTCGGGCTTGAGGAAGTCGCCGGACCCGTAGCTGGGCGGCACCTCGGGCGTGACCTTCTCGCCTGCATCCTCGCGTCGCTGATCGGCCCAGGTGCGCTCCCAGACCTCGCGCTTTACGAGGCCGGCGGGCTTGTAGACGTGGAAGGGATGGCTCGGGACGGCGCCGCCCTGCAGCGCGCTCGCGACGAGCTGCGACAGGCTGAAGTCCTTGCGGCCGGTCAGCACCTCGCACACGGCGAGCACGCGCGCGTCGTCTTGCAGGTTCGCGACGAGCTGCTCGAGCGTGAAGGACTGCGTGCGCGCCTTGGCGGCTTGCTCGACGCGATCGGCGAGCCACTCGGCGAGCGCTATGCGCTCTTGCTCGGCGTAGTTGGGCTTGTACCAGCGGCGCTTGAAGTTCGCGTTCTCGATGAGGGCGAGCGCGGGCGTCGACGCGGTGCGAATGCGACGGGCCTCGACGCGCTTCTTCAGCGCGGAGGATGCCTCATTCGGCAGCTCCGTGAGCGGCTCCCATCCGTGACGGGTCCACCAGTCCGAGGCCTGCTCGTTGGGCTCTTCCCCGCGTACGAGCGTGTCGCGGTTCTGCGCGTCGCGCTCCGCGAACGCGAGGTTCCACGGGAGCCAGGTCGGCGGGCACGGTTCGACCTTCTCGAGAGCGACGACATCGGCAGCAGTGTCGAGGCCGTAGAGTGCGTAGCACAGCCAGTCGAGCTCCTCTTGCAGCGCGACCATGCGCTGCAAGTCAGCGAGGTCTTTTTCTCGGCGAGTGTGTAACGCTCTATTCAACTCCAGCGCATCCGACCAGCACTTGATGTCGGCGAGCCGCGCGCGAACGCCACGTTCGGCTCGTGCCTGCGCCAGCTCATCGAGCGTTCTGGCGTACGGGATCGCTTGCGCTGCATCTTTGGCGGCGGGGAAGAGCTTCATCTTCGTGGCGTCGTGCTCGAAGTGTATGTCCCATGCTGCGACTTGACACCGATCTACGCCGCCCTTTGCATGAAACACCTGCTTCATCCAGAAGCAGGCAGTGGACGAGTTGAGGAGGCCGAGCAGCGCGAGGTGGTCCTGCTCGGTGGCACCGGCCGGGAGTTTGATGACGGGCGCACTCCGATTGAACACCTTGCCGCCACGGTCGAGCACGAAGTGGTTGTGGGTCGCGACAAAGGCGAATGCGATGGACAGGGGGGTGCGGAAGCG
>Ga0100377_1002843_pt1 | contig 14240 bp, 7 predicted proteins | sample CryGeymeta201501_FD_83664 | JGI IMG/M metagenome (GOLD analysis project Ga0100377, IMG submission 83664) | Groundwater microbial communities from Crystal Geyser aquifers in Utah, USA - Crystal Geyser metaG 2015-01 | ecosystem: Environmental > Aquatic > Deep subsurface > Groundwater | place: USA... | reverse complement strand
GGTGAGGGAGGCGATGGCGAGGTTGTCGCGGGTGAGGGCGAGGCGCCAGGGGGCGTCGGAGGGCGCGGGGTCGCGGGCGGGGTGGAGGGGCGGGAGGCCGAGGTCGTGGGTGAGCCGCTCGCCCACCTCGGCGAGGGCGAGGTCGAGGGCCTCGCCGCCGTCCTCGCCGAGGTGGGCGAGCAGGTCGGGGCCGAGGCTGAGGAGGAGGTCGGGCGGGGTGATGGCGGTGGCGTCCTGATCGGCGGGTCGGCTGGCGGCGAGCAGGCCGAGGCCGGCGGTGAGGGCGGCGAGCAGGAGGAAGGGGAGGGCGGGGAGGCCGGGGACGAGGGCGAGGGCGGCGAGCATGGCGCTGGCGATGAGGAGGGGGCGGGGGTGGCGTCCGAACTGGGCGCCGATGTCGGCGCCGAGATGGCCGGGGCGTTCGCCGTCGACGCGGGTGACGACCATGGCGGCGCCCATGGCGATGAGGAGGGCGGGTATCTGGCTGACGAGCCCGTCGCCGACGGTGAGGAGGGTGTACTGGCGCGCGGCGTCGGCCAGGGACATGTCGCGCTGGGCGACGCCGATGATGAGGCCGGCGACGATGTTGACGGCGATGATGACGACGCTGGCGATGGCGTCGCCCTTGACGAACTTCATGGCGCCGTCGAGGGCGCCGTAGAGTCGGGAGCGTCGGCTGAGGGCGGCTCGGGCGAGGACGGCCTGCTCGTGGGTGAGGGCGCCGGCGCGGAGGTCGGCGTCGATGGCGAGCTGTTGTCCGGGCATGGCGTCGAGGGAGAATCGGGCGGCGACCTCGGCGACGCGCTCGGCGCCCTTGGCGATGACGACGAACTGGACGACGGTGAGGATGGCGAAGATGACGACGCCGACCACCTGATTCCCCGCCACGACGAACTCGCCGAAGGCCTGGACGACGCGACCGGCGTCGGCCTGGAGGAGGATGAGGCGTGTGGTGGAGACGTTGAGGCCGAGTCGGAAGAGGGTGGTGAGGAGGAGGACGCTGGGGAGGGAGGCGAGCGCGGCGGCGTCGCGCAGGTAGAGGCTGGTGAGGAGGATGGCGGTGGCGAGGGCGAGGTTCGCGGCCAGGAGTAGATCGACGGCGAGTGTGGGCAGTGGGACGATCATCATGACGACGATCGCGACGACGAGGGCGGCCACGGCGAGGTCGCTGCGTTTGGCGAGGAGCTCGGCGAGCCGCTGGGCGGGGGGGTAGGGAGTGGGGGCGGTGCTCAAGGTGTGGGCCTCTGGAGCGCGGGTGCAGGGAGCATTGTAGGTGCGAAGGGCGATTCTCGCGAGAATTTCCGGGTGGGGTGTGGTGAGCGTGGTGGGCGCGGTCGGGTGTCGGTTGCGCAGGGGGTGCGAACGGAGTTTGGCTCTTGACGGCGATGGCTGCGGGCTTTACTCAACGGCGCATAGCGCGACGGTTCGGCCTTCGGGGCTGAGGCGCATGAAGGACGGGACGCCCGGGACGATCGGGTGTCACGGTCGTCCTTCGGCCGTTGCGACACCATGGGAAGGAGCGACCGTGACCGACCATAGTCCGCGCATCTGGTTCGATCAGTTTACGAAGGGTCTGATCATCGAGCGTCCTCATCCGAGCCTGGACGACTGTCTTGGGGGGATGGGGATCGAGCCTGACCGTCGGGACTCGCCGCCGAAGAACGAGGACGAGCTGATCGTGTGGCTTCAGGAGGGCGGTCACAACATCATCTTCAAGCGGAGCCGGGTGCGGATCACGGAGCGGGTGGTGCAGGCGACGCCGAACTTGTTTGCGGTGCAGCTGTGCTGCATCGGGGACGACTCGGTGGACAAGGAGGCGTGCGCGCGTGCGGGGGTGTTGGTGTTCAACGATCCGGTGTCGAACGGTCGTTCGGTGGCGGAGATGGTGTTGGGGGAGATGATCTGCATGGGCCGTCGGATCTTCGAGGCGGCGGACGAGACGCATCGGCACCAGTGGGAGAAGTCTCAGCACGGCCGTTTCGAGCTGCAGGGCAAGACGCTGTCGGTGATCGGGCTGGGTCGGATCGGCAAGCAGGTGGCGCAGCTTTGCGAGGCGTTCGGGATGAAGATCGCCTTCTTCGACAACCGTGAGGTGGCGCAGGAGGTGGGGGAGACGTTGGGTTGGCATCGGGCGGCGACGCTGCAGGAGGCGTTCGAGATCGGTCATGTGGTGACGCTGCACGTGTCGGCGGAGGACTACCGGGGTCGTGCGAACGACAACTTCATTGATCTCGCGTGTCTGATGTCGATGGGGACGAAGACGGAGGTGGACGGCCCGAAGCTGTTCATCAACGCCGCGCGCGGGGTGATCTACCGCGCGGAGGATCTGGTGCAGGCGGTGAAGGAGGGGCCGATCGACTACGCGATGGTGGACGTGTTCCCGCGTGAGCCGAAGGCGCCGGGGGAGCCGTGGGTGAACCCGTACGCGGAGGTGCCGCAGATCTACGCGACGCCGCACATCGGGGCGGCGACGCAGGAGGCGCAGCCTCGGATCGCGCGGTACGTGAGCAACAACGTGCGGGCTTTCAACCGTCACGGTGCGCTTCGGGACTGTGTGTACAGCCCGCGGTACTCGATCGAGGCGCCTGACGGTTCACGTCCGGAGCACATCTTGACGGTGGTGCATTCGGACGTTCGCGGGACGAAGAAGGCTCTGGACGCGGCGATCTACGACGCGGGTCTGTCGAACCTGTCGAGCGTGCACCGGGACTTCCCGCGGTATGGGATCGCGTACGATCTGAGCGTGCTGGACGGTCCGTTGAGCGCGGAGCAGATCAAGGCGTTGGCGGACCGGGTGGCGAGTGAGACGGGTGATCCGACGGCGATCCGGTCGGTGCGTATGATCGGCGTGCCGGAGTAGGGGTTCGAGAGCAGTGGCAGGGGGGGGCGGGGGCGCTGGTTGACGCGGGTCGACTGGCGCCTTTTGTATTCCAGGATGAAGGTTCAGTATTCACCACTCGCGTCGGACGAGCTTGCCGGAGCTGGCTAGCTCGCGATAGCAGGCGGTGATGATGTGTTCCATATTGATGAGGGTGCCGGCAGCCAGCGCGAGGTTGGCGGAGCGGACGACGGCGTTCTTGATGCTGCCGCCGGACAGCTCGAAGGTCTCGGCGAGGTAGGGATAGTCGACGTCTTCGTCGAGTCCGGTGGTCTCTTCGAGGAAGGAGCGCCAGATGGCTTCGCGCTCTTCGGCTTCGGGCATGGGGAAGGAGAGCTTGTAGCTGAACCGTCTCTCGAAGGCGGCGTCGATGCCCTGCTTGAGGTTGGTGGTGAGGACGACGATGCCCTCGTAGCCTTCGACGAGTTGGAGGAGTGCGTTGATGGCGGCGTTGGCGTAGCGGTCGTTGGAGCGTTCGACCTTGGTGCGCTTTCCGAAGAGGGAGTCGGCCTCGTCGAAGAGGAGGAGGTTGAGTCCGGGGTGGGCGCGTCCGAAGAGTCGGGCGAGGTTTTTTTCGGTCTCGCCGATGTACTTGTCGATGATCTGTCCGGTGTTGATGCGGATGAGGCTGAGGTCGAGGGCTCCGGCGAGGATCTCTGCGCCCATGGTTTTTCCGGTGCCTGGGTCGCCATCGAAGAGGCAGATGATGCCGCGTCCGCGTCGGATGCGTCGTCCGAGTCCCCACTCTTCGTAGACGCGTCTGCGCTGTCGGAAGGCGGCCATGATCTCGTTCATCTGGTCGTTGAGGTGGTAGGAGAGCTTGAGGTCGGCGAGGGTGAGGGTGATGGGCTCCTTGATGCCGAGGTTTCCGAGCCCTTCGTGGAGCTGGGCTTGGGCGGCGGGGCTCAGGAGGCTGTCGAAGACGTCGGGGTCGGGCTGGTTGCCGTGGCCCTGTGAGACGGAGAGGCCGGTGGCCATGAGGTGGGCGCCAGCGGCGGCGTTGAGGATCTGGCGTCCGTCGAGGGGGAAGCGTTCAGCGGCGGTGACGGGGCTTCGTTCGTTGAGGTGGAGGAGGCTGAAGGCGATCTCCCAGACCTCGGCGATGGCGGCGAAGGCGGGGAGGGGGAACTCGATGTAGACGCTGACGAGGTCGCGCAGGACGGGGTCGATGCGCTCGTGGTCGCGGGTGACGAGGAGGACGAGGGCGTTGTGGCGTCGGGTGGCGCTCTGGAGGGCGATGCTGCCGGGGGTGTTGGTGGCCAGGAGCTGTTCGGCGCCGTCGATGATGAGGACCTCTCTGTGGAGGGCGGCCTGGGCGAGGGTGTCTTCGAGGACGCCGGCGACGGTAGCGGTGCTCTCGAGGGTGAGGCGCGCGGCGTCGAGCTCGAGCCATCGGCGTCCGAGTCGTGCGCAGACCCACTGGGCGGCCTGGGTCTTTCCGGCGCCGCGGGGTCCGACGAGGAGTGCGGCGGTGGTGCGTCGGTCGGTGATGGAGGCCCAGGCGGGGGCGGCGAACCAGCCGGTGACGAGGGCCTGGACCATGGCGAGGACGGGGACGGGGACGCCGGGTCGTGCGACCTGCCAGAGGTCGTCGCAGCCGCGGACGAAGGGGGCGAGGGCGAGGCCGATGCGCCGGTCACCGGCGAGCCAGGCCAGGACGTGATCGGGGACGTTGAGGCGGGCGGTGAGGGGGCCGGCGTCGGTGTCTTCGAGTTGGACGAGGCCGAGGGCGAAGGGTGTGTGGGTGGGGTTGATGCGCCGTTGTTCGGCCCAGAGGGCGATGGGGTCGTCGAGTCCGAGGAGCTGGAGCCAGTGTTCGGCGGTGGGGAGGGAGCCGGCCTCGGGCATGAAGGTGCGGAGCGGGTAGCGCAGGGTGGGGTCGAGCCTGGAAGCGGCGGCGAACAGCACGAGGTCGAGGTCGCGGCGGTCCATGTGGACGGAGGCGGCGAGCTCCTGGAGGGGGAGCGTGAGGGCGGTCTCGGGGCCACCGCAGGCGTCGGCGGCGCCGTCGAGGCGCAGGGCGAGGTGGTCCCGTGTCGCGGGCTCGTCCTGCGTGCGTGCGGTGGCGAGCTGGGTGCGGAGGACCTGGGTGTAGTGGGCGAGGAAGCGAAGCTCGGGGGTCAGCGTCATGCCTTTGGGGGGGGCAGGGGTCAAGCGCCAGTCCGAGGCAGACGATGGCGTAAAGCGGTGAGGATGGCAAGGTGTGGGATGGGGGCTGAGGTGGGGTCAGGCGACCTCCAGGGTGGGGTCGGGAGTCCCCGGTGTGACATGGTTGGCACAGGGTGGCGTGGGGCTGTCGCAGGGGCTCGGGGGGGGGCGCGGGGTGTGGTGGCGGGAAGGTTGGTGCGGTGAGGTCCGGTGAGGCGGGGGACGCGGGGAAGCGGCGGTGTCTGCGGTGCGGAGAGCAGAATCTCTGCGCGAGGGGCTTTCACTGCGGAGCAAATTTTGCAATGCTGTTGGGCAACGACCGATGATCGAGTTCATCTCGACGCAAGATTTTACCCAGTTGCCGGGAGAGTGCCATGCAAGCCGAGCTCAAGACGACCCAGCAGAACCAGCTCGATACGGCTCCGAAGAATGATCAGGCCTCTGTGGCTCCGAAGCCGGCGGAGGTGGATGGTCTGGGCGGCGTGAAGTTGGAGCTGACGGAGGCCGAGCTTCAGGAGGCGGTGGACTACAACAAGTCGCAGCGTCTGACGCCCGACCAGGTGAAGCACTATCAGCTGTTGGTGGGTGCGCCGTCGGACGGGGCGATGGGGCCGACGACGACGCGTGCGGTGTACACGTACCAGCTGTGCCACGCGGGTCTGAAGCCTGACGGGAAGATGGGTCCGGGGACGCGCGCTGCGCTGGACGCGGAGTATCAGGGGCGTCTGTCGCGGGATCCGGGGCCTGCGGTGGAGCTGACGGATGAGAAGATCGCTGCGGCGGTGAAGTACAACCAGCACCGGTTCGAGGACGTGGAGTTGATCAAGGAGATCCAGCGCAAGGTGGGGATCAAGGACGACGGCGACTTTGGTGCTGACACGGTGAAGGCGATCTGGGCGTGGCAGGCGGCGAACGGTCTCTCTGCGGACGGCCGCGTGGGTCCTCGCACCATCGAGGTGATGGGCGTGGGGATGCACAGCGAGGAGAACAAGCAGAAGAGCGAGAACGCCGGCCAGAAGAAGACTGAGCAGACTGAGCAGACGGAGCAGGCGGACATTCCGCAGGGCAACGTGACGTCGCACATCTCGTGGGCGGAGTTCCAGTCGCATGATGGTGTTGGGGTTCCTGCGGAGCTTCGGGACAATGTGCGGGCGCTGTGCGCGGAGCTGGAGATCATCCGGGCGGCGTTCGGGGGTGCGTCGCTGTCGATCAACTCGGGTTATCGTTCGCCGGCGTGGAACAAGCATGTGGGCGGGGCGAAGAACAGCCAGCACAAGATGGGGACGGCGTGCGACTTCAACATCTCGGGCGTGCGTCCTGCGACGGTGCGCAAGAAGGTGGAGGAGCTGATCAAGGAGGGCAAGGTGAAGCAGGGCGGCCTCGGGGCCTATGCGGGCTTCACGCACTACGACATCCGTGGTTACCGCGCGCGTTGGTGATGTGGTCGGGTGGTCGGGGTCTCGGCGCGCTGATCGTGCTCGCGGGGCTCCTGGCGTGTCGCCAGGAGCCTGCGCTGGAGCCGGAGCGGTCGGTGGAGGTCCCGGCTGAGGGGGTGGTGTCGGCGTCGGTGGAGCGGGATCGCGAGGAGATCCTGTCGCTGGCGGTGACGGGACTTCTGGAGCAGCATCATCTGGTGCGTCATCCGCTGGACGACGCCTCGTCGGAGGCGGCGTACGCGGGTTATCTGGGTCAGCTCGATCCGGCGCGCCTGTTTTTACTTCAATCGGACATCGACGCGCTGGACGGGTACCGGGACACGCTGGACGACGGGGTGCATGGGGGGAAGCTGGAGCTGGCGGAGGCGGGTTTCGCGCGGCTGTCGGCGGGTGCGGAGGCGGTGGAGTCGGAGGTGTCGTCTCTGTTGGGGTCTCCGCTGGAGTTGGAGGGAGGGGATCGGTTCGACACGGACGGCCGGTCGCGTCGGTGGTGTGGGGACGCGGAAGCGCGTCGGTCGCGGGTGTCGGCGGTGCTTCGGTATCAGGTGATCAAGACGCTGGCCTGGGAGGAGGTATCGGGGGAGCTGACGGAGGCTGGGCGTCCGGCGCGTCAGATGGCGGTACAGCGGGAGCTTTCGGCGGAGTGGGCAGGGCGGCTGTCGCGGATGCGGGCGCAGGATCATGTGGCGCGGATCGAGGGGCTGCTGAACGCGATCATCGGGGTGTACGACCCGCACTCGGCGTACTTGCCGCCGCGGCGTCAGGCGGCGTTCCAGGTGGAGCTGAGCGGGACGCTGGTGGGGGTGGGGCTGGAGCTGGCGGAGTCGGGTGCGGGGGTGCGGGTGGCGTCGATCCGCGCGGGGAGCCCGGCGTGGCAGGACGGTCGGATCGCGGTGGGAGATGTGGTGGTGTCGGTCACGGGCGCCGATGGCGCGGTGATCGAGGTGGGGGCGATGTCGGTGGACGGGGTGGCGGCGCTGCTCGAGGGGGAGGTGGGGAGCGCGGTGAGCGTGGTGGTGCGTCGGCGCGGCGGGGGAACGGTGGAGGTGCGGCTGACCCGGGCGGTGATCGAGCACAGCGAGCAGTTCGCGCGGGCGGCGGTGTTGGGGGAGGGGGCCCGGTCGGTGGGGTATCTGGCGATCCCGCGGTTCTATGGGGTGGCGTCGACGGCGGCGGGGTCGGGGGCGCCGGAGCGCAACAGCGCGACGGATGTGGAGGGGTTGTTGGGGGCGCTGGGTCGGACGCGGGCGAAGGGGCTGGTGTTGGACCTTCGGGGGAACGAGGGCGGGCTGTTCGAGGACGCGGTGCGGGTGGCGGGGTTCTTCGTGGCGAAGGCGCCCATCGTGCAGGCGCGGATGGGGGACGGGGCGCTGCGGGTGTTGGGGGACGACGATCCGGCGGTGTTGTGGTCGGGGCCGGTGGTGGTGCTGGTGGACGCGCGGACGGGGTCGGCGGCGGAGGTGCTGGCGGCGGGGCTGCAGGACCTGGGACGCGCGGTGATCGTGGGGACGGGGACGTGCGGCAAGGGGACGGTGCAGCAGCTGGTGGATCTGGACGCGTTCATCACATCGACGAAGATCGACGCGATCCGTCCGCTGGGGTTGTTCAAGCTGACGAGCCAGCAGTACTTCCGGATCACCGGTGGGTCGACGCAGTTTCGGGGGGTGACGCCGGACATCGCGTTGCCGTCGCCGGAGGGGCATCTGGAGCAGGGGGAGCGTTTTCTGCCGCACGTGTTGCCGTGGAGCAGCGCGGACGCGGTGCCGTTCGAGCATTGGGAGACGGGGGGGTGGACGGTGGAGGGGCTTCGGGGGCGGAGCGCGGCCCGGGTCGCCAAGGACCCGGTGTTGACGCGGTTTGTGCGTCAGACGGCGGTGCGGCGGGCGCAGGCGGGCCGGACGGAGCGGGTGCTGTCCTTGTCGGCGGAGGTGGAGCGGCTTCGGGGTGAGGAGGCGGAGCTGGCGGCGGTGTGGAGGGGGGTGACGCGGACGCCGTGGACCGTGGCGGCGCCGGTCGGGGTGGACCCGACGCGGCCGCCGCCGCCGGAGGGCTGGTCGGAGGAGCTGCGCGGTGACGCGTGGCTTCAGGAGGCCGCTCAGGTGCTGGCGGATATGGGGGCGAAGGGGCGGTAGCGCGGTGTTCAGGGCTCGTCCAGAGATAAGTGAGCCATTTGACAGGCGGAACAAATGGGGTCCAGGGGGCGCTGCCCCCTGGCCGCCGGAGGCACGGTGCCTCCGGCGGCCGGGGGCGAGCCGCCCCCGGACCCCCATTCTCTATTTCTGGACGAGCGCTAAGGGACGACGATCGCGAAGTATCCCACGAGCAGTCTGGGCACGCCGCCGGCGTCCTGGGGCTCGGCGTCGACCACATCGAGGGCGGCGGCGGCGTCGGGGAGCTGTCGCCAGTAGCGCACGGCGTCGATGACGTGGACGAGGTCGTCGACGGAGCCACCGTGGAGCTCGAGGGTGAGCTGCTTGACGATCTCGTGGGGTTGGCGGGCTGCCAGGGGGAAGAGGGCGCGGTAGAGCTCGGTGGCGGGGAGCGCTGGTGCGCGGGGGAGGCGTGCGGGGCTTTTGGCGGCGGGGTCGGTGCGGAAGCCGAGGCCTGCGGCGTCGAGGGCGACGAGCGGGGCGGTGGGCGCCGCGGTCTGGACGAGCTCGAGGGAGAGGGCGGCCATGCGGTGAAAGAGGGGGTCGGCGACGGCGATCTGGACGCGGCGGAAGCCAGCGGCGTGGAGCGCGGAGCCGATGGCCTGGACGAGGGCCGCGGGGGCGGCGGCGTCGAGGAGGAGGGAGGGCGGGGGGAGGTCGTCTTTGAGGAGGGCCTCGACGGTGAGCTCGTGGGCTTTGGCCTGGGCTTCGAGGAGGCTGCGGAGCTCGGCGATGAGGGGGGCGAGGTCGGCGTGGTCGGGATCGGCCAGGATGGGTCGGGTGGCCTCGGGGGGCAGGGCGCGTCCGGGGAAGGACCAGGCGGCGCGGGGATCGTCGGCATCCAGGGTGGTGTGCACGTGGTCTTCGGCGTCGAGGGTGGCCCACGGGGGGGCGGCGACGCGGAGGGTGTCGGCGTCGACGATGACGACGATGGGGGAGAGTCCGGGGTGGGGGGCGTAGCGTGCGACGGGGACGTGGATGGCGTCGGCGAGGGTGTGCTGGTCGTGTTCGGGGAGGGCGAGGGGGACGCTGGTGATCGAGGTGCCTGCGAGCAACCTCTTGAGGAGATTCGGGTTTTTGCGCAGGAGGGGGTAGGGGCCGTCGGGGGTGGCGTCGCGGTCGGCGGCGCGTGCCCAGTCTCGTAGGCGCTGGAGGCGGCCGAGCGCGCGGAGGGTGACCTCGTTGTCGAGGCTGTAGAGCTCGGGGGGTGAGGCGAGGGCGCGGGGGCAGGTCTTCCAGGGGGGGAGCAGTGGGTCAGCGTCGGTGCCCTTGGGGCATGGCCAGCCGCAGGCCTCCTGGAGGGGGCGCAGGCGGTCTTCGAGGGAGGAGGAGGCGAAGGCGGAGAAGCCAGTGGGGCAGGCGTAGGCCAGGAGGCGGGCGTAGCCGTGGGCCTGACGCGAGGGGTCGAGGTGCGCGGCGGCCGGCAGGTGGGTGGAGAGGTCGGCGAGCACGACGAGGAGGCCGTTGAGGGCGAAGTCCTGGGGGCCGCCGGGAGGGAAGGCGACGCCCTGCTCGGGCGGGACGTTGTTGAGGCCGAGGGCGACGGTGGCCTCAAAGTAGCCCGGGGCGAGGTCGAGGTGCCGGAGCATGCCGAGGAAGTAGCGGGCGCTGGCGGCGGAGGTGGCGTAGTCGGGGACGGCCTCGAGGCCGTGAGCCTGGGCGTCGAGGGTCTCGAGGACGGCGAAGACGGCCTGGTTGTCGATCTCGTCGGCGTGCTCGACGCCGAGGTGGTCCATGAGGGCGATGAGGAGCTCGACGCGGCGTTGGGGGTCGTCTTCGACGTAGGCGGCGGTGAGCCAGTCGATGCGGGCGCGGAGGATCCAGTGGCGGGCGCGGAGGGCGGCCGGGGTCTGGGGTTGGTTGAGGGCGTAGTTGTCGAGCCAGCGAAGGCCGCCGAGGGTGCGCTGGTCGAAGTCGTAGGGGAAGACCTGCTGGAGCCCCTGCTGGAGGTGCGCGTCGGGGTCGGGGTCGTCCGCGACGACCTGTGGGCCGGTGCAGGCGGGGAGGGCGAGCGCGCCTGTGGCCAGGAGCAGGGTGGTGAGCGTGAGGGCGGCGAGTCGTCGCATGGGACCTCAGATGGCGTCGAGGGCGGCGGTGACGGCGCCGGTTCGGACGAGTGCAGCGACCTGCTCGATGTCGACGAAGAGGGGGCGGTCGGTGTCGACGAAGCGGACGTCGTGGTGTTGGAGCAGGGCGGTGACGGCCTTGGCGGCGACGCCGCCCTTGACGGGCAGGTGGAAGTGGAGGGCCTGGTAGGCGGTGAAGAGCTCGATGGCGACGACCTGCTCGGCGTTGATGAGGATGGAGCGCGCCTTTCGGGCGGCGATGGTGCCCATGGAGACGTGGTCCTCGGTGTTCTCGCAGGAGGGGATGGAGTCGACGCTGGCGGGGTGGGCGAGGGACTTGTTCTCGCTGACGAGGGCGGCGGCGGTGTACTGGGGGATCATGAAGCCGCTGTTGAGGCCGGCCTTGTGGATGAGGAGGCTGGGGAGGCCGTTGTTGAGGTGGCCGTCGACAAGGTGGGCGACGCGCCGCTCAGCGATGTTGCCGAGCTCACACAGGGCGATGGCGAGGTAGTCCATGACGAGCGCGACCGGCTCGCCGTGGAAGTTTCCGCCGGAGCGCACGGCGTTCAGGCAGAGCTCGGGGGTGAGGGCGGCGCGGTAGGCGTCGAGGTCGTCGGCCGGGAGCGGGGTGCCATCGGGGTGGTGTTCGACGGGGAAGACGAGGGGGTTGTCGGTGGCGCTGGTGGCCTCGCAGACCAGGACGTCGTGCACGTGCTCGACGGTGTGTCGGACGGCGCCGAGGACCTGCGGGGCGCAGCGGAGGCTGTAGCTGTCCTGGACGGAGGGCATGGCGGGGACGGCGGCCTCGAGGCTGGCGAGGGCGTTGGAGATGGCGGTCTGGGCCATCTGGGCATCGCCGGGGAGTCGGGCGCCGAGCAGGGAGCGGTAGATGGCGAGGAGCTCGGTTTTGACGGGCTCGAGCGTGTTGCGGTAGGCGTCTAGGGTGGAGACTCCGGGGGTGTGGAGGGCTTCCTCGGGGGCTTGGCGCAGCTTCTGGAGGAGGTCGAAGGAGCGGCCGATGTTGCGGGCGATGTCCTCGGCCAGCGGGGCGTCCTGGTCTCGGAGGTGGAAGCGGGCCTCGTCGAGGGAGCGGGTGGCGGCGTTGAGCCAGGCCATGTTCAGGGGGAGGCGCAGGAGCTGGCTGTCGTGGGTGTAGGCGCGGAGGGCGGCGGCGGACGCGCTCTGTCCGGCGTGGGGTCGGGCGGCGTGGAGCTTGGCGTCGAAGGCGTGCAGGACGCCCTTGAGGGCCTCGAAGGACATGGCCGCGGCGCCCTCGGCGGCGACGATGAGCTGACGGGCGTCGGCGACGGTGAGGAGACCGATGGCGGTCATGACCTGGGTGCCGTTGGTGAGGGCGAGGCCCTCTTTGGCTTCGAGGGTGACGGGGTGGAAGCCGGCCTCGGCCAGTCGGGCGGGTGAGGCGTCGACGAAGGCGCCGTGCTCGGGGCGCTCGACGAGGGTGTTGCGGGTGGTCGTGGCGGTGGGGCGTCTGGCGTCGTTGAAGATGCGCCCACGGGGGTCGCCGGTGAGGACGAGGGCGAGGTGGCTGAGCGGCGCGAGGTCGCCGGAGGCGCCGAGGGAGCCCTGGTCGGGGACGTAGGGATAGATGCCGAGGTGGAGCAGATCGAGCAGGGCGTGGACGACGCTCACGCGGATGCCGGAGAGTCCCTTGGCGAGGGTGTTGGCGCGCAGCAGGATGGTGGCGCGCACGACGTCCTCGTCGAGCGGCTGTCCGACGCCGCAGCTGTGGGACATGATGAGGTTCTTCTGGAGCTGCTGGGTCTCGCGGGGCTCGATGAACACGTTTTTCTTGCTGCCGAACCCCGTGGTGAGTCCGTAGACCTTGACGCGATCGGCCAGGAGTCGCTCGACGACGGCGCGCGAGCGCTCCATGCGGGCGATGGCGTCTGGGGCGAGCTGGACGGGCGCGCGGTGACGGGCGACGCGGAGGACGTCCTCGAGGGTGAGGGCGTCGCCGGTGAGGACGACAGGTTCGGTCATGGAGGGAGCCGCGGTTGGGGAGGCGGGCCGCGGTCGAGGCGGCCCGTCGCTCAGTCGAGGACGGTGAAGGCGCCGATGAGCTCGTGCCTCCGGCAGTTGCCCTTGATGGCGATGTCGACGGCGTGCACCGAGCGCAGCTTCTTTCCGTCGAGGTAGGGGGCGATCTTGAAGATGGTGGGGGTGCCGACGGGGTAGGTGCCCCAGTGGGTCTCCTTGGCGAGGACCTTGCCATCGCGGTCGCGCAGGGCGACGACGGTCTCTCGGGTGAGATCGGAGGAGGGTGTGAGGTCGACGATCTGGAGGATGAACTCGCAGAACTCGTCGTAGCCGGCGCCGTGGTATCCGGTGAAGGTGAGGTCGAAGTCGGGGTAGCCCGGTGGGGACTCGACGGTCTCGACCTCGAAGCGCCAGGGTTGGCGGAGGTGGGTGGCGGTCGGCGGGGCGTCGAGCACGGTGGCGGTGGCGAGCCGGGTGCGAAACTCGAAGTTGAAGTTGGCGCGGATGTCGATCTGACCGACGTCTTCGAGGACGCCCGCACCGAACTGGAGCTCGGCGACGATCTCCTGGGCGCGCTTGAACCGCGAGTTCAGGTAGTGCGGCACGCAGTCCAGGAGCGTGCCGTCCGGGCGTCTGAGGATGATCTGGAGCTCGTTGAACTCGACGGCGACGTCGAGCAGGTTCATCAGGGTGGCGGTCAGGTGGAGGCGTCCGCCGTCGTTGTCGAGGGCGGCGCGGACGTTGACGTCGTTGCCTGCGAACTCCACGATGCGCGACCGGGGAGCGGCCTCGACGGGGCTGAGCCGAAGGGTGCGCTGACGTGCGCCTGCGGTGGCCTGCTCTTCCTCGGTCTGAGCGGGTCCGAAGAGGTCGTCGAGGTCTTCTTGCCTGGCCATGTCGTTCTCTCGTTGGGCGAGGCCCTGGTGGGCTCGCAGCCGGCCGACGATCTGGCGCGCGGTGTCGCGCACGTCCTCGGGGGCCAGCGGGTCGGCGGTGATGGCGTTGAGCACCGTCTCGGCGGGCGGAAGTCGCTCGAGGATGCTGACATCGACCGCGTTGAACTGGAGCCCCTCCCGGAGCGGATCGAACAGCCGCTGGCCGAGGTGGTTCCAGATGTAGTCGGTGATGACGGTCGCACGGACGAGGTCGGGGCGCGTGATGAACAGCGCGGCGACGGCCTTGCGGTCATCCTCGTAGAGGCGGCTGCGGAGGTAGAGCAGGGCCTCGTCGAGGGTGAAGTTCTTGGGATTGAGGGTGACGTGGAAGGGCACTGCTGGGCTCCGGGCAAGAGTGCGTTGGAAGGTTAGCGGGGGTGGGGAGGTGCGTCAACGGCGCCCTCACCCCCCAACCCCCTCTCCCGTATGACGGGAGAGGGGGAGGCCCTCACCCCCCAGCCCCCTCTCCCCTATGAGGGTAGAGGGGGAGTAGAGCAGGTTTTTTACTTATGCAGCAAGAACTTACTGTCCGGCCCCCCCTCTCCCCGTCGAGGGGAGAGGGGGTAGGGGGGTGAGGGCCTCCCCCTCTCCCCGTCGAGGGGAGAGGGGGCTGGGGGGTGAGGGCCTCC